>Ga0079224_100006891_pt1 | contig 15148 bp, 10 predicted proteins | sample Stecom2015_FD_80414 | JGI IMG/M metagenome (GOLD analysis project Ga0079224, IMG submission 80414) | Agricultural soil microbial communities from Utah to study Nitrogen management - Steer compost 2015 | ecosystem: Environmental > Terrestrial > Soil > Agricultural land | place: USA: Utah...
GGGGCCCTTGCATGCACAAGCAGTACGCTGCGCGTATGGCTACCGCCCCCACCACGCCGCTGCCGCTGAAGACCCGGCTGGCCGCCTGGCGCTACGCGTTCCTCACCACCAACCCGCCGGAGCAGGGCGTCGTCGACGGTGTGACCCGGGCCCTGGTCGTCACCCGGGCCGGCGTCCTACCGATGACGCTCACCTCGGGACTGATCGCGGTGCTGCTGGCGGCGATCGCCCCGGTCCCGGTGGACTGGTTGAACGTCACCCTCGCCGTGGTCGGGATCGTGATCGCGCACCTGGCGAACAACCTCATGAACGACCTCGCCGACACGCAGGTGGGTGCGGACACCGCGGACTACCCGCGCGCCCTCTACTCGCCGCACCCGATCCTCGCCGGGCTGATCACGAAGCGTCAGCTGATCGGCGGCATCCTGCTGTGCCAGGTGCTCGACTTCGCCATCATGGTGACCCTGATCTGGCGGCAGGACTGGTGGATCGCCGCCTTCGCGCTCGGTGGGCTGTTCCTATCCTGGGCGTACACCGCCCCACCGCTGCGGCTGAAGAAGATCGGCCTCGGTGAGCTGGACGTGCTGCTCACGTGGGGGCCATTGATGGTCGGCGGCGTCTACTACGCCGGCACCGGCACCCTGCCGTGGCAGGTCGTCGCGGCGGCGACCGTGTACGCGCTGCTCCCGACGACCGTGCTGATGGGCAAGCACATCGACAAGCTCCCGTACGACGGGCCGGCGGGCACGCGCACGCTGCCGGCGCTCCTCGGGGAAGGGCGTGCCAAGGCCGTCACCCAGGCCATGATGATCGCTTACTACGTGGGTGTCGTGGCCCTGGTCGCGCTGCGGGCGCTTCCGTGGCCCGCGCTGCTCACCCTGCTGGCGGTGCCGCTGCTGGTCAAGACGATGCAGGCGTACCTGCAGCCGAAGCCGGCCGAGCCACCGGCGGAGAACCCGGTCTGGCCACTGTGGTGGGCTCCGCTCGCCTTCCTGCACACCCGGCGTGCCGGCGGCCTGCTGATCACCGGTCTGCTCGCGTGGGCCATCTGGCGGGCAGTCAGATAACCCCGCCGCGCCGCGCCCCGTCCCGCGTGAAGTGTTCAACTCTTGCCCCGGATGTTGCCGAGATCGGGGGCAAGTGTTGAACACTTGCCGGCGCTAAAGGGTCACTCCGACTTCTTGGGGGCGTAACGACCGACGTACTCCTGGCCGGTGAGCTTTTGGATCTCGGCCATCACCTCGTCGGTGATCGCCCGCAGGCTCGAGCTGTCCATCGGGCGGCCGGTGAAGTCCAGCGGCTTGCCGAACTTGATGGTCACCGGGTGACCGAGCCTGGGGACGAGGGTGCCGATCGGCTGCACGGCCTGCGTACCCAGCACGCCGACCGGGATGACCGGCACGCCGGCGAGCAGGGCGAGGCGAGCGACGCCGGTGCGGCCCCGGTAGAGCCGGCCATCGGGCGACCGGGTGCCCTCCGGATAGAGGCCGACCAGGTCGCCCTCCTTGAGCACGGGGATGGCCGCGTCGAAGGCGGTCAACGCGGCCCGTCCGCCCTCGCGGTTGACCGCGATCGCGCCGAGGCCGTGCATGAGCGAACGCATCGCCCAGCCGGAGATGCCGGTGCCATTGAAGTAGTCAGACTTGGCCCAGAACGCGATGTGCCGCGGGACCACTGCGCCCATGAGGTACTCGTCCGCGACGCTGAGGTGGTTGCTCGCCAGGATCGCCCCGCCGGTGCGCGGGATGTTTTCGAGTCCTTCGACGGTCGGCCGGAACACCAGTCGCAACATCGGCCCGACGGTGTACTGACCCACGGTGTACAGCAGCGGCAACGCGGCTCCTCTGATGCGCGGGACTCCCGGCACAAGAGTAAGGGCGACGGTCAGGTGCTCTCACCCCGCCCAGCGGCTCGAGCGGCTAGAAGAGCGGCGGCTCCGTGATGATCACACGGCGGTCGCCAGCCTTCGTCGGCCACGGGATGCGGGCCGCGGCCTCAGGGACCGGCGAGGAGATCAACTCGTCGAAGTCGGCGGCCGACTCCGGAGTCAACCGGTAGATCCCCAGCAGCCCACTCGTGCTCGCCAGCTCGCCGTCCTTGAGGTGTTTGAGCCCGCGCTCACCCCGCTGGGATCGGAACCGCAGCCGGTCGAGCATCTCCCGGGGCACCTCGAGATCCACTCGCGGCGGCGTGCCATTGATGCCAATGATCACCTCGTCGGTGCAGGTGGGGGCGAGGAACTTCCACGCCCGGTACTCCGGGAACCGCAGGTCGATGAGGGTCGGTCCATCCTCCTGACCGAGCAGCAGCATCTCGCGTACCTGCATCCTGGCCACGACGTGCACCCGGCGGTTGGCGACGGCGACCGGGTAGATGAGGTCACCGACCTTCACTCCGGCACGCCGGAAGCTGGGCTCGGAGAGGTGCGGACCGCCAAAGAGCACCGGCAGGGGCCGATGACCGACCGAAAGAGCGCCCAGCCAGCGGTCCGTGTTCCAGTACACCGTGTACGCGTCCGTCACGCTGGACCTCCCGTTCGGCCCGGAGAAGTGTTCAACTCGTGCCTCGATTCCGCGCTCGGCGGTTCCGCGCTCGACGACGGCGGTTGTTGAACAGTCTCTCCCACCTCACGGAGTCAGGTCGCGCGCCGCACCGCCACCCGTACGACCTCACCGTCCCCGGCCTCGCCCTCGAACGCGCCGTCACCCGCCGCTTCGAAGGCCACCTCCGTCGCCAGCGTCTCGGTGGCCACGAAGTCGCGGTGCTGCCCGACCGCGGCGGTGACCTCCGGCGGTGCCTCCAGGACCAGGGTGATCCGGTCGCTCACGTCGAGGCCGGCCGCGCGGCGGGCCTGCTGCACGACCCGGATGACGTCACGGGCCAGCCCTTCGGCGGTGAGCTCCGGCGTCACGGTGGTGTCGAGGACGACCACGCCGTCGAGGTCGGAGAGCGGGGCGGAGTGCTCCGCGTCCGCGGCGACCATGCGCAGCTCGTACTCGCCCTCCTCGAGCGTCACCCCGGCCGCGACCGGGCGCCCGTCGACGAGCTCCCACTCGCCGGCCTTCACCGCCTTGATCACCTGCTGGACCTGCCCACCCACGCGGGGACCGAGCGCCCGCGGCACCACCGTGAGCACCTGCTCGCAGTGCGCGCCGACGTCATCGGTGAGCTCGACCTCCTTGACGTTGACCTCGTCGGCGATGAGCTCCTTCAACGGCTCCAGCGCGCTGGCGCGCGACGTCGCTACCGTGAGCTTCGGCAGCGGCAGGCGCACGCGCAGACCCTTGGTCTTGCGTAGCGAGAGCGCCGCCGAGCACACGTCGCGCACCGCGTCCATTGTCGACGAAAGCTCGCTGTCCACCGGGAACGGCTCGACCTCGGGCCAGTCGGTCAGGTGCACCGAGCGCTGACCGGTCAGCCCGCGCCAGATCTCCTCTGCGAGCAGCGGCGCCAGCGGCGCCACCACCCGGGAAAGGGTCTCGAGCACGGTGTAGAGCGTGTCGAAGGCGTCCCGGTCTCCCGCCCAGAACCGGTCCCGCGACCTGCGCACGTACCAGTTCGTCAACGCGTCCAGGTAGGACCGCACGGAACCGCACGCAGCGCTGATGTCGTACCCGTCCATCAGCCGCGTGACCTCGGCGAGCAGCTCGCCAGTCTTGACCAGGATGTAACGGTCCAACTGGTGCGGGCTGTCGGTGCGCCACTTCGCCTCGTACCCCTCCGCATTCGCGTAGAGCGAGAAGAAGTAGTACACGTTCCACAACGGGAGCAGGACCTGGCGTACGGCGTCGCGGATCCCGGCCTCGGTGACCGGCATGTCGCCACCGCGGATCACCGGTGAGGACATGAGCATCCAGCGCATCGCGTCCGAACCGTACTTGTCGAACATCTCGTAGACGTCCGGATAGTTGCGCAGGCTCTTGGACATCTTGCGACCGTCCGAGCCCAGCAGGATGCCGTGGCTCACGCAGTTGCGGAACGCCGGCCGGTCGAACAGCGCGGTGGCGAGGACGTGCATGGTGTAGAACCAGCCGCGCGTCTGTCCGATGTACTCGACGATGAAGTCGCCGGGGTAGTGGTGCTCGAACCACTCCGTGTTCTCGAACGGGTAGTGCACCTGGGCAAACGGCATGGACCCCGACTCAAACCAGCAGTCCAGGACCTCGGGCACCCGGCGCATGGTCGACTTGCCGGTCGGGTCGTCCGGGTTGGGCCGGGTCAGCTCGTCCACCATCGGCCGGTGCAGATCCGTCACCTTGACCCCGAAGTCACGCTCCAGCTCCTCGAGTGAGCCGTAGACGTCGACCCTGGGGTAGTTCGGGTCGTCGGAGCGCCACACCGGGATGGGGGAGCCCCAGAACCGGTTGCGGCTGATCGACCAGTCCCGCGCGTTGGCGAGCCACTTGCCGAACGACCCGTCCTTGATGTGCCCGGGCACCCAGTTGATCTGCTGGTTGAGCTCGACCATGCGGTCCTTGAACTTGGTGACCGCCACGAACCACGACGAGACCGCCTTGTACACCAACGGTGTATCGCACCGCCAGCAGTGCGGATAGGAGTGCACGTAGTTGTCCTGGCGCACCAGGTGGCCGCGCTCCCGAAGCTCACGCAGCAGCGGCTTGTTCGCCTCGAAGACCTGCAGGCCCTCGAACCGGGGCGCGATCGAGGTGAACCGGGTGCGGTCGTCAACGGTGAGGATCGTCGGGATGCCGGCCTCGGTGCAGACCTGGTAGTCCTCCTCACCGTGGGAGGGAGCGACCTGCACCACGCCCGTCCCGTCCTCGGTGGAGACGAAGTCGCCGCCGAGGACGGTGAAGGCGGCCGGCACGTCCGCCAGCTGATCGAGGAGGAACTCGAACAGTGGCGTGTACTTGCGGCCGACCAGCTGCGCGCCCTTGACCGTGGCCACCCGCTCCGCGCCGGCAAGCTCCTTGGCGTACGCGTCGAGGCGCGCCTCCGCTAGCACATAGCGGTGCCCGTCCTTGTCCATAACGGCGTAGTCGATGTCAGGCCCCACCACGAGCGCGACGTTGGGGATCAGCGTCCACGGCATGGTGGTCCACGCCATCACCCGCAGCGGCCCACGCAGCGCCTCGACCGGCGCCGACGGGTCGGCCGGGAGGTCGAACCACACCGTGCTGGCCGGGTCGGTGCGGTCGCGGTAGACGTCGTCCATCCGGGTCTCGGTGTTCGACAGTGGCGTCTCGCACCGCCAGCAGTACGCCAGCACCCGGAAGCCCTCGTAGATGAGCCCCTTGTCGTACAAGGTTTTGAACGCCCACATGACGCTCTCCATGTAGGACAGATCGAGCGTCTTGTAGTCGTTCGTGAAGTCCACCCAGCGCGCCTGCCGGGTAACGTACCGTTCCCAGTCCTGCGTGTACCTGAGCACCGAGGTCCGGCACGCCTCGTTGAACTTCGCCACGCCGAGCTCGAGGATCTCCGCCTTCGTCGACAGGCCCAGCTGCTTCTCGGCCTCCACCTCGGCGGGCAGGCCGTGGCAGTCCCAGCCGAAGCGCCGCTCCACGCGGCGGCCCCGCATGGTCTGGTAGCGCGGCACGACGTCCTTGACGTAGCCGGTGAGCAAGTGGCCGTAGTGCGGCAGCCCGTTGGCGAACGGCGGACCGTCGTAGAAGACGTACTCGTTAGATCCGTTCGGGCCGGCCTCGCGGGCCTCCACCGACGCCACGAAGGTCTTGTCGTTGGCCCAGTAGTCCAGTACCCGCCGCTCCACCTCGGGCAGGTCCGGGCTGGCTGGGACCGAAGCGTCGGCCGGTGCGTTCTTGGGGTACGCCATCTGGGTGCTCTCCTCGCGGTGATCGGTTCACACGCTCCGCGCGAGGACGAGATCGGCGGGCACGCCCTTCGGCGCTCCCGCGTCACCCGCGGTACCACCTCGCTTGACCGGGGAGGTGCCGCCCCGGCCCGCTCATTCGTTGGCTGTAACGGGCCGATCCCGTCCGGTTCTACTGGGGTTCGCGCCTCGCGGGGGTTGCGAGCCTGCTCACCTGTTCTTCCGGAGGCTCACCGGTGATTGCCGGGTCACTGCCGTTGCTCCCAAGGTTACCGGACCGTGGGCGCGGGTCTCGACGGAGTTACGGCCGCCCGGCGTGAACACGCCGCGTCGGGATCACGCCTGGTCGGGTCACGCCGCGTCGGGATCACGCCAGGCCGGGAAACCAGAGCGCGATCTCCCGCTCGGCGGTCTTGGTCGAGTCCGATGCGTGGATCAGGTTCTCCCGGTTGGACAGGGAGAAGTCCCCCCGGATCGTTCCCGGAGCCGCGGCACGGCCGTCCGTCGCCCCCACGAGCGTCCGCACCACCTCGACCGCCTGGTCCCCAGAAAGGATCATGGCGATCAGTGGCCCGCTGGTCATGAACTCCTTCAGCGGCGGATAGAAGGGCTTCGTCAGGTGCTCGGCGTAGTGCCGGTCGGCCATCTCGGCGTCCATGATCCGGCGCTCGATCGCCTCGATGACGAGCCCCTTGCGCTCGAACCGGGAGATCACCTCACCGACCAGTCCGCGCCGTACGGCGTCGGGCTTGATCAGGACGAGTGTCCGCTCGGCCACGCTTTGACCCACCTTTCGCGTCTATCCGGAGTGGCTCCCGAGCCTAGCGGCGAGCGCTGAGCGGGCGGGGCCGACCCGGCCTCCTTGGCGGCGAGTCGGGCTTCCGTAGACCGTACGGCTAGCCGTAGCCTTCGGCGAGGACGCTGGTACGGAGGGTGGCAAGGTGGCGCAGGACGCCAGTCGGTGGCGGCTGACCGACCTCCAGAAGATCGCGATCTTGATCCTCGTGGTCGTCGCGTGCTTCCTGACCGCCATGTCCCTGGGGATGCGGGAGATCATCGTCTTCCTGATCGCGGTGCTCCTCCTGGTGACCGCCGGCCTGACGGTCTTCTTGCTGGGCTTGCGCCACAACACGGCACCGGTCCGAGGCACCGCACAGGTGATCGAGGCCTCGCCGGTGCCAGCAAACCAGATCGTCGGCAAGTGCGAGCTCACCCTGCTTGTGCAGCTCCCCGACCGGCCGGCGGTGACGATGAAGATACGCGAGCCGACCGCCCCGGTGATCAAATGGCCGGTGCCCGGGATGAGACTGCCGGTCGAGGTGCCCCCGGAGAGCCCTCGCAAGGTGCGAATTCTCTGGGACCGGGTGCCCGACATCCAGTCGCGGACGGAGACGGCGATCTCGCCGAGCACGACCTACGCCGGCTACACGGATGTGCTGCTGTCGCAGGATTCCCAGTACGACGACTACCTCATCGAGGACGCCCCACGCACCAACACCCGCTCTGAGCCGGAGATCCTCAACGGCACGTTCGTCGAGCGGCGAGACGTCGAAGACGTCGAAGATCGCAACGTAGACGAGAGGGATGTAGACGACAGGAACGTAGACGAGAGGAACGCCGAGGAGGCCGACGACGCGCCGGGGGAGGAAGGCGGCCGGGACCGGCTGCCGATCAGGGCCGGGTCCTACAACTGGCCCTGGCACGGCATCCCGCAGCCACGCGGGGCGGCCAACGGCCGCGAGGTGGTCGAGAGGCCGCAGGACGCCGATCCCGGAGTGGACGTGGTCACGTACGTGTCGGATCTCGCCGCCTCGCTGCGCTTCTACGCAGACCTCCTGGGACTCCAGGTGATCGAATCGGGCACCGAGGCGGCGGTGCTGCGCCACGGGGACGTACGGATCGTGCTGCGCCACCAGGCTGACATGGCGCCGATCGATCGACGGCTCATGCACATCCACATCCGGGTGCCGGACATCCACGAAGCCTTCAAGCGGCTGGAGGAGAAGGGCGTCCCCTATGCCCGTCGGCCCACCATGACGTCGCGGACCGACTCCCACGAGGTCTGGACGGCGGTCTTCCACGATCCCGACGGTCACGGGGTGGGGCTGATCGAGTGGCGGGACCGGGTAGGGCCGCCAAACTAGCCACGTATGCTCTGCTGGTGACGGACGTCGTCGTGATTCATTACCCGAGCCAGCGGGCCGCCAACTGGGAGCTGCTGCGGCGAGCGGCACGGGCGCTCGGCGTACGCCTGATCACATGGGAACCGCACCGGGTGCAGCTGTCCATCTCGGACAGCTCAGTCGAGGCCCGCTACGACGGCCGGGCGGTGAACCCGGAGATCCTCTTGCACCGCACCGTCTCGCCATTTCAGGGCTTGATTACGCCGGCGATACGGCACTGGTCGACCGCCGGAACGGTGGTCCTCAACGACATCGAGGCGTCGTTTCGCGCTCGCGACAAGCTGCTCACCACGCTGGCGCTGCGTGATGCCAGCGTGCCCGTCGTGCCGACCATCGCCATTGACGAGCCGGACGAGGAGACCTTGGCCGACATCGACCAGGGTGACCTCGTTCTGAAGCCGGCCCACGGCGTGCGCGGCGAGGGCATCGAGGCCTTCGCCAACGCCAAGGCGATGGCGTACGCATGGGGACTGTACGGGACCCGCAGCCGCCGGCGGGCTTCCCCCGGCTACCACATCGTGCGGGAGCACTACCTCGCCCAGCCGCTAGTGAATGGCGGCGGCACCGACCTTAGGGCCTTCGTCGTCGATGGTTCCTGCGTCGCCCTCATGCGACGCCGGGCCCGGCCCGGCGAGTTCCGCGCCAACCTCGAGCTTGGGGCAAGCGCCGAGCCGCTACCGCTGCATCACCCTGCCACGGTCACCGCGGTTGCCGCCCTGCGCGCCTGCGGGCTCGACTACGGCGGCGTGGACCTGATCGAAGACGAGCAGGGAACGATCCGGGTGCTTGAGGTCGACGCATGGGCCGGCTTTGCGGGAATCACCGCCGCCACCGGTGTCGACGTGGCGCAAACGATCCTGAGCCTGGCACTGCACCGGGCATCTGGTGCCCATCGATAGGTGCGGCGGCGATGTCGCTCATCGGGGTGACCCGCAACCCGTACGAACGCACCGTTCCCGAACGCATCCTCGCGGCCGCGGCGGAGCGAGGCCTCGCCGTACGGCTGATCGATCTGCCCACCGTCCGCACCGAGGTCTCGGCCGCCGGGACCATCGCCGTCTTTGACCAAAGTGGACCAATTACGGGCATCACCGGCCTCACGCCATTTCTCCTCTATGGCTTTCCGGCAGCGGTGCACGGATACCGGATCCTCACCCAGACCGCGCGTTCACAGAACACAGTGGATGGTGTGCTGCGCGCCGACGACAAGGCGACGACGGCCTTGCTGCTCGCCAGCGCCGGTGTGCCGCAGGTGCCCACGGAGGTCGTGCCGCAGAGTCTGGACGAGGTCACCGCGGCCGCGAAGCGGATCGGCTACCCCGTCGTGGTCAAGCGGACCCACGGCGCCCAGGGGCGATGGGTGCGCCGCGCGACCGACCCCGAAACCCTCGCCACGGCGCTGGCGGAGCTGGCCGTGGAAGGACCCGGCGCGATCGTGGTGCAGCCCGAGGTGGTCGAGTCCCGCGGACGCAGCATCCGGGCGCTCGTGACCGGCGGCCGGCTGCTCGTCGCGACCGAGCGGGTCGCCCCGCCCTCGGAATGGAAGAGCAACGTCAGCCGCGGCGCTCGCCAGCGCCGCACCGACCTCACCGAGGCGGAGCGGTCGCTGGTCCACCGAGCCGCCGAGGCGCTGGAGCTCCGCCACGCCGGCGTGGACCTGCTGCGGACCAACGCAGGTCCCGTGGTGCTGGAGGTCAACGCCTGCCCCGCCTTCACCAGCATGCAGCCGTACTGCGAGGTCGACATCGCCGCCGAGGTGCTGCGGATCGCGGCGTCGGACTAGGGGCGAGTCGGGCGCTGGATGCCGTTGACTTCGGTGCTGGGTGCTGGGTGGCTCCGGCGCCGCGTCACGGCCGTGCGGCGAGGACCCGGCCGTTCTCGATCCGGCTGCGGAGCAGCGGCTGCCTGGTCGCCGCCGGACCGTGCATGACGGCGCCGTCGCTCAGCCGGAAGGTGCTGCCGTGCCACGGGCACACCACGCACAGCTCGCCGTCGATCTCGACCCGTTCTCCCTCGCTGAGCGGGCCGGTGTGGTGACCGCAGCGTTCCACCATCACCGTTACCCCACCGCCGTTGCGGCTGACCAGAACCGGTACGTCGTCGATCCTCGCCAGCACCGGCCCCGACTCGTCCACATCGCCCTCGGCGCACAGGTCATGCCAGCCATCGGAGATGTCGTGCAGCTGCGGCTCGGCCTGGTTGACCGCAGCCGCCCCGCCGTAGCTCAGGTGGCCGCCGATGTACCCGCCGGTGGAGACGACGGCGAGCCCCGCGAATCCGAGCAGCCGCCCGCGGTTGTGCTGCCCGCGGCGGCGAGCCAGGAACGAGGAGGTGTACAGGCTCAGCGCCAGCGTGTTCGCCGCCGCGTGGAAGAGACCCACCCGGCGCTGCTCGCGGGACAGCGATGCCCAGTCGTTGAGCCCGGCCGTCGCGGCCGGCACGGCGCCGGCCGCCCCGACACCGACGAGGACGGTCGCGGCACGCCGGAAACCGCCGAGCGTGTCGAGTACGGCTGCGCTCAGCCACGCCCCGAGCGGAAGCTGCACCGCCAAGGGATGGATCGGGTGACCGAGCCACACGCCGTGCAGGAAATCGCGCACCCGGCCACGAAACACCGCCTGTATGCCGCGCTGGAGCGGGTTGGCTAGCCGATCCAACCCGGGTGCGAGCTCAACTCGGTCCAGAACCGTTCGCAGGGCCATGGCCGTCAGCTACCCGGACTGCGCGGTGACAAACCCAGCCCGAGCTCTACGTCGTCGGCACGGGTTCGGCGCTCGCCCACCAGCGAGCTAGCGCCGATCGCGCCCCTTCCCGGCCGGCACCAGCAGTGCTCGGGCATCGGCAGCGGTCACGACCGAGCCGGTGATGACGATTCCACTGCCGGTGGGCTCGTCAGCGTCGGCCTCGGCGAGCGCCACTGCGGTCTCGATGGCGTCGGGGAGCGACGGCTCCACCCGAACCCGTTCGGCATCGAAGATGCCCGCGGCGATCTCGCCCAGTCGCTCGGCCGGCATCGACCGCGCGGAGCTGTTGCGGGTGCAGACCACGGCGTCGGCGATCGGCTCAAGCAGCTCCAGCATGCCCGGCGCGTCCTTGTCGTCCAGCACGCCAACCACCGCGATGAGCCGCCGGAACGCAAACTCCTCCTGCAGGGCGGCGACGGTCGCCGCCATCCCATGTGGATTATGGGCAGCGTCGACCAGGATCGTCGGGGCGGTGCGGACCCGTTCGAGGCGCCCCGGAGAGGTGACCGCAGCGAAACCCTCACGCACGACCTCGGGGTCGAGCTGCCGCGTGCTCGCGCCCGCGCCGAGGAACGCCTCGACAGCGGCGAGCGCGACCGCGGCGTTCTGTGCCTGATGGGCGCCGTGCAGCGGCAGGAAGATCTCGTCATAGGTGCCACCGAGCCCCTGTAGCGAGAGCAGCTGACCGCCGACGGCGAGGCTGCGTCGCAGTACGCCAAACTCGTGCCCTTCGCGGGCAATGGTGGCGTCCACCTCTGCGCAGCGGCTGAGGATCGGGGCCATCGCCTCGGGCTCCTGGATGGCGCAGATCAACGTCGCTCCCTTGTGGAGGATGCCGATCTTCACCGACGCGATCTCCTCGAGGCTTTCGCCGAGCCACTCGGTGTGGTCCAGCCCGATCGGCGTGACGACAACGGTGCCGGCCTGCAGGACGTTCGTCGAGTCTTCCGCACCGCCGAGGCCGACCTCCACCACGGCCACGTCCACGGGTGCGTCCGCGAACGCCGAGAGGGCCATGCACGTGGTCATGTCAAAGTAAGTGAGCCCGTCGCCGGCACGCTCATCGAGGTACCGGGCGACCGGCTCCACCTCGCGGTAGATGGCGACGAAGCGCTCCTCGTCGACCGGCGCACCGTCGATGCTGATCTGCTCGCGGACGTTGGTGAGGTACGGGCTGGTGTAGCTGCCGGTCCGCAGCCCGTGCGCCCGAAGCAGCGAGTCGACCATCCGCGCCGTCGAGGTCTTGCCGTTCGTTCCGGCGATGTGGATGGCGGGATAGGCCCGTTGCGGGCTGCCAAGCAGGTCCAAGAGGGCGGCGACCCGCGACACGTCGAAGTCCATCCGCCCGTAGCCGCGCCGCGCCAGTTCCGCCTCGACCCGGGCGAACTCGTCGTTGATGTCAGCCGCCGGCCGCGTCATGCGCCCAACGTAGCACCGCTGCGGCGCCACTCAGCCGAAGACGCGGTCGCCGTTTCCAGCAGAGGTGACGCGTCCTCTCGCGTGCTAGCGCCGCGCGCGCATCAGTTGCCGGCGAGGTTCGCCAGCGCCGCGTCGATCCGGGCCAAGTCGGCCTCGGCGGCCGCGAGTCGTTCGCGAACCTTCGCGACGACCGGCTCGGGAGCCTTGCTCGTGAAGGCGGGGTTGTCGAGCTTCGCCCGGCACTGCGAGGCTTCCTTCTCGGCCGCGGCCCGATCCTTCTCCAGCCGGGCCCGTTCGGCGGCGACGTCGATGGAGCCGCGGGTGTCGAGCTCGACGGTGATTCCGCCGGAGATGGCGAGCGATGCGCTCGGGGTGAACTGGTCTCCCGGCTCGTCGAGGCGGGCGAGCGAGCGGATGAGCACCTCGTACGAGTCGAGGTTCGCCTCGGCGAGGCCGGTGATCCGGCTCACGACGCGCTGGCCCGGCTTCAGTCCCTGGTCGGAGCGGAACCGGCGCACCTCGGTCACCACGCGCGCCAGGGCCGCGATCCGCTCCTCGGCCTCATCGTCCAAGAAGGACTGATCCGCCGTCGGCCACGGACCACGCACCATCGTCGTTTCGCCGGTGAGGGCCGACCAGAGCTCGTCGGTGACGAACGGAATGACGGGATGCAGCAGCCGGAACAGCTGATCGAGGACGTGACCGAGAACCCGGCGGGTCACGTCGGCCGCCGGGCCACCGGCGCTCAGGACCGGCTTGGAGAGTTCCAGGTACCAGTCGCAGACGTCATCCCAGGCGAAGTGGTACAGGGCGTCGCAGACCTTGGCGAGCTCGAACTTCTCAAAGTTCTCATCGACGTCGATGATCACTCGCTGCAGCCGAGACAGGATCCATCGGTCCACACTGGACATCTCGCTCGGCGCGGGCAGGGGACCGGCGACTGTAGCGCCGTTCATGACCGCGAACCGGGTAGCGTTCCAGATCTTGTTGCAGAAGTTCCGCGAACCCTGGCACCACTCCTCGCTCACCGGCACGTCCCCGCCCGGGTTGGCACCGCGAGCCAGGGTGAACCTGGTGGCGTCCGCGCCGAACCGCTCAATCCAGTCCAACGGGTCAACCACGTTGCCGAAGGACTTGGACATCTTCTTCCCGTGCTGGTCGCGCACCATGCCGTGCAGCGCCACGATGTTGAACGGCTGCACCCCGTTCATGGCGTACAGCCCGAACATCATCATGCGGGCGACCCAGAAGAAGAGGATGTCGTACCCGGTCACCAGCACGCTGGTCGGGTAGAACCGCCGCAGGTCCTCCGTGTCATCCGGCCAACCGAGTGTGGAGAACGGCCACAGGCCCGACGAGAACCAGGTGTCGAGCACGTCCTCGTCCTGGTGCCAGCCCGGCCCGGTTGGCGGCTGCTCGTCCGGACCGACGCAGACGGTCTCACCGTCGGGGCCGTACCAGACCGGGATGCGGTGCCCCCACCACAGCTGGCGCGAGATGCACCAGTCGTGCATGTTGTCGACCCAGGAGAAGTACCGCTTGGCGAGTTCGGCGGGCTCGATGCGAACCCGTCCGTCGCGGACCGCGTCGCCCGCGGCTTTGGCCAGCGGCCCGGTACTGACGAACCACTGCAGGCTAAGCCGCGGCTCGACGGTGGTCTGGCACCGGGAGCAGTGGCCAACGGCGTGTACGTACGGACGCTTCTCGTCGACGATCCGCCCCTCCTGGCGGAGCGCGGCGACGATCGCCGGGCGCGCCTCGAACCGGTCCAGCCCCTCGAACGGCCCGTGCGCGGTGATGACACCCCGGTCGTCCATGATCGTGAGGTTCGGCAGGCCGTGACGCTGGCCGATCTCAAAGTCGTTGGGGTCGTGCGCGGGCGTCACCTTGACCGCACCGGTGCCGAACTCCGGATCGACATGGGTGTCGGCGATGATCGGGATCCGCCGCCCGGTGAGCGGCAGCTCAACCTCGCGGCCGACGAGATGGCGGTAGCGATCGTCGTCGGGGTGAACCGCCACGGCGGTGTCGCCGAGCAGCGTCTCCGCTCGGGTCGTGGCCACGACGATCGAGACGTCATCGTCGCCGTACCGGATCGAGACGAGCTCGCCGTCGTCTTCCGTGTGGTCGACCTCGATGTCGGAGAGCGCGGTGAGGCAACGCGGGCACCAGTTGATGATCCGCTCGGCGCGGTAGATCAGCCCGTCGTCGAAGAGTCGCTTGAAGATGGTCAGTACGGCCCGGGAGAGGCCCTCGTCCATCGTGAACCGCTCGCGGGTCCAGTCGACCGAGTCGCCGAGCCGGCGCATCTGGCTAAGGATCGCGCCGCCGGACTCGGCCTTCCATTGCCAGACCCGCTCCACGAACTTCTCGCGGCCCAGGTCGTGCCGCGACAACCCTTCGGCCGCGAGCTGGCGCTCCACGACGTTCTGCGTGGCGATGCCGGCGTGATCCATACCAGGCAGCCACAGCGTCTCGTAGCCCTGCATCCGGCGCCGCCGGACCAGGGCGTCCTGGATGGTGTGGTCGAGGGCGTGGCCGATGTGCAGCGAACCGGTGACGTTCGGGGGCGGTAGGACGATGCAGAAAGCCTCGCGGTCGCTGCTCGGGTCAGGCGTGAAATGACCGCCGGCTACCCACATCTCGTACCGTCGCTGCTCTACCTCCGCGGGAGAGTATTGGGCGGGGAGTGCGGTGGCATCGGTTCGATGTGATTTACGCTTCGCGGTCACGATGCGAGTCTACGGATTCTCTGGTGCTCCTGCCGTCGCGGCCCGCATGGTGGCCCACGCCCGTTCAAGATCCCCACGATCATGAAAATAGAGCGCTCCCATCTCGCTGATCATGAACTGCAGGTCATGATCGCGAAGGGGGAAAGCGCGAACTAGAAGGCCGCACCCGGTGTTGGGTGCGGCCTTCTGTGTGGTTGTCCGGCGGCGTCCTACTCTCCCACACTCTCTCGGGTGCAGTACCATCGGCGCTGGTGGGCTTAGCTTCCGGGTTCGGAA
>Ga0079224_100006892_pt1 | contig 15147 bp, 11 predicted proteins | sample Stecom2015_FD_80414 | JGI IMG/M metagenome (GOLD analysis project Ga0079224, IMG submission 80414) | Agricultural soil microbial communities from Utah to study Nitrogen management - Steer compost 2015 | ecosystem: Environmental > Terrestrial > Soil > Agricultural land | place: USA: Utah...
GTCGATGCGGTCGGCGAGGAAGCGTGCGGCGCCCGAGGAGCCGTGGCGGATCACGACCATGTCGATCCGCATCGCCTCGAGGTTGCGCGCCGTGTCCACCAGCGTCTCGCCCTTGGACACGCTGGACCCCGTCGCGGCGATGTTGACGGTGTCCGCCGACAGCCGCTTCTCCGCGAACTCGAACGAGATGCGCGTCCGCGTCGACGGCTCGAAGAACAGGTTGACGATGGTCTTGCCACGCAGGACGGGCACCTTCTTGATCGCCCGCTCGCTGATCTCCTTGAACGGCTCGGCCGTGTCCAGGATCGCGCGGATCTGCTCCGCGCTGAGCGGCTCGAGGCCGATGAGGTCCTTGCCCAGGTCGGTGTCGACCGGCATTACTCCGCTCCTCCCGCGGGCGAGACGAGCTCGACGGCGAGCCGCCCGTCCAGCTCCGGGACCAACACATCGACGCGCTCGCCCGCCAGCGTCTCGACCGTCCGTCCCACGATGTCCGGCTGGATGGGCAGCTCGCGGCCGCCGCGGTCCACCAGCACGCAAAGGTAGATTCGCGCAGGGCGCCCGAAGTCCGCCAGCTCGTCGAGCGCGGCGCGGGCCGTGCGCCCCGTGTAGCACACGTCGTCCACGATCACGACGATGCGGCCGTCGATGCCGCCCGGCGGTAGACGAGTCTCGCCCACAACCGGCCGTGGCCCGATCGCCATCAGGTCGTCGCGGTACAGGGTGATGTCCAGCGTTCCCGAGGCCGGCCGCACGCCTTCGGCGCGCTCGATCTCCGCCGCGAGGCGGTCCGCGAGCTGGACGCCACGGCGCTGCCCGCCCAGCAGGACCAGCGCTTCGATGTCTCCCGCGCGTTCCACGATCTCGTGCGCCATGCGCGCGAGCGCGCGTTCGACCGCGCGCTCGTCCAGCAGCAGCTTCCGGCGTTGGTCCGTCATGCGTCCGCGGTACCCGCCTCGGAGTAGAGCCTGGAGAGGTCGCGGCCAACCTAAGCGGAGCGCGCGAAGGCTGTCAACGGCAATTCGGGACGGGGGGATAGCAGATCGTGAACCCGCTTTACGGGCGCGGGTTTCGCCGCTATCTTCCGGCCCGATTTTCCTGGAAAAAACACGGGACGGCGCCGAATGAACATTCCCATCGAACCGGGTTGGCTCAGCCTTCTGCCGCCGCTGGCGGCGATCGCGCTCGCGCTCATCTTCCGCGAGGTCGTGATCTCGCTGTTCGCGGGCGTGTGGTTGGGGGCGCTGTTCCTTTCCGGGTACAACCCGGTCACCGCCACGCTCACGAGCGTAGACCGGTTCGTCATCGAGGCGCTCGTGGACAGCGATCATGCGTCGATCATCCTGTTCAGCTTGCTGCTGGGCGGGATGGTCGGGGTGATGACCCGGAGCGGCGGGACGCGGGGCATCGTCGAAGCGCTACGCCCGCTCGCGACGACGCGGCGGCGAGGCCAGTTCCTCGCGTGGCTGGCTGGCATCCTGATCTTCTTCGACGACTACGCGAACACGCTGATCGTGGGCAACACGATGCGGCCCGTCACGGACCGGCTGGGCGTGTCGCGGGAGAAGCTGGCGTACGTCGTCGATTCGACGGCGGCGCCGATGGCGGCGATCGCGCTGATCTCCACGTGGGTGGGCTACGAGATCTCGCTGATCGGGGATGCGTTGCGGAGCTCCGCCGCACAGGTTGCGGATCCGGCCCTCCAGGCGGAGCTCCTGGCCGCGGCGGCGAACCCGTTCAGCGTCTTCCTGCACTCGATCCCCTACCTGTTCTACCCGATCCTGGCGCTCCTCTTCGTGCTGCTCACCGTGGTGATGCGCCGGGACTTCGGCCCGATGCTCGCGGCGGAGCGGCGGGCCGCGACGGGCGGCGGGCTGCACCGGCCGGGTGCCATGTTGGCGACGGACACGAGCGGCGGGCTGGCGGGAGCGCCGGACGGCACACCGTACCGCTGGTACAACGCGGCGATCCCGGTGGCGGTCGTGATGATGGTCGCGCTCTGCGGGATCTACACCACGGGCCGCGCGAGCCTCGGGCCGGGTGCCCACTCGCTGCGCGACATCGTCGGCGCGGCCGACCCGTTCAAATCGCTGATCTGGGCGTCGTTCCTGGGGTCGGCGACCGCAATGGCGCTGGCCGTCGCGCAGGGGCTTCTGCCGATGCGCGAGGCGATGGAGGCGTGGCTCGCCGGCATGCGCGCCATGGTGCTCGCGATGGTCATTCTGGTTCTGGCGTGGAGCCTCGGTGGCGTGACGGAGGCGCTCGGTACCGGCCCCTACATCTCCAGTCTCCTCGCAGACACGCTGCCGCTCGCCGCACTACCGGTGCTGGTCTTCCTGGTCGCCGCCGCGATCTCCTTCGCGACGGGCACGTCGTGGGGCACGATGGCGATCATGTTCCCCGTGGTCGTGCCGCTCGCGGTCAGCATGGGCGCCGGCGTCGGGTTCGCGGGCGGGACGCACTACACGATCCTCCTGGGCGTGATCAGCTCGGTCATGGCCGGCTCCATCTTCGGCGACCACTGCTCGCCGATCTCGGACACGACGGTGATGAGCTCGATGGCCTCGGCGTGCGACCACGTGGACCACGTGCGCACGCAGCTCCCGTACGCGCTGCTCGTCGCCGTCGTGAGCATGGCCGTCGGTGACATCCCCACGGCGCTCGGACTGCACCCCGGGATTTCGCTGCTGCTCGGCCTGGCGATCCTGGTCGCCGTGCTCCGCGTGGTCGGCCGCCGCTACGAGCTGGAAGAGGAAGAGGCGAAGGTCGCGGCCGGCGTGGTCGCCCGGACGTGAGTCCGGGAGAGCGCGGGGATCGCCCGGCACTCCTCGGGCCCACGCAGAGGCGTCCGCGCCCTCAACAACCGGATGGCGGCCGGCGCTGCGAGGCCGGCCAGGGCGGCGGCGGGGTGTGGCGGTCCCGGGGCTGAACGAACCGGAAGGCGAGGGGCGCGGCGCCGGGCGGGCCGTCCATGCAGATCAGCGTGCCGAAATAGCGCGCGCGTTCCGGTGCGCCGTCCGCGGAGCCGTCGCCGTAGAACAGGATCTCGGTGTCCTGGATGCGGTAGCGCCCTTCGCGGCGTTCGTAGCGGTCCCGCGCACGGTCCACGCGGACGTGCAGGAAGCGCCCCTCGGCCGGACTCGTCTGCGGCAGCAACTGGAGCATCTCGAGCGAGGCGCCCCCACGTGGCGCGAGCTTGAACGAGTAGACGGCCGCCCGCCACGAGTCCGGGAGACCGTATCCGTCGGCGCGCGCCGGCTGTCCGTGCAGCTCGGCGCCAGGCAGTGTCGCGCCGGCCGCCAGCAGCAGGAGGATCCGCCACCTCGCCCCACCCATCGCACCGCCTCCCTTCCCGCCCTACCCCGCCGTTCTCCTGCCCAGCCAGATGCCGAGCGGCAACATCAGGATCGCCGCCCCCAGGCCGAGCGCCCAGCGTTCCGCCGCGAAGATGCGGGTGGCCGTGTGGCCGCGCGGCACGATGCGGATCGCACGGACCGGGTCCCTGAAGACCAGCGTGGTCCTGGAGGCACGGACACGAGGGCGGAACGAAGCGAGTCTCCCGAGCACGATCCCTCCCGCGCACCGGACTATGAGCGCAGCGGCCGCCCGCCGCGGCCGCGTGCTCCGGATGCATCCAGAATGCAAGGTGCATGCTTGGGAGGGCGGGGCGCGGACCTTCGCGGCCACCGTGCCGGCCCGCCAGGCCGTTCCGGCGCGTGCAGGTGGCGGGAACGCCGCCGGTCAGAAGCCCCAGCTTCCGCGTGTGATCAGCTCGATGCTGTTGCCGTCGGGGTCGCGGAAGTAGAGGGAGGAGCCGCCGCGTGGCCACTGCGTCTCGGCCTCGATGGCCACGCCGGCCTCGGCGAGGTGGCGGCGCCAGGACTCCAGCGCCGCGGCGTCCGGCACGTCCAGCGCGACGTGGCCGGGGCCGGACGCGCCGTGCGGTGGCACCTTGCCGCCGGGACGGGACGTCGCCTCGGCGTTGAAGAGAAGCAGGAGGTCCCGCCCGGCCCGGAAGAAAACATGCCGGCCCTCGCTCCGACCGACCAGCGGCAAGCCGAGCCGTCGCCAGAACCGCTCTGCCCGGTCCAGGTCGGCCACGTACAGGGCCGCCTCGTACACGCCGCCGATCGGCGGATGGAACTCGGCCACGATCGCCTCCCCCGCCTCACCCGCGCCGGGAACGGAAGAACCCGCGCAGGAGCTCGGCGGCCTCGTCCGCTAGGACGCCCGTCGTCATGCGGATCCGATGGTTGAGGCGCGGATCCTGGACGATGCAACCCAGCGACCCGCACATGCCCGTCTTCGGGTCGGGCGTCGCGAACACCAGGCGCCGGACGCGTGCCAGCACGAGCGCGCCCGCGCACATCGCGCACGGTTCCAGGGTGACGTAGACGGTCGCATCGAGGAGGCGCCAGTCCGACCAGCGCTGCGCGGCGCGCCGCACCGCGATCAACTCCGCGTGCGCGGTCGGATCCCGCCAGGTGCGCGTCTGGTTCCGGCCCTCGGCCAGCAGCCGCCCGCCCGCCACCACCACCGCGCCGACGGGCACTTCATCCTCGGCCCGCGCAGCGTACGCCTGCTCCAGGGCCCGCTGCATCCACAGCGCGTCCGTCGGCTCGGCCGGATCGAAGCTGGGAGTCCAGGAGGTCGTTGGAATCGTCGGATCGTCAGTCGGTCGGTGATTCCTCTTCCGGCGCCGCTGCCGGTGCCGCGGGTGCCGGCACGGGCGCCCGCAACCGGCGAACCACCCCGAGCACCCGGCCGATCACGGTCAGTTCCTCGCCCCGGCGGACCAGCATCGGTGCGAAGTTCGCGTTCGCCGGCTCCAGAACCACCTCGCCGCCCCGGCGATGATAGCGCTTGACCGTCGGCTCACCACCCACCCGTACGACGATCACGTCCCCGTTCTCCAGCTCCTCCTCGGCCACGGCCTCCACGAGCAGCAGGTCGCCGCCCCGGCAGCCGTCGTACTCGAGCTGCTCACCCGTAACCGTGAGCAGGAACGCGCCCGTCGCACCCACCAGCTTCCGGTCCAGCTCGTACGTCTCGATCATCGCGTCACTCGGCAGCGGCTCGCCCGTGGCCGCCACGCGCCCGAAGCACGGCACGCTCACCGTACTGGGGCTCATGTCCAGAGTCAGCAGGCGCACGCCCCTGGAACGCGACGGATCCCGCTCGATCCACCCCTTCTCTGCCAGCGACTGGAGGTATTCCGACACCGTCTTCGTGCTCTTGATGTCGAACCGCCGCCCGATCTCCCGGATGGATGGCTGGTACGTGTTCCGCCTCAGGTAATCGACTAGATAGTCGAGGATCCTGCGTTCCAGGCTCGTCAACGGTTCGGGCATCATCGCCTCCCGTGGGGTGGCCGTGAGCGGGAGGTTGGAGCGGGGCGACGCGCCGTACAAAGGGAGCGCGGACCGGCCGGCAGGGGTCCGTGCGGCCAGCCCGCGCCCGTGATGCGCGCCGATTCGCTGAAATCAGCGTGGCCCACGAGCGGCAATTTACGTTGGTCCGTCCCTTTTCGTCAACGAGGAAGATAGGGCGGTCCGGCGGCGGCCCCTGTGCTCAGGGTGCCCGTGCGGGCCCCGCACCCGGCGGCACGGCGGTCCCGGCGGCCCGATCCTCCAACACCGTAATCGCCGCATCCAGGCGGCGCAACGTCCGCTCACGGCCCATCACGGCCAGCACGTCGAAGATCCCGGGAGACACGGCAGCACCGACCAGTGCCACGCGCAGTGGGTGGATCAGCTTGCCGGCGCCGATCCCCAGCTCGTCGGCCAGGCCGCGCAATTCGGTCTCCAGCCGGGCGGCGTCCCATTCGTCCACTGCGCTGAAGCGGTCGCGCAGCGCCGCGAGGCGGACTCGCGCCCCGGACGCGTCGGCCCAGTGCTTCTGCACCGCAGCCGGCTCGTACGTGATGGCCTCCTCCAGGTACGGTCGCGCCTGCTCCGCGAGCGCCGACAGGTTGCGCGCCCGTACCTTCACGAGGTCGATCAGCGAAAGGTACCATTCGCGCCGGCCCTCGAGCTCCGCCGTAGAAGCGATGCCGGCGGCGACGAGGCGCTCGGTCACCAGCGGCTCGAGCCGTTCGGCCGGCATGCGGCTGAGGTGCTGCCCGTTCAGCCACTCCAGCTTCTGCGGGTCGAAGACCGCGCTCTTCTTGTTGATGCCCTCCAGCGAGAAGCGCTCGATCAGCTCTCGCATCTCGAACAGCTCCTCGTCGGTTCCCGGTGACCAGCCGAGGAGCGCGAGGAAGTTCACCATCGCGGACGGCAGGATGCCCTGATCCCGGTACTCGCCGATCGCCGTCGCGCCGTGCCGCTTCGAGAGACGCTTGCCGTCCGGCCCGAGGATCATCGGCACGTGCGCGAACACCGGCGTCGGCCGGCCGAGCGCCCGGTACAGCAGGATCTGCTTGGGCGTGTTCGAGATGTGGTCGTCGCCGCGGATCACGTGCGTGATCGCCATCTCCGCATCATCGCTGACCACGGCCATGTTGTACACCGCGGTCCCGTCCGAGCGCAGGATGATGAAATCCTCGATGTCCCGGTTCGCGAACTCGATGCGGCCGTGAACCGCGTCGTCCCACGATGTGGTGCCGTCCGGCACGCGGAACCGGACGGCGTACGGCTGCCCCGCCGCGGCGCGCTGCTCCGCCTCTTCCTCGGAGACCCGGTGGAGGCAGTGGCGGTCGTAGCGGAAGGCGCCCTCGCCGTCCGCGTCCCCGCCTTGCCGTGCCTCGATCTGCTCGGGCGTGCAGAAGCAGCGGTAGGCGTTGCCGGTGCGGAGCAGCTCCAGCGCATCGCGCCGGTGGCGCTCGACGCCGTCGGCCTGATGGAACGGCCCCTCGTCCCACAGCAGGCCGAGCCACTCGAGCCCGTCGATGATCGCCTGGACCATCGCGTCGCTCGAGCGCGCGCGGTCGGTGTCCTCGATGCGCAGGACGAAGGTGCCGCCGTGGTGACGGGCGAAAAGCCAGTTGAACAGTGCAGTTCGCGCGCCGCCGACGTGCAGGTAGCCGGTGGGCGATGGCGCGAACCGCACGCGGATCGGTCGCTCGCTCATGGGGCGGGAAAGCTATTCCGGGCGTAGACGGCGTGTCAACGCCGTGTGACGGGCACCCGGCCGGCCGCAGGGCCGCAGCGGCCGGCCGCGGCGCCGGTCAGCCCGCAGCCGGCCCCAGCGGGGCGGGCGCCAGCGGCGCGGCCGGCGTTGCCGCGGACTCCAGCGCGGCGAGCCGCCGGCGCTCGGCCCTGCGCTCGAACAGGAGGTAGAGTGCCGGCGTGACGGTCAGGACCAGGAGCGTGGAGCTGGACAGCCCGCCGATCAGGGCGTACGTGAGCGCGTTCCAGATGTTCTGATCGGCGACCTCGCTGAACAGCACCAGCGGCAGCAGCCCGAGGATGGTCGTGAAGCTGGTCATCAGGATCGGCCGCACACGCTCGATGGTACCCTGGACGATCGCGTCCTTCAAAGCCGCGCCCGTGTTCCAGCGCAATTGGTTGATGTGGTCCACCAGCAGGATCGAGTTGTTGACGACGATCCCGCTCATCATGATGACGCCGATGTAGGCTTCGCGCGTGAAGCTGGCGCCCGTGTAGAAAAAGATCAGGAACACGCCGATCAGGGCCATGGGCACGGTGAACAGCACGCAGAGCGGCAAGCGGATGGACTCGAAGAGAGCCGCCGTCGTCATGAAGATCAGGACGAGGGCGATCGCCGTGACGCGGTAGATCTGCCCCTTCTCCTCCGTGGACCAGCGCCAGTCGTCACGCGTCTTGATGGTGTAGCCCGGCGGCAGCGCCGTGGCGGCGATGACGGTCTCCTGCACGCGGTCGCCCAGCTTGGTCGGCCCGCGGAACTCGTAGCTCACGCGACGCTGGTACTGCTGGTCCTCGCGCAGGATGCGGTTCAGCACCTCGCGCTCGGTGATGTGCGCGACGGAGGCGAGGCGGACCGGCCTGCCGGAGGGCGTCGGGATCAGGAGCCGCTCGAGCTCGAGCAGGTCCAAACGTTGGCTGCCCTCGAGCTTGATCGAGAACTGGAGCTCGTCCCCGCCCACGCGGATCCGCGCGCCGCGCTGCTCGGTGTGTCCCCGGATCGCGGCGTTCACGTGGTTGATGAGATCGCGGGTCGTGAGGTCGTAGAGCGCGAGGCGTGAGCGGTCGATCTGTACGATGATCTCGGACGCCTTGTCCCGCTCGTACCAGGCGCCGGATGCGTTGGTGTCCACGTCCCGGATGCGGGAGAACCGCTTGAGGCGCGTGCCGATGTCCTCCGCGATCTCCCGCACCCGCTCGTAGTTGTACCCGAGGATCTGGATCGAGTAGTTCGGCGGCGAGCCTCCGCCGCCGTAGAACGAAGGGCCGTAGCCGTAGACGCGGACTTCCGCGCCACCGAACTGGTGGCTGAACGCGACCATCTGCTCCTTGATCGCGACGGGGATCTGCGTGTTCTCGATCGAGTCGGGGAAGGTGACGAGGATGCTCGCGTACTGCGGCCTGACGGTGGTGACGAAGCGCTCGACCTCCGGCAGCGTCGCGAGCTTGGCTTCGAAGAAGCGCGTCAGCTCGTCCGTACGCGCGATCTCCTCGCCGCGCGGCAGCCGGATCTGGATCGTGATGTTCGTTTGCTCGCCCCACCACCTGCCCCACAGGATGCCGCGCGTCACGTACTTGTCGAAGAGATAGTACGAACCGCCGAGCATGAGGAGCGAGCACACCATGGTCAGCCAGGGCCAGCGAAGGGTGAACCCGATCATGGCCCTGTAGAAGCGGATATAAAGCGGTGCGCCCGGCGCACCCGCCGCAGCGCTCGCCGGCGCGGGCGGGACCGCTCTCAGGATGCGCGAGCCGAGCGCCGGGATGAACGTGAACGCGACGAACAGGCTGGCGAGCAGGCTGAAGCCCACGACGATCGCCAGCGGCACGTAGTACATCTGGAGCTCGCCCTGGAGATAGACGAACGGGACGAGCACGACGACCGTGGTCAGCGTCGCCGCGAGGATCGCCAGCACCACCTCGCGTGCCCCGACCGCGGCCGCCTCGTCCGGGGCCATGCCCGCCCGCCTGTGGCGATAGATGTTCTCCAGGACGACGATCGCGTTGTCCACCACGAGGCCGAACCCCATCGCCAGACCCATGAGCGTGAGAATGTTCAGCGTGTATCCCGCCCAGTAGATGAGGTTGAGCGCGATCAGGATCGAGAACGCGATCGTGGCGAAGACGATGAGCGAGGACTGGATCGAGCGGAGGAAGACCAGTAGCACCAGCAGCACGACGGCGGCGGAGACGAGCGCGCGCGCACGGAGGTCCGTGAGCTGCGTGCGGATGCCCTCGCTCTCGTCGTTGTCCAGGATGAGGCGGACGCCGGGCGGGAAGTGCGGCTCGAGTGACGCGAGCCGTGCCTTGGCTCTGTCCGCCGTGCGGACGGCGTTGGTGCGGATCGCCTTGTGGACCGTGAACGAGACGGCGGGCTTGCCGTCGATGCGATAGTAGGACTGCGCTTCCTCGTACGTGTCGTGGACGGTCCCCACGTCCTGCACGCGGATGACGCGCCCGCCGCGGTTCAGCAGCGGCAGACGCAGCACGTCCGTGACGGACGCCGCGCGCTCGCGGATCGCCAACGTCCGCAGGACCCCGCCCACATTGACGGTGCCCGCCTCGTTGACGATCTCCAGATCCTGGAGGCGCGCACGGATGAAGTCGGGTGTGAGACCCAGGGCCTGGATCTTCGACTCGTTGAGCCGGATCTCGAGCACGCGGGCGCGGCCGCCGTACGCTTCGACCGCGGCGACCCCGTCCACCTGGCGGAGTTCCGGGGCGATCACGTCGTCCACGTACGTGCGCAGCGCCTCGAGCGTGTAGGGGCCGGTGAGCGTGTAGCTGAGGAACGGCCTCGTCTGTTCCTGGAACTCCCGCGGCACGTACTGGCTCACCTGCGGCCGGCGGACGCCCGGCGGGAGCTCCGGCAGGAGGGACGTGATCCGCTCGGAAAGCTCGAGGCGGGCGAAGTCCATGTCCGTCCCGCGGGCGAACTCGACCGTGATCTGCGCCAGTCCCGAACCGTTCTGATCGCGGGACTCGGACGTCACCTTTTCCACGCCACGGACCTGCTGGACCGCGGCCTCGAGCGGCGACGTGAGGAAGGCCTCGGTCGTCTCGGGCGAGGCGCCGGGCCAGTAGGCCGAGATCGTGAGGCGTGGCAGCCGAGTGTCCGGCAGGAACTCGATGGGCAGGTTCCGCCACGCCGCCACGCCGAGCAGCGCCACGGCGAAGTACGCCATGGCCACAGCCACGGGCCGCCGGATCGAGTACCGGATCATTCTTCCGCGCTCCGTGTGTGCGGGGGCCCGGAAGCCTGGGGATCACCCCCGGCGTACGCGGGGGCAGGGGGCGCCGCGGGCCGTGCGACCGGGGTGGGCTCCGCTACCGGCAGCCCCAGCAGCCGGCGGAGCGCTGCCACCCCTTCCTCCAGCAGGTCGTAGGCGACGGGGACGATGATGAGGGTCAGTGCCGTCGCGCCCGTCAGGCCGCCGATCAGCGCGATGGCGAGCGGGGCCTGGAGCTCGCCGCCGCTGCCGATCCCGAGCGCCAGCGGCACCAGCCCCAGAATCGTCGTCAGCGTGGTCATCAGGATCGGCCGCAGGCGAGTCCGGCCGGCCTCCAGGATGGCCTCGCGCATGGGAACTCCTCGCTGGCGCAACTGGCGGATGAAGTCCACGAGCACGATCGCGTTGTTGTCCACGATGCCGACCAGGACCACGAGTCCGATCAGGCTCATCGTGTTGAGGCCGCCGCCTGCCAGCCACAGGGCCACCGCGGCGCCGATCACCGCGAGCGGAACGCTGAGCAGGATCGTGAACGGATGGAGGAACGACTCGAACTCGGCGGCGAGGATCATGTACACGAGGAGGATCGCGAGCATGAATGCAAAGGCGAGGTCGCGGAAGCTACGTCGCATCTCCTCGTTCTCGCCGCCGATCTCGATGCGGCTGCCGGGCGGCGTCTCCAGCTCCGCGATCGCGCTCCGCGCCGCCGCGATGGCCTCCGTCAATCCGCCATCGCCGACATCCGCGTAGACGGGGACCGTGCGCGCCTGGTCGAAGCGGCGGACCTCTGCGGGCCCCAGCGCTTCCCGCGGGCTGGCCAGCTCGCGGAGCGGGATGCCCTGCACGCGGAGCAGGTCGAGCGTCTCGATCGAGCGCCGCGCTTCGTCCGGCAGGCGGACGACGACGGGGATCTTCCGATCGAAGTCCACGAACTCGGTCGCCCGCACTCCCTGCATGTACGCCTCGACCGTGCGCGCGATCTGCTGCGGCTGGATCCCGTAGCTCGCGGCGCGGTCCCGGTGAATCTCCAGTCGGACCTCGGGCTGCCCCATCTCGGTGCCGAGCCGCACGTTCGTGAGCTCCGGGAGGCGCGCGAGCCTTGCTTGCACCGCTTGCGCGAACGCCAGCGTCGCGTCGAGGTCCTCGCCTCGGATGCGGACGGCGATGTCGGCCTCTCCGCTCCCCAGCAACTGGCCCAGCGCCGTCGCCTTCCCCATCTCGACGGCCACCGCGCCCGGCGGGAACGCGTCCAGGAGCGGGCGGAGTCGTTCGATCACGGGCGCGCTCGCCCCACCATCCCGGACTCGCACATCGATGCGCGCGGTGTGCGAACCGGTCTCCTCCTCGGATAGCCCGGCCAGCAGGGTTTGACGGCCGATGCGCGTGAACACTGCACCCACGTCCGCGTCGGCCAGGAGCGCGGCCTCGATCCGGGCGGCCGCAGCGGCTGTCGCGTCGATCGGCGTGCCGCGCGCCAACGCGAGGCGGACGCTGAACTCGCCCTGGTCAACCTGCGGCAGCACCGCCCGGTCCAGCTTCCAGCCCAGGACGAGTGAGCCCGCCAGCACGACCATCGCGATGGCGACGACGCGCCCCTTCCGGTCCAGCGCGCGCTCCAGCACCCGGGGGTACCACGCTGCGAGGCGTCCGAAACCCCTGTCGAAAGCCGCGAGCGGCGGTCCGAAGATGCGGCCGATCACGCGGCCCAGCGCCCGGAACGGCGCCAGCAGCACCCGCCGGAGCGGCCCCGGCTCCGACGCGCCGCCTCCCTCCCCCCAGCGCGCCGCCAGCAGCGGGATCAGCATCAATGCGACCACGGTGCTCGCCGCGAGCCCGAACGTCACGGCGATCGAGAGGGAGCCGAAGAGCTCGCCGGCCACGCCCTCGATGTACACGATCGGGCCGAACACCGCGATCGTGGACAGTGTTGCCCCGATGATCGCGCCCTGCACCTCCTCGGTCCCCGCCGCGGCCGCCTCGGCGGCAGAAACCTTGCCCTGCCCCGCGTGGCGCAAGCGGAAGATGTTCTCCAGCACGACGATCGAGTTGTCCACCAGCATCCCGACGCCCAGCGCGAGCCCGCCCAGCGTCATGATGTTGAGCGAAACGCCAACCGCATCCAGCAGGGCGAACGTGGCGATGACGGAGATCGGGATCGAGAGCGCGATGGCGACCGGGTAACGCGCGTCACGCAGAAAAAGGAACAACACCAGGAAGGCGAGGATGCCGCCGGTGACGAGCGAGTCGACGACGTTCCAGATCGCGTCCCTGATGAAGCCGGCCTGGCTCGTCGCCACGTCCAGCTCCACCTCCGGGAACTCCTCGCGGAGCTGCTCCAGCACTTCGATGACCGACTCCGTGACGCGCACGGTGTTCGAGCCTGCCTCCTTGAACACCAGCAGACCGACGGACTCGCGCCCGCCGTAACGCGTGATGGACTCGCGCTCGCGGAACCCGTCCACCACCTCCGCGACATCCCGGACGCGCAGCATGCGCGCGTCGTCGGCGCTGTCCGCACCGGCGCTACCGGATTGCGCGCGGCGCACCACGACATCGCCGATCTGCTCGACGGCCTGGAGCTCGCCGAGCGTGCGCAGCGGGTACTGGTAGCGGCCGCGCAGGATCCGCCCGCCGGGCGAGCTGACGTTGGCCGCGGCCAGTGCCGCCTCGACCTCCTGGATCGTGACGCCGAACCCTTCCAGCTTCCACGGATCGACTTCCACGCGGATCTCGCGCTCGATGCCGCCGGTCACCGTCGCCTGCGCGACGCCGTCGATCTGCTCGAGCCGCCGCTTGACGACCGTCTCCGCGAGATCCTTCAGCTCCCACAGGTTCGACTTGCCCGCGACGCTCACCGCCATGATCGGCTCGGATGCCGGGTCGGTGCGCAGCACCGCGGGCCGGCTGGCCAGCTCGGGCAGCAGGTCGCGCGCGTTGTCCAGCCGCTCGCGCACGTTCAGCGCGGCGAAGTCCATGTCCGTGCCCCAAGCGAAGCGCAGCGTCACGAGAGAGACGCCCTCGCGCGAGACGCTCTCGATGCGCTCCACGCCCGGCACGGCGGCGACCTGGCGCTCGATCTCGGCGGTGATCAGGCGCTCGACTTCACTGGGCGCGACGCCCGGGTAGGACGTGTAGACGACCAGCTTGGGGTACGCGATGTCCGGCAGCAGGTCGACGGGCAGCCGGAAGAAGGACACGAGCCCGAGGAAGATGACGGCGACGAACAGCATCGAGGTCGCCACCGGGCGCCGGATCGAGCCGCGGGCGAGCGACATGTCAGGGCCTCACCCGTCCGCCGACTTGCCGCTCGAGCGCGATCACCGCGCCGATCCAGGCGAACCGCGCATCTACGGCCGCGCGCTCCTCGCGGGCGGCATCATCGATGAAACGCTGGAGGTCGGCGAAGGAGATGCTGCCCAGTCTGAACTTCTCCTGCGCCAACTCCACGCGCTGCCGCGCCAGCTCGGCGGAGCGCTCCGCCAGCTCCACGGCCCGATACGTGTTGCGGAGATCGACCAGCGCCGCGCGCACGTCGCGCTCCACGCGCAGCCGCTCCTCACGCAACGCCTCGCGTGCATCGTCCGCGGTCGCGTTCGCCTGTGCGATCTGCCTCGATGTCTGGAAGCGGGTGAACAGCGGGACCTGCGCAGTCAGCCGCAGTGAGAAGGTGCGGTCGCTCGGGTTCAGCTCGAAAAGCGCCTCGTTGCTCTCCAGGTTCGTCCCGCGCGAGACGCCTGCCTGGAGACTGATCTGCGGCCAGCGGCTCCAGCTCGCGGCGCCCGCGCTGTGCTCCGCGGCGGCGGCGGTCGCCGCGAGCTCGAGCACGCGCGGCGCCGCTTCGAGAGCGCGCGCAACCAGCGCCTCCTCGTCAAGGGAAGCGGGATCGAACCGTGGCGGCAGCTCGTCCGCCAGCTCGAACTCGGCCGGGTCATCGACGCCCATCATCTGGCGGAGGTCGAGGTCCGCCTTGCGGGCGTTGCCGTGCGCCTGCTCGAGCACCAGCTCCTGCCGCGCGACGTCGACCTGTGCACCCAGCACATCTTCGGGGTGGGTGCGCGCGACACGCAGTTGCTGCTCCGTCATCTCCAGCCGCTCGCGCGCCGAGGCCAGGAGCTGCTCCTCGAGCGCGATCCGCTGGCGCGCCTGGAGTGCCGCGTAGTAGAGCCGGGAGACGTCCGCGATGAGCGCGTTCCGGCTGCCGGCGATCCGCGCGGCAACGGCGCGCGACTCCGCACGCGCGGCACGCACGCTGCTTACCCGGCTGAGGCCGTCGAACAGGGTGACGTTCGCGCTGATGCTCTGGTCCGCCGAGCTCCTGTGGACGTCCTCCGGGATCGGCCGCCCGAAGTCGTCCGCACCCGACACGAACCGGGACTTCGAGACCCCCGTGCTCAGATTCGCCGACACGTTCGGCAGGAACTGCGACCACGCCGCGCGCTCACCGACCGCGGTCACGTCCTCGTCGTTCAACACGCGCCGGTGGGCCGGGTTGCGTTGCAGCGCGATGCGGATCGCATCGTCGAGCGTCAACTTCCGCGGCACCTCCTGCGCAGCCACGGGCGCCGCCGCACCCGCGAGCAGGAGGGCCAGGACGATCGGAGTCCTCATCGGAGATCTTCCGCCGTTCGTGGTTGCGGTTGCTTGGGGCGCCGGCGACAGCTCGGCGCCGTGTCCCGCTCGCGGCTTACTGCGGCCGGCCGCCGGCTTCCTGAACGTCCTCCACGAGACGCACGGGCGCGTCGTGGATCAGCGTGTAGTGCCCGCCGGTCAACACGATCTCGCCCGGCGCCACCGTCTGCTGCTCGCTGCAC
>Ga0079224_100006893_pt1 | contig 15146 bp, 12 predicted proteins | sample Stecom2015_FD_80414 | JGI IMG/M metagenome (GOLD analysis project Ga0079224, IMG submission 80414) | Agricultural soil microbial communities from Utah to study Nitrogen management - Steer compost 2015 | ecosystem: Environmental > Terrestrial > Soil > Agricultural land | place: USA: Utah...
CATAACATCCTCCTTCAAAGTTACATACCGAACCGTTTGCCCAACCATGTGCATCATCACCAATTAAGGCTCTCTCAGGGTCAGCACTTAAAGTTGTTTTACCTGTACCACTTAAGCCAAAGAATAAGGCCACATCGCCCTCTTTACCTTCATTGGCAGAACAGTGCATAGACAGCACCTTATGATCATTGGGTAGTACGAAATTCAACACACCAAAAATACCCTTTTTCATTTCGCCGGTATAGGCACTACCGCCAATCAAAATCACTTTGCGTGTGAAGTTTACGATGGTGAAGTTGCCTTGGCGAGTACCATCAACAGCCGGATCGGCCAAGAAGCCCGGAGCTTGCAAAATTAACCAATCAGGAGTTTGTGTTTTTAGTTCTTCTTCTGTAGGGCGCAAGAACAAGTCATTGCAAAATAAGTTAGCCCAAGGTGCTTCATTAACTACGCGAATATTCAGGCGATATTGAGGATCAGCACAAGCATATCCATCACGCACCCAGATTTCTTTATCGTTGAAGTAAGCACATACCTTATCGTATAATTTATCGAAAGCCTCGCTGCTAAACGGAATGTTGATATCACCCCAATCTACTGTATTTTCAGTTATGGCATCTTTAACGGTAAACTTATCTTTCGGCGATCGACCGGTAAACTTTCCCGTACTTACGCAAAGAGCACCTACATCGTTCAACACTCCCTGACCCAAATCAAGGCTTTGTTGTGTAAGTACTTCCGGAGACAGATTCCAATTAACTTTGGCCGGCTTCAGGCCAATGGCACCCAAGTTTGCCGATGGGTTTTTCAAACCGTTTTCTTGCATTGCTTTTGAGATTTAAAATCAGGCTGCAAAATTAATGAAAAAATAATTGCGTTGGAGGAACTGAGCGATAATTAATGCTATAATTTTCGTTTATCCCAAAATACTTACTTTTAGTCTTAAGTTTCAATATACTTAGAATTAACCCTTAATATTAAACCCTTATTATAAATGAAGATTGCCTTTCATGGTGCTGCTCGCACTGTAACCGGTTCCAAACATATTATACACCTTCACCCCAACAAAAAAATATTACTGGACTGCGGATTATTTCAAGGTATGGGTAAAGAAACCTTATCCTTAAATCAGCATTTTGGCTTTGACCCTCAGGAAATAGATATGGTCATCATTTCTCATGCTCATATCGACCACATTGGCTTATTACCCAAACTGGTTAAGGAAGGCTATCAAGGCCCCATTTATTGTACCGAAGCCACCGCAGCCCTAGCCGACATTCTGCTTAGAGATAGTGCACACATTCAGGAATCTGATGTAGCACATATCAACAAGATTAAAAAACAACAAGGTAAGTCTCTGGTAACCCCTTTATATACTATGGAGGACACCTTGAAGGTTTTTCCTTTATTCAAGAAACTAGATATGAATGAATGGTATCAACTGGATGATCAGGTTCAACTACAATATACAGAAGCCGGGCATATCATTGGTAGTGCTTGTGTAAACTTGAAATTAACAGAAAATCAAAAAACTACTCGTCTTACTTTTAGTGGTGATATTGGTCGTTATGGCGATGATATATTAAAATCACCCGAATCTTTTCCTCAAGCTGATGCTATAATCATGGAATCTACTTATGGAGACAGGTTACACCCACATGCAGGTTCACCGGCAGAACAGCTGCTGGCAATCATTGAAAAAACCTGTGTGGAAAAAAAAGGCAAACTCATCATCCCTGCATTTAGTGTAGGGAGAACCCAGGAAATTCTCTATTCTTTAAATCAATTAGAACTTGAAAATCGTCTGCCTAAAATCGACTACTATGTGGATAGCCCGATGTCGGTAGCCAGCACTTATGTTGTAAAGTCTTTCCCTGATTTATATAACAGCAAAGTACAACAAGTATTGAAACGGGACGAAGACCCCTTTATGTTTAAAGGTCTTGTAATGATTGAAGATGTAGAAGTTTCTAAATCACTGAATTTTAAAAAAGATCCTTGTGTCATTATTTCAGCTTCGGGAATGGCTGAGGCCGGACGAGTAAAACATCACATTGCCAATAATATTGAAGGGTCACAAAATACCATTCTTATTGTAGGTTATTGTGAACCCCAATCTCTTGGTGGACGACTTCGTGATGGGGCCCAACAGGTAAGTATTTTTGGAAAACAATATGAAGTGCAATCAGAAGTTGAGGTCATTGAAAGCCTGAGTGCACATGGCGATTATGAAGCCATGAGCCAATGGTTAAGCTGCCAAGACCCTACACAAATACGGAAACTTTTTCTGGTACACGGCGATTATGAGGTGCAGCAAAAATTTGCCGAGCGCTTACGCAAAAAGGGATTTTTAGACATTGACATTCCGGACCAACATCAGGTAATAGGATTGGGTGAGTGGGAAAAATGACTACTTGGGGGTAAAAAAAATAGGCCAAAGATTTTCTCTGGCCTATTCTTTTTAAATTTCTATGCAAATATTTTTTGGCTCTGTAAAAAAACGTAAAGCTTCCCAGCCCCCTTCTCTTCCTACTCCTGAATTGCGAAATCCACCAAAAGGAGTACGTAAATCACGTAGCAACCAACAATTCACCCAAATGATTCCGCTGTGCACCTTAGCGGCCATGTGATGAGCCCTGCTTACTTGTTCTGTCCAAATGGTTGCCGATAAACCATAATCGCTGGCATTTGCTAGCACTAAAGCTTCCTCCTCAGTACGGAAACTTTGCAAGCTTACTACAGGACCAAATATTTCTTCCATATTCGTCCGGCTGTTTGCATCGAGTCCTTCAATTATGGTAGGTTGAATAAAATAACCTTCGGCACATCTTCCCGCAGGGTGAACAGCTTCACCACCCAATAAAATGGTGCCGCCTTCTTTTTTGGCTTGTTCGATGCAAGCCATCACCTTATCGAAATGAGCTTTACTGACCACGGCCCCTTGTCGGCTAGTTTCTTCTAAAGGGTCGCCAATTGTGAGCTTACTTGCCCGCTCCACAAATTCCTTTTTGAATTGCTCATAAATACTTTCCTCAATCAAAATCCTGCTGCCACAAAGGCATATCTGACCTTGGTTGGCAAATGAAGACTGAAGCGTCGTACGCATCATTTTTTCCCAGTTACAATCTGCAAAAATGATATTGGGATTTTTACCACCCAGCTCAAGAGACAATTTCTTAAACATAGGTGCGGCAATGGCAGCAATATCCTTACCCGCTCGGGTACTTCCTGTAAAAGAAATCGCCTTAATATCCGGATGGCTCACTATTGATGAGCCACAACCGGCACCCGTACCGTGAACGATGTTTAGTACCCCTGCCGGCATTCCGGCGGCATCGGCTATTAAACTCAACAAATACCCGGTCATTGGGGTAACTTCAGAGGGCTTGGCTATTACACAATTTCCTGCAGCCAAGGCCGGAGCTATCTTCCAGGTAAATAAATACAAAGGAAGGTTCCATGGAGAAATGCAACCTACTACACCAATAGGCTGACGCAAGGTATAATTTATGGCTTTGCCTTGCATAGCATGACTTTCACTGGCAAAATGTATTAGGCCTGTAGCAAAAAATCTAAAATTCTCAGCAGCACGTGGAATGTCCACTTTTTTACTGAGCCATAGAGGTTTCCCGTTATCATTACTTTCAGCCAAGGCTAATGCTTCTAAATTGGCTTCTATCAATTCAGCGATTTTATTCAGCACTTTAAATCGAAACTCAGGGCTGGCAGTACTCCATTCCGGAAATGCCTTTTGGGCAGAAGCAACTGCCAGATCAATATCCTCTGAAGTACTGTCTGGAGTTTGGCTGTAAACCTGAGCCGTAGCCGGATTCACATTATCGATAAATTTACCTGATTCGGGATCACAAAATTCTCCTCCGATATAATTCAGGATTTGTTGTGGGGCAGCAAGATTCATGATACAAAGGTAATTGAACCTAAGGAAAATTAACTAGAGACATTTTAAGCCAAACCATTTTGAATAGCAAATTTTACCAGACCAACATTTGTAGTACAATTCATTTTACGCATTAATTCTGCACGCAAACCAATGACTTCATCCCTATCGACCTTAAGGCGTTGTGCAATCTCGGCCAGGGTATATTCTTTGGCTATCATATCGAGTACATCCTTTTCTTTATTACTCAGGCCGAAGAACTGTTGGCCTTGTCGTTTTTCTTTCAAATACTGATTGTACAAAATGGGCAAAATTTCTCTCCCAAAATAAGTACCTCCATCTACAATTCGTTTTATTGCGGTAAGAAACTCCTCTACACCGGTATGTTTCAGGATGAAGCCACTTGCTTCAACAGCCAGGGTTTCCTTAATGACGGCAATGCTGTTATACATGGACAAGACCAGAACTTTGATTTGTGGATACATTCGGTTAATCACCTTACATAAATCAATTCCACTCAACTGTGGCATATTAATATCCGTGATGAGTAAATGAACCGATTTTGGATTTTCGCTAATGTAGTCCAAGGCCGTTTGTCCATTTGCGACCCCCGCCAAAACATGGTAGCGGCTTTCTCTGGCCAACATGCTCCTTATTCCGTCTATAACCAATGCATGATCATCGGCAATCAAAATATTAACTTGCTCCTCCATGAGGTATTAAAATTTCAATGTGAGTACCTTTATTATTCTCCGACCAGACTTCAATTTTAGCATTAAGTAATTGCAACCTAGCGTTGATATTTTTCCAGCCAATACCGCTGGAGTCTTGCAATTCTTCCACATCAAATCCTTTCCCGTCATCCTTAATATTGAGTTGAATTCCTCTGTCCACATAATCCAAGGTAATGCAGATTTTATGCGCGCCTGAATGGCGCAACATGTTAGAAATTACTTCCTGAACGATCCGGTATATTGTCAGGGATAAAGAACGATCCGGCTCCGGGTAATTTTTTATATTTTGATGTTGAAAAATTGCCTGGGTTTGAGGTGATTCATTTATCGTATCTATCAAATCATCTAATGCTGCAACCAATCCAAAGTTAAGCTCAACAGGAATCAAATTATGAGAAATATCTCTAACTTCTTGTATGGTTTTATCCACCAGTCCAATAGTTTGATTAATGTTGACCGGTATTTCAGCGGGCTCAGTGGTTTTCAAGTTGGATACCTGTATTTTCACCACCGACAATAATTGACCAATACTATCATGCAAATCTCTGGCGATGCGCAGCCTTTCTTTTTGTTCTGTTTCGAAAATTGCCTTTAAGAGGTCTTTTTGCATTTTTGCTTTTGACTTTTGATTAAAATGAAACCAAAAAGTAAAAGAAGCTAATACCATAGCCAGAACGGAAACCAAGGTTATTCTACGTGCATTTTGTTCTTGCTGTAACTGCAGTTCCTGTGCGCTTGCTTTTGCTTCTAATATAGCTAGTTCTTTATCAGTTTTAGCATTCTTGAATTTTGTCTGAAGCTCGGCCAATTCACCCACTACACCTGACTTAGCAAGTGAATCAGACAGCTGCAATTGCTTCTTTAATACTGTAATTGCCGCATGAAAATCGCCCTTAGCTTCATAGTTACTGGCCAAGGAATGATAGGCCATTTGCAAACGATTGGTACTGCCAATATCCCGGGCTAGTTTTATTGCCTTCTTGGCAAGAGCAATGCCTTCATCTGCCCGACCGGCGCCCCCATAAAATTCTGAGAGCAGTACCATATCTGCCAATTCATATAGAGGATCTTGCATAGTTTTTCGAAGATCCAATACCAGCAACATGGTATCAATGGCTGCTTCTCTTTTTCCTTTTTCAAACTGAATATTGGCCATAATGGCTAATGAGTTGGCCAAAGAAAAATAGTCATCGTGCTTACGCGCTTCCTTTAGAGCCAATTGAATATAGTGGGAAGCGGAATCTATTTGGTTCATTCCTCCGTAACTACTAGCGATGTTTGCATAAATATAAGGAAATAGATAGGAGTATTTTTCGGCTTCGGTAAAGCTCAAGGCTTTATTAAACCAATTGGCCGATTCTTTGAATAAATTCATCTCCATGTATGACCAGCCTATAAGATTTAAAATCTTTATCTGGAAAGCCGTATCCGCAATACTTTGAGCAATAGGCATAGCACTAAAGCTCCAAATCAAGGCATCCTGGGGCTTTCCTATTTTTATCAACATGCCTGCCCGGGAAAAGGTAAACATCATTCTGTATTTTTCAGCATGTCGCGAGTCTTCGGCCTTCTCCAATCCTTGACTTAACAGAGCAAAACAAGAATCAATTAATCCTTTATAAGAATAATAGTAAATCAAATAATAATTAGCCTCCAACTCATTTTCCAAAGCCCATTCACTTTGGTTCATTGATTTCAGCTCTTGTGAAAAAAAATAAAGTGAATCTCTATTAATCGATCGATATTGCTGCAACAACTCAATTAAGACATTCCTTTTTTCAGCCGACGACTGAGCTGCATGGTATTGATTGGAAAGCTTTGTGATGGTCGGCGTTTGCGACCACAACGATGTACTGCCCGTCAACAACAATAAAAAGATTAATATTATTTTAAACACGAATATTTGTTACTTATAAATACTAAAATTAAGCTAAATTTTTATTAGCCCCATCCTAATTTCAGGTATTTTTAGCTAAAAAAAATGAGGCTGTCCAAAATGGACAGCCTCATTTTTTTTAGCCGGCACAAGCCCTAATCAGCAACCGGCCAAATGATTAAATATGATACACTCAGGCATTTCAATTATTTATAGATATCCTAACCGAATATGAAGAAAAAACAAGCCTACATATTAAAAATTTAAAAAGTCATTTCTTTTATAGAATCTGCTATGGTAAGTTTTCCTGCTGTTTTACTTTTAATTTCATCAATACTTACACCGGGTGCGTACTCCACACAAAGAAATCCTTGATCAGTAATTTCAAAAACACCCAGATCGGATACAATTTTCTTGACACATTTTAGTCCGGTAATGGGCAAGGTACATTTCGATAACAACTTGGAATTTCCTTGTTTATCGGTATGCTGCATAGCCACAATAATGTTTTTTGCAGAAGCCACCAGATCCATAGCCCCGCCCATACCTTTAACCATTTTTCCGGGTACTTTCCAGTTGGCTATATCTCCATTTTCTGCTACTTCCATCGCCCCCAATACGGTTAGATCTACTTTTCCGGCACGAATCATTCCAAAGCTTAAGGCACTATCGAAATAGCTCCCTCCCTTTAACAAGGTAACTGTTTGTTTTCCCGCATTAATCAAATCAGCATCCACTTCTTCTTCTTCTGGAAAAGGACCGATACCCAGCATTCCGTTTTCACTTTGCAATTCTATTTCAATATCACTTGGCACATAATTGGCAACCATCGTAGGGATACCAATGCCTAAGTTGACATACATACCATCTTTTAGTTCCTGAGCAATGCGTTTTGCGATCTGAATCTTATCTAAAGCCATATCTTAAATAGTGTTTTTGGATTATTGCATTCTACAAATCAAAAGTAAATAATTTATTCAGGACCTATTTGAATTTTATTTTCTGATTGTTTATATTGTGAAACAAATTCACGTGTCAAAACTTTAATCTTATATGCTCACGATTGGCGTATTGAAGGAGCCCGGTGAGGAAACGCGCGTGTCGCTCATTCCGGAAATCGCCGCTGCTCTGATAAAAAACAACCTCCACATTCTTGTAGAACACGATGCCGGAGCTCAGGCTGCTTACACTAATGAACAATACCAAAATGCGGGCGCTACCCTAGCCGATCGGTCACAAATACTGTCTTCAGCACAAATCCTGTTAAGCATTCATGCACCAAGTCTGGATGAATTGAAAAATAGCGCGGTTAATAGTATCTGGATTGGAGTGTTTCAGCCTTTGTACCAAGCACAATATCTGAAACAATGGGCAGATTTGGGTCATACCATTTTTAGTTTGGATACGCTGCCCCGTACTACCCGAGCCCAAGCGATGGATGTACTCAGTTCGCAGGCCAACATTGCCGGATACAAAGCAGTTTTGCTGGCAGCCAACTTATATCCTCGTTACTTTCCTATGTTTATGACTGCTGCCGGAAGTATTCCACCGGCTAAACTTTTGGTATTGGGTGCAGGTGTGGCCGGGCTGCAGGCTATTGCAACAGGAAGAAGATTGGGTTGTGTGGTAGAAGTTTTTGACACCCGGCCTGCAGTTAAAGAGGAGGTCATGAGTTTAGGAGCCAAGTTTATTGAAGTGGAAGGAGCTGCAGATGCCAGCCAGGCGGGAGGATATGCAGTAAATCAATCGGCAGAATTTGAACAAAGACAAAAAGAAAAAATAGCTCATCATGCTGCAAAAGCAGATATAATAATCACAACAGCACAAATACCCGGGCGTAAAGCTCCCATTTTAATTGAACAGGAAATGGTGAAACAAATGCGTTCAGGATCTGTAATTATTGATTTGGCAGCAGCTTCAGGAGGGAATACGGCTTACACCCAAAACAACAAAACCATTGAAGTTCATCAGGTGAAGATTGTAGGCGATTCCGCTCTAGCATCGAGTATGCCGGCAGATGCCAGCAAATTATACAGCAAAAATCTACATAATTTTTTGAAATTATTGATAGACAAAGAAGGGAACCTACACATCAATTTTGAAGACGATTTGGTAAAAGGTGCATGTATCGGGCATGAACAACAGATTACCAACGAACGGGTATTGGCAGCATTAAACTCCTAATCAACAAATAAATCAGTTTTCCTTTTATGGATGCAATCATACAGTTTTTCGAACTTCATTACGATTTAATAACCATAGTTATTCTCTCGGTTTTTTTAGGAATAGAAATCATTGGCAGGGTACCCTCTGTATTGCACACTCCATTGATGAGCGGAGCCAATGCCATCCATGGGGTGGTAATTATTGGAGCCATCATCATCATGGGACAGGCAGAAGCAGACAACTATCTGGCTTTAGCTTTAGGATTTCTGGCAGTTATTTTGGGCACACTGAATGTGGTGGGTGGCTTTGTGGTGACTGACCGAATGCTGGAAATGTTCAAGAAAAAACCCAAGAAATAAAAGCTCAGGTTCGTATTATTCAAACAACAGAATTTTCATTCTATGCACGCCATTTTATTGCTCGCTTACCTCATCGGATCAGTAACTTTTATCCTTGGCCTAAAACGCCTTTCTCATCCGGACACTGCCCGAAACGGCAACCTGCTTGCCGCTGTCGGTATGGTAATTGCAATTTTTGCAACTATATTTTTATATACCGATGATGCCGGAAACCGCCTGGGCAACTATGGTTGGATATTTGGAGGATTAATAATAGGCACTTTTATCGGCTTCCTGATGGCCAAGCGGGTAAAAATGACCGCTATGCCTGAAATGGTGAGTCTCTTTAATGGAATGGGAGGCGCCTGTGCTATGCTTATTTCTATTGTAGAATATAATCACTTATATCATCAAGGAACACTATTGACAAACAAAGGCACTTTGCTCATTATTATTTTAGGATTAATTATTGGAACGGTATCGTTTGCCGGAAGCATGATAGCTTGGGGAAAACTAAATGGCAGTATAAAAGACAAATCAGTTCCGGGAGCCCAAGTGCTTAACTTTTTACTGATGGCAGGTATCCTTATCCTGTCTGTACTTTTATTCTTAAACAATTTCGCCCACCCACATTTTTTATTCTACGGAATTTTAGCACTGGCAGCACTGTACGGAGTATTGTTTGTGATGCCCATCGGGGGAGCAGATATGCCTGTGGTGATTTCCTTGCTCAATTCATTCACTGGTGTGGCAGCAGCATTTGGCGGCTTTTTATACAACAACCCGGTAATGCTAACCGGAGGTATTTTAGTAGGATCTGCCGGAACCATCCTTACAATATTGATGTGTAAGGCAATGAATCGATCGCTGAAAAACGTATTGATTGGTGCCTTAGGAGGGAATAAGTCCAGTGGACCTGTTGGCGATAAAGAGCAAGGTCATCATAAGGAAATCACCATTACAGACACTGCAGTTTTATTAGCCTATGCCAGAAAAGTATACATCATTCCGGGATATGGGCTTGCGGTAGCTCAGGCTCAGCATGCCTGTCACGAACTGGAAAAGCTGCTGGAAGAAAAAGGGGTAGAAGTTAAATATGGCATTCACCCTGTAGCAGGCCGTATGCCCGGCCATATGAATGTTTTGCTGGCTGAAGCCGATGTACCCTATGAAAAGCTGATGGAGATGGAGGATGCCAATGCTGAATTCAATACGACAAATGTGGTTTTGATTTTAGGAGCTAATGATGTGGTTAACCCGGCGGCAAAAGAAGATCCACAAAGTCCTATTTATGGAATGCCGATTTTAGAAGTAGAACAAGCCGAACACATAATTGTCAATAAACGCAGCATGAAACCCGGATATGCAGGCATTGAAAATGATTTATTCTTCAAGCCTAAAACCTCTATGTTATTTGGAGATGCAAAAAAAGTATTGCAAGAATTAACCACCGAACTTAAGTCAATGTAAATAACAATTAATGGCTATGCTTCTTTATTGCTCTTCTATCAATTTAAATCCAAAGCCACGAATATTTACAATAGATAATTTAGGATCGTGTTTTAAATACTTTCTCAATTTGGCAATGTACACATCCATAGTTCTGGCATGAAAAAAACTGTCATCTCCCCATAATTGCAGCAAAGTTTCTTTTCGAGGCATTAAATCATTTTTATGTTGTAACAATGCTTTAAGCAACTCAGATTCTTTATGGGACAATTTAAAGTTTTCTTCGCTACATTTCAATACCTGTGTCACCGAATTGTATTCGTATTTTCCAAAAACAAACGCTTCTGAAGACAATTCAGAAGGACGGGAATTTAGGGCTTTTCTACGCAACAGTTCTCTAATGCGCAAGAACAATTCTTCTAAATTAAAAGGCTTCTTCAAATAATCGTTCCCCCCTACCTCAAAACCTTTAACCACATCAGTAGTCTCTGAACGAGCGGTAAGAAAAAGTATAGGCACATCTGCATTAAGTTCCCTTATTTTTCCGGCAACTACAAACCCGTTGACTGCCGGCATCATCACATCTAAAATGCAGAGGTCAGGTTTTTCTCTCATGTAGAGTTCAAAAGCTTCGCTGCCATCCTTAGCCCAGTATACCTGATAAGATTTTCTTTCGAGCGCTTCCTTTACCAGCTTGCCCAACACCACTTCATCTTCCGCTAATAATATTGTTTCTTTTTTTTCCATGATTTATTTTTTGGGAATACATAATTTAAAACGGGTACCGATTCGATTTATACTGTGAACCGTTATTTCTCCATCATGCAGTCGTATAATTTCTTGAACATAACTCAGACCTAAACCATAACCTTTAGTTTCGTGCTCATCCCCCGTAGGCACTCTAAAAAATTTATCAAACACTTTTGTCAGGTAGGCGTCTGGTATTCCTTTCCCATTATCCTTTACTGTAATAAAGGATTCGTCATCACTTTCCCAGCCATTGATTTGAATCGAAATATTTTCTTTCTCTTTATCCCCATATTTGATTGCATTTTCTATCAGGTTTTGCATCACATTAGTTAGGTGTACCTTGTCTGCACGAATATACATGGTATCCGGGAAAATGGTCACCGCCATTTGTACATTAGCCACTTCCATTTTTGGTTTGAAGCTACCTACAATATCTTCCAACCATGGCTTTACCATAAATTTCTCCTTAACTACAGTCACTTCGCTCTTTTCAAAAGCTGCCATCTTCAGCACCTTATCTACCAATAACGTTAATCGATTCAATTCATTATTGGCTACTTTAAAATATTCCTTTTTTTCTTCTTCAGCCATTGGAACCGACTGATCCTGCAGCAGTTCTAAAGCTAGCGAAACAGAACTTATTGGGGTCTTCAGTTCATGGGTCATGTTGTTCATGAAATCATTGCGTATTTCTGTAACCCGCTTTTGTCGGTAGAAAATGACAACCATCAGGATAAGTGAGGTTGTGCTTCCTGCTAATAAAAGTAATGAGAGAATCATAACCGGTCCCATCTTTTTAATGACTAAAGCATCTGCTTTGGGAACCGCAACCTGCATCCTTCCGGAATAATCTTTGCTCAACCGAACCGGCAATGTAAATGCCAGGTTTGACTTCATATTGATTTCTGAAAAAGCAAAGGTATCAATGGTACAATCCAAAAAATAAAGATTATCTGAAAAGAGCGCCAGCTCAATGGGAAAGGTTTGGTTCTTCTCCAGTAAATTCTCCTCTATTTTTGTTTTGTAGGCTTCCAGCGTAAATTCTTCCCTTTGTATACCCAGGCTATCCATTTCTGCTAAATTAAGCGTCATAGAGCGCAACAACGAATCGGCCATTTTACCTTGGTAGGCAATTTCTTTGCGCTGTTTATTGCCGGCAATCGTATTCGAATCTGTATTATCCAGAAGCTCAAACGACAAGGCTTCTACTACCTTACCCATTTCTAAACTGGTTCCATTCTTTAAATGAACCTCCAGCATGGCACTTTCTACATCATTGAGTAAGGTAGCTTTCTTTTCGTGATAAAAATTAGCCAGCCAATAGCCTTGCATACAAATGATGCCAAACATAGCCAAACAGGCGATAACTACTAACTTAGTTAAACGATTGCGCAAGGGATAGGAGTTTTTCTCCTACAAATATATGGGGAATTACAGGAAAACGTAGGGGCTTATTGTTTTGTTCAGCTTGTCGGCAGTAGGGAATTTTTAAATCTATTTATGGCAACATTCCACCTGCTCGTTCCCGAGTTGTGGACTTAGGTAAGGAATGTTCAAATTCATGCCTCGAAGTACCAACAATAAACCCATAATGCCCACTACATATGGTACTGCTGCTTTCATTTTGTTGCGCCACTTGAGGTTTATCATATTTCCTGCATAGCTAACAGCAAACATGGCAGGCATGGTACCTAATCCAAAAACGGCCATAAACAAAGTGCTCTTCCATACATTGCCGGTGGCCACAGCTGCTGCTAACCCTAAATAAACCAAGCCACAGGGCAATAAGCCGTTCAGCATGCCCATCCATAACAATGCAGACAATTTTCGTTGCTTCATGAGTTTGGATAACAAGGGCAAGATGAACTTATTCCAAAAACGTTGCAACCCATTGTTTTGCAATAATCGTTTTTTGTTTAGGCTGGCCAGAAAAGCAATCAACAGCAAACCACCCAATACCAAACTTAACACCTGCTGCCAACCAAATAAAAAGAACTGCATACCAATCCAACCCAGACAAAGCCCAATCAAAGCATAGGTTAGGGCACGGCCAAAATTATACAGAACAATTCCAAAAAATTTAAAACCACCCTGTAAATGTTGAACCGGCAAGGCCAAAGCTAAAGGACCACACATACCTACGCAGTGAAAGCTGCCCATAAAACCAATGCTTAGTGCAGCTACGATAATGGATAATATTGATTGAAATTCGTTCACTTTAACTCCTTAGGGAATAAAAAAACTTTCCTCTGCATCATACGACTGATTGGCCATTTGCCAGGAAGCCTTCATCACATACTTACCTTTTTGCAATTTGCTTTTCTGCACTAAAATTCTACCCTGATTATCCGGCGTAAGGGGCAAATGCAGATCAAGTTGTTGATCGGAGGGGCGGTACAACACAAGGTTTCCTTCTAAAGTTTGCCCAATACAGTCTTCAGGAAACTGTATCAACAATAAATCGTTTACTAAGCTGATGTCAATTTTCCCGTTTAAGGATTGAAGATTGTCACGAGCTTTCATTTTACTATCATACTTCAATTCAGCAGCATAATAATCACGCTCTACCATATCGAAATTGATCTTAGTAGTTCGGTAAACAAGGCTCAACATGGCTAAACATCCGGCACTGATGGCGATGGTTATGCCCGTACCCCAATTCCAAAATCCATACTTACGTGGCCTATTTCGATTATCTTGTTTCATTTCTGTTAATATTAATTCAAATCGCCTGAACGACTTATTGGCCCCAAAAAAGTAGTACTTAATTCATTTACTTCTACCTCATTGTTGTATAAAACAACATTCAGTTTTTGTTTGCGCTCTTTAATCTCATCACGAGGAAGAATAATAAAAAAGGTAGCACTAGCCTGCTCTTCAGCTTTCACTAAAAACTTTTGTTTACCTACAAACTCTACTACACCAGGAGTGCCTTCCAATACAACATCAAGTTCAATATCCTGAAGAGTTTTATTGATTAATTTAATGTTATACAAATTAGAAATGCTATCTGTACCCCGCTCTTGATAAAGCATACCGGCTGTACGCATAATGTTACCTCCTACTTCTTTCCTCGTGATGAGCATTGCGGTGATACTTACAAGCAAGACACACAACACTGCAGCATATGCCTTTAAACGACCGGTAAATTTAAAAGCTTTGCCTTCTGCAATATTATTTTCAGAATCGTAACGAATAAGGCCTTGGGGACGATTCACCTTATCCATAATAAAATTACAAGCATCTATGCAAGCGGTACAATTAACACACTCCAATTGCGTACCGTTACGAATATCAATTCCTGTAGGGCACACATTTACACATTGATTACAATCGATGCAATCTCCTAAATCACCTTGATCTTTTTTATATTTCCCTCTGGGTTCGCCACGTTTATAATCATAAGCCACTACTATAGAATTCTTGTCTAAAAGCACCCCCTGCAAACGGCCATATGGACATATATTAGTACACACCTGTTCTCTCAAAAACACATAAACACTAAAAAAAGTGAGGGTAAAAACGATAATAGCAATAAAACCACCCAAATGCTGAGATACAGGTTCGGTAGCAATTTTAAATAATTCATCTACCCCTATTATATAGGCTAAGAAAGTATTGCTGATTATAAAAGACAGTATAAAATACACACTGTACCTAAGGGTATATTTCCACACTTTCGCACCTTTAAATGGTGCTTTGGCCAGCATCTTTTGACGTGGAGCATCGCCTAATATCAGGTAATCTACCCGACGAAAAAGCAACTCCATAAATATTGTTTGAGGGCAAATCCATCCGCAAAATATGCGGCCAAAGGCCATTGTAAACAAAGCTATGAATAACAAGCCGGCCAACATGATAAGGCCAAAAATTAAAAAATCCTGTGGCCAAAAAGCATAACCAAAAAGTATGAATCTACCTTCCGGAAAGTTGAA
>Ga0079224_100006894_pt1 | contig 15145 bp, 12 predicted proteins | sample Stecom2015_FD_80414 | JGI IMG/M metagenome (GOLD analysis project Ga0079224, IMG submission 80414) | Agricultural soil microbial communities from Utah to study Nitrogen management - Steer compost 2015 | ecosystem: Environmental > Terrestrial > Soil > Agricultural land | place: USA: Utah...
ACGCAATGCGCTTCGACGCCATCCATATTGCCATGATCTACGTCATCGGCCCGCTGTTCTTCGGCACTGTCAACACGTGTAATATGGCAATCGAAAAGCTGAACGGCGCGGAGGATGTCGTCCTCAGCCTGCGCACGGTTCCCCTGCTGGATACCACCGGCATACGCGCCATCGAGGATTTGATCCACCGGCTCGAAGCCAGCGGCAGATGTATCTATCTCAGCGGCCTGAACGATCAGGTGCGTTCGTATCTGGAACGTGCCGGGATTATTGCTCATCTTGGCGAGGAGCGAGTCTTCTGGAGCGCCTACGAAGCGATCATGGCGGCAGATCGTATCCGCGCCGAACAGATCGGCCGGCCGGCGGCCCGGATCGCCTGACGCATTGATGAATGGATGATGGCCCGCAGGCTGGAGAAATCCCGCTGCCAGCCGTCACCTGACGTAATCCAGCACCAGCACGCGGGTTTTATCCGGCAGCCTGTCCGGCGTGATGGTCGCCTCATAGCCGAAGGCAAAATCGACATCCTGCTGCTCGTCAAAATAATCGAGAAACTTCTCGATCCAGTAGATATTGCGCGGCTTGTAGCTGAGTGTGCGGAAATGCATGGGCACAACCAGTTTCGGCTGTGCCTGATCGATCACGACTTTCAGGTCGTCCAGTTCGATGGTCGGATGCCCCCCGGTCAGCGCCAGCAGCACATCGACACCCCGGAAAAACTCGATCTGCGCGTCGCTGAGGGGGTTGCCCACATCGCCCATGTGCCCGATGCTGACTCCATCGACGGTAAAGCGATACATGCCGTTCTGGTCGGGATCATGATAGCGGTGATTAAGGGCCTCCATCGCTTCGATGGCGTGGATGGTGATGCCTTTTTCCGTGCACTGGCCGCCTTCTCGCGCCAGATCGAGCGCGGTGATAACGGTGGGGCTGCCGGGGATCAGATCGGCGCGGCAGTGAAACGAGTCGTTATCCGACGAACGGATGACAATATCGGCTTCTTCCGTTACCGGGCTGTAGCCCGATGTTTCCGGCGTGTGGGGATCGGTAACAATCTTCAGGCCGTTGTCGGCGGTAATCAAAAAACACGCCTGTCCATACCATTTCAGTTTCACAATAACATTCCTTTTGTGCGGGTTGTTCGGGCAAACACAAACAGACCGGGCCAATCGTCACAGCGGCTTTAGTCCTCTGTGCGGCGGACTGAAGCTCGCCCGGTTTCGCTGCTGGAACGGCTCAATTGTACCAGCGACCGAATGGCGCGGCGATGTTTTGCCCCACAGCCAAAAACGGGAGCCTCACATCTGAAGATGCCGTTTTTAACCGAATATGCCTGCTATCCCCCGCATTTAAGAGGTAGAGGCGTAAGGGTTGGCAATCTGCGCGATGACATCGTAGGCGGCCAGCCAGGCTTCGCGCATGGCCGGCGTAAACTCCTTGCCAAGTCCCTGTTCCAGCGCCCACAGCAGCGCCGCCCCGACGGTAAGATAATGCTCCGGTCTGACCCCCACATCGTTGTGGCGCTGGCTGGCCGCCTCGATCCGGCGCTTGAGTTCCTCCGGTTCGTGCAGGCGGCTGACGATCAGCGCCAGCATCCGCATAAATTTGCGGCCCTGTTCCTCCATATCACCTTTGAACATGGGCCGCAAGCTGGGGTCAAGCTCTAAAAGCCGGTCGTAAAACAGGGTGGCAATCAGCCGCTTTTTGGTGGCAGCCCTGCCGAACGAGCGTTGAACCAGACGGATTTGAATTTGGGTGAGTTGCATGGCGATTCCTCCATAGTGGTGTAAATGGCCTACCGTAAACCATAAACATCATGCGCCGAGAAATCGCCGACAACGCCGGGCGCTTCACCTCAAGTTCGTAAATTCCGTCCGGTCATGCCCGCACCGGTTCGTGATCCGCCGCCAGATACCCCTCATAGCCGCCGGCATGGACGATAATCTGCCCGCCGCGCACTTCCCAGATGTCGCCGCCGAACTGCTGCATAAAGCGCCGGTCATGCGATGCGGCAATCACCGGGCCGGGAAATTCACGCAGCGCGCTTTCCAGTTCTTCCAGCACATCGAAGCTGACGTAGTTGGTTGGCTCATCCAGCACCAGCAGATTCGCCCCCTGAGCAATCAGCCGGGCGATTTGCAGCTTGCGCCGCTGCCCGCTGCTGATCTCATTCACCCGTTTGTCCAGTTCGTCGTAGCGAAACAGCCCCAGATGGAGCAGGGTGGCCTTTGCCTGCTGGTCGGTGACACCCAGCCCGGCGCGATACGCCTCGAACACGGTTGCGCCGCCGGGCAGGCCATCGTCTTCCTGTGCCAGATAGCCGATGGTGACCGCCGGATTGATGTAGACTTCGCCGCTGTCCGGCACTTCCTGCCCGACCAGAATCCTGAGCAGCGTCGATTTGCCCGCGCCGTTCGGCCCGACCAGCACGACGCGGCTGTCCTGACCCAGCGTGAAGGTCACGTCGTCGAGGATCACGCGATCCCCGAATGCTTTCCGCAGGCCAGAGACATACAGCGGTGTGCGGCCCCTGAGCGCCTGCGGGTTAAAATCCGCGTTGAAACTCAGCGGTTTGGGCGGCAGGGGAATCGGGTTCGCTTCGATGCGCTTGAGCCGTTCTTCTGCCGCGCGCACCCGCTTGGCTACAGTTCTGTCATGCTGGCTCTTCTTCGCAAACCTGATGAACTTGTCGCCGTCTGTGGGCGTGCGGTAGTTGGCGTTGCTGTGCGCGCCGACCTTGATTTCGTGGCGCAGCGTTCTGATCTCATCCTGCTGGCGCTCAAAATCCTGCTCCCGTTTGCGGCGTTCCTGCACTTTGGTCTGCCAGTAGGTATCGTAGTTGCCGCTGTACTGGCGTGCCTTGCGGCTGTGTTCGTCAATTTCGACGATGACATTGACCGTCCGGTTCAGAAACTGCCGGTCATGCGATACCATCAGCACCGCGCCGCGATATCCTTGCAGATAATCCTCCAGCCATATCAGGCTGGCAAAGTCAAGGTGATTGGTCGGCTCATCCAGCAGCAGCACATCCGGTGCGCGCAGCAGCAGCAGCGCCAGCCCGACTCGTTCTTTCTCACCGCCGGAAAGGGTGGCGAAGCGGCGCTGGCGCGGGATATGCCCGACCCCCAGCCCGTTCAGTACGGCGTCGGTTCTGTAATCCATTTCGTAGCCGCCATAACGCTCGAACTGCTCGCTGATTTCGCCGTATTCGTTCATGACGGCATCGAGTTCGTCACTCTCGCTGGTTGTCATGCGCTTTTCCAGTGCGCGCATCCGGCTTTCGAGTTCGACCAGATGGCGCATCGATTCGGCGATCAGATCAGCCAGCGTCTGATCGTCGTCACCGGTGACAGTCTGCGGCAGGTAGCCAATCTGCAACCCCGCCGGAATGGTGATCGTGCCGCTGTCAGCTTCGACTTCGCCGGAGATAATCCTGAGCAGGGTCGATTTTCCAACGCCATTGGCCCCCACCAGCCCCACTCGTTCCCCGGCGTTGACGACAAACGACACGCCATTGAGTATCTGATGATAGCCATAGCTTTTGACGATGTGGTCGATTGAGAGATAGTACATGGGCAAAGCATCCTCGTATCTGAAATTCGGCAGCGTGTCACACATGGCGCGGCGCGAATCAAAAACGCCGCCCGGGGGATGCCCTGAACGGCGTCGATGCTTCAGCCTGAAAATGAGCGATGAATGCAGGCAGACCTGCTTTGAAATACAAAGCATTAGCAACAGGGTCAGTCCCCAACTGGAACTACTGAATGTTGCTGATCCTGCGCATGTGAACTCCCATGCTCAACCAACGATAGTCCGGGGCAGTGGGCAGATCACCCACCCGCGCCGTGACTGTCCTCATTGTATAGGCTGGGCGGCAGATGTCAAGCACCACCGCCAGTCTGCTCCCTGACCGCCGGGGCGATTTCGTAGGCAAAACGCTCAATCTGCCAGATCGGATCGCCCTCTGTCGGCCAGAACAGAAAGGTATCCTGCCGGAAGTCGCAGCGCAGCCGGATAATTTCCTCAATCCAGTAATCCACCGGGCCATCGATGCCTGTGTCCTGCGAGGTGATACCGCGCGTCTCGCGCTCCCGGATCACCCCCATGAGGTTGTAGCCGCGCCGCACAGCTTCCGGGTCGCGTCCGGCTGCCGCAGCCCCTTCATCGATGCGGTCATTCACCTGATTCAGCCGCAGCGGCGGCACATAGGTGATCGAAACCAGCACACCATCTGCCTTTGCGCCCACCAGCCGCAGCATACGCGGGCCAATCGCCCCGACCCAGATACGGATCGGATGCAGCGGAGCCGGGCCGGGCTGCGCGCCCTGCACCTGATAATGCCGGCCTTCATACCGCAGCGACCCGCCCGCTTTGTCCCACATGCCGCGAATGATGTCCAGCGCCTCGCTGAAGGCTTCGTAGGCTTCGCCGGGCGAACGTTCCGGGCCGCCATAAGCCGCTACCCCGCGCCAGAACGCTCCCGCGCCAATGCCGAGTTCAACCCGCCCGCCGGAAAGCACATCCAGCGATGCTGCTGCCTTCGCCAGCATGGCCGGGGGACGCAGCGGCAGATTGGCGACATTCGTGCCGATGTGGATGTTGTGGGTCACAGCGGCCACCGCACTGAGCAGCGTCCAGGTATCCAGATGAGTTTTATTGTAGGGGTGATCCTGGCTGGTCAGCAGATCGAGACCGGCGCGGTCAGCCACCTGTGCTCGCTCGAAGGTGTTCTGCCAGTTGTCCGCACGCGGGTCGATGTTGATGCCAAACAGGGGTTCCAGCGCCATGTCAGCCTATCCTTGATTCCAGCGCATCCAGATATGGGTTTCGGTTTCGTCGAATACCGTGAATCCCAGCCGTTCATACAGCCGTCGGGCATCCGGGTTGGTGCGCAGAACACGGAGTTCCACCGGTTTATTCGCCTGTGCTGCGTCGGCCTTCACTGATTCGATGATAGCGGTACCAATTCCCTTACGCTGAAATTGTGGCAGCAGGTTGATCTGGGCGATGTACACCCGTTCCGGCGATACATCCAGCGACAGGCGGCCCGCATCTTTGCCATCGATCACAATAATCGAATGGCCTTCCAGCTTGAAACGCTGGCGGAAGTATTGGCGCTGCAACGCTTCGTCCTAGCCCCACACCGGTTCGACATAGGCCCGCATGGTGGTGCGGGTCAGGTCGTATAGGAACTCGTAGTCCGCGTCTGTCACCGGACGCAGACGATATTCGATCATGATTGATACGATTCCAGCGCATGATCGAAACGGGCCAGGCTGTCAGCCAGACCACCGGGCCGGTTGCGCGCCAGCCAGTTTTCCTGAAAGCGGGCAATCATGCCCCCCAGTTCGCGCTTGAGTTCCCCAGCGCTCACACTGCTTTCGCCCAGCAGGAACAACCCTCGCCGGGCGGCGTGCTTGATCAGATCGCCCGCCAGCGCATACTCGGCTTTTATCAGGCTGGCGTCCGGGCGGCGCATATCACTGCTGTTGAGCCGGGCCAGAATACGATCCGTCTCGGCAATCGCCTGCCGGAAGGAAGCAGCATCAGCGATCAGCAGGCCATATGTGCCGAGGCTCACCTGCATCTCGCGGAGCAAATCCGCATTGACGCTGCCGGTATCGCCGGACTGCATCATTCCATACAGGCGCACCAGCGTCTGCCACGCATCTTCGCCGGGCGCGCGCAGTTGATTCCACATCCGCCGCTGTTCCTCAATCGCTGAGGCAGGGGCGCGCAGAATATCGACCAGTGCATGGCCGTTGAAGCGGGCGTGGCCGGGTATCTGGTACAGGTTGCCCATATCGTAAGCAATCTGGCCCATCACCCCTGCCCGATCTTCAAAGACGAACCAATCCAGCAGGGGGGGCAGGTCGAGGTTGAGGTTGGTATCCTGTGCCCACGATACTGCCGCGCCGTAGGCAAAACCAAGCTCGCTCACCGAGTTCGCCTGCCAGTGACCGTGATCGCCCCAATCCGTGTTCAGAAAGCCAATGCCGCCGTGCTTGAGGCCATTGATAGCGGCGTTACGCAGGTTGCCGATAGCGTTATCAGTACGCCCGGCGAAGGTGTTCCAGCTTGAAGTGCCCGGACAGACGTAGAAGGGAATGCTGGAGCCAAGAAACAGAGCGCAGCGTTCATCGAAGGGGTGATTGGCTTCGTAACCCCAGACCATCGCAATCACATCGTAGGGCAGTTCGGGCACAAGCTCCGGGTACTTGACGATGATGTCGTCCCAGAACATCATCTGCTTGCGCTGGAGCGTCACCTGTTCGTACAGCTTGAGCAGGTAATTCAGGTACAGGCGGCCCTCGCCGATTCGCTCCTTTTCTTCCCGGCTGCGGCCCTTGCCCAGTTCCCAGGGTTCGTCCCCGCCGACGTTGAACTTTTTGCTGCTGAAGTGCGGCAGCAGTTCGGCATACAGCTCACTCATCAATTCGATGCTGCGCGGGTCGATGGGGTTGAGCGAGGTGGGCTTGTTGTTTCTGCGCCAGGGCATATCGTAGCCGTCCGGCGCTTCGGCCAGCGGTTTGTAGCGGTCAAATTTCAGCCAGCGTTCCATGTGGCCGAGGCTGTTCTGGTTGGGCACGAGTTCCACATGCCCCTGGCGGCAGAAGGCGTCCAGTTCGAGGATTTCCTGCCCGGTAAACGGCGATGCTTCGGCCCACACTTCCGGGTGCTTCTGGTAAGCAAAGGTATGTTCCATGTAAAGCTGTATCTGGTTGATCTTGAGCCGTGACAGGCGATCTACCAGATTCATGACGGTTTCCAGTGTGGGGACCTTGTCGCGGCTGATGTCGAGCATGACGCCGCGCGCGGGGAAATCCGGCCAGTCGTTGATTGTCATCGCTGGCAGGTTCTTCCCGTGCTGCATCAGTATCTGGCGCAGCGTGCAGACTCCATAATACACCCCCGAAATATCCGCCCCACGAATGAGAATATGTCCGTCGCGCACGGCCAGTTGATAACCCTCAACCTGCGGAATGCTCTCCTCGATTTCCAGCAGCAGGCCCGTATTGTCGTAATCCTGCCCGGCGACAATCGGCCATGTCAGCCCGGCGAATTCCTCCAGCGCAGCCTGTGCCGTTTGCGCCTCGAACAACAGGCTGCCGTTCGGGATGACGATGAGCGCGGAATCGGGCAGGGTCAGGGTTTCGGATAGATAGTTGATCTTGCGCGGAACCGGCAGAAACAGGGTTTGGTCGGGCATGGAAACGATCCTCCTGTACGATGTTCCCACTATACACAGACGCAGTAGGCGCGTCTATAGTTTGTCAACTATAGCGCCGCTTTGACAAGTTGGTGTTACGCCGCGCCATTTTCATAAATTCTTCATAAGCATTACGAACATTGCGCTGACCAGTGCCGAACATCGTACGCAGCGTGATCGATTCCGGCAAAGCCTGTTTCCTGCCTGTTTTTCAGGCCATGATTCCATCAGACCACGTGAGTCGGCAGGATGGGGTATTCGTGGCACAATATATCGGGTGCTATGACATGCCGTTCGGACAGGGAGGCAAACCTTATGCAATTACCCTTTACACTGGAACCGGATGAGCTGCTCGGCGGTATCAGCCGGGAAGATGACGAAGCGCCCATCGCCGGGGCGGTGTGGTACAACGCCGGGGCGGTGCATGACGGCCTGTTTTATCGCTTTCCGGCGGGTGCGCTGGCCGGGGCGCGCTACCTGACCGCCGACATGCTGCTCGATGGTGACGATGCCGGGATATTCATTCTCGAATTGCAGGAAGGCGCGGATGGCCCAACCTTTGGTTTCCAGTTCTCTCTGCTGCCGGAAGCTTCTGCCCGGATGCGGATGCCGCTGGAGGCGGTCAACCAGAATCGCTGGATGTACGACCGCGAAGGGGCGTGGGTCAAACCGCGTGCCAGCGGCCAGCGGGTTGATCTGCGCCGCGTAGACCGGCTGCGCATCAAAGTGTTTATGCGCGCCGATTCGGTCACGCGCTGGTGCATGACCGCCATTGTCGTGACCGCCGATGAGCCGCTGCGGCTGGCGCAGCCTATTCTCCCCAAAGGCAAGCTGCTGGATGAACTCGGCCAGAGTACCCTGCGGGACTGGCCCGGCAAAACCCGCAGCGTCGAAGAAATGATCGAGCGAATGCAGGCCCAGCTTCGAGACGCGCCGTCGCATAAATGGCCGGATGGCTTCTCGAAATGGGGCGGCTGGACAGCAAAACAGTTCGAGGCGACTGGCTTTTTCCGTACACAGTGGGACACAGAGGTCGAACGCTGGTGGCTGGTTGACCCCGACGGCTACGCGTTCTGGTCAGCCGGGCAGGACTGTGTGCTTCCGGGAATCGAGACCAATATCACTGGCATGGAAAGCGCGCTGACATGGCTGCCGGGCGACGACGACGGTGAACTGGCGGCGGTGGTCAGGGAGCACCGGGGCGATCTCTACATCGATTACCTGCAGGCCAACCTGATTCGCGCCTTTGGTCCCAACGCCTGGCACACCAACTGGGCCGAAATCACGCTGGCAGAACTGCGCCGCGCCGGGTTTAACACGGTTGCCAACTGGTCGGACTGGCACATTGCCCGTGATGCCGGTTTCCCCTATGTGCGTCCGCTGGCGCACCTGTCTGACCCCAAAGCGCCCATGATCTACCGTGACCTGCCCGACGTGTTTGATCCGACCTTCGACGAAGACGCTGCCCGCTTTGCCGAACAGCTTGCCGAAACCCGCGACGACCCGGCGCTGGTGGGTTACTTTCCGATGAATGAACCGACGTGGGGTTTTGCGCAGGAAACCCCCGCCGCCGGGATGCTGTTCAACACCGTGACTTGCGCCAGCCGCCGTGCGCTGGCCGATTTCCTGCGCGAACGTTATGGCGACAGCGCCAATCTGTCGCGCACATGGGGGATCGACACCACCTTCGAGGCGATTGCCGAAAGTGCCTGGGATACCCCGCTGACGGACAAGGCCCGTGATGATCTGGCGGATTTCAGTGCCATCCTGATCGAAAAGTATTTCGGCACACTCAGCGCGGCCTGCAAGCAGGTGGACCCGAATCATCTCAACCTCGGCGTGCGCTATTACACCGTGCCGCCAACCTGGTGTCTGAACGGGATGCGCACCTTCGACGTGTTCAGCATGAACTGTTACCGGGATCGCGTGCCGGCCGAATCGCTGGAGGATATTCACCACAAGCTCAATATGCCGACGATCATCGGGGAGTGGCACATGGGCGCGCTGGATGTCGGCCTGCCGGCCACCGGCGTCGGCCCCCGTGTCCGTGACCAGGCCGCGCGGGGTAAAGCTTATCGGGTGTATCTGGAAAATGCGGCGGCGCTGCCCTGGTGTGTGGGCGTGCATCATTTTACGCACTATGACCAGTCGGCTCTGGGCCGCTTCGATGGCGAAGCCTACAACATTGGTTTCTACGACATCTGCCACCGGCCTTACGAGGAACTGGTGCTGGCAGCGCGCCAGTCACATCGCCGCATGTACCCGATTGCGCTCGGCGAGCAGCAGCCATTCGACGATGCGCCGGAATATCTGTCGCGCTTCTTCTTCTAGCCGGCCCGAACCCTATGAACACCAAGCCGGTCAGGGTCAGTATCGTCAATGGGCCGGATATTCGGGCGGCCAATTCATTTGATGCGCCCGATGTGGTTGCCACCCGCGAAACAACCCTGGATGCGCGGGGTCGCTCGCTGATGTATGCCTTCGAGCCGCATTCTGTAACCGCGCTGGCCTGCGCGGTATGATAGAGGAGTTCAGAGGCTGGCAGCCTGACCGCCGCCAAATGCTGATTTCAAACTGCATGGTAATGACGAAAAGGGGTTTCATCGTGACACAACGCAAGCGGTATGCGCTGGTGGGGACAGGAGGCCGCGCCGGGATGTACGTGCGGGCGATTGCCGACACGTATAAAAATGACGCTGAACTGGTCGCCTTCTGTGACCTGAGCCAGACGCGCATGAATTTTTATAACGCCCGGCTGAAAGACCAGTTCGGCCAGCAGCCTGTGCCGACCTATCATGCGGACGACTTCGACAAAATGGTCGCAGAGACGAAGCCGGCTACAGTCATCGTGACGACCATCGACGCCACGCATCACAGCTACATCATCCGGGCGATGGAACTGGGCTGCGACGCCATCACCGAAAAACCGATGACCACCGACGAAGAAAAGGCCCGCGCCATCTTCGACGCGATTGAACGCACCGGCAAAAGTCTGCGGGTGACCTTCAATTACCGTTATGCCCCGGCCAACACCAAACTGCGCGAGATTATCATGCAGGGCACAATTGGCCGGCCGCTGCACGTCGATTTTTCGTGGGTGCTGGATACCCATCATGGCGCGGACTACTTCCGGCGCTGGCATCGGGAAAAGCACAATTCCGGCGGGCTGCTGGTGCATAAGGCCACGCATCACTTCGATCTGATTAACTGGTGGATCGATTCGTATCCAAAGACCGTGTTTGCGCTGGGCGATCTGATGTTTTACGGCAAGCAGAATGCCGAAGCGCGGGGCGAACATTACAGTTATGCGCGCTACACCGGCGAGCCGGAAGCCGCAAATGACCCCTTCGCTCTGTTTCTCGATCAGGACCCCAGCCTGCGCGGCCTGTATCTCGACGCTGAAAAGGAAACCGGCTATCTGCGCGACCGTAATGTGTTTGGCGAGCCAGTGACCATTGAGGATACCATGTGCGTGACGGCGCGTTACCGCAATCAGGCGCTGCTGTCCTACAGCCTGGTGGCTTACAGCCCGTGGGAAGGCTTTAAGGTTGCCATCACCGGCAATAAAGGCCGCGTCGAAATGGACATTATCGAATCGGTAGAAGGGGCCATCATCGGTTCTGAAGGCGAAGCCCGCAATCTGGAAGCCAGCAAGGGCGCATTCAAATACTCTCAGATTCGTGTGTACCCGATGTTCGACGCGCCCTACGAAGTCGAAATCCCAAAGGCAGCCGGTGGTCATGGGGGGGCTGACCCGGTCATGCTGGAGCAGATTTTCTCGCCAAACCCGCCGCACGACCCGTTCAGACGGGCTGCATCGCATATCGATGGCGCAGCCTCGATTCTCATGGGCATCAGCGCCAATCGTTCGATAGCCACCGGGCTGCCGGTTCATGTCGATGATTTGCTCACACTGCCGGAGCGACAAGCTGAGCACGCATAAATATTGACCTGATTACTTAAAGGTTCCGTTATGACAATTGATACACTTTACCTCGTTCATCACAGCCATACCGACATCGGTTATACCCACGATCAGCCGGTGATCTGGGAATTGCAGACGCGCTTTATCGACGAGGCGCTTGATCTCGCGGAGCGATATGCCAGCGACGACAGTGATGCCGCGTTTCGCTGGACGGTGGAAACCACGTCAGTTTTGCAGCGATGGCTGGCGCGGGCTTCTGATCGAGACATCGAACGTTTCCAGCAACTGGAGCGCGCCGGGCGGATCGAAGTCACCGGGATGCTCGCCAACCTGACACCGCTCTACGACACCGATCAGCTTATCGAGACCTTTCAGGTCCTGCGGACACTGCGGCAGGATTACGGCTTTACCATCAGCCATGCGATGAACTGCGATGTCAACGGTGAAAACTGGCCGCTGGTCGATGTGCTGCTCGATCTGGGCATCGAAGGATTCACCATGGCGATCAACTCGCACTTTGGCGGGCCGCTGCGACCCCGTCCGTACCCCTTCTGGTGGCAAGGACCATCAGGCCGCCGCATCCTGACTTACAACGGCTGGCCCTACAACAAGGGCTGGCGCGAGGGGATCGGGCGTGACGCCGATGATCTGGAAAAGGTGCGCTGGCCGATGCTTCAGCAGTATCTGGATGAGATCGGCTACCCACTGCCGATTGTCCTGCTCCAGAGTTATCACCCCTATGGCGACAACGGCTCGGCGTTCGATTTTACGCCCTTCATCCGCGAATGGAATGCCGCCGGCAAAAAACCGCGCATTGTGCTGGCAACGCCGCGTATGTGGTGGTCAGCAGTGAGCGAATACGCCGATCAGCTATCCACCCTGCGGGGCGACTGGACCGATTACTGGAACTTCGGCTGTATCAGCAGCGCGAAAGAGCAGGCCATCAACCGCCATTCCCGCGCCCGGCTGCGCGCGGCGGATTCCCTGCACGCCGCGTTGAGCAGTTTTCCGGCAGATGACCGGCGCTGGTCTGAGGCATCCTTTGAACGTTATCGCGACGAAGGGTGGTGGGCGCTGCATTTCTGGGATGAGCATACCTGGGGGGCAGATGTCTCGATTCGCGCACCGGAAAGCGATGATACGGCGGCTCAATGGCAGCACAAGGCCCATTACGCTTACCTGGCGCGCAGCCTGAGCCTGATGTTGCAGCGTGATGCGCTGGCCGATTTTTCGCGGCACGTGCAGCGCGGCGATGAGCAGGATTTGCTGGTGTTCAATCCACTACCCTGGGCGCGCACGCTGGCCGGCGAAGTGCCGCGATTCGTGCTGTCACCACGTGGCGTTGCATCCGACACAACGGCGGGTCGCCAGCATCAGGATCGTGACGCGGATTCAGGCTGGTTGATGCCACCCGTCGAGGTTCCGGCGTTTGGCTACAAAGTCATTGCGCGCAGCCAACTGATCGAACAGAACCAGCAGGCGAATGAAACCGAAGATGCAGTTGTCGAAAATCATCGCTATCGCATCGTGTTCAACCGCGAACGCGGCGGTATCGACTCGCTGTTTGACAAGGTTCTGAACTGGGAGCTGGTGGATCAAAGCGCAGCGTATGCGTTCAACGGCTTTGTCCATGAGCAGGTCGCGGATACCGCACACGAATGGCCGCGCTGGAAGCTGTTTTATCAGGATTATAACTCTCCGCTGGCCGATATTCCCCCTGGCTGGAAAACCGGCTGGCACGCCCGCTATGCCCGGCCAGACAGGGTCGTGTCGCATCGGGTCAGACAGACGCCCTCCGGTATTGTGGTCGAGCAAACACTGGCAGCACCGGGTATCGATGGTCTGCTGACGCAGCGTGTGTTTCTGCCGGATTACGCTGACTGGTTTGAATGTTCTGCCACCTGGAATATGCGCCTGTCGGATCACCCGGAGGCGACTTATCTGCTGTTTCCCTTTGATCTGCCCGGCGCGGTGGCCCGTTTCGATGTAGGCGGGCAGGCCGTCATCCCCGAACAGGAACAGTTGCCGGGTGTCTGCCGGGATTATTTCACTGCTCAGGGATGGGTCGATTTTTCAAACGAGAGCCGGGGCGTTACGATTGCGCTGCCGGAAAATCCGATGCTGCAGCTAGGCGATTTCCATTTCGGCCACTACCAGACCGAATTCAGGCTTGAGCGCGCCATGCTGCTGGGGTGGGTGACGAACAATTACTGGGAGACAAATTTCCGCGCCTATCAGCCGGGGAGCGTGCGGGCACGCTATCGCATCCTGCCGCACACCGGCCCATTTGATGAAGCGCAGGCTCATCGCTTCGGGCTGGATACGCTTTACAGCCAGCCCGTGTTTCAGCACCTGCACGAAACGCCCGCCGCCGATTCGGCCATACCTGGGCAGGGGGCATTCCTGCAACTGCCGCAGCCGCCGATCCTGACCCTGCATATCAAGCGCGCCTACGACGGCAGCAGCCTGATCGTGCGTCTGCTTAATGCTTCGGACACAGCCCAATCTGCCATACTGGCTTCCGGCCTGCTGAAGGTTCGGGATGCCGCCCGGTGTGATCTGCTGGAAAATGATGTGCAGGCGCTTCCGGTCAGCGAGGGCCGCACCTCAATTGAGATACCGGCCCGGCAGGTGGCAGTGGTGCGCCTGCATACGACTCTATAGGCGGCTGTCCGGCGTGCAGCATTAAATGCGTTTTTGACTCGGCACACTATTCGGGAGAGAGGTTTCTATGCAGCTTGAAGGGAAAGTCGCTCTGATAACGGGCGGGAGTTCCGGCATCGGCAAGGCGTCGGCGCTGCTGTTCGCGCAGGAAGGTGCGAAGGTCGCTGTGCTGGGCCGCACCAAATCCGAAGTCGATAAGACCGTCGATGAAATCCGGCAGGCGGGCGGCGCGGCGATTCCGGTGCTGGCCGATGTGTCGCAGCCCGACCAGATGGAGCGCGCTGTGCAGCAGGTGGTCGATGAATGGGAGACGATCCACATCGTCTTTGCCAACGCCGGCATCAACGGAGTCTGGGCGCCGCTGGATGAAATCACGCCAGAAGAATGGGATACAACTCTGGCGATCAACCTGAAGGGCACGTTTCTGGCGGTCAGGTATGCGCTGCCGTACCTCAAAAAGCAGGGCGGCTCGGTGATCGTCAATTCGTCGGTGAACGGGACGCGCATCTTCAGCAACAGCGGCGCGACGGCCTATTCCTGCTCGAAGGCGGCGCAGGTGGCTTTTGCCAAAATGACGGCGCTGGAACTGGCGCGCTATAAAATTCGCGTCAATGTCATCTGCCCCGGCTGGATTAAGACGGAGATTGGCGACAACACCTATAGCCGCAATATGGAAAAAGTGCGCTATCCGGTTGAATTTCACGATGGCAGCAAGATTCCACTGACTCACGGCGCGCCGGGCACATCTGAACAGGTGGCGCAGCTTGTGCTGTTCCTGGCTTCCGACCTGTCGAGCCACATCACGGGTACAGAAATGTGGATCGACGGCGCTGAATCCTTGATTGTGGGCTAACAGGGGTGTACATGGAGTATCGCACACTGGGACGCACCGGGCTGAAAGTGTCTGTCATCGGGTTGGGCGGGGGCGGACCAAGCCGCCTCGGCCAGCGCGACAACCTGAACACGGCAGCGCAATCTGCCGCTATACTGCGGCAGGGACTCGATGCTGGCATCAACTTTATCGACACGGCGGAAGCCTACCACACGGAAGAGATCGTCGGGCAGGCTATCGCCGGGCGAGATCGCGAGTCGATCATCATTTCGACTAAAAAGAGCACCGGCAGCAAGCCGATTACGCCGCAGGAACTGCGCGCCGGTCTCGAAGACAGTCTCAGAAGGTTGGGCACAGACTATATCGACGTTTATCATCTGCATGGCGTTGCGCCGGATAATTACGAATACTGCCGCAGCGAACTTGTGCCGGTGCTGGAGGACCTGCGGGCGCAGGGCAAAATCCGGTTTCTGGGCATTACCGAGGCGTGGAACTCGGATATTCAGCACAATAT
>Ga0079224_100006895_pt1 | contig 15144 bp, 10 predicted proteins | sample Stecom2015_FD_80414 | JGI IMG/M metagenome (GOLD analysis project Ga0079224, IMG submission 80414) | Agricultural soil microbial communities from Utah to study Nitrogen management - Steer compost 2015 | ecosystem: Environmental > Terrestrial > Soil > Agricultural land | place: USA: Utah...
CTAAAGAAAGCTTTCACAAAAGTTAAGGCTTCTTCATTTACGCGAAGTTTATCGGGATTGATCACGCCTCCTGGAATAAGTAATCCGTCGTAATCTTCTACATTGGCACTAGCTAATGGAATATCTACTCTAAACTCTTCATCCCAATCGTCGCCTTTTTTTGAACGTACTTTTTCTTCTTGCGGAGATATAATATCAACTTGAGCCCCCGCATCTACTAAAGCTTCCTTTGGACTTGTTAATTCGATTTGTTCAAAACCATCTTCTGTTAAAATTGCGATACGTCTTCCATCTAATTTTCTCATAATATATCTTTTTAAGTTCTCCTATTTTGAACAAAACTCTAACCATTTAGTTCGGAATCAGCTAAAAAACTTAAAATCATTTTCAATATTTTATTCGTAATTTAGATATTCACAAATAGAATCGTTATAACACTGCACCTATGAGAATCTATACTATCACTTTTATATGCCTAGTGTTGAGTTTCGTGTCCAATATGCCTATTACTTATGCGCAGGAAACAACTTATACCCAACAAAATGATATTACCTATACGCCCAATAAGGATGCGTACAGTTTGGCGCAGTGTAAGTTGGATGTTTATTATCCCAAGAACAAAAAGGATTTTGTTACAGTGCTGTGGTTTCATGGGGGAGGATTGACCGGGGGAAACAAAGAGATTCCTTCTTATTTGAAGAATAACGATATTGCTGTCATATCAGTAGGGTATCGTTTCTCACCCAAAGCCAAGGTTGCTGCTATCATTGAAGATGCGGCGGATGCGGTGAAATGGGCATTCGATAATATCGAACGATTGGGTGGTAGCAAACACAAAATAATCATAGGAGGATATTCCGCAGGTGCTTATCTTTCTTTAATGGTAACTTTGAATCAAGACTACCTCCAAAAACGAGGAATAGATGTACAACAGTTATTTGGCGTGGTATCATTTAGCGCACAAACTATTACGCACTTTACTGCCCGTAAAGAGATGGACATGCCTGAATTGCAACCGAAGATTGATGAACTCTCGCCATTGTATTGGGTAAGGAAGGATGTACCGCGTATGCTGTTATTGACTGGCGATAGAGAATTGGAAATGATGGGACGTTACGAAGAGAATGCGTATCTACAGCGTATGCTAAAACTTCACGGCAATACCAATGTCGAATTATATGAGTTGGATGGCTATGGACACGATATGGATTATCCAGCTTATCCCTTATTGCTAAGGACAATTAAGAAATGGAATAAATAAGGATTTCTATTGCTGAAAGCTCAGTAATATTATGTCATATTGAACGTAGTGAAATGTATAAAACTATGTTCTAAGTATATTATGAAATACTCTCTTGCGTTCACAATTGCGTATTAAATCTGCGCCATTGCTATGAAAAATGATGAAGCAACATCTTTACTTCATATAGTCTGGCTTGAGCCTTTTAGTAGTCTGGTATAGCGGACAAAACTCTTTTTAACCTCGCTCCAGTCTCCACTGACACATGTTTTTTTTCTAGATTACATTAACACTCTGTTAAGCTGTTTGTTATATGTTTAAGTTTTATTAACGTCTCTGTAATATTTACATAATCCTGCTTATGTTGATTTGTGATTAATTAATAAAACCCGAAAATGAATATCAGAAATCGATCAAAGTTATTTTTGATTATGCTCTTAAGTCTATCTTCACTACAAGAGTTGAAAGCAGAGTCTACAAGTAAAGTGCATATTTCTTTGCAGACACTAGATTTGAATGGTCGTATAGTTAATGAATTTGGTAAACCTATTGCTTTTGCGACAATTAAGAATCAGAAAACAAATCAAACGGTAGAATCTAATGCAAATGGAGAGTTTACTATAAAGGCCGAAAACGGTGATTCTATTCTTTTTAGTTCGATAGGTTATTTGAGCCAAACTATAGCTTATGATGGTAAGCAACTTCAATTCGTGTTAATAGAAAGCACGGATAGTCTTGATGAAGTGGTAGTGGTTGGTTATGGTACCCAAAAGAAAGTTAATCTATCTGGGGCCGTTGATTATGTAGATGCGAAAGCTATCGCGAGTAGACCTATAGCAAATGTGTCGCAAGGTCTGCAAGGATTGGTACCCAACTTAAATATTCAGTTTAATTCTGGAGCGCCCGGGGAAGCTGCAAATTTCAATATTCGAGGTATTACCTCTATCAATGGCGGTTCGCCATTGATTTTAATAGACAATGTACCTGTAAGCTCTGCAGAATTAAATCGAATATCTCCTCAAGATATTGAGTCATTTTCGATCATTAAAGATGCTTCAGCCGCCGCTATCTACGGTGCACGTGCATCATTTGGTGTCATCATAATAACCACCAAATCTGGTAAGGGCAGCCTAAAAGTCAACTATAATAATAATTTTACGTGGAATACTCCCACAGTCATGCCTAATAAGATTGTAGATCCGTATATATTCTCAAGACTTCTGGAACTGAGTACGGATAATACACCTTGGGATAACGTCAATTATTCGGATCAATACTATGCATATGCTAAAGAACGTTCGGACAATCCAAGTGTAGCTGGCGTAAGAATTAACCCATCGAATCCTAAGGAATGGGAGTACATGGGGAATCGCGATTGGTCGCGATATTTTTTGTCGGATTGGAATTCTACACATAACCATGATTTATCGCTGTCGGGATCGTCTGAGAAAGTAAATTATTATTTCAGCGGTGGATATAATAGACAAAACTCACCGATCAAGCTGGCAGATGATTTCTTTGACCGTTATACTATACGCTCTAAAGTAAATTACACCGTTACTGACTTTTTAAAATTCGGTAATAACACCATAATTAGCAATACGAATCGTAAGAATCCATCGCAGTATAATCTTTTTGACATCTATAATTCTTTCCCTACATCATTCGACAAAAACCCAGATGGGACATGGGCAAATTCAGAAGTAGGTCGTATTGCAGCACGTATGATAGATGGAGGAGAGGGTACTGTGAAAAGAAATGATGTGCAATCAACTTTTAATGTTGATTTGGATATTTTAAAGAACATCTTCAAAATCAGTGCAGACTACACCTATCAACGTAATTCCATGAATTACAATTGGTTTACCAAACAGTACAACATAGGTTTTGGACCGAATGATATTCGAACAGAGGGGCAAAGCTCGGCTTATAGAGAGGCGGCGTTCAGCTATTACAATGTGTACAATATATTTGGTAGTTACAACCAAACCTATGCTGACAAGCACCAAGTATCCGCATTGCTTGGTTTTAACCAAGAAGATTACCGCATTGAATCTTTCATTGCTGAAAAGCAAGGTTTAATATCCGATCAGTTTCCGACCATCAAGTTAGCAACTGGATTAGCAACTGTAGATGAAGCTATCAATTCTTATGCTTTGCGTGGCGCTTTCATGCGCTTTAACTACACCTATGATGACAAATACATAGTTGAATTCAACGGAAGATATGATGGATCATCCCGCTTCCCAAAAAATAAACGTTTTGGTTTCTTCCCGTCTGCTTCAGCAGCATGGCGTTTAGATAGAGAGCATTTTATGAGCCAAGTCCAATGGATGAGTATGTTTAAGATTCGTGGTTCATATGGTGAATTGGGTAATCAATCTGTTTCCAATTACGGCTATATTCCAGCGATGAGTACATATGAATTGGGGTATTTAATTGATGGTAAAAAACCATTATCCATATACAGTCCTGCATTAGTATCGGATAACTATACCTGGGAAAAAGTTAATACCAGCAACATTGGTTTAGACCTTGCTTTTTTAAACAATGAAATTACGTTGACTGCAGATGCCTACAGTAGACGCACAATTGGAATGTTGACTTTAGGCCGAGATTTACCTAATATCTTAGGTGCATCCGAACCAAACGAGAATGCTGCTGATTTAAATACAAAAGGATGGGAGCTAGCTGTCGGTTATAACAAAAGATTTAGTCTGGCAGATAGTCCATTAGGCTTTTCAGCCAAATTTATACTGTCTAATTCTGTAAGTGAGATCACGAAGTTTGATAACCCTAATAATTCCGTTCTGCAGTATTACAAAGGAATGGAACTAGGGGAAATATGGGGATTGGAGTCCAATGGTTTATTTACAAACACCGCGGAGATCGACCAATTAGACCAGACTTCTATTATTCCATGGGGAGCTTTATCAATTGTGCCAGGTTGGCCAAAATATGTAGACCAGGATGGCAATGGCATCATTGAAAAAGGCTATACGCTGGCAGATACCAAGGACCTCAAGATTATTGGCAATACTTCTCCACGTTATCAGTTTGCTTTGGATTTAAGCTTTGACTACAAAGGATTTGATGTACGTACTTTTTTTCAAGGTATAGGGAAACGTGATTATTATCCATTGGATTACTTATACTGGGGTGCTTATCAGCAGCCTTATGGTAATATGTATGGTCATTTGTTAAATTTCTATAGACCCGAAAATGACTCGGACATCGATAGAGCTAAACATTCGCAGTCATATCTTGACTTAGGCTTAGCTGATCAGAATCTGAATGCCGAATATCCTATATTACAGTCTTGGTTGGCCGATCGAAATTTGGGAACTCGTATTGATCAATCACAAGGTTTAGCTATACCACAAACAAATTACTTATTGAATGCGGCTTATTTACGTTTCAAAAACTTAACTATCGGATATACTGTATCACCTACATTACTGAATAAATATTCCATCAAAGGATTACGCATTTATTTCAGTGCAGAGAACATCACCGAATGGTCAGCTGTTAAAAACTATTTCGATCCTGAAACAATTAATCAAAATCAATATACCAACCCCACTAGCAGCCCCGGTCGTGCTGGAAATGGCTTGACCTATCCATTTCAAAGAAGCTTTTCAGGTGGATTACAATTAACTTTTTAATCATGAATATAAAATCAAAATACATATACATTGCATTGGTAGTTAGCAGTCTACAAATCACTGCCGCATGTAATGACAGTTACCTCGAGCGTTTCCCTGAAACGGCTATTACAAAAGAAAACTTTTTTAAATCATCAAATGATTTAGAAATGTATATCTACAACCTTTACAACTATTCGGGTACAGAATTTTACGAGTCTGATGCCACGACAGACAACGCAAGTACAACAGGAAACAAGGAAATAAAAAATATCATGCTGGGTACAGCTACAGCTGAAACCATTACCACAGGATGGTCTTGGAATAGGTTACGTGATATTAATTTTCTACTAGAAAATCTACCCACTACGGGCCTTTCTGAAGAAGAATTAAATCACTATGAAGGATTAGGTCGTTATTTTAGAGCACGATTCTATGTAGAAAAAGTACAGCGTTTTTCGGATGTGCCTTGGGTGGATAGAGTGGTCACCACTACAGATGAAGATATTTTGTTGGGTAAACGAGATGCACGAGACTTTGTAATACAAAAGATTATGGAAGACTTTGAGTTTGCAGCTCAGCATGTATTACCCAAAGCCGCGACTGGAAGTGTAAGCAAATGGGTCGTCTTGCAAGAGTATAGTCGTTTTACTTTGTACGAAGGAACATTTAGAAAGTACCATGACGAACTCAATCTTCAAAGTACTGCAAACGAGCTTTTAGAAAAAACGATTACCCTAGCCAACAATATAATGGATAACGGTGGTTTTCAGATCCACAATACGGGTAAGCCTAATGAAGATTATGGTTCATTATTCTTCAGTGATAACTTAGAGACTAATAAGGAAGTTGTATTAGGAAGATTTTATTCAGATAACGTTTTGAATGGTTCGGAATGGCCAGGTATGTTTGGCAATTACGAATACTATCCATTAAGAGATCTGTTGCAAAGCTATTTGATGAAAGATGGCACACCGTATACAAGCACTAATGCTTACCAAACGAATTCATTTGTCAAAGAATTTGAAAATAGAGATCCACGCTTAAGTCAGACCTATGCTTTCCCAGGTTGGGAATTGATTTATTCGAGTACCTATTCCCAAGGTGCGGGTATCTATGTACAACAATTGGCTAAAAATTTCTCTGGATACCATCAAATAAAAGGCTTTCTGAATACTTTAAGCCTAGAACGTCGACGCAACAATGATATCCCGTTATATCGATATGCGGAGGTCTTGTTAAATTATGCAGAAGCGAAAGCTGAATTAGGCACGATGACACAGCAAGACTTGGACAAGACGATAAACCTATTACGTGATCGCGCAGGAATGCCGCATTTGGTTACTACTGTATCTGTCGATCCGCTATTGAAGAATCAATACCCTTTGGTGAATGGCGTACAACAGAATTTAATATTAGAAATACGTCGCGAGCGTCGTGTAGAATTAGCATTCGAAGGATTTCGTTTTAATGATTTGATGCGTTGGAAAGCTGGTACATTGTTGGAGAAAAAGCCACAAGGACTATATTTCAGTGGTCTAGGAAAGCATGATTTGACAGGCGATGGAGTGCCTGACATCGAGCTATTGCCTGCTTCAGCATCTATTCCAGAGCAAAAAGAAACAAACTCTGTAGGAGAGGTATTGCGCTATTACCGTGTGGGTAAGATAGGTGAAGATGTATCTGTATTTTTATCTGAAGGGAATAAAGGGTATATTGATGTGGTAAGTGAAGTAGGTAAATTCGAACAGCCTAAGCATTACTATCGTCCTATTCCTGCAATAGATACACGATTAAATTCTAATTTAACTCAAATATTTGGTTGGTAATATGATGTTAAGATTATCCATACTCGTACTTATTAGCTGTATAACGATACAGCTAAGTAGTGCGCAAGATTTCAAATTTGCATTCTTCACGGATATGCATATCAGTAGCGATAGCACATTAAGCTTGGTGCATCAGCGTGTCAAAGACACAAAGGCTCATGTTGATTTCATTATGCTTGGTGGTGACAATGTTGACATAGACAATCAAAATGCCCAGCGTATGCCTCAAGCTATTAAAAGGTATAAAGGGCTAAAAAGAATCTTTCAACAGGAGGGAACTTCATTTTATCCCACTATAGGTAATCACGATAGGTTAGCTTCTGCTATTACAGCAAATTCAGATAGTTTGTTTGTGGATTTGTTTGGCAAGACGTACTATTCATTTGAGCACAAACACGTTAGATTTATTGTGTTGAATAGTGTACAAGTGGTGAATAGTAAATATGCTATTGATTCAGTACAATTGGATTGGTTAAAAAATCTTATCGCTACTATCCCTACTTCGCAGCCTATAGTAATCAGTACACATGTGCCTTTTTTGTCAGTTTATTACCCTGTATTGACAGGTAAATATACTGATACAGACACTTTTTCTAACCAAAAGGAAGTTTTTGACCTTTTCAAAAACCACAATCTCAAATTAGTGCTACAAGGGCACATGCATTTATACGAAGAGATAAAAGTAAAGGGCACAACTTTTATTACGGCTGGTGCAGTATCGGGTAATTGGTGGAGTGGTGACTACAACGGTACAAAACCTGGCGCATTAATCGTGAATTATTCAAATGGTGAATTTACTTGGAATTATAACTAATGAAAAAAATAACAATACTATACAGTCTTTTTGCATTGTTTGCTACAGCACAAGCGCAAACATCAGATAACAGAGTTAAAAAATCTATAGTGGTAATCGTTGATGGTATCCCAGCGGATCTCATCGAACGTACCGCAACACCAAATATCGATGCGATTAGCAAAGTGGGAGGCTATACACGCGCCTACATGGGTGGCGAACGTGGTGGTTATTCGGAGACACCAACTATTTCAGCCGTATGCTATACCAGCATGATTACGGGCACTTGGGGCAATAAGCATAATGTGTGGAATAATGATTTAACTGCACCCAATTACAATTATCCTACTTTTTATAAGCTTATGCGTAACTTGAAACCGAATTCCAAATTAGCAATTTACTCCACTTGGCTTGATAACCGTACTAAATTAGTTGGTGCAGAAAAACCTGAGACAAACAATTTCAAATTTGATATCCATTATGACGGATATGAGCACGATACTATTGCATTTCCGCATGATAATAAGGGACAATACATCAGTAAAATTGATGAGAAAGTGGTCGAAGAAACTTCGAAAAGTATACGTAAAGATGCTCCCGACTTCAGTTGGGTCTATCTGCAGTATACCGATAATGCGGGGCATATGTTTGGAGATGGTGCAGGTATGATTGATGCAATTCAAAAGGCCGATAGACAAATCGGAGATATCTATAATGCTGTAAAATACAGAGAGCAGTACCATAATGAAGATTGGATGGTCGTGATAATAACTGATCATGGACGAGATGTCGCCACAGGCTTTCATCACGGCAAGCAAACAGACAGAGAGCGTACGATTTGGTTTTCGACAAATTCAACACGATTAAATAAACATTATCATGCCCATACCCCAGGGATAGTGGACATCTATCCGTCTTTAGCAAGACATATGCAATTGGATATTCCACAAGATTTACAATATGAATTGGATGGTGTGCCTTTTATTGATGAGGTATCTATTGCCGATGGACGGGCTGGCCTTAAAGACGATAAGTTAACTGTGGAATGGACACCCATAGAACTAGAAGGAAACGTTGAAATACTAATCAGCACGACTAATAACTTCAAAACTAAAGGTACCGATCAGTATGTTAGCTTAGGAACTATAGAGAATAAAGCGAGAAAAGCAGAAATTAAACTACCGCTTTCTTTACAAAAGAAGAAGTTCTATAAAGTCGTATTCAAAGCGAAGAATAACACTTTAAATCGCTGGATAGTATTGCAATAAATATATTGTTTAAACCTAATGTAACCTTAAGGCTTTAGTGAAATATCTAAAGCCTTTTTTTACAATTAATCTCACTGGATTCGCGAGAGGATCGCAATTTTTCTACCGTGATAGCTACACATTTTTTTCATTACACAAAAACTAAACAAGCCGAGCTCACCGAAGCTAAGCATTCTCAAGCGACCATTTTTATAAATTGTGTGTATATTACTTTTTAAATTCGATTTTGCGGCGTTCCACTTTTTAAATCTGTTTTATACGCACTCACATCGTTAATTTCTTAACGCTACAAACATCCTAGGCCGCTTCTTGAGGCTATTATAATCTAAAGAGGCATAGAGTTATTAAAAAAACAAAGGCTCAATCGGTAATAGATTGAGCCTTTGCTATTGCTAGTGTTATAAGTTTGGATTTTGAAGCGATTCTTCTTGCGGAATACTGAAAAGGTAATAACTACTGTTTTCAGTAAAAGAAGTTCCGTCAGGGAATTTGGTAACTCGGTGACCTTGCCCTGCTACTTTTTTGCTTACACCGTTGGAGTCGGTAATATCAATAAGTATAGGGCTGCCATCTGCATTTTTAAATTCTTTACGTTCAACTTTATCTTGGTTACGGATAATGTCAGATAATCCAAAGCCTTCACCCCACAATTCTTTGCGGCGCTCGAGCAAGATTTCTTCAAGCAAGTCAGTATTGGATTGATTGACTGCATATAATGTAGCTTGTCTTGCTGCACGTAAAGTATTTAAGGCTGTGATTGCTGGTTGAGTGTTTCCTAAGCGGGCATTCGCTTCTGCTTCGATAAGGTACATCTCTGCAGCACGCATATACACGATATCTCCCGTAAGATTAGGTCTGAACTTAAACTTTTTGTAGCGTAAGAAGCCCTCTCTACCAACTGATGAATCCCACTCAAATAGCGATGTACGGATATCACTACTATCAAAATAGTCTTTGAAGAATGGGTCTGCCATAAAGCTGTAATAATACGAAGCTTCTGAGGAAACATCTAGATAGTGGAAAGTATAGCTCGCTGTACTTTGATCCGTCGTTTGCTTATGTCCCCAGATCCATTCCTCATTTTGCAGATCGTTAAAACCTTCTAAGTAGCTGTTTGTACTCATTAACGCATAACCTTCTCTTGCTTTTGTAGCGGCTATAGCTGCTTTTTCCCAATCGCCCATATTCAAATAGGTACGGGCAAGAAGACCTTGAGCTACATTTTCGTTTATTTTGAACTTGTCTGCTGCTGCGCGATCGTAACTTGCCAAAAGAGTAGAAGCTTCTTTCAAATCTGCTACGATCAGGGTATAAATATCTACTAAAGAAGATTTAGCTTTACCTACCGTAGTTGTGCTACTTGGTTCGGTATACACAGGAACCGCTAACGCATTTTTATCACGCAAATAACTATGCTGGTAATAAGAAGCTAAGGTTAGATAAGAGAACGCGCGCAATGTTTTGGCTTGTCCAATAAGTCTATTTTTATCTTCTTGTGAACCCTCTGCTTCTTGCGTCTTTGCAATTACATTGTTGCTGTTGTCAATTACTTTGTACATTAAAGTCCATATTGCACGCACACGTGTAGAAGCTTTATTGCTTAAATCCGTAAAAGCATATGGATCGCGGTAGCCGTATTTGGTCGTAACAGCCACATCATTGGCCATTGCATCACTCGTACGCATAACCGTAGAATAGCCCGGATTGGCATAGGTAAAGTAGGTGTCGTTCAAGTAACGCCAAGTACCATTGATTACCGTTTGGATATTCGCAGTGGTCTTGTACACTTCCGAATCAGCAATCTCCGTGGTAGGCTTAGTCGTTAATTTATCTTCACAAGACATCGTTGTGAAGGCAACAGTAAGGGCAATTATATAGGGTTTAATATTTTTCATGTGTTGTTATAATTACAGGATTACAATTTTATAAGTTATAGGGCTAACTGAATACCTGCAGAGAATGTGCGGATAGCTGGGTATCTAAAATACGTCGCACCATTAAGCGTTTGCTCGGGGTCCATTCCTTTATGCTTGTAAAAAGTTAGCAAGTTTTCGCCTGTTAAGAATATACGTGCTGACTGAATCTTCAACGCTGAAATTACTTTTTGGTCGAATGTATAACCTAAGCTTAAGTTTTTCAGACGTGCGTAGCTGCCGCTGTAAAGGAATCTAGAAGAAGCGGACGTCCAGTTTAAATTGTCCGTAGTCAACTTGGGCACATCTGTATTGGTGTTTTCTGGTGTCCAACGTTCTAATATTTCAGTAGACCAAGTACGACCTGCATTATTACCATTGTGCATTAATTGCGTGTAATCACTGTCTAGTATTTGACCGCCAAGGGAGAAACTCAACAAGGCTACTAAATCTACACCTTTGAAACTAAAGCTGTTTTGAATACCACCAACTACTTTAGGTAAGGAAGAACCTAGATTAAAGCGTGCAGCATTACCATATACCGAAGTCGTATTGCTCGAAATATTGCCTTGATCATCTGCTAAATACCATAGTGGGTTACCATTTGTTGGATCAACACCTGCCCAGCTTGGAAGATAGAAGTCATAAATCGAACCGCCAACAGTTAATATTTTGTTGCCACTAATGATCGATTGCTCGTTTGGCAATTCGGTGATGCGGTTGATGTAATGCGATAAGTTTAAATCTAGATTCCATTTGAAGTCAGCTGTACTCACCGGAACTGTACGCAAATCGAAGTCCACACCTGTGTTACGCAATGATCCAATATTTGCATCGTAGCCCGTGTAACCCGTTGATAAAGGCATCGGCATGGTGAACAACAAGTTTTTACTTTGTCTGTTGAAATATTCTACACTCCAAGAAATACGATTCGCTAAAATAGCTACATCAAGACCTATGTTTAAGTTGAGGTTTGTTTCCCATTTCAAGTCCGGTGTTGGAAGTCTACTTGTCAACGAACCGCCTTCACCCAAGCTATTAGCGATTGTGTACAATCCTTCATAGGCATAATATGTACCTAAGTTGTCGTTACCTTGACCACCGTAGCTGGCACGTAAAGTCAATTGATCTAAGAAATCATAATCTCTCAAGAAAGCTTCTTCTGCGATTTTCCACGATCCACCTACAGACCAGAAAGTTCCCCAACGTGTCTCTGGCGCAAAACGTGATGAACCATCCGTACGTAACGATCCCGATAGGAAGTAACGGTTGTCATAATTGTATTCGGCACGCCCCAAGAAGCTCAATAAACGGTAATCCACACTTGATCCTGTAAAGCTATTCAATTGCGAAGCTGCTATTGGTTCATAAAGACCTGGTAATACAAAGCGTTCGCGGCTACCACTGATGTTTTGGGTATTGAAACTGTAATATTCTTGACCTGCAAGTAAGTTGATGTTGTGCTTGTCAAATGATTGCTCGTAGGTGAAAAGGTTGTTCCAGGTTTGACCTACTGTACGACTATTTGATTTGCTAACCGACCCAGCGTAAGGTACGCCTGCACCTACAACAGGGTTGACGTAGTAATGGCTGTTGTTATTGACATAATCCACACTGTACGTCGATCTGAATTTCAACGCAGGTGTGATGATCGCCTCAAGATAAGTACGCGCTGACACATTCTCTCGGTTGATGTCGTTTTTATCCAATGGGAGGGAAGCCGCTAAGTTGTTACGCGGTATCGCAGCACTTGGTCTGTATTCACCAAAATCATAAATAGGGTTTCCGTTGGCATCTAATTTTAGTCCACCATCAGCATCACGTTCGTAATATGGGTAGAAAGATGGCACTAAACGCGTGAAGTTAATGATGTTGGCGGTGTTACTGTCTTCCGATTGAGGGTATTTTTGGTTGGTACTACTTCCTGCAATATTAAGACCTACATTCAGCCAAGTACGTGCTTGTGCATCTAAATTAGCTCTTACGTTATACCTTTTGAAGCCTGAAGCAATCGCAATACCTTCTTCATTAAGGTAGCCACCAGCAATGTAAAACTTGCTTTTCTCGCTACCGCCACCGAAACTTAAATCCACTTGTGAACGCTTACCCGTTTGTTGTAATACATCTGTCCACGGGTTGTCCCAAAGAGCTTTAGCACCAGAGACTAATTTACCATCCAAACCAACAGGATTAGCAAATGCAGAACCGTATGGTTTGATGTTTAGGTCTGTTAATATATTTTGTGAAGCATTTCTTGCGGCTTGTTCGGCTGTCAAGCCATTAGATAACGCTTTATTGCGTAATGCTTCCCAGTATAATTCGAAATATTGATCGGTATTCACTTGTGCATAATCTTCTACTGCACGTCCTGTGAATCCTTGAGTTGCATTTAGATTAATAGAAGTTTGGGAATTGTTTCTACCACTCTTTGTCGTGACGATAATCACACCATTGGCACCTCTAGATCCGTATAAGGCACTCGATGCCGCGTCTTTCAATACCGATACTGATTGAATGTCATTGGGGTTAATCGCGTTGATATCACCTGCGTAGGGATTACCATCCACGACAAATAAGGGCGCACTCGAAGCATTGATCGAACCAATGCCACGTATACGCAATGTGGATTCTGTACCCGGCTGCCCAGATGCTGCAACGGATTGCAATCCAGGTACCTGACCTTCGAAAGCTTTGGATAAATTGGAAACTTGTCTATTCTCGAGTTGTTTGTTGCTGATAGTAGAGACAGATCCCGTGAAGCTTGATCTTTTATTAGTACCGTAAGCAACTACGATTACCTCGTCCAGGTCGCGGCTAGCAATTTGTATTTCGATAGTTCCTGTGAGTTGACTTACAGGAATTCGTATAGTTTGATAGCCGATGTATGAAATTTCAACTACATCATTTTCATTATTTGGGCTAATTTCAAATTTACCTGATAAATCAGAAACGGCATTTCTCTGCTGACCTACAAGTTGTATAGTCACTCCTGCAATAGGTTGCTTATTGTCTGCATCAATAATTTGGCCTTGACGCGCAGTTTGTGCAAATGCCGTACTGCATAGGCTCACAGCAGTCAACATGCTAAATAGTGAGGGGCTTGATTTGAATACTTGAAACATTAATAAAGAATTAATAAGTTAAATGTGTGGGCGCAAATATATTAAATACATCTACTTAGTAGACATTAATTTTTTAATTATTTATACTTATGATATTCCTATTACTATTCTCAAAAGAATAAGAGACGTAGAACTTAAATTCTTATAGATGAGATTTAGTTCGCTAACTAATTAAATATTAATAGGCTATAGTAATTTAATGGAATTATAGGAGTCATTATTCCATTCTTTGGTGAACTATATATTTATTTTTTCCTAAGTAGGGAATATTTAACAAATTATTTCACACCGTACTAACAAATTACAAATCATTTGCATATAAAAGTTTTCTGTGCAAGTAATTTTACTCTTTTCTACCTGCGACTTCTTTCTTTTTGGTTTTACGAAGAACTATATAAAGTACGATTATAAAGAAAATAATACCAAATAAAATAGATAAAAACATAAGCTTAAAATTTTAAGTACAGACTTTTACTTAAAGAACAAACCTTTCCACTTTTCGTTCAGCTAATACCTTTGTTTTACCAAAAATATTTTCGCTCTCTTATAGTAGCTCCTTATAGTAAACGACCTCGATGAACTCGTTTTCGCATGCGTGATTTTTTGAAATGTATTGAACTTAAATATCTGTCAAGCTGTTCCTTCTTATAATTATAGGCTGGAAGGGAATTACTGCAGACTTGCTTACTTATAAATACTCATATTATGCGATTCGAAAAATTAAACCACAACAATCTGAAATTTCTTCAATCTAAAGGATACAATCTATTGACATCAAATAGTCCCACGTCTGTTCCTACAGTTATATGGTTTCCCGAGAAGGTTGAAAACTTATGCGAACATCTTAGCACTTTTGATTTGTTAGATCCAGAAGCTAATCAAGAACCTTCTATTATGTTGATTCAATTTGCGATTGAATATTTGAGTGAAGATGAGTTGGAGGGGGAGCTTTTTAATATCGCTGATTAGAATATTTTAGAATAGAATACTTATTGTAACGTCATTTTTAATATGGAATATATGTTTAGGCCCTCATGCCGGGCAGGCAGCTACTTTTATTCATTAGAGTTTTTACTTGCGTGATGGGCACTTGGTGATTTACCTCAAAAAGTAAACAAAAACTCGTCACTGAAATGAATTGCTACACCGTTTCGACATTCCTAGAATTTATAACTCTGTATTGCCTCCATGTGCTAATTGTAGTATAAATTCTATTATCAGGTATTGTGACTAAACGTCACCTCAAAAAGGAGACTATTATTGTATAGAAACAAAGCGATTAGAAACTAAAAGCCCAAAATCAGAATATCCGTTTTGGGCTAAACATTACATTTA
>Ga0079224_100006896_pt1 | contig 15144 bp, 13 predicted proteins | sample Stecom2015_FD_80414 | JGI IMG/M metagenome (GOLD analysis project Ga0079224, IMG submission 80414) | Agricultural soil microbial communities from Utah to study Nitrogen management - Steer compost 2015 | ecosystem: Environmental > Terrestrial > Soil > Agricultural land | place: USA: Utah...
ACCGGAAATCTGGGGTTGAACAGCAAGCTCAAAGCGTCCAAAGAAAAACCGGTCTGGCTATACCATCATGACTTCGACGGAAACGGACAGGCCGATTCATTAATCTTTCATTATTTGGGAGAAAAGCTGGTACCCCTAGCTACCCGAGACGATCTGATCCGGCAGATCCCCGGTCTCAAGCGTGTGCATAGTTCCTACGTTGAATATGCCCAAGTAAGCAGACCTGAGGATCTTTTCAGCCCGACCGAACTCGAAGATGCGCGCAAACTTCCAGCCTATGAATTCCGCTCTGGCGTATATTTTCAGAAGGAAGACGGCAGCTTTGAGTTTGAACCTTTCCCCGCTGAAGCCCAATGGAGTCCGATCTACGCGCTCGAAGTGAATAAAAATACGGGCTCGATTTACCTGGGCGGCAGCTCTTCCGATTTTCGAGTGGACTTGGGCAAATCAGTGAATATCGGCGTTCTGAGCTACGAGTGGAAGCAAGGTCTCTGGCAGAACCCCGAAAACATTGGCAATTCGATCCGAATTCCTTTCGCTGCAGAGATCCGAAATCTCAAACTGCTCCGAACGGGCACAGGGTTTTCTGTCCTGGGAGCACCTAATAATGGCCCATTGATCTGGGTGAAATGAAAAACTTCCTTCAAATCATTTGGGATTGAAACCCATATAATTAGCTTTGGACACTCATGTAAGTTGATCAACCCAATCGCCCATCTCGGGATACCCATCGTCAACTTAAAAATGAAAAACCCATTATGCCTACGCTTAGATTAACACTGTTAGCTCTGGTTTTGGTCAGTGCTTTCACCGCATGTCAGAAACCGGCTGATTACTCTGAGGCCATCAATGATGGACATTACTTCCATCGGGCCCAAAACCGTATCACCGAAGTCATCATCCATGATATCTTCTCGCCACCGGTTGCCACACGAATTTATTCCTATGCATCTCTGGCTGCATACGAAGTAGCCGCCGCAAGCGACCCTGCCAACTACGCTCCGCTTTTGGGTCAGCTCAACGGATCAGAACCGCTGAATCTGACTATTCCGGAAAATGTCTACCCTCCTCTGGCAGCCTTGGCAGCCTACTATCACATGGGTACAGCATTTATCTTCTCAGAGGACATGATGCACATGCAGCGTGACAAGGACTTCGATGCACTTCGCAAGCAAGGAATCCCGGAGGACGTTTTTGAGGCTTCTGTTAAGTTTGGGCAGGAAGTAGGAGAAAAAGTGAAAGACTACGCCAAAAAGGACAACTATCACCAGAGCCGCTCTTTTCCAAAATACACAGTCATCAACCGGGCAGACACTTGGCAACCCACTCCTCCTGCTTATATGGAAGCAGTAGAACCTCATTGGAGCAAGATCCGGACGTTTGTTCTCGACTCGGCGGCCCAGTTCAAGGCTCTTCCTCCTCCTCCGTTTTCCACCGAACCAGGTTCTGACTTTTACAACATGGCCAAGGAAGTCTATGACGCAAAGGTCAACATGACAGAGGAACAGCTTGCTACAGCGATGTTTTGGGATTGCAATCCGTACAAGATGAATGTAAAGGGACATGTGATGTTTGCGGAGAAAAAGATAACTCCTGGCGGCCACTGGATGAGCATCGCCTCAATTGCTAGCAAGGCTTCCGGTAAAGACTGGAGGGGTACCGTCGAAGCTTATGCTTTGACTGCGGTCTCGCTGAATGAAGCGTTCATCTCCTGCTGGGACGAAAAATACCGCACCAAACTGATCCGCCCGGAGACATATATCAATCAGTATATCGATGAGGAATGGGTGCCGATTCTCCAGACCCCACCGTTTCCAGAATACACCAGCGGACATAGCGTTGCCTCCACTGCTGCGGCCTATACGCTTTCCCAGCTTTTCGGGGAGGAAATTCATATCGTCGACAGCTCGGAAGTCGCCTATGGACTTCCGATCCGGGAATTTGACGGGTTTACGCAGATGGCTGAGGAAGCTGCGCTCAGCAGACTATATGGTGGGATTCACTACATGTCTGCCATCACTCAAGGATCTGTTCAAGGAAGACAAGTCGGCGAGCTGATCTGGCAAAAGATCTCAACCAAACCCAAGCAGATTGCATCGAACGACTAAGATTAGAAAAGCCCCGAATCAAACCAATTCGGGGCTTTTTCTTTCAACTCCCATTGTGCAGTCTCGAAGTCCGTTCGACTATACAGCAATCGTCACCCTCCGAGTTGGCTAGCCCTTGGTAAGTCATTCTAAAGGCGCCGCATCCCACGACTTTCCGAATTTCCCAACGGTAGGTGTACTGCCGAGGTGAGTGTCTCCACTCACAATCTTGTGCGTGCAAACCAGCCAACCGATACACCCGACAGCTGAAAATCTGCACCCGCGATAGCTTATTGGTATAGCTTCTTATCTAGGATATATTCCTCAACGGCGTCTGGCAGGAGGTATTTGACGGAGTGGCCGTCCTGTACCGACTTACGGATAAAAGTCGCCGAGATGTCCAGCAGCGGCGCGTCGATGGTTTTGACCTTGGGGTGCTCAAATGCTTTGGTCTCTCCCGGCCTGGGATAGACAAATATCTCATAGTTGTCCAGGATCGCCTGATGATTTTTCCACTTGTGAAAGTGGGTGAGATTGTCCGAACCCAAAAAAACGCAAAACTGATGCTGAGGATATTGCTCGCTGAGGTAGGTGAGCGTGTCGATCGTGTAGCTCGGCTTCGGCATGCGAAACTCCGCGTCGCTGGCTCGGAAATGGTAATGATCCGCGATCGCCAGCTCCACCATCCGGAGCCGGTCAAATTCGTGGATCAACGACTGTTGCTTTTTGAAGGGATTTTGCGGACTCACCACAAACCAGACCTCATCGAGATCCGTCCTGTCGTAGAGCGTATTTGCAATGATAAGGTGACCGACATGGATCGGATTGAAGCTTCCGAAGAACAGCCCTATCTTCATCTTTATTTCGCCAAAAAATCTGAGACCAAGCTCACCGCTTCTGCAGATGAGCGCGGGAAGTCGTCGTTGAGGATGGTCACGTCAAACTGCGGCTCAAAGGTCATCTCAAATTTCGCTTTGTAGAGTCTTCTGGAGAGTGACTCGGGAGTTTCGGTTCCCCGGTCGTTGAGCCGGGAAGCGAGCACTTCCATGGATGGAACTTTGACAAAAATCGCCAATCCTTGCTCGCCGAAGTATTTTTTCAAAGCGAGGCCGCCCTTGACATCCACGTCAAAGATTACGGCTTTGCCATTGTCCCAGATGCGCTGGACTTCTTCTTTGAGAGTTCCATAGAAGTTACCCTCATAGACCTCTTCCCATTCGACAAAGGCGTCTTTGTCTATGTTATTCTTGAATTCCTCGATGCTTAAAAAATAGTAATCCCGTCCGTGGACTTCATGCCTTCCTCTTTTGTCCCGGGTGCAGGCCGAAATGGAAAATCCCAAGTTGGGAACATGTTGGATGAGGTGTTTGACTAGAGAAGTTTTCCCTGAGCCGGAGGGAGCGGAGAAAATAATCGCTTTTCCTTTTACTTGATTCATTTGCCTTCTTTTATCATCTGGCGAATCGAGTCAGCCAGTTCCGTTGGCACCGGTTGTTTGGTACACTTAGTCTTCAGCACGTCCCGGATTGCCTCCTCTAGGTGAAAATGCTCAAAGCAGGGCTGGCACTTAGCCAGCTTGTCCTTTAATATTTCCTTCCCGTTATCACCCAATTCTCCGTCAAGAATGCTTTCGAGCAGCTGAAAGCATTTAGTCACATCATTGCATTCGAGCTTTCGCTCCACAGGTGCTTGTTCATTAATTTCCATGAGTAAACATTTTAATCCTCCACTTCTTCATCCGTGTTGTAGCCCATAGATTGGGCGTATCCTTTCAATTGATCTTTCAAAAGATTCCTGGCGCGGTGCAGCCTGGACCTCACCGTCCCGATCGGAATATCAAGAATTTTTGCCATTTCCTCGTAAGTAAACCCTTCCAGATCTGCCAAGATGATCACGGTACGAAAGTCCACTGCGAGGGCATTAAGTGCGTTTGAGATCTCATCACCGAGCATATCTTTGACAGACTCAGCCCGGAGATCAGTAGTACTTTGGTAGTCAACATCATCCGAGTTATAGAAAGTTTCAACTTCCTGATAATCTACCTTGGCAGGTTGCTTACTTTTCTTTCGGTATTCGTTGATGAAGCTGTTTTTCAGAATTCTAAACAGCCAAGCCTTCGCATTCGTGCCCTGTTCAAAAGAATTAATAAATCGAAAAGCCTTCATGTAAGTATCCTGCACAAGGTCTTTGGCATCGTCCTCGTCAAAAGTGAGTCGAAAAGCAAAATTGTACATGGAATCTATGTGCGGCATAAACTCCCCATCGAAGATGGCTGTTTTCTCTTCCTGAGAATATTTCCTGCGCTGTACTTCAGACATAAGCTTCAAAAGTAATGATTGGCTCAATTTATAACCAGTAATTGAACCGAAAGTCGGCTTAATTAATTTATTTTGTTTCTGATAAGGCTTCATGAACGGAGCGAAACTCCCCCCACACCGGTAATTGCTATGTTTTTCTTTAGGCTATTGTCCTACTTGCCTCTTTCGGTTCTATACCTGCTTTCGGATCTGATTTATCTCGTAGCCCGCTATGTGATCAGCTATCGCAAAAAGGTAATCGATACTAACCTCAAGTTCGCATTTCCTGAAAAGACCGCCAAAGAGCGAAAACAAATTCGTAACCGCTTCTACAGAAATTTTACCGACTCCTTCTTTGCCGAAACCATCAAGATGCTCACCATCTCAGAAAAAGAACTCAGGCAGCGTTTTCACGTAGTCAACCAAGAGTTAATTGACCAGGAGGTGCTGCAGGGAAAGACGGCGATCATGATGGCAGGACACGTCTTCAATTGGGAGATGGCCATACTCGGAGTGGCTCTCAACACTCAAGTGGAGGCAGAAACGGTTTATCTCAAGTTGAACAATCCTTTCTTCAACGACTTGATGTACCAGATGAGAACGCACTTCGGGGGGGCGATGACCGAGATCAAGGATTTTCGAAAAAGCATGATTACGCTCCGAAGCCGTCCGAGAATCTTGCATCTGGCGGCGGACCAACGCCCTACTGGCAAGGATAAATACCAACGCGAATTTCTCAACCGTCCAGCCAAGTTCTACGAAGGCGGGGAGATGTTTGCCAAGAAGATGAGCCTTCCGGTGTTCTTTGGCACCATCACGAAGCTGAAGCGGGGCCATTACCGATTTGAATACGAAAAGATGGCCGAACCTCCGTACGAAGAAAGCAAGCCACATAGTGTCACAGATGAGTTTTGCCGCCGTCTGGAAAATAACATCCGAAACCAACCGGACTTGTATCTTTGGAGTCACAAGCGGTGGAAATTGTAAGATTGAACAATTGCAAAATTGGAAGATTGAAGATTCTCCGACCTCTTTCTCGACCTTCTTATTTTGTCTCCATTGCCCAGATACCAAAATCTTATCCGCTTGAGTCTAATGTCTTGGCTCTTGCTTCTAAAATCTTGATACCAGCTACTTGATACTCGATCTTGATTCTTGTATCTAGCTTCTTGCTTCTTAACAAAATGGATTACCTCAAGGAACTGAATACCCCCCAACTACAAGCAGTACAGCACACCGACGGTCCGGTGATGATCATTGCGGGTGCAGGTTCGGGCAAGACCCGGGTCCTCACCTACCGTATTGCCCACCTGATCTATTCCAAAGGAATCGACCCTTTCAATATTCTCTCGCTGACCTTTACAAACAAGGCGGCCGCAGAGATGAAGCACCGGATCGAAACGCTCGTCGGACTCGAGGCGAGGAATACTTGGATGGGTACCTTTCACTCCATCTTTGCGAAGATCCTGCGGGTAGAATCGGCCAAAATCGGGTATCCGTCCAACTTCACCATCTACGATACCGACGATTCTAAGTCGCTGATCCGCACCCTGGTGAAGGAGATGAGACTGGACGACAAGGTCTACAAGGCCGGGGTAGTCCTCTCCCGTATCTCCGGTGCAAAAAACCGGCTGATCTCCTGGCAGGCTTATCAAGCGGACGTCTATGTCAAAGCAGACGACGAATCAGCAATGAAGCCCCGAATGGGCGAGCTCTACCAAAAGTACCAAGAGCGGCTCTTCAAGGCCGGAGCCATGGACTTTGACGACCTGTTGTTCAACACTAACGTCCTATTCCGCGACCATCTCGATGTGCTGAACAAATACCAACAGCGCTTCAAATACGTGATGGTGGATGAGTTTCAGGACACCAACATCTCCCAATATCTCATCACCAAAAAGCTTGCGGCCGTCCACCGAAACATCTGTGTGGTCGGTGACGATGCGCAGAGTATCTACGCCTTTCGGGGGGCGGATATCCAGAATATCTTAAACTTCGAAAAGGACTATCCGGACCTATTTGTCGTCAAACTGGAGCAAAACTACCGCTCCACGAAGACGATCGTCGAGGCAGCCAATTCCATCATCGATAAGAATAAGGCCCAGCTGAAAAAACTCGTCTGGACCTCCAATCCCGATGGCGAACTGATCGAATTGATCAAAGCTGCCTCTGACAACGAGGAAGGCCGGATCGTTGCTAACATCATCTTCGAAGAGAAGAACAACAAGAAGCTAAACAACAGCGACTTTGCCATCCTCTATCGTACCAACTCCCAGTCCAGGTCGATGGAAGAGGCGCTTCGCAAGATGAATATCAATTACAAGATTGTCGGAGGGCTTTCGTTCTACCAACGGAAAGAGATCAAAGACTTGATGGCCTACATGCGCTTCACGGTCAACCCTGCGGACGAAGAGGCTTTCAAGCGGGTGATCAACTATCCCAAGCGCGGAATCGGCGACACATCGGTGGATAAAATCCTTGTGTCAGCCTACGAACACGACATGCCGCTCTGGGAGGTGGTACAAAATGCGCATAGCTTCTTGGGCGGGAAAGCCGGCAGTTCGGTCGACAATTTCGCCACGATGATCAAGGCGTTTCAGATCGAAGTCGAGCGAAAAGACGCGTTCGAAGCGGCAAGTTCTATCGCCAAGCAAAGTGGATTGCTGCGTGAACTCTATGAGGACAAGACCATCGAAGGACTCAACCGATACGAAAACGTCCAGGAATTGCTCAATGCAATCAAAGAATACGTGGACAACCCCGAAAACGAGGACAAAAGCTTGGGATCTTTTCTCCAAGAGATCGCCCTGCTCACCGACAACGATCAGGACAAAGACAAGACAGATGCGGTCACGTTGATGACCGTGCACGCTTCCAAAGGATTGGAATTTAAGCAGGTATTCGTGGTGGGCATGGAGGAGGATCTATTCCCGTCCCAGATGATGATGCAGAGCCGGGATGACCTGGAGGAAGAGCGCAGGCTTTTCTATGTGGCTTCGACCCGTGCGATGGAAAAATTATATCTGACCTACGCTTTGTCGCGTTATCGCTTCGGCCGATTGCTGAACTGTGAACCGAGCCGATTTCTGGAGGAAGTAAACCCAAGCATGCTGAAGGTCAACAAGCGGGTGGCCTCGAAGGAGATGTCCGGAGCCCTACGCAAGGAAGGTTTGCCAGGGAGCGCCGGCTTTATAGGGATCAAGAGACAACCGGAGTCCCGGGCGCCGATCCAGCTCAAGATCCACACGCCTTCGCCGGATTTTAAACCCAGCAACACCAATAATCTCAAAGCGGAACAGCTGGTGGAGCATCCGAAATTCGGCTACGGTAAAGTGCAAAAAATTGAGACAGAAGGACTTAACAAAAAGGCAACCATCCAATTTGAGCATTTTGGAGAGAAAACATTATTGCTTAGCTTTGCCAAGCTCAGAATCATTGACTAATCACCTGCTCCCCTGTCCTTTGGTGATTTTTTATTACCTTTTGCAAGGCTATAAACGGGAAGCAACATGGAGCACACCGAACCTGAAAAACAACAACTTATCTTGAAAGAATACGGCAAAAACATTCAACGCCTAGTAGCGCATGTCACTGGCATTGAAGACCGTGAAAAGCGCACGCAAAGTGCCTACACTGTCATTGAAATCATCAAGCAGCTCAATCCTTCTGTCAAACAGGAGAATGATCAGAAGCTTTGGGATGACATCTATATCATGTCTGACTTCACACTTGATGTGGACGGGCCGTTTCCGATCCCTGAAAAAGAGCTGTTGGGGAAAAAGCCGCAAGCTGTGGGCTATCCAAAAGGTGAGGTGAAATTCAAGCACTATGGCCGAAACATCGAAAAACTGATCGAGAAAGCCATCGAAATCGAAAACGACGAGGACCAAGAGGCCGCCATCATCTACATCGGTCAGCTGATGCGCAGTTTCCACTCTACTTGGAACAGAGACAACTTCGACGACGGCATCATCCTGGACGATATCAAAACGCTCTCTAAAGGCAAACTGCACATCGACCTGGAGAAGGTGCGCGACAATTCACTGTTTGAGTCCAATACCCGCCGGGATTTCAAGATACCGCATGTAGAGGAAGAGCATTCTAAAAACAAGCGCCAAGTCCAACACAAGAAAAACAATCACCGGAACAGCGGCCACAACAACAAAAAACGAAGAAATTAATGGCGTCTTTTCGCGTAACCGGGGGTACCCGATTAAAAGGTGAAATCATTCCTCAGGGAGCAAAAAACGAAGCACTTCAGATACTCTGCGCTGTCCTGCTGACTCCCGAAAAAGTAACAATCCATAAAATCCCCAACATCCGCGACGTCAACAAACTCATCGAGCTGCTGGCGGATATGGGAGTGAAAGTAGAAAAGCTTGGGGCCGAGTCTTACTCTTTTCAGGCGGATTCGGTCAATATGGACTATCTGGAGACCGAGGAATTTCTACTAAAAGCCTCCGCACTTCGAGGCTCTGTCATGATTTTGGGGCCGCTTTTGGCCCGATTTGGCAAAGGAAAGCTTTCCAAGCCCGGAGGAGACAAGATCGGTCGTCGGCGGATGGACACACACTTCTTTGGCTTCCAAAAACTCGGCGCACAATTCCACTACGACGCCGTAAACGAAATCTTCCACATCGATGGCAAAAACCTGAAGGGCACCTATATGCTGCTTGACGAGGCTTCTGTCACCGGGACCGCGAATATCGTCATGGCCGCGGTCATGGCCGAAGGCAAAACCACCATATACAACGCTGCCTGCGAACCTTACCTGCAGCAGCTCTGCGACATGCTCAACCGTATGGGCGCACAGATCAGCGGTGTCGGCTCAAACCTGCTGAATATCGAGGGAGTAAAAGCACTCGGCGGCACGGATCATACTATGCTGCCCGATATGATCGAGATCGGTTCGTTTATCGGGATGGCGGCAATGACCGGCTCGGAGATCACCATCAAGGACTGCCAGATTACCCGATTGGGAATCATCCCCGAGACATTCCGTCGGATGGGCATCCAGCTGGAGTTTCGTGGTGACGACATCTTCGTCCCTGCTCAGGAGCACTATGAGATCGAGACGTTTATCGATGGATCCATCCTCACAGTGGCGGACCAGATCTGGCCGGGCTTTACGCCGGACTTGCTTTCCATCATCCTTGTCACTGCCACGCAGGCAAAAGGCACCGTGCTCGTTCATCAGAAGATGTTCGAGTCCCGTCTGTTCTTTGTAGACAAGCTCATCGACATGGGAGCACAGATCATACTTTGCGATCCACACAGAGCCACAGTGATCGGACTGGATAGAAAGTATCCGCTCCGAGGCATCAGGATGACCTCCCCCGACATTCGGGCGGGCGTGGCCTTGCTGATCGCCGCCATGTCTGCAAATGGCACATCCATCATCGACAACATCGAGCAAATCGACCGCGGTTACCAAAACATTGACGAGCGGCTAAATGCGCTCGGCGCTAATATCGAGCGTCTAGCCTAAGAGAAAGGGAGTCAGATGGCTCCCTTTTTTATTTTTACCAGCTGCCTTTCCCCAAGTCTTTTGCCCAATTATCCATTTGGGGTAGCCCATTATTCCCGATTTTTGGTAACTTTTTGGACAATTAACCCAACCCAGTTTGCTCAATGGCCAAGAAAAAACTCCGTAGCCAAGAATGGTACGGCCGTACAGGAAAAGACGGATTCATCTATAGATCCTGGATGAAAAACCAGGGACTACCTCATCATCTCTTCGAAGGCGAAAAGCCCGTGATCGGTATTTGCAATACTTGGTCCGAACTCACTCCCTGCAACGGGCATTTTAGGGAGCTCGCGGAGAGCCTGAAAAAAGGAATCTGGGAGGCCGGAGGTTTTCCCTTGGAATTCCCCGTGATGTCCCTCGGCGAATGCTCGATCAAACCCACCGCGATGCTGTTCCGCAATCTGGCTTCGATGGACGTAGAGGAAAGCATCCGTGCTAATCCTATGGACGGCGTCGTACTGATGTGCGGCTGTGACAAGACCACACCTTCCCTAGTCATGGGTGCTGCCTCCGTTGATTTGCCAGCTATGGTACTCTCTGGCGGACCTATGCTCGTGGGACGATTTAGAGGCAAAAAAATCGGCACCTCTGACATCTGGCGATTTGCAGAAGACTTCAAGATGGGCAGACTTTCTCAGGAAGAATTCATCGAAGCGGAAGCAGCGATGTCACGATCTGCGGGTCACTGCGCTCCTATGGGCACTGCGTCAACGATGGCAGCAATGGTCGAATCACTGGGACTTTCTCTCCCTGACAACGCCACGATTCCCGCTGCAGACTCCCGTCGAAAAGTATTGGCCCATCTCACCGGAATTCGAATTGTAGAGATGGTCCGGGAAGATATGAAGATGAGCACAATCCTGACCCGGAAGGCCTTCGAAAACGCGATCATGGTCAATGCGGCAGTAGGAGGTTCTACTAATTTCATCCTGCATCTGACTGCCATTGCCAAACGAATCGGCGTGGAGCTCGACCTTACGGATTTTGATTACTTCTCTGCCAAAATCCCTCTGATTGCCAATGTCCAACCGTCAGGAGAACATTGGGTGGAGGATCTGTTCTACGCTGGCGGCTTACCTGCTGTCATGAGGGAAATCGAACGACACCTCCACAGAGACGCCCTCACCGTCAATGGAAAAACGATCGGCGAAAATATCTCGAAAGCGGAATGTTGGGATAGGAATCTGATTGGAACATTGGAAAACCCCATCAAACCAGATTCAGGCATTGCCGTTCTCAAAGGAAATCTATGTCCAAACGGAGCGGTTCTGAAACCCTCAGCAGCGACGCCTGAGCTGCTCACCCACACCGGGCGAGCGGTGGTTTTTGAGAACATTGATGACTACAAAGCCCGGGTCGACGATCCGGATCTTGACATCGACGAGACCTGCATCATGGTCATGAAAAATGTAGGTCCCAAAGGCTATCCGGGAATGCCGGAAGTTGGCAACATGGGATTGCCAAAAAAAGTCTTGGAAAAAGGATTCAAAGACATGATCCGTATCTCGGACGGAAGGATGAGCGGAACGGGATTCGGGACCGTCGTGCTCCATGTCTCTCCGGAGTCTGCCATCGGGGGACCCTTGGCATTTGTCCAAAACGGAGACATGATTTCGCTCGACGTACCAAACAGAAGCCTTAACCTTTTGATCTCAGACGAGGAATTCGAAAATCGCCGTAAAAACTTTGTCCCGACAAAGCTCCCATACGAACGTGGTTACGTCAACCTATTTCTGGATAAAGTCAACCAGGCGCATGAAGGTGTCGACTTCGACTTTCTTCAGGGAAGCTCTGGCTCGGAAGTGAAGCGGGACTCCCATTGATGTATTAAAATAAGCTAGAAAAGCTCTCCACGAGGTCAAACCCTCTGGAGAGTTTCACATACTCACTATGAAACCTCAAAAAGTTGCCATTGTCACCGGCGCCGGTCAGGGAATCGGTCTTGAGATCGCCCGTCAACTATTAGAATCAGGCTCGCATGTCATTCTAAACGACCTGGAGCAAAGCCTCACCGACGAGGCCGTGGCCTCACTTGCTCAATCCGGCAAAGGTGCGGTCTTCGGCTGTTCGGGAGATTCCTCTTCTGAGCAAGTCATTACCGAGCTGATGAATCTCGCTATGCACCATTTCGGATCGGTAGACCAAGTCGTCGCCAATGCCGGGATTACACTTTTCGGAAATTTTCTCGAGTATTCGCGGGAGGATTTCTTTGAAGTGGCGCGAATCAATCAAGCCGGCACCTTCTTTCTCACGCAAGCTGCGGCTCGGATCATGAAAAGTCAGCCAAACGGTGGATCCATACTGCTCACCTCCTCGGTGACCGCGCACCAAAGCCATGAAAATCTCGCAGCCTACGCCATGAGCAAAGCCGCGGTCGAGATGTTAGCCAAGAATCTTGTGCTGGAGTTGGCACCGTTTGGGATTCGCATCAACACCATCGCGCCAGGGGCCACCATGACCGAACGGACTACATCTGATCCAAACTATATCAATACCTGGTCTAAACTAACTCCCTTGGGCCGTCCGGCCAACACGACTGACATTGCAGCAGCAGCGACATTTCTACTTTCGGATGCGGCAAGACATATCACTGGCCAGACACTTATCGTGGATGGAGGTTGGACTTCGATCAGCCCATCCCCGTACGGATAATCCCTTGCCTGTCAGAAAATCTAATCGGAAACACCCAAAGACCCAATTCAGACCCCCAACGAGTGACCGGCGGGTAAATCCAAGACGGAAATGAACTTATCGACAGCTATCCCGCCAAGCAGTTGATCATGGGCTATAGGGTAGCGCTGGGACCAAACTTGGGCGTTTCAGCCAATGGATTTTACCGAACCAGAAAGACCTCCCAAAAGTCTTTGAATTCAACCTCAAACTTTTGCTGAAAGACGTGGTATGGCTAGAAGTTGGGAAGCGGGTCAATTATGCTAACATCCTTCATGCTGGATCTATTTTTGGAAAACTGCGTGAGCGATACGAACCTGCTTCAACTTTTGGACACTAAAGAATCCAGTCATTTTGGCGACGTCGAGACAATCATCCTTCGAACTATTCCCTATATTAGTTCTTGCTCGATATCAGAGGATTGGCCTTCCTATACAAATCCATGACTCTGAACTAGGGGTGATCTGACCAGTTTGAACCCGTAAAACAATCCGATAAAATGAAAGCCGTCCTTTTTCTCTTTTCCTCTCTCGTCGTGATCAGCGCATGTCAGCAAAAACCTGAAATGCCCGACACACTCCCCTTCCAAGTGGCAAAAGTCTATGGGATTGAAAATTTTGACAAGGTCAACTCTATCGCCTACACCTGGAATGTGCAGCGGGACTCAGTGAACGTCTTATCAAGAGATTGGAAATGGAATGTCAAGGACAATACAGTGTATTATTCCGGGCCGGATACGACATTCACCTATAGCTTGGCTGCTGATTCTTTGCCCACGCAAGATGGAGGATTCATCAACGATAAATACTGGGCCATGATGCCGTTTCAACTAGCTTGGGATTCGGGCTATACCTTTGAGACCGTCGAAAATGTACCCTCTCCCATCAAAGGAGCAAATTCAACCAAGCTCACCATCGTCTATCAACCCGGTGAGCCCAAGTCTCCAGACATGGGATATACACCAGGCGACGCCTATGATCTCTATTTGGATGAAAACCGGATGATTACCGAGTGGGTTTTCAGAAGAGGAAACAGTACCGAAGGCCGCCCAGTCACTTGGGAAACTGTTGAAACTCACGGCCCGCTGAAGTTTGTCACCGAGCACTTCAATGCGGAAGGAAACCGAACGCTGTGGATTTCAAATATCAAAGTAGAATAGACAAAAACCGAACTGTTAGTAAGCCTTAAGTCATGACCCAAGTCTTTTTGGCTTCAAGACAAGTAGCCTAATCTTTCTTCCCAAGCTGAAAAAATACAGATGCCATGAACGACGCACTCCAAGCTACCCGACGTGAATTTCTTCTCAAATCCGGATCACTGTTAGGTGCCGGATTGCTTGTTAATCCCTTTTCTTCCATGGCTTTCGGATCTGCAAAATCATGGACTGTCGGTGAAATCATGGATACGTTCATCGCTCAGGTTCCCAACGCACCTTTTGCGCAGACGGTCGACACCATCAAGATCGGCTCCCGCGACACTATCGTAACAGGGGTGGTGACGACCATGTTTACTACAATGGAGATCATCCGAAAAGCTATTGAGCTCAAGGCAAACTTGATCATTCCTCACGAACCGACTTTTTTCTCGGGAAACGACGAGACGGATTACCTCCAAGCGGATCCGGTCTTTCGCGCCAAATACGACCTGATGGAAAAAAACAAGATCTCCCTCTGGAGAAACCATGACTATGTCCACCGGATGCAGGACGACGGAGTCAGGATCGGTGTGGTCGGCGAGTTAGGGTGGGACGAATACTATCAACCGAAAAATCCAGTGTTGATGATCCCAAAAACAAACCTCCGAGACCTGATTCATCACATCAAGGCGAAACTCAATGTGCCCGCCATGCGCTATGTCGGCGATCTAAATCAAAGCTGTAGTAAAGTGCTGCTACTGCCCGGCGCTGTCGGAGGCAGACGGCAAATCGAAGGCATCATGAAAGAGAAACCAGACGTCCTCGTCTGCGGAGAATCCAACGAATGGGAAACTCCAGAATACGTTCGTGCGGCAAATGAGATTGGGATAAAGCTCTCTATGATCGAGATCGGGCACTCGGCCAGCGAGGAAGGAGGATCGGAATTTGTCAAAAACTGGCTAAATGAATATATGCCGGGTTTACCTGTACACCACATCCCATCCGGCAACTCGCTACAAATCTTCTAAACGCACAAAAGCCACCTAGCAGGGTGACCTTTCATGCAATAGGATTCCGGACTTGCATATCCCTGGCAGATATTCGCCTTACCTCTTGTAGATCTTCTGGGACGGATGAAGTTGACCTATAGGAAGCTTTTCGCCTGTCAAACTATTAGGATAAGGTCCATCGAATCCCGCACTGCTAAAGAAGCCATCTCTTTTCGAATAGATAACCACGTTAAGACTTCTCAACCTTCACTGTCTTTACTTGCACGGCAGTATCAGTAGTCTCGATCTTGCCTCCAAGCTCCAAGGTGTAGATATGGGTGATCTTTGCTCCGAAGAGAAAAATCAATGCAGCATAATAAGTCCAGACCAGCAAGACCACCAGCGACCCGCTCGCTCCATAAAGAGAAGTCATGGAGCT
>Ga0079224_100006897_pt1 | contig 15142 bp, 12 predicted proteins | sample Stecom2015_FD_80414 | JGI IMG/M metagenome (GOLD analysis project Ga0079224, IMG submission 80414) | Agricultural soil microbial communities from Utah to study Nitrogen management - Steer compost 2015 | ecosystem: Environmental > Terrestrial > Soil > Agricultural land | place: USA: Utah...
ACTTCGGCGGCCGCGACCACACCACGGTGCTGCACGCGTGCGAGAAAATCCGCGCTGAGGCGGAGGCGGACAGCACGCTGCGCGCCACCCTCCAGCACCTGATCCAGCGCCTCCGCCGCGGCTGAGGCCAGACCGCAGCGCCGGGCGCCGGCGGGACGGCGCGCCGGCACGCTGCGCACCGCCGGCCTGTCGACAACGATCGGGACATCCTGTGGAGAACCATGTGGACAACGGCCACGGCGTCGTACCTGTGGACAACCGCGTCCCGCCGCGCTTCGACACCCACAGGCTGTCCACGGCCGCCGTGCCTTGAACGGCGGCGCTTCGACCGGGTTCTCCACATCTCCACAGGAACGACTACTGCCGCTGAGAATCCATATGCCCAACCGCTCTCTTTTCGCTGGGCATGTGGATGATCGACGCCTTTCGGGAAGGACGGTGTCGGCAGTGAGATTCGTCGTCGATCGCGAGGCCCTGGCCTGGGGCCTTCAGACCTCCGGGCGCGCCGTCTCGTCGCGCACCACGCTTCCGGTGCTGACGGGTATCCTCCTGGAAGCCCGGGGGAACGAGCTGATCATCACCGGCACGGACCTGGAGATCGCCATCCGCACCCGGCTGCCGGCCTCCGACGTCCAGGAAGGCGCCGTGGTACTGCCGGCCCGTTACCTCAGCGAGTACGCCCGGCGCATTCCCTTCGGCCAGATCACCGTGGAGGTCGACACCGGCCTCAACCAGGCCAGGCTGCGCTGGGAGCGCTCGGAGTACGTGATCCACGGGTTCCCCGCCGCCGACTTCCCCGCCGTCGCCGCCGGCGACGGCAGTGGCCCGAGCCTGTCGCTGCCCAGGCCCCTGCTCCGCCGCATGATCCAGCAGACGGCCTTTGCCGTCTCGGCCGACGAGACGCGGCCCACCCTGACCGGCGTCCACCTGGCGGCCGCCGACGGGCTGCGGGCCATCGCCACCGACGGGTTCCGCGTGGCCATCCACCGGGCCGGCTACGACGGCGCCGCCGGCGGGCTGGACGCCATCGTGCCCGGCAGGGCCCTGAACGAGCTGGCGCGGCTGCTGGGGTCCGATGACGACGGCGCCGTGGACGTGCGCTTCGGCGGCAGCCAGATTCACTTCGACCTGGGCGACGCCCAACTGTCCTCGCGCCTGATCGAGGGCCAGTACCCCAACGTCCTGGACCTGCTGCCCCAGGAGTACCCGACGCGGCTGCGGGTGGACCGGGACGCCCTGCTGGAGGCGGCCGAGCGCGCGTCGCTGATGTCCGACAGCCGCCTGGCGTCGCGCCTCATCGTTCTGGAACTGGAGCCGGAGCGCCTGGTCATCACCTCCCAGGACCCCGAGGTGGGCCAGGCCTACGAGGAGATCCCGGCCGAACTGGACGGCCAGGGCCTGCGCATCGGGCTCAACGCCCGCTACCTGACCGACGGCCTGCGGGCGCTGGAGGCCGGCGAGATCGACCTGGAGTTCATCGATCCCGTCAAGGCGGTGCGGATCTCCTCGCCGGCCGACGACTCGTACCGGTACATCGTCTTCCCGGTGCGCATCTGAGCGGCAGGGCGCCGTGTACCTGGAAGAACTGCGGCTCCGCGCCTTCCGCAACTACGCCGACCTGACCGCCCGTTTCCCCGCCGGCGTGGTGCTGCTCATCGGCCCCAATGCCGCCGGCAAGACCAACCTGCTGGAGGCGGTGCACGTGCTGTGCACCGGCACGTCGCAGCGCGGCGCCCGCGACGCCGACATGGCCCCGTGGGACGGCGGCGGCGGGTACGCCGTCTGGGGCAGCCTCCGGCGCGACGGTTACAGCGTGGAGCTGGCGGTGCGCTACGACCCCGGAGAGGGGAAGCGGGTCACCGTCATGGGCTCGCCGGTCCAGCGGCGGGCCGACCTGCTGGAGCACGCGGCGGCGGTAGCGTTTGCTCCCGACGACCTGCGCCTGGTCAAAGGGGAACCCGGTTACCGCAGGCGTTACGCCGACCGCCTGGCGGCCCTGGGGGACCGGCGGCACGCCGCGGATCTGGCGGCGCTGCGCGGCGCCCTGGAGCAGCGCAACCACCTGCTCAGGGACGTGCGGGCCCGCCGCAGCGGGCGGGCGCTGGCGGGCCTGTTCGACGAGCCCTTTCTGGAAGCGGCGTCGCGGGTCACGGCCCGCCGCGTGGCGGCCCTGGAGCGGGCGCTGCCGGCGGCAGCCGAGGCCCTGGCGCGGCTCACCGCCGGGCGCGAGCGCCTGACGGCCGTGTACCTGGAGAATGGGCGGCACCCGCACCCGCTGGCGCCGGCGGCGCCGGAGGCCAGGGACCCCGCCTTCTGGCGGGAGCGCGGCCGCGCCGCCCTCCAGGAGCAGGCGCGGGAGGAGATGGAGCGGGGCGTGACCCTCTGGGGACCGCACCGCGACGATGTGGCCCTGCTGGTGGACGGCCGCGACAGCCGGGTCCACGCTTCCCAGGGGCAGCAGCGGTCGGTGGTGCTGGCCCTGAAGCAGGCGGAACTGGCCGCGGCCGCGGAAGCCGTGGGCACCGCGCCGCTCCTGCTGCTGGACGACGTGCTCTCCGAACTGGACCCCACCCGCAGCGCCGCGCTGCTGGAGCTGGCCCAGGGGGCGGGCCAGGCCCTGGTGACGGCGGCGGTGGAGGACGCCGGCGACCTGGGCCCGTGGCGGCGCGCGGCTGCCGCCGTGTTCGCGGTGGCCGGCGGCCGCCTGGGAGAGGTGACGGTGCCGTGAGCCGCCGGCACAGGGATCGCACGGGCCCCGGCGGCCCCGTGCGGTTGGGCGACGCCCTGCACCGGGTCCTGCGTGACCTGGGCCACGACGGTCCCATCCGCCGGCAGCGGGCGCTGGACGTTTGGGCCGAGGCGGTGGGGCCGGCCCTGGCCGCCCACAGCCGGGCCGTGGGCTGGCGCGGCGCGGTGCTGGTGGTGGAAGTGGACGATCCCGCCTGGGCCCAGCAGATGAGCATGATGCAGGAAGCCCTGCGGGCGGCGGTCAACAGCCGCCTGGACGAGCCCGTCGTGGCCGGCCTGCATTTCCGGGTGAGGGGCGGCCGCGGCGAAGGGGCGCCGGGCGGGGGCAGCGCAAGACGCGGGCGGCGCGCCAGGCCGTGGGATTCCCCGACCAGCGCTGACGGCGGCGCACCGGCCCAGGTCACGGCGCAGCCCCGGGCGCCGGCGGGCACGGGCGACGCGGGGGCAGGGGCAGCCCAGGCGCCCCGGCCCCCCGACGTGCCGGCCGGCTACCGCCGCTGGCTGGACGAAGCCGCCCGCTGCCGGGACGAGGACCTGCGCGGCGCCATGACCCGCTGGCTGGCGGCGTTGCTGCTGCGCCGCGGCGGCGAGCGCGCAGGGCGGTGCCCTTCCTGCGGCGCCCCCACGGCGCCGGCGGGCCCGGACGCACCCCGGCAGGAATGTCCCGCCTGCCAGGCGGAATGGCGTCCCGGGGGCCGGCGCCGGCGGGTCCAGGCCCTGCTGGAGGAGGAGCCGTGGCTTTCGGCCGAGGCCGTGGCGGCCCGGCTGCCGGGCTGCAGCCCGAGGACTTACGCCGACGTGCGCGGAAAACTGCTCCAGGCGTGGCAGGCTGAATTGCAGGACGTGCTGGAACGCCTGGAGCGCGGCGGCCGCCGGCGCGACCGGGCGGCCCTGCGGCGGCGGGGTTCCGTGCTGGCCCTGCGCCTGGCTTGCCTCGTCACCGGGGTGCCGCCCGGCCGGCTGTCGGACGAGGCGGTGGCCCGGGTGCTGGGCCCGCGGGCCCAGTCACTCCTGGGCGACGGGAGCGATGACCATTTACCTGCAGCCGGGCGCTGACCACCTGGTGCCCCTGAGCGCGGTGATCGCCGTCCTGGACGGGCGGCTGCGCCGGCAGGGGTCGGTGCAGGAGTTTCTGGACCTGCAGCGGTCCGCAGGCCGCCTGGTGGACCTGGCGGGCGGCCGGCCGCGGGCCCTGGTCATCACCGACCAAGCCACGTACCTGTCGCCGCTGTCGCCGGCGGCGCTGCGCCGGCGGGTCTGGTCCGGGCAGGCGCCCGGCGCGCGCCCGGCGGGCGGGGATGCGGAAAGGTATACTGGGGATGGACGCCGGCGCACCCGGGCCGGGTAGGACCGGGTGCGCTTTGTGTGGCACGTTGCGACGCTGACAGTGGGGAGAGGTCGTGGGAGGAATGGCCAGGGTGGCCGACGAGCGCCAGTACGACGCCAGTCAGATCCAGATCCTCGAAGGACTCGAAGCGGTACGGCGCCGCCCGGGGATGTACATCGGATCCACCGGGCCCCGCGGCCTGCACCACCTGGTCTGGGAGATCCTGGACAACAGCATCGACGAGGCCCTGGGGGGGAACTGCACCGAGATTCACGTGACCATCGGCGCCGACGGCAGCGTCACCGTCGACGACAACGGCCGCGGCATTCCCGTGGACCCGCACCCGCAGGTGGGCCGGCCGGCGCTGGAGGTGGTCATGACCCAACTGCACGCCGGCGGCAAGTTCGACGGCAAGGCCTACAAGGTCAGCGGCGGCCTGCACGGCGTGGGCGCCTCGGTGGTGTCGGCCCTGTCGGAGTGGTGCGAGGTAGAGGTGCACCGCCAGGGACGCCGTTACCGCCAGCGGTACGAGCGGGGCCGGCCCGTCACCGACGTGGAGGACGTGGGCCCCACCCAGCGCCGCGGCACGGTCACGCGCTTCAAGCCCGACCCGGAGATCTTCGACGACACCGAGTTCAAGTTCGAAACCATCAACAACCGGATCCGCGAGCTGGCCTTCCTGAACCGGGGTCTTATCCTGACCCTGCGTGACGAGCGGACCGGCGAGCGCAGCTTCTACTGCTTCGAGGGCGGGCTGTTCTCGTTCATCGAGAGCCTCAACCGGGCCAAGAACACCCTCCACCCCGAGCCGATCCACGCCCTGGCGGTGCGGGACGACGTCGAGGTGGAGATGGCGCTGCAGTGGACCGACGGCTACACCGAAAACATCTACACCTTCGCCAACATGATCCGCACCCACGAGGGCGGCACCCACGAGGCCGGCTTCAAGATGGCGCTGACCCGGGTGATCAACGACTACGCCCGGCGCGCGGGCCTGGCCAAGGACCAGGACGGCCTCTCCGGCGACGACGTCCGCGAGGGCCTGACGGCCATCCTCAGCGTCAAGCTGCCGGAGCCCCAGTTCGAGGGCCAGACCAAGACCAAGCTGGGCAACAGCGAGATCCGCGGCCTGGTGGACTCGGTGGTGGGCGAGGCCCTGGCCCGCTACCTGGAGGAGAATCCCACCATCGCCCGCCGCATCGTGGACAAGGCCCTGACGGCGGCCCGGGCCCGGGAGGCGGCACGGAAAGCCAGGGAACTGACCCGCCGCAAGTCGGCCCTGGAGGTCACGGCGCTGCCGGGCAAGCTCACCGACTGCAGCGTGCGCGACCCGGCCATGGCCGAACTGTTCATCGTAGAGGGCGACTCGGCCGGCGGCTCGGCCAAGCAGGCCCGGGACCGGCGCTTCCAGGCCGTGCTGCCCATCAAGGGCAAGATCCTCAACGTGGAAAAGTCGCGCCTAGACCGGATCCTCAGCCACGAGGAAGTGCGGGCCATCATCACCGCCGTGGGCACCGGCATCGGCGACGAGTTCGATCTCAACAAGGCCCGCTACCACAAGATCATCATCATGTGCGATGCCGACGTGGACGGCGCCCACATCCGCACGCTGCTGCTGACCTTCTTCTTCCGGTACATGCGGCCGCTGATCGAGGCGGGGTACGTCTACATCGCCCAGCCGCCCCTTTACCTGGTGCGGGACGGCAAGGAAGAGCATTACTTCTACAGCGACGAGCAGCTTGAGCGGTTCTACCGGGAGCGGGGCAAGCGGCTGACGGCCCAGCGCTTCAAGGGTCTCGGCGAGATGAGCGCCCAGCAGCTTTGGGACACCACCATGGACCCGGAGCGGCGCACATTGCTGCAGGTGACCCTGGAAGACGCCATGGCGGCCGATGAGATCTTCAACGTCCTGATGGGCGCCCGCGTGGAGCCCCGGCGCCACTTCATCGAGCAGCACGCCAAGGAAGTGCGCTTCCTGGACACCGTGGGCTGACCGGGTGCACATAACACCGGTGGATAAGGGTCTTCCACAGGCTGTGGAAAACCTGTGGAGCCCGGTGCGGGCGGGGCCCAGGGGTTCCGGCAAGAGGGTTGCACAGTCCACACCGGTGGATAAGTTGTGGATAACTCGGGAGGGAAGATGGGCTTGTCGGACTTCACCGTGGGCAAGGTGCTGCCGGTCGATATCGCGGACGAGATGAAGCAGTCCTACATCGACTACGCCATGAGCGTCATCACCAACCGGGCGCTGCCCGACGTCCGCGACGGGCTGAAGCCGGTCCAGCGGCGCATCCTCTACGCCATGTACGAAAACGGCAACACCCCCGACAAGCCCTACAAGAAGTCGGCCCGTGCCGTGGGCGACGTGCTGAGCCGCTACCATCCCCACTCCGACACGGCGGTCTACGACGCCCTGGTTCGCCTGGCCCAGGACTTCGTGATGCGGGCGCCGCTGGTGGACGGCCACGGCAACTTCGGCAGCATCGACGGCGACCCGCCGGCGGCCATGCGCTACACCGAGGCCCGGCTGTCGCCCCTGGCCATGGAGATGATGACCGACATCGACAAGAACACCGTCGACTTCACGCCCAACTTCGACGGTGAACTGGAGGAGCCGGTCGTCCTCCCGTCGCGGTTCCCCAACCTGCTGGTCAACGGCTCGGCGGGCATCGCCGTGGGCATGGCCACCAATATTCCGCCCCACAACCTGCGCGAGGTCATCGACGCCGTGGTGGCCATGATCGATGACCCCGACATCGACAACCGCGGGCTGATGAAGATCATCCAGGGTCCCGACTTCCCCACCGGCGGCATCATCGTGGGCCGCGAGGGCATCCGCGAGGCCTACGAGAAGGGCCGCGGCATCATCACCATCCGCGCCACCGCCCGGATCGAGGAGATGCGGGGCGACCGGCACCGCATCGTCATCACCGACGTGCCCTACCAGGCCAACAAGGCGCGGATCATCGAGCAGATCGCGGAACTGGTGCGGGAGCGCAAGATCGAGGGCATCACCGACCTGCGGGACGAGACCGACCGCGAGGGGCTCAGGATCGTCATCGAGCTCAGCCGCAGCGCCAACCCCAACGTGATCCTGAACCAGCTTTACAAGTTCACCGGCCTGCAGCAGTCCTTCGGGATCATCATGCTGGCCCTGGTGGACGGCCAGCCCAGGCTCCTGGACCTCAAGGGCATGATCCAGGAGTACCTCAAGCACCAGAAGGAGGTCATCGTCCGCCGGACCCGCTTTGAACTGGAGAAGGCCGAGGAACGGGCCCACATCCTGGAGGGCCTGCGCATCGCCCTGGACCACATCGATGAGGTCATCAGCCTGATCCGGTCCTCCCGCAGCGACCAGGAAGCCAAGGAAGGCCTGATGAACCGCTTCGGCCTTTCGGAGCGCCAGGCCCAGGCCATCCTGGACATGCGCCTGCGCCGGCTGACCGGCCTGGAGCGGGAGAAGATCGAGCAGGAGTACGACGAGCTGCTCAAGACCATCGAGTACCTGCGGGCGGTGCTGGCCTCGGAGCGCATGGTGCTGCAGATCATCAAGCAGGAGATCACCGAGATCCGCGACCGCTTCGCCGACGAGCGCCGCACCCGCATCGTGGCCGGCGAGGGCGACATCGACCTGGAGGACCTGATCGCCGACGAGGACGTGGTCATTACCCTGACCCACAAGGGCTACATCAAGCGCATGCCGGTCACCGCCTACCGCAGCCAGCGCCGCGGCGGCCGCGGCGTGTCGGGCATCGCCACCCGCGACGAGGACTTCGTGGAGCAGCTTTTCATCACCACCAACCACCACACGCTGCTGTTCTTCAGCAACCGCGGCGTGGTCTACCGCCGCAAGGTCTACGAGATACCCGAGGCGTCGCGGGCGGCCAGGGGCACCGCCATGATCAACCTGATCGAGGTGCAGAAGGGCGAGCGGATCCAGCAGGTCATCGCCGTGCGCGACTTCGACGACCGGCAGTACCTGCTGACGGCCACCCGCCAGGGCACCGTCAAGAAGACGCTGCTGTCGGAGTACGCCAACATCCGGCGCGGCGGCATCATCGCCCTGGCCCTGGACGAGGGCGACGAGCTGGTGGGCGTGCGCCTCACCGACGGCAGGCGGGACGTGCTGCTCACCACCCGCCAGGGCATGGCCATCCGCTTCAACGAGGACGAGGTGCGGCCCATGGGCCGGGCTGCCCGCGGCGTCATCGGCATCCGCCTGGCCCCCGGCGACGAGGTGGTGTCCATGGACGTGGCCGACGAGGACGCCGAGGTGCTGGTGGTGTCGGAGCGGGGCTACGGCAAGCGGACGCCCGTCAGCGAGTACCGGCGCCAGGGCCGCGGCGGCATGGGCATCAAGACCATGAACGTAACCCCCAAGACCGGCCCGGTGGCCGGCAGCCGCGTGGTCAAGCCGGGCAACGAGGTCATGCTGGTGTCGGCGGCGGGCATCATCCTGCGCACGCCGGTGGAAGACATCTCGGTGCAGGGGCGGCTCACCCAGGGCGTGGTGGTCATGCGCCTGGATGAGGGTGACAAGGTCGTGGCCATCGCCCCGGTGGTGGGCAAGGACGACGAGTGAGGCCGGCGGCGATGACGGCCGGGGCCCCCGACCGCGACGCCGGTTACGAGATCCTGGAGCACACCGCCGACGTGGGCCTTGAGGCCTACGGGCCCACGCCGGCCGAGGCCCTGCGCCAGGCGGCCCTGGGCATGGCGGCGCTGGTGGTGCCGCCGGACCAGGTGCGGCCCGCCCGCCGCTGGCAGGTGCATGTTTCGGCGCCCGACCCCGACCTGCTGCTGTTCAACCTGCTGGACGAGCTGCTGTACCTGCACCACGTGGAGGGCATGCTGGTCCACGACGTGACGGTGGAAGCCGAGGCCCCCGGGGGGCCCGGCGGCAGCGGCGGCGCCCCCGGGCCGGGCCGGTGGTCGGCGCGGGCCGTGGCGCGGGGCGAGACCCTGGATCCCCGCCGCCACCGGCCGGGTACCGAGATCAAGGCGGTAACCCTCCACGGCATCGCCCTGCGGCCCGAGGGCGGCCGCTGGGTGGGCCGCGTCGTCTTCGACCTCTGATCCCCGTGCTACAATAGGGGCGCGATTTCCAGCAGTTTCAGCGTTTCCACCATCGATCCCGCGCGAGGGGGTGCGGCCGTGGGCGGCACCCGGCAGTTCCCGCTGGAGCGCGTCGACGGGTTTCGCTGGCGCATTCCCCGGGAGAGCCGGCCGGGCATGCGGGTCGACGGCCTGGTCTACGCCGACGACCTTCTGATCCGGGACATCCAGGCCGACCAGGCCCTGGAGCAGGTGGCCAACGTGGCCCACCTGCCCGGCATCCTGGGCCTGTCCCTGGCCATGCCCGACATCCACTGGGGCTACGGCTTTCCCGTGGGCGGCGTGGCCGCCGTGGACCCCGACGAGGGCGTCATCTCGCCTGGCGGCATCGGCTTCGACTGTAACTGCGGCGTGCGCGTCATCACCGCTGACCTCTCGGAAGAAGAACTGCGCCCGCGCCTGGACCGGCTGATGGATGCCCTGGCCCGGGCGGTGCCCACCGGCGTGGGTTCCCACGGTCGCCTGCGCCTCGGCCCGGGCGACCTGGAGCGGGTGCTGACCGGCGGCATGCGCTGGGCTGTGGAGGCCGGCTACGGCCGTCCCGAGGACCTGGAGCGGGCCGAGGAGGGCGGCTGCATGGCCGGCGCCGATCCCGCCTGCGTCAGCCAGCGGGCCCGGGAGCGCGGCCGGGACCAGTTGGGCACCCTGGGCTCGGGCAACCACTTCATTGAGGTGGGCGTAGTGCGCCGGGTCTACGATCCGGAACTGGCCGGGGCCTTCGGCCTTCGGGAAGGTCAGGTCACGGTCATGATCCACTCGGGCTCCAGGGGCCTGGGCCACCAGGTGGCCACCGATTACGTCCGGCTGGCCGACGCCGAGGCCCGGCGCCTGGGCATCGACCTGCCCGACCGGCAGCTGGCGTGCGCGCCGGTCCGCTCCCGGGTGGGCCAGGACTACCTGGCGGCCCTGGCGGCGGCGTCCAACTTCGCCTGGGCCAACCGGCAGTGCATGACCCACTGGGTGCGGGAGACCTTCGCCCGGGTTTTCGGCGTGTCTGACCGGGACCTGGGGCTGGACCTGGTCTACGACCACGCCCACAACATCGCCAAGTGGGAGCACGTGTACGTGGGGGGCCGGCAGCGGCGGGCGCTGGTCCACCGCAAGGGCGCCTGCCGGGCCTTCCCCGCCGGCCACCAGCAGCTGCCGCCGCGCTTCCGCCCCTACGGGCAGCCGGTGTTCGTGCCCGGCGATATGGGCCGCGCTTCCTACGTGATGGTGGGCACCCAGCGCGCCCTGGAGGAAACTTTCGGTTCCATCTGCCACGGCGCGGGCCGGCGCTTGAGCCGGTCGGCGGCCAAGCGGCAGATCCGCGGCGCCGACCTGCGGCGGTCCCTGGCGCAGCGGGGCATCGCCGTCCGCGGCGCCGGCGACGCCGCCCTGGCCGAAGAGGCTCCCGACGCCTACAAGGACGTGACCCAGGTGGTGGACGTGGTGGAGCGGGCCGGCCTGGCCCGCAGGGTGGCCCGCCTGGAGCCCCTGGGGGTCCTGAAAGGTTGACGCCGCCGTGTCGCTGAAAGCCGGCAAGCTTCCGCCGGACCTGCTGCGGCGGCAGGTGCTGTCGCGCCGGGGCCGGCGGCGGCCCGAGGTGATCGTGCCCGCCGCCCTGGGCGAGGACTCCACGGTGCTGGACCTGGGCGGCGACCTGTGCGTTGCCTCGGTGGACCCCATCACCGGCGCCGGCAGCGACATCGGCTGGCTGGCGGTGCACGTGTCCTGCAACGACGTGGCGGCCCACGGCGCCAGGCCGGTGGCGGTGCTGCTGGCGGTGATGGTGCCCGAGGGCTCGGGCCTCGACGTAGTGGAAGCCATCATGGAGGGGGCCCAGCGCGCCGCCGCCGAAGTCGGCATCGAGATCGCCGGCGGCCATACCGAGGTCACGCCGGGGCTGCCTCAACCGCTGGTGACCGCCACGGTCATCGGCCGGGCGCCCCGGGACCGGGTGATCCGCAGCGCCGGCATGCGGCCCGGCGACCGCATCTGGATGTCGAAGACGGCCGGCCTGGAGGGGACGGCCATCCTGGCCGCCGATCTGGAGGCGGTGCTGCGCGGCCGCCTGGAGCCGGCGGTGCTGGAGCAGGCACGGGCGCTGGGCAGCGCCATCAGCGTGGTCCCCGAGGCCCTGGCGGCGGCCGCCTCTGGCGCCTCGGCCATGCACGACGTCACCGAGGGCGGGGTGCTGGGCGCCCTGTGGGAGATGGCCGCCGCCGCCGGCGTGGGGCTGGAGGTGGACGCGGGCGCCATCCCCGTGGCCCCGGCCACGGCCGCCCTCTGCGGGGTTCTGGGGGCGGACCCGCTGCGGCTGATCTCCAGCGGCGTGCTGCTGGCGGCCGCCCCGGAGGGCGTGGACCTGGCGGCGGCGGCCCGGGAGGCAGGGACGATGTTCACGCCGGTGGCCCGGGCGCTGCCGGCCGGCGACGGCTGCTGGCTGCTGGAGGGCGGCCGGCGCCGGCCCCTGGACCCGCCCGACAGCGACGAACTTTGGCGGGTCAAAGCCCGTTTCGGGGAGGTCCCTTCATGATCCGGCCCCACCGCTGGGATGGACGGGCCCTTTACCTGATCGACCAGCGCCGCCTACCCCATGAGGAGGTCTGGGTTCCCTGCCGCACGGCCCGCGAGGTGGCCGGCGCCATCCGCGACATGGTGGTCCGGGGCGCGCCGGCCATCGGCGTGGCCGCCGCCTACGGGCTGGCGCTGGAGGCCCGCCGCCTGGCCGCATCCGCTGACCCCGCCGCCCTCGACGACGTGGTCCGGGCCCTGGAGGAGGCGGCGGAAGTCCTGACCGCCGCCCGGCCTACGGCCGTGAACCTGGCCTGGGCGGTGCAGCGGCTGCGGCGCCTGTGGCGGGATGCGGGGTCGGCCCTCATGACGCCCGCCTCCCTGGCGGACCGCCTGGCCCGCGAGGCCGAGGCCGTCGATGCCGAGGACGTGGACATGAACCGGGCCATCGCCCGGCACGGCAGCCCCCTGCTGGCGGGCGTCACCGGGGTCCTCACCCACTGCAACACCGGCGGCCTGGCCACGGCGGGCATCGGCACCGCCCTGGGTGTCATCGCCGCGGCGGCGGCCGGCGGCGGCCTGCACGTCTACGCCACCGAGACGCGCCCCTATCTTCAGGGCGCGCGGCTCACCGCCTGGGAACTGGTGAAGCAGGGCATCCCCGCCACGCTGGTCACCGATGGGGCCGCCGGCTACCTGATGCGCACCGGCCGCGTCCAGGCGGTGATCACCGGCGCCGACCGCATCGCCGCCAACGGCGACGTGGCCAACAAAATCGGCACCTACACCCTGGCGGTGCTGGCCTGGGCCCACGGCATCCCCTTCTACGTGGCGGCTCCGCGGTCCACCATCGACCCGGCGACGCCCTCAGGCGACCACATCCAGATCGAGATGCGGCCGCCGGAAGAGGTGACCCACTGGCAGGGGCGTCCCGTGGCGCCGGAGGGCATCGCCGTCCTGAATCCCGCTTTCGACGTGACTCCCGCCGCGCTGGTGACGGCGATCATCACCGATGTGGGCGTCGCCAGGCCCCCCTACGAGCGCTCCCTGGCGGCCCTGGTGCAGGCCGCCGGGGCGACCGCGCCCGCGGTGAGCGGAGGTGGCAGCCGTGCTTGATTTGAAGTTCGTGCGCGAGAATCCCGACCGCGTCCGCGAGGCCGTCCGCCTTAAGGGCGAGGGCGACGTGGACGTGGACGCCATCCTGGCCCTGGACGAGCGCTGGCGCCGGAACCTGCAGGAGCTGGAGGCGCTGCGGGCCGAGCGCAACCGGGTGTCCCAGGAGATCGGCCGCCTCAAGAAAGCCGGTGAGCCGGCCGAGGACCGCATCGCCCAGATGCGTGAGGTGGGCGACCGCATCGCGGCCGTGGAGGCCGAGGTGCGGGAACTGCAGGCCGAGATCGAGCGCCTGCTGCTGAACCTGCCCAACCTGGTGCACCCCGACGTGCCCGTGGGCGCCGGCGAGGAAGACAATGTGGAGGTCCGCCGCTGGGGCGAGCCCCGCGCCTTCGACTTCGAGCCCAAGGCCCACTGGGACCTGGGCCGGGACCTGGGCATCCTGGACTTCGAGCGCGCCGCCCGCATCACCGGGTCCCGCTTCACGGTGTTCTGGGCCGAGGGGGCGCGCCTGGTCCGGGCGCTGATCCACTTCATGCTGGACCTGCACACCCGCGAGCACGGCTACGTGGAAGTGCTGCCGCCGTTCATGGTCAGCCGCCAGAGCATGACGGGCACGGGCCAACTGCCCAAGTTCGAGGAAGACGCCTTCCGGGTGGAGCCCGGCGACTACTTCCTGGTGCCCACCGCCGAGGTGCCGGTGACCAACCTCCACCGCGACGAGATCCTGCCGGCCGACGCGCTGCCGCTGAAGTATGTGGCCTACACGCCCTGCTTCCGGGCCGAGGCCGGTGCCGCCGGCCGCGACACCCGGGGCCTGATTCGCCAGCACCAGTTCGACAAGGTGGAGCTGGTGAAGCTGGTCAAGCCGGAAACGTCCTACGACGAACTGGAATCGCTGGTGGCCGACGCCGAGGAGGTGCTCCGGCGTCTGGGGCTGCCGTACCGCGTGGTGCTCATGTGCACCGGCGACACCGGGTTCACGGCGGCCAAGAAGTACGACATCGAGGTCTGGATGCCCAGTTACGGCCGCTACGTGGAGATCTCGTCGTGCAGCAATTTCGAAGATTTCCAGGCGCGGCGCATCAACCTGCGCTACCGGCCCGCGCCCGACGCCCGTCCCCGTTTCGTGCACACGCTGAACGGCTCGGGGTTGGCCGTGGGCCGCACCGTGGCGGCGCTGCTGGAGAACTGCCAGCAGGCCGACGGCAGCGTGGCGGTGCCCGAGGCGCTGCAGCCGTACTTCGGCGCCGCCGTCATCGAGCCGCGCGCGGCGGCAGGCCGGGTGCGGTCCTGAGGCCGGAGCGGGCGCGCCGGCCTGGCGGCTCGCCGGTCACAGCCTGAGGCGCACCGAGCCGGGCCGCCGTGCTAAAATGATGTTCCACCTGGAGAGGTGGCCGAGTGGCTGAAGGCAGCGGTCTTGAAAACCGCAACGGGTGCATGCCCGTCGTGGGTTCGAATCCCACCCTCTCCGCAGGAATGGTAGGTGTCGGACATGCCCCTACACGGCTTCCACCGGGCGCTGGTCCTGCCGGTGATTCTGGTCCTGACCCTGGCGATGGCCGCGTGCGGCGGCTCCGGCGGCGATGACGGCGCCGCGGGAACCGACCCGGCGGCCCAGAGCCCGGCCGCATCGCCGCCCGGGGGCGAGACTCCTGATGACGGCGGAGGGCCCGAGCCGGATGAGGGCGCGGGCGACGATCCCGCCGGCCCACCCGCCGGGGCTGAGCCCAACCGCTTCGATGTGGAGCAGGCCCAGGTGGGCGATCAGGTGGTGGGCATGCGCATCGAAGCCCTCAGCGCCTACGGTGAGCCCAATCAGCCTCCGGACGCCCGGTTCCCCAGCATCACCGTGCGGTTCTCGGGGCAGGTCACGCTGACCGGCCGATTCGAGCACTTCCCGCCCGAGGACGAGTTCTTCCCCCAGGTGGTCTGCTTCTTCCCCGACGAGGACAGTGCACGGCGCCTGCCCGTGGTGGAGACCGACCAGCGCACCGTCTGGTTCTGCTTTGACAACGTCGAGGAGGCCCGGCAGGTCTTCGGCGGGCCCGGCACGGGCACGGCCACGGTGACCATCGACTCGTACACGATCAATTCCTATCCCAGCGAGGTCGTCAACACGGCGATCCTGCTGGAGGCCATCGATATCCGGCGCTGACGGCCGGTGCTAACGGGGCACCAGGTACCCGCCGTCGTCCCACAGCCATTCGTTGAGGAAGCCCTCCAGGACCGGCCCCAGCGCCTCGGCGTCCACCCAGGCGAAGTGCTGCCGCATCAGCAGGTATCGGCCGCCGTGTTCCACGAGGAAGTAGACGTCGGCGACATCGCCGTGGTCGGCGGTGA
>Ga0079224_100006898_pt1 | contig 15140 bp, 16 predicted proteins | sample Stecom2015_FD_80414 | JGI IMG/M metagenome (GOLD analysis project Ga0079224, IMG submission 80414) | Agricultural soil microbial communities from Utah to study Nitrogen management - Steer compost 2015 | ecosystem: Environmental > Terrestrial > Soil > Agricultural land | place: USA: Utah...
CAAGCACACCCACATCTCCATGGTCGAGTACTGGCGCTGGTGGGTGGTGCACCTGTGGGTGGAAGGCTTCTTCGAAGTGTTCGCCACTGCCATCATCGCCCTGCTATTCACCAAGCTCGGCCTGGTGCGCGCCAGCACCGCCGGCACCGCGACGCTGTTCGCCACCGTGGTGTTCCTGGCCGGCGGCATCCTCGGCACCCTGCATCATCTCTACTTCGCCGGCACCACCGAGGGCGTGCTCGCCATCGGCGCCATGATCTCGGCGCTGGAAGTAGTGCCGTTGGTGCTGCTCGGCTTCGAGGCGGCGGAGAACTACCGTCATAGCCACGCCACCTCCTGGATGCGCAGCTACCGCTGGCCGGTGCTGTTCTTCGTTGCCGTGGCCTTCTGGAACCTGGTGGGCGCCGGCCTGTTCGGCTTCATCATCAACCCGCCAATCTCGCTCTATTACCTCCAAGGCCTCAACACCACGCCCAACCACGGCCATGCCGCCCTGTTCGGCGTCTACGGCATGCTGGGCATCGGCCTGATGCTGTTCTGCCTGCGCGGCCTCAGCGCGCCGCTGGCCTGGAAGGACAAGCTGCTGGGCCCGGCCTTCTGGCTGCTGAACATCGGCCTCGTCGGCATGACCTTCTTCGCCTTGCTGCCGGCCGGCATCTACCAGGCCTGGGCCAGCATCTCCCAGGGCATGTGGTATGCCCGCTCGCCGGAGGTTATCCACTCCCCGTGGATGGAGGCCTTCGTCTGGCTGCGGGTTCCGGGTGACATCGTCTTCGCCGGCGGCGCCGTCCTGCTGGGCCTGTTCGTCTACTGCCTCTGGCGCGGCAGTCGGCATGCCGCGACGGCCAGCATGGCCGGCCTTGCGGAATCCCCAGCGGCGAATCCCGTCTCGGCCAGACCGGCCATCACCCCGAGCGCGCACGGCTCGGAGCAGGCTTGAAGCCGGCTTCGGCCCGTCTCGCCGGCCGGCGGGCCCAGCCCCCGGCCCATGCCCCACCAACGGCCCGCCAAGCGGGCCGTTTTTTCTTCCTGCTCCTGGCCAATTCCGCATTGCGCCGGCGGATTTGACCTATGTCAATTTAAACATTCATAACAGATGATACTTTAATTTCAACGCAATAAATTCTTCCTGAAGAACGGATTCATTTTACCTGGAGATGCATGCCATGAAAGCCACCATACTGCACAAAGCCGCCGCCGCATTGTTGCTGGGAGCCGTGGCCATGGGGCCCGCGGCCGCGGACTCGGCTCCCAAGGAGCAAGTCACCTACCGGCCCGACGTCACCTTTACCCTGCGCACCGGAATCGCTGACGGCAAGCTGGTCTTTATCGGCGCCAAAGGCGACATCGAAGGCCAGATCAACCCCGACCTGCATGTCCCGGAAGGCGCCGTGGTCCAGATCAATCTGATCAACGGCGACGGCGCGATTCACGACATCGCCCTGCCCGATTTCAATGTCGATTCCGACGACATCAGCGGCAAGGGCTCGTCCACGGCGGTCGTGTTCCGGGTCGACAAGGCCGGCGAGTTCAAGTACCTCTGCACCCTGCCCGGCCACGTCCAGGCCGGCATGATCGGCAAGCTCATCGTCGGCGACGGCGTGGCCGATGTCGCCCCCAAGGGCATGGAAGTGGCGCAGGATCCCACCGCCGTCGGCGAGCCGGTTGGCAAGCGCGGTCCGCGAACGCTGAACGTTACCCTGGAGACCACCGAGGTCGTCGGCCAGCTGTCCGACGGCAGCACCTATCGCTACTGGACCTTCAACAACAAGGTGCCGGGGCCCTTTATCCGGGCGCGGGTGGGCGACACCATCAACGTCACCCTGGCCAACGCCACCGACAGCAAGCACATCCACTCGGTGGACTTCCACGCGGTGACCGGTCCCGGCGGCGGCGCGGAAGTGACCCAGGCGCCTCCGGGCAAGGCGGAAAGCTTCACCTTCAAGGCCCTCAAGCCAGGCCTGTACGTGTACCACTGCGCGACGCCCATGGTGGCCCAGCACATCTCCAACGGCATGTACGGCCTGATCCTGATCGAGCCGGAGGGCGGCCTGCCGCCGGTGGACCGGGAGTTCTACGTGATGCAGGGCGAGCTCTACACCACCCAGCCGCACGGCACGCCGGGCGAGCACGAGTTCTCGCTGGAGCGGCTGCTGGACGAAAGGCCAACCCATTTCGCCTTCAACGGCACCATGAACGCGCTCACCAAGACCCATGCCATGGAGGCTAAGGTCGGCGAGACGGTGCGGATCTTCTTCGGCGTGGGCGGCCCCAATGCCACCTCTAGCTTCCACGTCATCGGCGAGATCTTCGACCGCGTCTACCGCGACGGCGATTTGATTACGCCGCCCTCGGAAGGCGTGCAGACCGTGACGGTCGGTCCCGGCAGCGCTGCCATGGTGGAGTTCAAGGTGGACGTTCCCGGCCGCTACATCTTGGTGGACCACGCGTTGTCGCGGATGGAAAAGGGCCTGGCCGGCTTCCTCCATGTGACCGGTCCGGAGAATCCCGACATCTTTCACGCCAATTGAGCAGCCATCAATTCGATGCGAATATGGGGAAATTGCTAGCCAGGATTTTCCCCAGATAACGGCCCGCCCAGCGGGCCGTTTTTTTATTCCGCCGTTTGATTTGCTGCGGGCGCAGTCCTAATCTTGCGGAAAAGGGGGAGGAAACAAGGAAGACCCCATGCAGCAAACGGTGGACAAGCAAGAGAAACGCCGGGAACTGGCGACGTTTCTCTTTTTGAGCTTCGTTCTTTGGCCATTGCTGACGGTGATGGCAGTCGGCGCCTACGGCTTCATCATCTGGATCTCGCAATGGTTCCTAGGCCCGCCGGGACCGGGCTGATCACGGTGGAGCGGTGCCATGGACAGGCTTGACACTTCCCGCCGCGCGTTTCTGCGCGGCCGGCTGACACCGCCCGAGCCTCCTCCCATCCGTCCCCCGTGGGCGAAGGCCGAGCCGGAATTCACCACCGCCTGCACGCGCTGCCAGGCCTGCCTGCCGGCCTGCCCGGCGGGCATCCTGCGGCTCGCCAACGATGGCTACCCCCAGGTCGACTTCAGCCTGGGCGAGTGCACCTTCTGCCGCGCCTGCATCGATGCCTGCACGCACGGGGCGTTTCTCGCCCCCGATGAAGCCCGCCCCTGGAACCATGTCGCCGCCGTCGGTGCAGGCTGCCTCGGGCTGCAAGGCGTCTATTGCCGCAGCTGCGGCGACGTCTGCCAGCCGGGCGCGATCAGCTTCGGCTTCGGCAGCCGCGCCATCCCGATCCCCAGCATTGATCCTGCCGCCTGTACCGGCTGCGGCGCCTGCATCGCGGCCTGCCCGGCAGCGGCCATCAGCACGGTCACGGCAACCAGCGCAGAGGATGCGGCCACATGAGCGACGAAGTGCATATCTCCAGCCTGCTCATCCACGTCAGACCCCAGCACCTGCCGGACCTTGCCGCGCGCCTGACCGGCCGCCCCGGGGTGGAAATCCACGCCCGGGATCCCCGCGGCAAGCTGGTCCTAGTGCTGGAAACCAAAAGCGAGCTGCAAATCACCGCGATCATCGATTTCATCGAGCGGCAACCCGGCGTGCTCGCCGTGAGCATGTCCTATCACCAAGTGGAACGCGCCGACCTGCTGGCGCAGGAGAGTCAAGATGGACCTGACGCGCCGTGACCTGATCAAGCTGGCGGCCGCCAGCACCGCCGCGGCGGCCGGCGGCATCTCGCTGCCGGCCCTGGGCCAGAACGTGATCACCTCGTCCGAGTACACCCGCCTGCAATGGGACAAGGCGCCCTGCCGCTTCTGCGGCACCGGCTGCAGCGTCAACGTCGCCACCCGCGACAATCAGGTCGTCGCCACCCACGGCGACATCCTCTCGCCGGTCAACCGCGGCATCAACTGCATCAAGGGTTACTTCCTCTCCAAGATCATGTATGGAGCGGATCGGCTCACCCAGCCGCTGCTGCGGATGCGCAACGGCAGGTTCCACAAGGAAGGCGAGTTCACCCCGGTCAGCTGGGAGCAGGCCTTCGACATCATGGCCGAGAAGTTCAAGCAGGCCCTGCGTGACAAGGGCCCCTCCGCGGTCGGCATCTTCGGCTCCGGCCAGTGGACCATCTGGGAAGGCTATACCGCGCTCAAGCTGTTCAAGGCCGGGTTCCGCACCAACAACGTTGACCCCAACGCCCGCCATTGCATGGCCTCGGCCGCCTACGCCTTCATGCGCACCTTTGGCATGGACGAGCCGATGGGCTGCTACGACGACATCGAGGCCGCCGACGCCTTCGTACTCTGGGGCTCCAACATGGCGGAGATGCACCCCATCCTCTGGACCCGCGTCGCCGACCGGCGGCTGTCGGCGCCGGGCACCCGGGTGGCGGTCCTGTCCACCTTCGAGCACCGCTCCTTCGAGCTGGCCGACCTGCCCATCATCTTCGCCCCGCAATCAGATCTGGCCATCGCCAACTACATCGCCCGCTACATCATCGAGAAGGGCGCGGTCAACGAGGAGTTCGTCAAGAAACACACCAAGTTCAAGCTGGGCAACACCGACATAGGCTACGGCCTGCGCGCCGAGCATCCCCTGGAGCGGGCGGCCGCCAACGCCCACGATCCCGGCGGCGCCAAGGACATCAGCTTCGAGGACTATGCCGAGTTCGTGCGCCGGTACGACGCCGAGACCTTCAGCCGCATCTCGGGCGTGCCCAGGCACAAGCTGGACGCCCTGGCCGAGCTGTACGCCGACCCCGACGTCCGGGTCATGTCCTTTTGGACCATGGGCTTCAACCAGCACACCCGCGGCGTCTGGGCCAACCACCTGGTCTACAACCTGCATCTGTTGACCGGCAAGATCTCCACCCCAGGCAATAGCCCCTTCTCGCTGACCGGGCAGCCCTCGGCCTGCGGCACCACGCGCGAGGTGGGCACCTTCGCCCATCGCCTGCCAGCCGACCTGATGGTCGACAATCCGGAGCACCGCGCCATCGCCGAGCGCATCTGGAAGCTGCCGCCGGGCACCATCCCCAGCGAGCCCGGTTTCCACGCCGTCGAGATGAATCGCAAGCTCAGGGACGGCGAGCTCAACGCCTACTGGGTGCAGGTCAACAACAACGGCCAGGCCGCGGCCAACATCAACGAGGAGCTGATCCCGGGCTACCGCAACCCGGACAACTTCATCGTCGTCTCCGACGCCTACCCCACCGTGACCACCCAACTGGCCGACCTCATCCTGCCGGCGGCCATGTGGGTGGAGAAGGAAGGGGCCTACGGCAACGCCGAGCGGCGCACCCAGTTCTGGCGCCAGCTGGTGCAGGCGCCCGGCGAGGCGCGCGCTCCGACCTCTGGCAGCTCATGGAGTTCTCCAAGCGCTTCAGGACCGAGGAGGTCTGGCCGCAGAAGCTGCTCGCCAAGGCGCCGGAGTACCGGGGCAAGACGCTGTTCGACGTGCTGTTCAGAAACGGCCAGGTGGATCGCTTCCCCCTCAGCGACATCAAGCCCGGCTATCGCAACCACGAGTCCGAGGCCTTCGGCTTCTACGTCCAGAAAGGCTTGTTCGAGGAATACGCCTCCTTCGGCCGCGGCCACGGCCACGACCTGGCCCCCTTCGAGCGTTACCACGAGGAGCGCGGCCTGCGCTGGCCGGTGGTCGACGGCAAGGAAACCCTCTGGCGCTACAAGGAAGGCTACGACCCCTACGTCAAGCCGGGCGCCGGCTGGGAGTTCTACGGCGAGCCGGATGGCCGCGCCAACATCTACGCCCTGCCCTACGAACCGCCGGCGGAGGCGCCGGACGAGGAATACCCGTTCTGGCTGGTCACCGGCCGCGTCCTCGAGCACTGGCACTCGGGCTCCATCACGCGGCGCGTCCCCGAACTCCACCGCGCCTACCCGAACGCGCAGGTCTTCATGCATCCGGAAGACGCCCGCGCGCTGGGGCTGCGGCGTGGCTCCGAAGTGCGCGTCGTCAGCCGCCGCGGCGAGATCCGCACCCGGGTCGAGACCCGCGGCCGCAACAAGCCGCCCAAGGGCGTGGTGTATGTGCCCTGGTTCGATTCCAGCCAGCTGATCAACAAGGTCACACTGGACGCAACCGACCCGATCTCCAAACAGACCGACTACAAGAAGTGCGCCAGCAAGATCGTTCCGGTGCCGTTGTAAGGGAGGCAGGCAACCATGAGCAAACCGATCCGGCTGGCGGTCGTCGCGGCTTTGGCGGTCGCCCTAATTCCATCCATCGGGCCGGCCCAGCTCGGCCACGACACCCTGCGCAACGCACCGGTCACCGAGGAGCCGCCGGCGCCGCGCCTGCCCACGGTGGAGAACCAGGACCTGCGGCGGATGCGGGCCTACCCCATGCAGCCGCCGACCATCCCCCACAAGATCGACGACTACCAGCTCGACCTCAACGCCAACAAGTGCATGTCCTGCCACTCGCGCGTCCGCACCGCGGACACCCAGGCGCCGATGATCAGCGTCACCCACTACCAGGACAGGGACGGCAACTTCCTCGCCGAGCTCTCGCCCCGGCGCTACTTCTGCACCCAGTGCCACGTGCCGCAGACCGAGGTCAAGCCGCTGGTCGGCAACGAGTTCATCGACGTCGACCAGCTGATCCGCAGACAGCGCAGCGGCTCGCGCTGATAGCGAGCAAGGAGAACTGGGGTGTCAAGAAAACTATTTGGCCTGGTCCGCTCCGGCTGGAAGACGCTGTCCCGGCCGTCGCGCTACTACAGCCTCGGCTTTCTTTCCATCGGTGGCTTCGTCTGCGGCATCCTATTCTGGGGTGGCTTCAACACCGCGCTCGAGCTCACCAACACCGAGCCGTTCTGCATCAGCTGCCACGAGATGCGCAGCAACGTCTACCAGGAGCTGCAGGGCACCATCCACTTCACCAACCGCTCCGGCGTGCGCGCCACCTGTCCCGACTGCCACGTGCCGCACGACTGGACTGACAAGATCGCCCGCAAGATGCAGGCCTCGAAAGAGGTCTGGGGCTGGCTATTCGGCACCATCAACACCCGCGAGAAGTTCCTCGACCATCGCCTGGAGATGGCCATGCGCGAATGGCGCCGGCTCAAGGCCAACGACTCGCTGGAGTGCCGCAACTGCCACGCCTTCGAGTACATGGACTTCACCCGCCAGAGCCCCCGCGCCGAGCGCGCCCACATCCGCGGCCTGCAGCAGGCCGGACTGACCTGCATCGACTGCCACAAGGGCATCGCCCACGATCTGCCGCCCATGGAAGGCATCGAAGGCTGGGACCTGTCGCCCAGAGGCCAGGCCACTTCCATGCGCTGAGCGCCTTGCGGAATGGACCAGCGCCGGCCGGCGCTGGCCGCAGCCTGCCCCACCAAGGCGGGGCAGGCATCGGGGCCGGCCGCGGGGCGGCCGGCGGCAACTCTCTAGCCCAGCTCCCGTGCCCGCTGTCGCAGCACGAACTTCTGGATCTTGCCGGTCGAGGTCTTGGGCAGCTCGCCGAAGATCACCGTGCGAGGCGCCTTGAAGTGCGCCATGTTTTCGCGGCAGAAATCGATGATCTCCTGCTCGGTCGCCTGCATGCCGTCCTTGAGCGCGATGAAGGCGCAGGGACTCTCTCCCCATTTGGGATCCGGCCGCGCCACCACCGCCGCCTCCAACACCGCTGGGTGGCGGTAGAGCACGTTCTCGACCTCGATGGAGGAGATGTTCTCGCCGCCCGAGATGATGATGTCCTTGGAGCGGTCGCGGATTTCGATGTAGCCGTCGGGGTGCCAGACAGCAAGGTCGCCGCTGTGGAACCAGCCGCCGCGGAAGGCTTCGTCGGTGGCCTCCTTGTTCTTGAGGTATCCCTTCATCACGTTGTTGCCGCGCATGAAGACCTCTCCCATGGTCTTGCCGTCGCGCGGCACCGGCTCCAGGGTATCGGGGTCCGCTACCATCAGCCCCTCCAGCACCTGATAGCGCACGCCCTGGCGCGCCTTGAGCTGCGCTCGCTGCTCTTCCGGCTCGGCATCCCACTCCCGGTGCCAAGCGCACACAGTAGACGGGCCGTAGGTCTCGGTGAGACCGTAGACATGGGTCACTTCGATGCCCATGGCCTCGACCCCGGCGATGACCGCAGCTGGCGGCGCGGCGCCCGCTGTCATCGCCTTGACCGAGTGCTGCAGCTTTCGCCTGTGCTCCTCGGGCGCATTCAGCAGGCTGTTGAGCACAATGGGCGCGCCGCAGAAATGGGTCACCCCGTGCTCACTGATCGCGCTCAACACCGCTTCCGGCTGCACCTTGCGCAGGCAGACATGGGTGCCGGCGACCGCGGTCACCGCCCAGGGGAAGCACCAGCCGTTGCAATGGAACATCGGCAGCGTCCACAGATAGACCGGATGCTGCGGCAACGACCACACCAGGACGTTGCCCAGGGCGCTGAGGTAGGCGCCGCGGTGGTGGTAGACCACGCCCTTGGGCTTGCCGGTAGTGCCGGAGGTGTAGTTGAGGCTAATGGCCTCCCACTCGTCAGCCGGCCCCTGCCAGGCGAAGTCCGGGTCGCCTTCGGCGATGAAGGCTTCGTAGTCGAGCTCCCCCAGCAGCTCCCCCGCCGGCGCCAGCGGATCGTCGACATCGATCACCAGCGGCTTGCGCTCGACCAGCTCCAGGGCGCGAGCGATGGTGCCGGAGAACTCGCGGTCGGTGATCAGGGCCTTGGCCTGGCCGTGGTCCAGCATATAGGCGATGGCCTCGGGATCCAGGCGCACGTTGAGCGTGTTCAGCACCGCACCGGCCATGGGCACGCCGAAATGGGCCTCCACCATTTCGGGGATGTTGGGCAGCATGACCGCCACCGTATCGCCCTTGCCGATGCCGCGCCGGGTCAGTGCCGAGGCCAGCTGCCGACAGCGCCGGTAGGTCTCCCGCCAGGTGCGCCTCACCTCGCCATGGATGACGGCGATGCGCTCTGGATAGACGCTGGCAGACCACTCGATGAAAGTCAGCGGTGAGAGCGGCACATAATTGGCCTGCGTGCGCTCAAGTCCCTGATCGTAAACGCTCTGCATATCTTCTCCTCCTTAGTACCGCCTGTGGCCGGCTTTCTACAGCCTAGACCCGGTTCCGCGAATTCGCCAGGCAGGCGCCGGCACCCGTCCCCGAGCGCTGACCGGTTATCCACAAAAGCTGTGGATAACTCCGTGGAAAAAATATGGAAACAGCCCGCAAACCCGCGTCCCGTCGACATTGACAGACTTTGCGCAGAAAACGACCAGCCCGACTATCTCTATGAAAAACAGCAACTTGCAACATCAAGCTCGATGTGCTAGGTGGACGAGAGCGGGAAGCGCGGCGCTTAAGAAAAACTGTGGACAAAGTCAAGCGTTCGGCCGGCCCCGCCAGCGCGAAGCGCGCATGGCGGCGCCATTTCTCAGGCGCGGGAAGGAGCAGAAGGACAAGCTAGGCTGTCCTGGAGCGGACAGCCTAGCAAGACAGGTTGATGGGCTCGCTTCAGGTCAGCACCGCCAGCGAGGCTTTGCTGAAGGGGCGTATCTCGTCGACCCGGTTGTCGCGAAGCTTGGCCAGCCACTGCGGATCCTGCAGCAGGGCACGCCCGACCGCGATCAGGTCGAACTCGTCCCTGGCCATGCGCTCGAGCAAGTCGTCGATGCCGGCCTGCTGCACCATCGCGTCGTCCGGCGCGGCGAAGGTGCCGGTGATGAAATCCTCGGTCAGCCCGACGCTGCCCACGGAGATGGTCGGCAGCCCGGTGATCTTGCGGGTCCAGCCGGCCAGGTTGAGCTCCGAGCCCGGGAATTCCGGCACCCAGAAGCGGCGGGTGGAGGCGTGGAAGATGTCGACCCCGGCCCGCACCAGCGGCAGCAGGAAGCGCTCCAGCTCCTGCGGGGTCCAGGCCAGCTTGGCCTCGTAATCCTGCTGCTTCCACTGCGAGTAGCGGAACACGATGGCGAAGTCCTGTCCGGTGGCGTCGCGCACCGCCTCGATGATCTCGATGGCGAAGCGCAGGCGGTTTTCCAGCGAGCCGCCGTACTCGTCGTCGCGGACGTTGGTGCCCTCCCAGAAGAACTGGTCGATCAGGTAACCGTGGGCACCGTGCAGCTCGACCCCATCGAAGCCCAGCGCCTTGGCGTCGGCCGCCGCCTGGGCAAAGGCCTGCACCACGTCCTGGATGTCCTGCCTGGTCATGGCCCGCCCGTTGGGGCGTCCCGGCTTGTACAGCCCGCTGGGACTGTAGCCGGGCACGCTGGGATCAGGCTCGGTGCCTTCGCGCCGCACCGCGCCGACATGCCAAAGCTGCGGGATGATGGCGGCACCCGCGGCATGGACCTCCTCCACCACCCGCCGCCAGCCGGCCAGCGCTTCCTCGCCGTGGAAGGCCGGCACATTGGGGTAGCCGTTGGCGGCCGGATGATTGACGGTCGTGCCCTCGGTGATGATGAGGCCAACCCCGCCTTCGGCGCGGCGCCGGTAGTAGGCAGCGACCTCGGGGCCGGGCACATTGCCCGGCGAGAACCTGCGGGTCATGGGCGCCATGGCGACACGGTTGCGCAGGCGCAGCGACTTGCACTCGAACGGTCGAAACAGAGGACCGAGATCCAACGTCATGTCTTCCTCTTCGAATTCTTGCTTAACCACAGCCGGGAAACATTAAAGGGAATGCCGCAGAATTGCACCGTTCGGGTTACGCGGCCAGGGTGCGCAGCAGCAGCAGCGACAGGGTATTGAGCGCGGCATGGGCGAAGATGACCGGCCACAGCGTGCCCCAGCGCAGCGCCAGGCGGGCGAACACCAGCCCCACCACCGCGGTCTGCAGCACGCCGAACCAGCCCTGGTAAAAATGTCCCAGCCCGAACAGCGCCGAGGACAGGATCACCGGGGCCCAGGTGCCGGCCAGCAGGCTGCGGCAGCGGGCCAGCAGAAAGCCGCGCGCCAGCACTTCCTCGTAAAAGCCGACCACCAGCATGGCAACGGCGATAGTCGCGGGTGAAACCTCCGCCGCCAGCAGGCCGGCCACCCCGGCAAGCCCCTGCTGATGCTGCTGCAGCAGCTCCGGTGCCACCGCCGCGCTGACCAGGCCAATCGCCAGATTGACGAGGAAGATCAGCAGCAGGGCCGCCACCCCCAGGGCGGGATCACGCAGCCGCAAGGGCCGCAGGCCGATATCGCGCCACCGCTGGCCGCGCTGCCCTAGCAGCCAACGTAGCGCCAACAGCACCAGCAGCCCCTGCAGGGCCAGCACCCCCAGCATGGGCAGGTCAAGGCGCGCCGTCAGCAGGCGCCCCATCAGCGGGGCCGCCAGGGCGGCCGCGACGAAGAACGCGAGCGCCAGGAGTATGTCCACCAGGGCTTGCAGCGGAGGCAGCGAGCGCAGCGTCCCCGGCTCGTGCAGTTGAGGCGATGCATCCATATATGAAACTTCAGGGTCGTGATTGCTCAGGCATGTTATGGTTGGCAGGATCAGGGATGGCAACCGGACCAGGCCAATGACGGCCCTTGAGGGCACCATGTCGCCGGCCCGCCCGGCTTGGAGGACGAATCATGCGGCCCGCATTCGCGATCATCTCGGCGCTGGCGCTGGTCATTGGGATCGGTGCGCCGGCCATGGCAGAGCAGCCCGCCGGCCTGTCATACCATAGCGGCAGCGGCGTGGTCATCCATTTCGGCGATGGCGGCGGACGCATCGTCAAGGATCGGCCCGGCTATCATCGCGACCGCCACGGCTATCGGCAAGGCTACCGCGACGGCTATCGGGACGGGCGCCGCGACCGACGTCATGTCTACCGCGACGACCGCCACCGGTACCGCCCGGACCAGGACTTCGCCGCTCCGCTGCGCGAGCGTTACAACCATCCGCGCCAAGACAGGCGGCCAGCCGCCCGGCACGGCCTCAGCGCCGGCAACCGCTAGCGCCGCCGCCCCCGGCGCACGATTCAGCCATCCCATACCTGCCGCGCTGGCGGTTTTCCTGCTGGCCGCGCCCATACCGCCCTCGCTCTGGTCATTTGCCCCCCGGCGCCACCATGTTGTCATTGCACGCGTCAAGGAAACATCGGTCATGACGGACGGCAAGCAAGACTTGCTCCGGCTCATCTGCCGGCATCACCTTACCAACGGCAACACCCGCAACCGCAACGAAGTCGGCCGCTTCCTGGCCGCCCACAGCGACCGTGAGCTCGCCGAATCGCTGCTGCGCCACGACCCGCTCTATGCCCCCGGGAAAATCTGCACCTACGGCACTGCGGAGGATTTCGAGCCGATCTTCGCCGACCTGCGGGCCACCTTTCCGGACTGGATGACACCCGCGGCGGATTCCCGGGACAGTCCCAAGCCGTCTCTCCCCTGCTGACGGCAGCGCCCGCCGTGCGGGTGATGGCCGGTCGGGCCGAGTACATCCGGCGCCAGGCCTGAAGCAGGCGCGCCCGTTGTCGACCCCGTCACGCCAATTTCACAAGGACGATGCGACGATCCCCTCGGGCGGCCGCCGCATTGACCGAGGTCAAGGTCGCGGCCGATTCCCATCCTGCCGTACCCCGGCCGCTTGGCGCCCCCGCGCAAGATCGCTACCATGGTTCCCCATGTTGCAGCACAGCAAAGGACGCTGCCTGCCGCCGCCCTCGGCTAACCCGGCTGGCGGCTGCGTCACCCATCGATCGCTCCGCCGCGCATGGCGCGGCAAGCCAGAACTTTGCAAGCAATGTTCAAGAAACAGAGGTTCCCCGAATGAACGATACCCCGAATCGCTACGGCGTCATCTCGCGCGCCTTTCACTGGCTCATGGCCGTCCTGATCCTGCTGCAGTTCATGAAGTTCTTCGACCGCATCAGCGACGGCGAGCACTGGATCGGCCAGACCATCGTGCCGACCCACGGCTCCTTGGGCCTCATCCTGCTGGTGCTGGTGGTGCTGCGAGTACTGTGGGCGGTGAAGCAGCGCGGGCAGCGCCCGGTGGTGGAAGGAGCACTGGCGACTTTTGCCAAGGTCGGTCACGGGCTGCTGTACCTGTGCATGATCCTGATGCCCGTCACCGGCGCCCTGTTCGTGCTCGGCCGAGGCTATCCGTTGCGCTTCTTCGGCACCCCCATCATCCCGGGCAGCGGCACCCAGACCGACTGGATGATCGCCCTGGGCAACCTGCACTCGCCCATCGCCTGGCTGTTCCTGCTGCTGGTGCTCGGCCACGTCGCCGCCGCCGTGTACCACCACCTTGCCCTCAAGGACGACACCCTGCGGCGTATGCTCGGCCGCGCTGCCGGCTAGGCCGACCTCCGCGCCCGACCGGGCGGCTCGCCGCTGAGCCGCCCGCCTCACCCTTCCCGTTGGCCGCAGCCCCGCCTGCGCCGACCTTTCCCTAGCGAGCGCGTCCCGAGCCGGTTCTGCAGCGGCCCCCTGTGCGCTGCGCCCACGGCCTCGCCCCCGGCGCCAGGCCAGGCTTGTCATTCCTGCCGCAACCCCTAGAAAAGCCGGTTGTCCGCCGACGGCCGACACGTCTTTGCCTTGGCCGTGCTCGCAACCAGGGGAGTGCTCGCATGATCATTGACCTCACAGACAAGACCGCTATCGTCACCGGCTCCACCGGCGGCATCGGCCTGGCCATCGCCAAGGGCCTGGCTGCGGCCGGCGCCACCGTGATCGTGGTCGGACGCGCCAGGGAGCGCGTCGACGCCGCCCTGGCGGCTCTCCGGCCAACCAAAGCTGGTGCCCGGGCGCGCGGCGTCGTCGCTGACCTCGCCACGGTGGCCGGCTGCCAGGCCCTCATCCAGGCCGAGCCGGAAGCCGACATCCTCGTCAATAACCTCGGCATCTATGGGGTGCGGGACTTCTTCGCCATCGAGGACGCCGAGTGGGAAGAGATCTATCGGGTCAACGTCCTCAGCGGCGCGCGCCTTGCCCGCCATTACGCGCAGGGCATGCGGACCCGCGGCTGGGGCCGGATCCAGTTCATCTCCAGCGAGTCAGCGCAGAACATCCCGGTCGAAATGGTCCACTACGGCGTCAGCAAGGCGGCGCTGCAGGGGCTCTCGCGGGGGCTGGCCAAGGTGCTCGCCGGCACCGGCGTCACCGTCAACGCCATCCTGCCCGGGCCGACCCGCACCGAAGGCACGACGGCCATGCTGGCGGGCCTGGCGACCGCGCGCGGCGTCAGCGTCGACGAGATGGAGGCCATTTTTCTTGCCGAAAACCGGCCCTCGACCCTGCTGCGCCGCTTCGCCACGCCGGAAGAAGTCGCCAGCCTGTGCGTCTACGCCGCCTCGCCACAGGCCAGCGCGACCACGGGCGCGGCCTTGCGCGTCGAGGGCGGCATCGTCGAGAGCATCGTCTGATCCGAATCGCCGCTGGCGAGGGGCGGGCGTACTCGCTGCCGGGCGCACCCGTCGCCCTTGCCGGCGGCCATGATCCAGTCCGCCACGCTAGCCGGTGACCGCGCCGGCAGTTTTCTGACGCCGATCCGCGGCTACAACCTGAGCACCCGGCGCGTCGTGTTCGATTAGGCCCGCAAAAGGAAAGGGAAGGTTGCCCCTCCCTTTCACTATTCCGTACCCCCGTAAGGGACACCGCATCGGCACAAGTAGCGCTGACCACCACCGGCCATGTCCCTTTGGTTCTTGGGGGCCGCTGCGTTACCATTTGATCATTCGGTGTTATCGTATCGAGCTTGATCCGGGGCGGGAGGTGACGCCATGTACAAGATGCCACAAATCACGCCAATCAACGTAGCGACGCTCTACAACCGGGCGCAGGCCTCGGCCAACTACGAGGCGGCGCTGTCTTGGGAGCGGTACGCCAACAAGCTCAAGAAGCGCCTCCAGGCCGCCAACGAGACCATTGAGCAGCAGCGCGCCCTGATCGAGCGGCTACAAAACGAGCTTCAGAAGACGAAGGAAAACCTCAAGGGAAGGATAGCGGTCTCTAAGGCTTTGATGGCACAAAGGGATGCACTCATAAAGAATCCTTCTATCTCTAAGGAAGAACTTAAAAAGATAGGTGAGGAGATAATTGATCAAGAACTCGGCAGCAAGTAATGCTTAAGAGTTTTTACTCCTAAGCATTACTTTTCATCCTCACCTTTATCCTATTTTCCAAGGTTTTCGTTTACCTCATCTTTAAAGGTTTTTCTTTGACGCTCCTTTTGCACAGCATCCTGCTGTGTACGTCCGCTCCTAG
>Ga0079224_100006902_pt1 | contig 15137 bp, 12 predicted proteins | sample Stecom2015_FD_80414 | JGI IMG/M metagenome (GOLD analysis project Ga0079224, IMG submission 80414) | Agricultural soil microbial communities from Utah to study Nitrogen management - Steer compost 2015 | ecosystem: Environmental > Terrestrial > Soil > Agricultural land | place: USA: Utah...
GCTTTGCAGAGTGTCAAAAGTCATGCCTTCCGTCATCGCCGTGACCACCAGCCCGTCGGCTGTGACATCGATCACGGCTAGGTCAGTGTAGATGCGGTCCACCACACCGTAGCCGGTAAGCGGGTAGCTGCACTTCTCCACTATCTTGGGCGCGCCGTCGCGCGTGACATGCTCCATGGTCACGTACACGCGTTTGGCCCCTACAGCGAGATCCATGGCACCACCCACCGCGGGAATGGCGTCAGGCGCACCGGTATCCCAGTTGGCCAGGTCGCCGGTGGCGGATACCTGGAATGCCCCAAGCACGGTCAGGTCGATATGGCCGCCGCGCATCATGGCAAATGACACAACATGGTCGGTGATGGAGGAACCCGGTATCAGCGTCACCGGCTCCTTGCTCGCGTTGATGAGGTCGAGGTCCAGAGGAGCGTCCGGGTCGCCCGGCCCCATACCGACAATGCCGTTTTCCGTGTGCAGGATCACATCACGGTCGTCCGGCAGATAACGTGCAATCAGCGTTGGAATGCCGATGCCCAGATTCACGTAAAAGCCATCGGGGATATCTGCCGCCACGCGCCGGGCAATTTCCTGTCGGGACAGTTTCTTATGCATTGTGCTCTCCCTTCACTTCGATGAGCCGCTGGACGAAGATGCCGGGAGTATGGACGTTCTCCGGCTCGAGCTCGCCCAGTTCAACGATGCTGTCGACCTGGGCGACCGTGACCGTAGCCGCCATGGCCATGACTGGCGCGAAGTTGCGGTCGGCATAGCGGTAGGTCAGGTTGCCCCAACGGTCGCCATACTGCGCTTTGATGAAGGCGAAATCCCCCTTCAGCGGCTGTTCCAGCACATAGCCCACGCCGTCGAACACACGCGTTTCCTTGCCTTCGGCCAGGGCGGTGCCATAGGCGGTGGGCGTGTAGAAAGGGCCCATGCCCGCCCCTGCAGCGCGCAGGCGCTCGGCCATGGTGCCTTGCGGCACACACTCAAGTTCGATACGACCGGCGCGGTATGCTTCAGCAAACGCCACCGCATTTGGCTGCAGCTTGTTGGATGAGCGGGCAAAAGAACAGATCATGCGCCTCACCCTGCCCGCCTCCACCAACTGGCTCAGTCCAATTGGGCCGTTGCCTGCGTTGTTGTTGACCACCGTCAGCTCACGGGCGCCCTGGTCCAGCAACGCGCAGATCAGTTCGGTCGGTACGCCTGATGAGCCGAACCCACCGATGAGTATGGTTGCACCATCCTGCACACCCGCAACTGCTTCTTCGAGGGTGCTTACCGTCTTGTCGAGCATGTCTCTCCCTTCATGACTCTAAGTGGGATCATGGGATCTCGTTACCGAGGATGGCGGTAGACTGGCTGGACAGCGTCCCACCGTTACCATGCACCAGGGCAATGCGGGCCGACGGCACTTGCCGTTCGCCACATTCGCCCCGAAGCTGACGCACTGCCTCGATCAGGATGAAGATGCCGTACATGCCCGGGTGAACGCAGGACAGCCCGCCACCATTTGTATTCACAGGCGTGTGCCCGCCCGGAGCAATGCCCCCGTTTTCCACGAACGAACCACCCTCACCTTTGGCGCAGAAACCCAGATCTTCCAGGAACAGCACGGTATTGATGGTGAATGCGTCGTACAACTCGATGACGTCAATATCGCGATGAGTGACGCCCGCCATCTGCATGGCGCGCGGCCCCGATTCGGCAGCGGCCGTCACGGTCAGATCGTGCATGGAAGAGATCTGCCGGTTCCACACGGCTGTGGCGCTGCCCAGCACGTGCACCGGCTTGTGCGGCAGGTCGCGGGCGCGCTCGGTGCGCACCAAGACGTAGGCACCGGCGCCGTCCGTAACCAGACAGCAGTCCAGGACTGACAGTGGATCAGAGACCATGCGCGAAGCCAGCACATCGTCGATCTCCAGTGGATCACGTTTGTAAGCCTCCGGATTCATCTGCGCCCATTTGCGGGCAGCGACGGCCACTTCCGCCAGCTGGCGCCGTGTGGTGCCATACTGATGCATGTGACGCTGCGCGGCCAGCGCATACGACGTGATCGGTGAAATCGGCTGGTAAGGTTGCTCGAAGGGCTGCGGGTCAAGCAGTGCACGGGCCTTGACCACTTCCCGGCGGCCGAACGTGGCTGTGCGCTGGGTACTGCCATAGCACACCAGCACAGCGTTGCACTGGCCGGATGCCAGGGCCAGCATGGCCGGCAGAAGGTGAGCCACGAAGCTCGAACCGCCCAGCATGGTGCTGTCAATGAATTTGGGCCGCAAGCCCAGGTATTCCACAACCGGCATGGCCCACATCGTTGCGGAGGAGCTGGCGGTGCAGATTCCGTCGATATCAGCCATGGTCAGGCCGGCGTCGCGCACGGCACGAGAGGCAGCCTGCGCCAGCAGTTCGATCTCGCTGAAACCGTGGGCCTCACCGAGGCCAGCCGTGCCCACACCTGCGATGGCCACTTTGTCGCGCATGGACTCAAGCATGGGATTCCTCCACCAGATCAAACACCAGAACGCCCTTGCCGTCTTCCACCGCGACGCGGGCCTGCACCCTCTGCCCGATACGCAGCTCACCCGGCTCCACGCCTTCCACCCTGCTCATGAGCCGGACGTTTTCGTCCAGGTCAACCAGCACCACGTTGTAATCGCCGCCCGCCTCCGGCTTACGGCGCACGACGCTGTAGGAATAGATCGTGCCACGCCCGCTGGGCGTGACCCAGTTCAAGTCCTCGCTGCCACAATGTGTACACAGTACGCGGGGAAAAAACTGATGCCGCCCGCAGGCGCCACAGCGCTGGATCTCGAACACGCCTTCAGAAAGGCGCCCAAAATAATGTGCTTCCGGCCCCCGGGCTGAAACTTCATTGTTGTCCACCATTTACCTTCCTTTCTTCTTGGATTTGGTCAGAGGTCTGAGAATCGCCGACCGCTTTCCGCCAGCTCTACCAGCAGGGGTGCCGGCTCCCAGTACTGCCCGTGTTCTGCATGGAATTGCCTTATGGTTTCAAGCACCTTGGGCAGACCAACCGTGTCAGCATAGAACATCGGCCCGCCCCGGAACATGGGAAAACCATAGCCGGCAACATACACCACATCGATATCCGAGGGACGCTGGGCAATGCCATCCTGCACGATGCGCGCTGCCTCATTCACCAAGGCATAAATGGTGCGGGCCACGATCTCCTCGTCAGAAATTTCCCGCCGCGTTATGCCGGCTTCGGCGGCGCACTGGGCAATGAGCGCATCGATCTCGGGATCCGGAATCGGCTCACGGCTACCTGCTTCATAGCGATAAAAACCCGACCCCGTCTTCTGTCCGAAGCGGCCCATTTCGCAGATCCGGTCCGCCACCTTGGAATAGCGCAGATGCGCGGGCCGTGTGGCTGCCTGACGTTTGCGGGCCGCCCAGCTGATGTCCAGGCCAGCCATATCCTGCATCTGCAGCGGGCCCATGGCCATGCCGAAGCGCCGCAAAGCACCATCGACCTGGGCCGGGGTGCACCCTTCTTCCAGCAGGAAGTAGGCTTCACGCGTGTAATGACTGACCATGCGGTTGCCCACGAAGCCGTCACACACGCCCACCAGTACCGGTATCTTGCCGATGCGCTGCGCCAGACGGAAGACAGTGGCCAGCACTGTATCAGCCGTTCTGGCGCCCTTCACCACTTCCAGCAGGCGCATGACGTTGGCCGGGCTGAAGAAGTGCATGCCCAGCACCTGTGCAGGGCGACTGGTAACTGCCGCGATCTCATTGATGTCCAGCCGCGAAGTGTTGGTGGCCAGAATGGCGTCCTTTTTGCAGGCCTGATCCAGCTTCGCGAAGATGTCCTTCTTGACCTGCATGTCCTCGAAGGCTGCCTCGATCACCAGATCGACGTCTGCCAGGTCGGAGTAATCCAGACTGCGCCGGATGAGGGCCAGACGCGCGTCGATTTCCTCTTGCGTGAAGCGCCCACGCTTGCGGCTGACCTCGTAGTTCTTCTGAATGACGCCCAGGCCGCGCTGCAGTGCCTCTTCGGACTGTTCGAACAGGACAACGGGTATGCCGGCGTTGACCAAGCTCATGGCAATGCCGCCTCCCATGGTGCCCGCGCCAATGACACCCACGCTCCGCACTTCCGCCGCCGGGGCGGATGTCGGCAGCTTGGCCGCCTTGCGTTCGGCAAAGAAAATATGGCGCTGAGCCTTGGACTGGTCGCCTTCCACCAGAAATTTGAAACGCTCGGCCTCGAACGTCAGGCCGGTTTGCAGATCGGTGTGCAGCGTCTTCTCTATACAGGCAATGCACTCCTGCGGTGCGATGCAGCCGCGATAGCGACGCTGAGCATTGCGACGCGCCTCTTCAAACACGTTTGCAGGCACGACATCGCCCAGGGGAGCAGGATCGATGGCGCGAGACGCGCGTTCGCCTCGCCGAATTTCCAGGGCCAGGCGGCAGGCCGCCTCCACAGGGTCGGCTGCAACTTCGTCCACCAGGCCGCATTCGAGCGCCTGCTGTGCCGTCAGCGGCTCACCTTCAACGATGATGTTCAGGGCCGCCGGAACGCCGACGACGCGTGGCAGGCGCTGGGTGCCGCCCGCGCCCGGCAGAACGCCCAGCTTAACTTCCGGCAGCCCCAGCTTCGCATCTTCGCTCGCAACCCGGCCATGGCAGCCGAGGGTGAGCTCCAGCCCGCCGCCCAAAGCCGTGCCGTTGATGGCGGCAACAATCGGCTTGCCGGCAGTTTCCACCGTGGCAATGAGTTCACGCAACAGCGGGCGGATCTGCGTCTTCGGCGTGTTGAATTCGCGTATGTCCGCGCCACTGCAGAAAAACTTGCCCGTACCGGTCAGCACAATGGCCTGGACCGTGTCGTCGGCCAGCGCGGCCGCCAGCCGCTCGCCCAGGGCCACGCGTACCTGGCTGCCGATGCTGTTGACCGGCGGGTTGTCCATGCGGAGCACGGCAACGCCGGCATCCCCTATCTTTCGCAGGTCCAGGTGCACCATGGTCAGCCCTCTATCCGGATCAGCGCCTGCCCTTCCTCGACTTCATCGCCCTCGGCCACCAGAACCTCAACCACCTTGCCGCCGTATTCGGCGTCAACGGGCAGTTCCATCTTCATGGATTCGATCTTCACAACTTCGTCGCCCTCGTTGATATTCTGACCGGGCTGCACCAGCACACTGATGACACGCCCCGCAACGGTGGATTCAATTACCTGCATTTTGTGCTCCTCTGATTGTGAACTTGTGCGTACGCCTCAAGCGGCGCAAGCAGTAGCCTGAATATGTTCGACCATGGCGGTGGACAGCCGACCGAGACGGAAATCCGGGTGAGCCAGTGCCCGCTGGATGAAAGCAATGTTGTTCTTCACCCCTTCGATGCGAAAACTGTCCAGCGCCCGTGCCAGGCGGTTCAGCGCTTCCTCGCGCGTGTCGCCATGCGCAATCACCTTCGCCAGCATGGGGTCGTAGTAACTGGACACCCTGACTTCGCTGCAATAGCCGGTCTCCACCCGTATTCCCTCGCCCGCCGGCGGCTCAAACACTTTGAGGAAACCGGGTGAAGGCAGGAAACGGACAGGATCTTCGGCGTAGACGCGCGCCTCGACCGCATGGCCCGACAGGACGGGCACCTGCGGCAAAACATCGTCGATCCGTTCACCGGCCGCGAGCCTGATCTGTGCATGCACCAGATCGATTCCGGTGACGGCCTCGGTGACGGCATGTTCGACCTGCAGCCGCGTGTTGACCTCCAGAAACACGAACCCCGCATCCGGCGTGTAGAGCATTTCCACCGTGCCGATCACGTCGTACTTCAACGCGGCAAGAATGGCTTCCAACCGCGCAGCCATGTCCTCGACCACTGCGCGGTCCAGCCCGGGCGCGGGAGCTTCCTCCAGGACTTTCTGGTGACGGCGCTGAGTGGAGCAGTCGCGCTCGAAGATGCAGCGTACACCACCGTGGCGGTCTGCCAAAAACTGGAATTCGATATGACGTGGCGCCTCTATCAATTGCTCGAGGTAGAGATCGGGCTGGGCGAAACAGCGCTCTGCCAGCGCGCTGGCCTGTTTCCAGGCAGCTTCCACATCTTCCGGGCTGCGGATCGGAAGCATGCCTATGCCACCTCCGCCTCCGGCGGGCTTAATCAACAATGGATAGCCCAGCTCCTCCACAGCGCGTCGCACTTCCGGCAGATCGGACAACACGGCGCTGCTGCGGGTCATGGGCATGCCGTGGCGCTGCATCAGCTCACGCGCTTCGGTCTTGTGCCCCAGCTGCCGGATCAGCTCCGGGCGGGGGCCAATGAACGTCATTCCGGCGGCTTCGACTGCTGCGGCGAAGTCAGCGTTTTCCGACAGAAACCCATAACCCGGGTGGATGGCATCCGCGCCGCTCTTGCGGGCGACTTCCAGAATCGCCGCCTGATTCAGATAGCTGGCCTGCGCGGCAGCCGGCCCGATCGGGTAGGCCTCGTCCGCCGCCTTCCAGTATGGCAAGGCCTGGTCGGCTTCGGAATAAATGGCGACGGACTGTATTCCCAGCTCGCGCAGGGCACGGATCACCCGGTCGGCCACCGCCGCCCTGTTGGCGACGAGTACTTTGCGAAACATGATCGTTCCTCCAGGGCCCGTCAGGGACGGTATCCGAAACTGCGTGGGCCGGGCTTCAGCAAGGGTGCCGCGACTTCGATAAAGTCCTCCAGCAGGGCACGGGTTTGCACGGGATCGATCACGTTCTCGATGACAAAAGCTTCGGCACTGCGATAGGGCGAAGTCAGCGAACGGACGCGCTGCTCGATTTCCGCCAGCTTGGCTTCGGGGTCGGCAGCAGCTTCGATTTCGCTCTTGTAAGCCACCTCGAGCCCGCCTTCGACCGGGAGCGAGCCCCATTGCGCCGAAGGCCAGGCATAGCGGAAGTTGTAGCGGCCGTCACTCTGATGCCCGCCTGCTGCCACGCCGAAGGCCTTGCGCACTATGAAGGTGCACCATGGAACAGTGGATTGCGCCACCGCCGTCAGGGCACGGACGCCATAGCGCATGGCGCCTTCCTTTTCGGCTGCCAGGCCGATCTGGAAGCCGGGCACATCGACGAAATTTACGACCGGCAGGTGGAAGATCTCGGCGAGATCCAGCATACGCACGAATTTCTCGGCGGCCTGCTTGTCCCACGCGCCACCATAGTGGTAAGGGTCGCTGGCGAAAACCACGACCGGAACCCCCTGAATGCGCGCCAGGCCGGTGATCAGGGCACGGCCCCAGCGTGTGCCGATTTCCATGAAGGAATCGGCATCCACCACGGCATTGACGATGGGCCGCATCTTGTAGACCGAACGGCTGTCCTTGGGCACCACATTGCGCAGCCACTCATAGTCATTCGACACGGGAGCGCGGGGCTCCGCCCGAGGCGGCAGCTCATGCACCGACCGCGGCAGATACGACAGAAAGCGACGTACCCGGAGAAAGGCTTCTTCCTCGCTGGCGACCTCGTCATCACAGACACCGTTGCGTGTATGGATGGCGCTGCCACCCAGTTCGTTCTTATCAAGGTTCTGGCCTATGCGGGCCACCACGGGAGGCCCGGCGATGAACATCTGCGATGTGTCCTTGACCATCACTGAGTAATGACTGGTCGTAACACGGGCTGCACCGAGCCCCGCAACGGAACCCAGCGCCATGGAGACCACCGGCACAGTGGCCAGGTTCTGCGTCATGGCCGGCCACATGCGCAGCTTGGGTAACAGGGTATGGCCCTTCAGTTCGATATTCTTGACCGAACCGCCGCCACCCGTGCCGTCGACCAGACGGATGAGGGGCAGTTGCAGGTCGCGCGCCATGATTTCGGAAGCCATGAGCTTGTCGCCCACAGCGCCGTCATTGGCCCCGCCACGCACCGTGAAGTCGTCCGCAGCCAGGACTACCGGGCGCGCATCGATACGCGCCCGCCCGGTAAGAAAGTTGGACGGAGTGAAGTTCGCCAACTGGCCGTTTTCATCGTATTCGGCCGAACCAGCAAGGTCACCTATTTCGTGGAAGGAACCGGGGTCCACCAGTTTCTCGATTCGCTCGCGAACAGGCAACCTGCCGCGCGACCGGTGGCGGGCCACCTTCTCTTCGCCCCCCATGCGCTTGGACAGTTCCTTCCGCAGCGCCAGTTCTTCCAATTCCTTACTCCAGGTCATTCCTTGCTCCACTCCGCCCTGAGGGCCACTATTGCTTGTTGCGTTTCACCTTGCTTGATCGACTCACTCGATCGAGATCTTGGCGCGCTTGATCAGCTCGCCATTCTGTTCCAGTTCCGTCTCGATTTTCTTGATGAATTCTGCCGGAGACTGGGTCAGGATATTACCTTGAGGCATCAGGCGGTCCCTCACGGCCGGGTCCTGAACCACAGCGGCAATTTCCTTGTTCAGACGCTCCACCACTTCTTTGGGTGTACCCGCAGGTGCGAAGGTGCCGACCCAGAACGAAACGTCGAAATCCGGGAAACCGAGCTCGGCGACTGCGGGGACGTCGGGCAGATCGCGCCAGCGTTCTTTGGTCGAGACCGCCAGCGGCAGCAGTTTGCCGGACTTCATCAGCGGGACACCGGAAAGCGTATCGAAACCGAAGTCGATTTCCTTGGCCAACAACGCGGCTTCCATGGGCGCCGCACCGCGGTATGGCACGTGGATCATCTGGGTGTCGGACATGGTGGCGAGCTGGGCGCCTGCCAGGTGCATGAGGTTGCCATTGCCGGCCGAGCCGTATGTCACGGTGTTGGGGTTTGATTTGGCTTTCCTGATCAGGTCATCAACCGACTTGATGTCCTTGGTGCTGGGGTTCTCGGGGTTCACCGCCAGCACGAAGGGCACGGACACAACGGTGCTGATCGGTGCGAGATCTTTGAGTGGGTGATAGCCGAGGTCCTTGAACAGCAAGGGGTTAACCGTGATCGAGCTGGAATTGCTGACCAGCAGTGTGTAGCCATCCGGCGCTGCCTGAGCGACGGTACGGGCGGCAATCATGCCGTTGGCACCGGTCTTGTTCTCCACAACGAAGGTGGCGCCCATGCGCTTGGACAGACCGTCGCCGATGATCCGCGCCACCGTATCGATGGTGCTGCCGGCGCTGAAGCCGACGATCAGACGAATGGGCTGGTTGGGGTAATCGGACGCCGAGGCGGCAAAAGGCGTGGCGGCAAAAGTAAAGGCGGCAGCCAACGCTGCCAGACGGGGCGCGAAACGCATGTGAGTCTCCTGATCTTATTTGTGAAGCCGCATGAACGGCTGAACACTGCTAACCTCACCTGTTTCGTTAGGCGAAACGGTTGTTCTATTTTAAAGAATTGTCGCAGAGTGTCAATAGATCGCGGCGCTGCGCAAGGCGTCCGCCGTGCATGGATGGGTGATGTTTATGCGGGAAACGGTGCAGGTATCGGCCGCCATGGCGTGATGCACGGCTATGGGCAAAGCGGCAAAGTGCGGGAAGCAATCAGGCGAAAAAAAAGCACGGTGCGCTGTTTCACCGTGCTTTTCTTGCCCTTCACCAGGCCAATGCCTTTGCTGTGAAAGGCCTGGGAACAGAAAGAAGTGTGGTCGGGGCGAGAGGATTCGAACCTCCGACTCCTACGTCCCGAACGTAGTACTCTACCAGGCTGAGCTACGCCCCGATTTTCTTCTTCCGTATTTCTCTAGCGGTCTCGTCCCACCGAGAAAGAGCATAATTCTAGCAAAGAATCGCGATAGTTGGAAACTGGCCAGATGGACAGTGCCTGCCGTGCGAGATCGGCCTCCGCAATGGCAGCCTGGCGCGTGTATTCCAGCGCGTCTGTTTCCTGCACGGCCCGGGCGACGGCAGCAAAATCGCCATCACCATGAAGAATGGCGTCGTGAACCAAAAAGCGCTGCGCCGGCGTACCGACCTGCATGACACGGATCAGCGGCAGGGTCGGTTTGCCTTCGCGCAGGTCGTCACCGACGTTCTTGCCCAGTGCCTGTTCATCGCCACCGTAGTCGAGCACGTCGTCGATCAACTGGAAGGCCGTGCCGATATGGCGGCCATACGCCGCTGCAGCCTCTTCCTGCTCGGGCGTAGCCCCCGCAATAATGGCGCCCACCTGTGCCGCCGCCTCGAAGAGCTTGGCTGTCTTGTAACGCACCACCTGCAGATAGCGCTCGATGGAGACATCCGGATCATGCACATTCAGCAACTGCAGCACTTCCCCTTCCGCAATGACGGTAGTGGCGGCCGACAACACTTTCATGGACGGCATGGAACCGGACTCCACCATCATTTCGAAGGAGCGGGAATAGAGGTAGTCGCCTACCAGTACGCTGGCAGCGTTACCGAACACTGCGTTAGCCGTCTGCCGGCCGCGGCGCATGTCTGATTCGTCAACCACGTCGTCGTGCAGCAGGGTCGCCGTGTGAATGAACTCCACTACCGCCGCGAGCAGGTGATGTAACGTTCCCTGGTAACCCAGGGCCCGGGCCACCATGAGCAGCATGGCGGGGCGCATGCGCTTGCCTCCTGCTCCTACAATGTAATCACCAATGGTGCGGATCAGCACAACTTCGGAATCGAGACGTGCGCGTATGACGGCATCCATTGCCTTCATATCGTCTTCGATGGGGGCGAGCAGGTCGTTGAGGTTCAAAGCGGGCCCGATGGAAATGAAGAGACAGTTTTTTTGACAGTCCATGATTATACGTGAGCGCCCGTCCGCTTCCGGTAGCCTGGAACGCACCCGGTGGGCCGCATCCGCCGGCCAGCTGCGGAAAATTGGCGATAATGCCGATTTTTGGTGCCTACTGGAGACAATGTCGTGACCGCGTATGATTTAACGTCGCTCATCGAACGGGCCGAGCGGGTTCTGGCCCAAATGGAGGCCTGGTTGCCCCCGGCCCCCCCGCCAATCAACTGGGGCGCCCACGCCTTTCGCTGGCGCAAGCGCGGCTCGCGCGGTTGGCTGGATGCTGTGCGACACGTGGCGCGCATCGGCGTGGACGACCTGCACCATATCGAACGCCAGAAGCAGATTATCGACCGCAATACCCGCCACTTCCTCGAAGGCAAGCCCGCCAACAATGTGCTGATGACCGGCGCCCGTGGAACTGGCAAGAGCTCCCTGGTCAAGGCGATGCTGGCGCGCTACGGCAACCAGGGCCTGCGGCTCATCGAAGTGGATAAATCCGACCTGGCCGACCTCGGCGATATTGTCGAAATGGTGGCCGAGCGTCCGGAACGCTTCATCATCTTCTGCGACGACCTTTCGTTTGAAGAGGGTGAAGCCGGCTACAAGGAACTGAAGTCCGTGTTGGACGGCTCTGTGGCCGCTTCGGGAGACAACGTGCTCATCTACGCCACCTCGAATCGCCGCCATCTGATGCCCGAATACATGAGCGAAAATCTCAGCGCCAAGCATCAGCCCGACGGCGAGATCCATCCCGGCGAAACTGTCGAAGAAAAGATTTCGCTCTCCGAGCGTTTCGGCCTCTGGCTGTCCTTCTACCCCTTCAAGCAGGACGACTACCTGGACATCGTCAATTACTGGCTGCGCACACACGGTTGCTCGCCGGAATCCATCGAAGCTTCCCGCACCGAAGCCCTGCAATGGGCGCTGGAACGAGGTTCCCGCTCGGGACGGGTGGCTCGCCAGTTCGCGCGCGACTGGGCGGCCCGCCATGTCTAAACCTGTCATCAAGGTGGCTGTCGGGGTCATCCTTCAGGAAGACGGCCGGGTGCTGCTGGGTCAGCGTCCGGCTGACAAACCATGGCCCGCCTGGTGGGAACTGCCCGGCGGCAAGATAGAGCCGGGCGAATCGGTCAGGCAGGCGCTGGTGCGCGAGCTCGACGAAGAACTCGGCATCCGGGTCACGGAGTGTGCCCCTTGGGTCAACTACGTTCATGAATACCCCAAGACCATCGTGCACCTGGCTTTCTGGAAAGTCACAAAGTGGGAAGGCGAGCCACGTGGTCTGGAAAACCAAGCCTTGGCCTGGGCGCAGCCCCGGCAACCTCTGGAAGTCGGCCCCGTGCTGCCGGCCACTGAGCCGCCGCTGCGCTGGCTGACTTTTTCCCCCTATTATCTGGTCAGCCATATTGGCTCAACAGAAGGGTTGGACGCCTGGATGCGGAAACTGGAAAAGGCGCTGGGGGCCGGTACCCGTTTCGTACAATTTCGCGAACCGGAATGGCAGGCCCGAGCCCACCGGGAAACAGCTGAAATGCAATCACTGCAAGCGGCCTTCCGGGCAGTGGTGGAACGGTGCAGGGCGGCCGGTGCCCAATGTCTGGTCAACGCCGTGCACCCGGAATCATGGTGGACGGAGGCCGACGGGGTACACCTGCGCAGCAAGGATGTTCTGCTGCGCCGTGCCGTGCCGCAACAACCGGCCTTGCGCGCCGCCTCGGTTCATAATGAAGAGGAAATCGACGCCGCCCGCAGCATGAAGGTGGACTTCATGGTGCTGGGCCACGTTCTTCCAACGCCATCCCACCCCGGTGCTGAGCCGCTGGGCTGGGGGCGTTTTCAAGAGCTGGCCCAGGCTGCCGGCTGCCCCGTCTACGCCATCGGCGGACAGGGCCCGCACACCCTTTCAGAAGCCCAGCAGCACGGCGCTCACGGCGTGGCTTTCGTACGCGCGGAATTCTGATCCCACCCACCGCCCAGTGCCGCCATCAGGCGCGCACTGGCATTCAGGCGCTCGGACAGCAGGCTGAGTGCGGCACGTTCCGTGTTCAGAGCGGTGGTTTCCGTCTGCACCACGCTCAGGTAGTCGATCAGCCCGGCCTCATACTGGTTCTGCGTCAGCCGCAGGGATTCCCGCGCCGCCTCCAGCGCCCGGCCCTGAGTCAGCTGTTCCATGCCCATCACCCGCAGCTGCACCAGAAGGTCCTCGACCTCCTGCAGAGCATTCAGCACGGTCTGACGCCAGCTGAGCGCCTGCAGATCGAAGCTTGCACGAGCTTGTTGAAGCGCCGCGCTGCGGGCACCGCCATCAAAAAGCGTCAGTGCGAGTGCCGGCCCTATGGCCCAGAAACGGGCCGGAGCCGTTAGCCACTCCGCCCATTGCCCCGAACGGAAGCCGCCCTGGGCACCCAAAGTCAAAGCAGGCAGCCAGGCTGCCTGGGCCACACCTATCTGGGCATTGGCTTCAGCCATGCGCCGTTCCGCCGCCGCAACATCCGGCCGGCGTTGCAGCAGTTCGGACGGAATGCCCACCGGAATATTGGGCAGCATGGGCACCTCTCCGGTGGCTGCAAGCTCGAACGAGGCGGGTGTCCTGCCCAGCAGCACGGCTATCGCGTGTTCCAGCTGGGCGCGCTGACGCTGCAGGGACAACACCTGAGTACGCGCGTTCTCCAGCTGCGTACGGGCGGCAGCAACATCAGCGGCGGTGGACATCCCGGCCTCATAGCGATTTTGCGTCATCTGCAAGGATCGCTCATAGGCCTGCACGGTCTGCTCCAGCAAACGGATTTCCGCATCCATCACTCGCAGTGAAAAATAAGTCTGCGCCAGGGTGGACTGCATGCTCAGGCGTACATCACCGATGTCTGCCGAACTGGCCTCCAGGGCGGCCTCTCCCGCCTCAACCGAACGCCGCACCCGGCCCCACAGATCCAGCTCCCAACTGACGGCGGCGGACAGCGCATAGCTGTTGCTCACGCCCCCACCGAACCCGCTGGAACCTCCTTCGCGGCCCTCTGCAGTTCCGCCACTGCTGCCTGAGCGTTCTACCGACAAATTGCTGCCCACAGTGGGGAACAAGCCGGAGCGGGCGCTCTGCAGGGATGCCTGAGCTTGGCGATAGCGAACTTCCGCCATGCGGATGTCCAAGTTCTCCTCCTGCAGGACAGCCATGAGTGAATCCAGAGTGGAATCACCGTAAAGCGTCCACCAGTCGGGGCGCAGACGGTCCTCACCCGGTTTCACCTGCACCCACCCGGCATTCGCGGCCGGCTCGACTGCCTTGGCCGCCTGCCCGTATGCGGAGCCCAGATCAATGTCAGGCCGCTGAAAGTCCGGCCCCAGCGCACAGCCCGCCAGCAATAAGGCACTGAACAGGGCCGCAAGCGGTGCTCGGCTGCGGGACGCATTTGAAACTTGCCTGGAATTCATCGTTGCATTCATGTTGTCGGGCGCGCAGCGGGTGAGGTCACGGCATGATTGCGTCGGCGCGAGAAACGCCAGCGCAGGCGGTCGAGGTAAAGGTAAACCACTGGTGTGGTGTACAGCGTCAATACTTGGCTAAGCAACAGGCCGCCGATGATGGTGATGCCCAGCGGGCGGCGCATCTCCACTCCCGCCCCGGTCGCCAGCACTAGTGGAAGGGCTCCCAATATGGCTGCCAGCGTCGTCATCATGATGGGCCGGAACCGCACCAGGCAGGCTTGGTAAATGGCATCGCGCGAACTCAGGCCGTCCCGCCTTTCCACCAGCAGAGCGAAGTCCACCATCATGATGGCGTTCTTCTTGACTATGCCAATCAGCAGAAACACACCAATCAGCGCAATCAGCGTGAACTGTTCACCCAGCACCATGAGCGCCAGCAGAGCGCCAATCCCCGCAGAAGGCAGGGTCGAAAGAATCGTGATCGGGTGGATGTAGCTTTCATAGAGCATGCCCAGCACCAGATACATGGTGACTAGCGCGGCCAGAATCAGCCATGGCTGCTGCTGCGTTCCCATCTGCAAGGCGGCGGCAGTCCCCAGAAACCCCGCCTGTATCTCATGAGTGGGCAGGTTGATGCGGGCCACCGCTTCCTCAATGGCGGCCATGGCCTCGTCCAGGGCCACCCCCGGAGCCAGACTGAAGGAAATCGAATCGGCCGCCATCAGGCCCTGATGATTCACACTGGTGGGGGAACTGCTGCGTTCTAGCCGGGTGAAGGCGGAAAGCGGCACACGCCGCCCGTCCTGACCAATCACCTGAACCAGCCGCAGGGATTCCGCATCCTGGGCATAGCGTTCGTCTATGCCCATTACCACATGGTACTGATTCAGCCGCCCATAAATCACGGAAACCTGGCGTTGGCTGAAGGAGTTGTTCAGGGTGGCAGCCACCATGTCCATGTCCACCCCCAGCCGCTTGGCGGCTTCGCGGTCGATCACCAGTTCGACGCGCCGCCCCTTGTCTTCCACGTCGGTATCCACATCCACC
>Ga0079224_100006903_pt1 | contig 15136 bp, 15 predicted proteins | sample Stecom2015_FD_80414 | JGI IMG/M metagenome (GOLD analysis project Ga0079224, IMG submission 80414) | Agricultural soil microbial communities from Utah to study Nitrogen management - Steer compost 2015 | ecosystem: Environmental > Terrestrial > Soil > Agricultural land | place: USA: Utah...
CCTAGTGCCGGAATTTACAAAGAATCAGCAGTTCAGTCTTTTTTCGGAAAAAATTATCAACGAATATTACGAGGCGAAACAATTGGGTGTCGATACCAAACCGGTATTGATCGGGCCAATAACTTATCTTCTATTGGGTAAAGAAAAGGAAGCGGGTTTCGATCGCTTAGATTTAATCGAGGCATTACTGCCTGTTTATGAAGAGGTGATTGGGAGATTGCGAAAGTATGGAGTGAAATGGATTCAATTCGATGAACCTTTTTTGGCATTGGATTTACCTGATAAAGCTCGCAAGTTATATCAGCAGGTCTATAAGCGTTTAGCTAAAAGTGCCGGGGATACTAAACTTTTAATTGCAACCTATTTCGAGGGAGTGAATGATAATTTAGAGGTCGCTTTGTCACTTCCTATTAATGCGTTACATTTAGATCTTGTCAGGGCAGCAAATCAACTCGAAGCAGTGCTGGATAACATACCGAACGAGCTTATTTTGTCTTTAGGAGTCGTAGATGGTCGAAATATTTGGAAAAATGATTATGAACGCTCTCTCACACTGATTGACAAAGCAATCCGGAAAATCGGTAAGGAGCGGATATGGATTGCCCCTTCATGTTCGCTGTTACATGTTCCATGTGACTTGGCTTATGAGGATAATGAAGAGACATTACCATTGGAAGTGAAGGACTGGCTTGCTTTTGCTAAACAAAAATTGGAAGAAGTAAAAGATCTGGCCTTGTTACGAAGCGAGTATGAAGATACAGCTGTTCTTCAGCGATTTAAAGATAACAAAGTTTCGCAAAATCGGCGTAAGGCTTCTGCCTTAATTCATCATCAAGAGGTAAAAGACCGTGTTAATGCAATTTCAGATAAAGATACAAACAGGCGTAGCGTTTTTGCGGAGCGAAAAGCAAAGCAGCTCGAAACGTTAAAACTGCCCTTATATCCAACCACTACCATCGGTTCATTTCCGCAGACAAAAGAAGTGAGGGGTTGGCGGGCGAAATTTAAAAAAGGAGAAATCACCATTGATGAATACGAAAATCTAATTAGAGCAGAAACAAAAGAGGCGATTGCCTGGCAAGAGCAGGTCGGTTTGGATGTCTTGGTACATGGGGAGTTCGAAAGGAATGATATGGTTGAGTATTTTGGCGAGCAATTACAGGGCTATGCCTTCACAAAGAACGGATGGGTGCAAAGCTACGGATCACGTTGCGTAAAACCGCCCGTTTTATTTGGTGATGTTAGCCGACCAAAAGATATGACGGTATATTGGACGTCTTATGCCCAGTCAATTACTCGACTGCCTGTAAAAGGGATGTTAACGGGGCCGGTCACCATTCTACAATGGTCATTTGTAAGAGATGATCAACCTCGCTGGCAAACTGCTTTTCAAATCGCACTAGCCATAAGAGATGAAGTACTGGCATTGGAGCACGCAGGTATTAAGATAATACAGATAGATGAGCCAGCTATTCGGGAAGGACTGCCCTTGCGTCAAAAAGACCAACGAGATTATTTAAACTGGGCAGTAAAAGCTTTTAGATTAACTGCTGCTGGTGTCGAGGATGATACCCAGATCCATACTCATATGTGCTACTCTGAATTTAATGACATTATTTCAGACATCGCTGCTATGGATGCTGATGTTATTACTATCGAAACGTCTCGTTCACAAATGGAATTACTGGACGCTTTTGCTAACTTTAACTATCCAAATGACATCGGTCCGGGAGTTTATGACATCCATTCCCCGAGGATTCCAAGTAAGGAGGAGATGATCTCGCTAATGGACAAAGCATCGGCTGTAATAAATCCTAAACAATTATGGGTAAATCCGGACTGTGGACTAAAAACAAGAGCTTGGCCGGAAACAAAAGCAGCGCTGGAAGCAATGGTGGATGCTGCAAAAACACTCAGAGGTGTCGTAGAAGTCGTTTAATAATGACTAGGCTTTTTTCAGTTCGAGCTGTGCAGCTTGTTTTCTTCTAAATAAGCCTCAATAGCGACGGATATTGATGAGTCCCTTATTAATAGATAACGTATTACGTTTCCTATAATAAGGGATTTATCTATGTTTAATATGCCACTTTTTTTGGTTAACTTACGCTATGCAAAATTTATTGACAGCTTCTCAAATTCGGGAGGTGGATGCTTATACGATAATAAATGAACCAGTTTCGTCCATTGATTTAATGGAACGAGCAGCCGAGGCTTTTGTGAATAAGTTTGTTAGTTTATATACAGACCGCCCATCTGTAATAATTTGCTGTGGCACGGGAAATAATGGTGGAGACGGTCTAGCCATAGCTCGTTTACTTTTCGAAAGAGGTTATACCAACATTGCGGTATGGATAGTTAGGTATAATAATAAAAAAACTGATGACTTTGAGGTCAACTATAAACGATTATTGACCTATTCTATTCAAATTCAAGAATTATTTCCCGCTGAGCAGCTCCCTTCGATAACAGCTGACGTTGTGATTGATGCACTTTTCGGTTCCGGATTGAATAAGCCACTAATTGATCCTTGGCGTTCCCTTGTTAGATACATTAATAAAGAGGCAAAGGTGGTAGTTTCGGTCGATATTCCAACCGGAATGCCTGCAGAAGGCAATATGGAGACTTTCGAAAATGTTATTATCGCGCAGGATGTGATTACTTTTCAAGCACCTAAGATAAGTTTCTTATTTCCCGAAAGCGGAAAGTTTTTGAAACGCTTCCATGTGGTGGATATCGGTTTGCACCAAGGTTTTATGGCCTCCTTGGATACTGAATTTTGTTCGATTATGAATGACGATATCCGTTCTCGCTTAAAGGTGCGAGAGAATTTTAGTCATAAGGGTACCTATGGACATGCCTGCATATTGGCTGGCAATGAGCATACAATGGGAGCTGCATTGCTGTCTGCTGAAGCTTGTTTATATACAGGAGCGGGGCTGACTACTGTTTGTATCCCGTCAAGCGGATTAAGCGCCCTGAATACTCGATTGCCCGAGGTAATGGCACTTGATCGATCAAAACTATCAGAATTAGGAACAGGGAAGTATAAGTCATTAGGCATAGGCCCGGGTTTAGGAACGGGAGAGGAAATCAGGGGATGTTTAAGCGAATTGTTAGCAGATGATCTCCCCCCCCTCGTGTTGGATGCAGATGCGTTAAATGTAGTGGCAGCAAATAAAAACTTGCTGACGCTATTAAAAGCGGAAACAATCCTTACACCTCATATGAAAGAATTTGACCGCCTTTTTGGACATAGTGATCACTGGTGGGATCGTGTCATAAAAGCAAGAACAGAGGCTTCAAGGAGGAAACTAATCATTGTACTAAAAAATCGATATACCTTTGTGGCTCTGCCAGATGGCAAGATATGGGTTAACTTTACGGGAAATCCCGCTATGGCGAGTGGCGGTATGGGCGATGTATTGACGGGCATTTTAGTAGCCTTATTGGCGCAAGGTTATAAAGCAGCGGATGCTGCAATATTAGGTGTTTTTATACATGGAAAAGCAGGAGACCTATTAGCTGCAGAGGGCATGGGTGTAATACCCGCAAGCTGTTTGATAAAAAAAATCCCCAATGTTATTGAGGATTTTTCGTCGTCGATATAGACATAAATCAATTATTGCATATCGAATAAATGCTTTTCTGCATGGTAAGAAGAACGTACCAAAGGTCCACTTTCTACATATTTAAAGCCCATCTTTAAGCCAATATCCTGATAATGTTTAAATTGCTCGGGCGTAATCCATTCAATTACGGGGTGATGAGCTTTCGTCGGTTGTAAATATTGTCCCAACGTGAGAATATGCACACCGGCATCATATAAATCCTGCATCGCCTCAATCACATCAGCTTCCGTCTCACCGAAACCAAGCATTATACCAGACTTCGTGCGTAAGCCTGCAGCAGATATTCTTCTTAAGCATTCAAGGCTTCTGTCATATTTGGCTTGTATACGTACTTCTCTTGTGAGACGTCGAACAGTCTCTAAATTATGAGATACCACTTCTGGACGTACCGCTAATACCCGATCTAAATTCTCCCAAATGCCTTTAAAATCCGGTATGAGTGTCTCTAGAGTTGTTCCGGGACTTTCCCTTCGAATGGCATTTACTGTTTCGGCCCAAATAGTCGATCCACCATCTTTCAAATCATCTCGATCTACCGAAGTAATTACGCAATGCTTTACCTGCATGAGCTTAACAGAGGTGGCTACACGCATGGGTTCATCTAATTCAACCGCTTTTGGCCGGCCAGTCGCTACTGCACAAAACGAGCACGACCGGGTACAGATATTCCCGAGAATCATAAATGTCGCTGTACCTGCACCCCAACACTCACCCATATTCGGACAATTACCACTTTCGCAGATGGTATGGAGTTTATGTTCGTCTACTAAACCTCTTACATGTTTATATTCTTTACCTACAGGAAGCTTAACACGTAACCAATCCGGCTTGCGCTGCAATTGATTGGCAGGGATAACGGGTAGTTCAATCATAACACAAAAGTAATTAATAATTTTCTAAATTAGCGGCGTATTTTGTGCCAACTTGGACAGTTGCACACCCAGACAATAGCTTATTACATTCTAATTATATTTACAATGACTACTGTTCGAACAACCTATTTAGGCGATTTGCGTACCGAAGCAGTACACCTGCAATCGCAATCGAAAATAATAACCGATGGACCGGTTGACAATCAAGGTAAAGGAGAGGCTTTTTCGCCGACCGATCTCTTGGCTGCTTCGCTTACCAGCTGCATGCTAACTATCATGGGTATTGCTGCGCAAGCTCACGAGATCTCACTTGGAAAAATAGAAGCAGCCACCACGAAGATTATGCAGTCGAACCCACGAAAAATTGCAGAAATACAAGTTGTACTGAATTTCGCTGATAATGTAAACTATTCGGATCATGACCAACGCATTTTGCAAAAGGCAGCGGAAACCTGTCCGGTTTACTTAAGCTTACATCCTGATATTAAGAAAACCCTAACTTTTAATTGGCCATCTTAACAACAATTTTGGCTACTTCTATTTCATTGTGCGATTCGTTATATACACAATCATCGCCCTTAATTAACAGCACCTGGGGAGATTCGTGCCGTACCTTCCATTTATCAGCGATTTGATTAGATATCTCACGATATTTAATCAAATCGACCAAGTACACTGGGGTTTCTTCTGGTATCAGGGACGACTCAAATTCGAACGTTCTTTTTGCCATACTGCTCACAGGACAGCGCGTGCTATGTTTGAAAATAATGGCATACGAGTTTGATGCCGCTATCGTTTCAAGCGTATCTTGTGTGTTCAGTTCAATCCACTTCATATGTATCAGCTATGGTTTTGAAAATTTATCAGATTCTACGTTAATAAGGGCGGAAACAATGGGGAATTTTATAAAAAAGCCATCCTTTGTATCTGTAAAGGTAGTAGCTAGGGTGAGTCCGCCTCCTACATCTTTGAAATCAGATGTCACAAAATTGTATTTAATATTGTCACCCTCGTCCAGTGTTTGCCATTGAAAGATCCGACCCGTATTGGCATCGACGTATATTTTTGTACGGAATTCTACGCTATCTGTAGGTGACTGTCGAATTTCAATTACATTGTATCGAACGCTTCCTATTAGCTCGGCTTCTTTTACGGTGAGTAGGGACGATTCTGTCAGATTCTTGGGCGGAAATAACCAAAATGTTTCTGTATTAAAGGCATTGATTATGGAAGAAATTAGAAGAGCCGCCGAATCACTATTGTTTATTGTTTTATTATCTACAAAGGCTCTGCCTTTATTATTTTCCGTATTAAATAATGCAATAATTTTCTGCTCTTGCTCATTTGTTCCCTCAAAACGACAGTTGCCGGTGTTTCGATCCCATATATATGCATGTTCCCGGGAGAGTGTTTTGTTTAGGTTCGATTTACAGCTAAACATAAAGTAACGAGCTTCATTCCAACCTTGTTTGCCACCCAACCCTTGCCATATTAGATTAACTATTTGATCCTTGGTTTGGGCAAAAGTTTGTTTTTCGGAACAGAAGGAAAGTAAAAACAGCATTAAAAAAAAAGCATGTTTAATCTTTAGAATACACATTTTCCTTTGTTTGTTAATTTATATGCTAAATTTCCAGGTTCGCTATAAATCATAGGTAAACTAACTGAAAAACTTGGCACATTATTCGGGAACAAGTTATGCGTTAAATTGTTTCAAGCGAGGGTATTTAAGATTAAAAACTACCGCTTATCGTAGCCTTTTTGCCTTCGGATAGGAGTTATAAGCCGGACATGTTTTACGAGCGCAGCCTTGGGATAAAAGCATACCTAAAGCGAGCACTAACATATAAATCAGTAAATTTCTCATGATCCATTTATTATATAAAACACGTAAACATAGCCTAAATATAGGTAATTTACAAATATTTTATAGCTAAGCTTGTATTGACTTGCTCAAGTTGGCCATTTGAATGGCAGTAACCGCAGCCTCTTCGCCCTTATTGCCATGTTTGCCTCCCGCTCGTTCCAACGCTTGTTCCAATGTGTTGGTAGTGAGTACGCCGAAGATGACCGGTTTATTGTGTTTCAGGGATACATTTGTAATACCATTTGCTACCGCATCGCATATGAAAGTAAAATGCGGAGTATCACCCTGGATAACACAGCCTATGCATATTACTGCATCAATTTGCTTTTTACGCAGAATAATATCGGCGCCGGCGCTTAATTCATAGCTTCCAGGTACGTTCAAGATGTGAATTTTATGATCAGAGGCGCCTTGTTTCAAAAGCAGATTGTATGCACCTTCTAAAAGGGGAGAAGTCACTTGTGCATTCCATTGTGCAACAACAATAGCAATCTCCAAATCGGATGCAGAGCCCACTTCAATATGGGAGAAGTCAGACAAATTTTTTAAGTTCGTTGCCATTTAAATAGTCTCAGTCGTATAATAGCACAAGATTAACGGGCTTCACATCGAGCAATATAACCATCAATGATAGAAGCTTCATAGCTCTGTGGGTAGTCTTTTTTAATTTTTTGGTAATTCTCTAATGCCGATTTATAATCGTTTTGTGCTTCGTACACCAAGCCCAATTTTTTTAGAAATAAAGGAGCCGTAAAAGAGTTGTCGCTTTTACTTGCCGCTTTTTTGTATTGATCGGCCGCCTTTTTATAGTCTTTTAATTCAGTGTAGGCGTCACCCAATAGACCTGTTACCAGCGGGTCTATAATTGGGCTTCCGGTATCTGAATATTTTGATAAGGCATTGACAGCTTCCTGGTATTTACCTTGACGCAAATACAAACCACCTAAGTACGCATTCGCCACATTAGCCGATTTTGTGTTCGAATATTCTTCTGCAATTTCTTTAAAGCCAGGGTAAGAACCATCTCCATCAATCGCTCTATTCTGTAAAGAATCTACCATAGCGTACTCTTCTGCCTTAAACATTTCATTGGTAGCTCTTTCTGCCCTTGGTGCCAGATAGAAACGTTGATAACCGATATAAAGTAAAATTAAAACAACAATTCCAATGGCAATAAATGCTAGACTCTTTTGATTATCGCGGATAAAACTTCCTGTTCCGCCGTTTTTTGTATTATTAACGCTCACGTTATTTTTTGGTTAATTTGAGTTCAGTTTTTTAAGATTGCAAAAATACATTTTTAAACCTTAGATACAAGAACCTAAGGTAAAAGATTTTTAGCAGAGGTATAAGCCCGTATCCCATCCAGCTTATAACCTCGCCTTCCAACCTAATTTGTGTCTTGCTGCTTATTTATCTATGTTTGTACCTATGTGGGTTAAAGAATTAACGGTAATCAATTTTAAAAATTATGAAGAGGCGTCGTTGACATTTGCACCTGGCGTAAATGCTTTCACCGGTGATAATGGTGCGGGGAAAACGAATATTTTAGATGCATTGCATTACCTTTCCTTGTGTAAGAGTTACTTTAACCCAATAGATTCGCAGCAAATCAAACAACAAGCTGACTTTTTTATGGTACAGGGTGTGTTTGAAAAGGGCGATCAGGAAGACGTTTTAGCTTGTAGCTTAAAACGAAACCAAAAAAAACAATTTAAGAAAAATAAAAAGGATTACCAGCGCTTAGCCGATCATATAGGCGTATATCCCTTGGTAATGATTTCTCCTAATGATTCTTTTATTATTTCAGAAGGAAGCGAGGAGAGGCGTAAGTTTATAGATAATGTCATCTCACAAACGGATAATCGATATCTGGACGATTTGATCTTATATAATAAGTATCTTCAAAGTAGAAATAGCTTATTGAAGCAACAAGCGTTGAGCAAAAACTATGATGATGATTTATTAGCAGTATATAATGAACAGTTAGTTTTGGTAGGTGAGCAGATTTTTGAGAAACGTAAACTTTTTATTAATCCCTTCATAGAAATTTTTAACAAACACTATCAACACCTTACCAATGATACCGAACCGGTTGAGCTGGTTTACGAATCGCAGTTGTTTGAGAACAGGTTTGTCGATTTGCTGAACAACACGTTATCAAAGGACCGTGCCTTGGAACGAACTACGACAGGTATCCATAAGGATGATTTGTTATTTACTATTCATGGGATGCCATTGAAGAAGTTCGGTTCACAGGGGCAGCAAAAGTCGTTTTTAATTGCATTGAAGCTGGCACAATATAGCTTTTTGCGCGAAAGAAAAGGATTTAAGCCTTTGTTACTGTTAGACGATATTTTTGATAAATTAGATGACAAGCGTACCAGAAAGTTAATGGAAATGGTTTCCCACGATGATTTTGGGCAGATTTTTATTACTGATACCAGTGCTGAACGTGTTCGAAATACCTTTCATGGAATTGATGTTGACGTTCGTATTTTTGAGGTTTCCAACGGAAAAATACGATAACGGAGGCCAATAATGCAAACTAGCTAATATGTCAGTTAGCGTTTCGGTTAATGTTGAAAACTTTTGCTTAAAATGACTAGTCTATTTGTAACTTTGACGTCAATACGTGAGCCAATAATAGTTTTTGATACGAATGACAAGCGGAAATAAAAAGAATAGGTTGGCTTAATCTTTTGGTCAAATAAAAAGCCATCGTTGAGCAGGCTTTGCTATATTTTGACATCAATATTTTATCCAAATTACAAATGGGCCGTACAAATGATAAGACATTGAAAGAAGCGATTAGTCAATACCTAGACGCATTGAAACTGCGGCGGAAATTTGATGAAACTTCTATATTGGCTGCATGGCCCGACTTAATGGGAACTGCGATCGCCAATCGCACGAGACAATTATTTATACGGGACAAGAAGCTGTTCGTAAGAGTAGAATCGGCTGTTATAAAAAATGAGCTGATCCTGATGCGTTCTCAGATTATAGGCAAACTTAATGAATATGTAGGCCGAGTAGTAATCGAAGATGTAGTTATTCTATAAGTTCAAGTTTTTTATAAGCTCATCAATATTGAGATCGATGACATTGATATGATGATGTGCTTGAGCATAATATGGATGCCGAACGAGCATTCGCTCATTGATGAATTCAAAAATTTGTTCTTCACTCAAATCCTGTATCAATGGTCGTTTATGTCTTTTGCTTGAGGCTAATCGTTTCGCCAAAGCAGCTGTGGGGATTTGCAGATAGATCGTGATGCCATTTTTATTCATCCATTCCATATTGTCGAAGAAGCAAGGCGCTCCACCTCCAGTCGCTATCACTGCAGCTTCGGGAGCCGAAAGATTTTGTAGGATACCTCTTTCTTTGACACGAAAAGCTTCCTCTCCATGCTTCTTAAAATAGTCAGTAATGGACATACCTGCCTGCTCTACGAAAGTTTCATCTAAGTCTATGAATTTTCTATTTAACGCTTGGGCCAGCTTTTTACCATTCGTAGTTTTTCCAACACCCATAAAGCCCACTAGGAAGATATGTTTTTTTAACATGAAATATAACTGCTTATTCTAAATGTTCAAAATATCGTTTGGCTAAGGTTTCAAAAGTAGGAAGCGTGCGATAGTGCCACTTTTTGACAACGACGCCATCTTTAAGTAAAATGATACCGGGATTCGCCCGTACCATGCTTTTTAGAGGAACCGCATCGGCAAAAAAGGTTTCTGCATAAAGTTTAGTCTGATGGTCAAGTTCGCTCACGTCTTGTGCTGTACTAGCCGTGAGTAGCACCGCTCGAACATTATACTCTTCCGAAGCCCGTTTCGCAAGATCATTCACTTTATTCAATGCCTTTGGATTTGTCTGATCAAGATTATAGGCAACAAATATCAGGTTGTAATAAGGGTTTTCAATGATTTCCTTTGTATAATCAACACCCTGAGCATCGGTTATACTCAAATCTTTAATAGGGGCTTGATATCCCTCTTTTATTAAACGGCTTGTGGGTTCGCCTATAACTTCCCAATTTTTATCTTTCCAAAGCTCCTGCTGAAGATAAACCTTATCTGTCACCGATTTGGTCTCCTGCGTCGTTTTATTTTGAAGTGTATAGGTGATTTCATATTCATCCAACGGTGCTCCTTTGGGAACGTGCATCAAGGCAGGTAGATTATTTCCTTCTTTATAAGGGAGGAAATCGATGAAGGGTAAAAAACTGTAAGTGTAAACTCCAATTCCTATGCTTAGAACAATGGCAGCCGAAAGGGTAAGTGCTTGGCTGATCTCATTGGAAAACAGAGGCTGTATTTTTTTTCTGTTCAAAAAAATAATGAGAATAAAAAATAACAGAATCAAATCCTTGCTAAAAGACTGCCACGGTGTCAGTTTTATAGCATCGCCGAAGCAGCCACAAGAAGTTACTACATTGAAAAATGCCGAATAAAAAGTAAGAAAGGTGAAAAACACTATAAGTAGCAGTAGGCCGAGAGCCACCTTTTTGCTATATAAGCCGAAAAGCAATAAAATTCCGAACACTATTTCCAAACTGCATAAAACAATGGCAAAAGCAACGGCATAGTTGTTAAGGAATGCTATATGAAAGACCTCAAAATATTCTTGAAGTTTGTATGAAAATCCTATCGGATCATTCGCTTTGATTAATCCGGAGAAAACAAATAAAAAGCCAACGAACAAACGGGAAAATATCAATAGAAGGGAACTTTTATGTTGCTTTACGGTTGTAGCGTTCATAGCATTTTATATGTTTGGAACTTGTTCTTCCTCCAGGTGCCTTAATTTTATAAGTGCGAAAACGGAGTAGTTAAGCATATCCTGATAATTAGCTTTTACGCCCTCAGAGGCAAGAGTTAATCCGCTGTTATCCTCAATTTGTTTTACTCTGAATATTTTCATCAAAATCAAGTCAGTGAGTGAGCCGATACGGAGGTCTCTCCAAGCCTCACCATAATCGTGATTTTTTGAAAGCATTAGCTCTTTTGTTTCGTTAATATATCGGTCATACAATTCTTTCACTTTTTCAATAGGCAAATTCTCCTCTGTATCGGCAGGCAGCTCGAGTTGAATCATGGCAATTATACAGTAATTGATAATACCAATGTACTCAGACGGAATATCATCGGGAATTTTGGCGAATTTGTTTTCTTCAATTGTCCGGATCCGTTGGGCCTTAATGAAAATCTGATCGGTAACAGAGGGCAGCCGCATAATGCGCCAAGCCGTCCCATAGTCCGCCGCTTTTTTCACAAACAGATCTCTACACTTGCTAATAATTATATCGTAAGCCGTCGATGTATTCATTTGGTTCCTGTTCACGTGTATTTATCATTCTCTTAAGTCTTGCAAACCTAACACAAAAAAAAATCTATTTCGAATATATCGAATTGAAATTTAAAAAAACACATCGGAATGTAAAAGCCCCTTGTCAGAAATCAATTTATTGCATGATAATCGCTTTTTCTCTAAGTTTGCAAAAGATAGTCGATCCTAAGCATTAACTCGGGTTCAATACCTGCTCAATTAGATATATGAAATTTTGCAATGTAGGCGGTAAATTGTTGGATTTCCACATACCCAAGATAATGGGGATACTCAATATGACACCCGATTCTTTTTTTGATGGTGGAAAGCATAATAACCTTAATAATGCATTGGATAGAGTGGGAACGATGTTAGAAGAAGGGGCGGATATAATTGATGTTGGTGCTTACTCGTCGCGACCTGGTGCACGCGTGGTGGATTTCCAAGAGGAGTTGGACCGATTACTACCAATAGTTGATGCTATTCGAAAAACTTACCCAAACGCTGTTTTATCCATTGATACCTTTCGTGCGGATGTTGCTATCGAGGCAGTTAAATACGGTGCTCATATAATTAACGACATTGGAGGAGGAAATCTTGACGAAAAAATGTTTACTACTATCGCCAGACTGGGTGTTCCCTATGTACTTATGCACAGTAAAGGGACGCCCGAAACCATGCAAAATGAAACCGCTTATCAAGATCTGATAAACGATATTACCAGTGATCTAACAAAGAAGATAGAGGCGTTGCGTTCAGCAGGGGTCAAGGATATTATAGTTGATCCCGGCTTCGGTTTTGCCAAAACATTAGAACAGAACTATCTGTTACTGAGTAGGATTGAAGAGTTGAGAGTCTTGGGGCTTCCCATATTGGGTGCCGTGTCGAGAAAATCAATGATATATAAGCTGTTAAATAGCAGTCCTCAAGAAGCATTAAACGGAACCAGTGTATTAAATACAATCTTACTGTTTAAAGGCGTTGAAATGATCAGGGTACATGATGTTAAAGAAGCGGTTGAAGTCAGAAAGCTCGTCATGAAAACCCGTGCCGGTGAAGCTAAAAGGAGTTCATACTATGAATAAATTTATACTATCTTTTATTTTTTTTATTGTTATCGGTGCCGCAAAAGGTCAGCAATACAAGCTCGAGAAACTGCAAGAAGGAAACGAAGTCAGCTTTAGGGGAATGTCTATTCCAAATGACAGTGTGGCTTGGATTACCGGAACGAAAGGAACCATCGCGAAAACAACAGATGGAGGCAAAAACTGGACTTGGCTAATTGCCAAGGGTTACGAAGATTTCGATTTTCGGTCAGTAGTGGCTTTTTCAGATAAAAAAGCGGTTATGGTAAATGCGGGAAGCCCTGCTGTCATTCTATTAACTGAAGATGGAGGAGAGGCGTGGGAAAAAGTGCATAGTTACGATATCAAGGAGATATTTTACGACGGCATGGGGTTTTGGGATGAGAAAAGGGGAATCGTATTTGGCGACCCTATAGAGGGGAAACTTCAGCTTGTCGCGACAGAGGATGGTGGACGTACTTGGCTAAATATTAGTGACGAAGCTAACGTCCAAATGAAAGCAGGAGAAGCGGGCTTTGCGGCAAGTGGTACCAGCATTCGAACAGTAGGAAATGGTTTAGTGTGGATTGGAACCGGTGGAACGCAAGCACGTTTGTTGTTTTCTTATAACTTCGGACAATCTTGGACGAGTTATAAAGTACCTATTGAACAGGGCGAAGCTTCGCAAGGTATATTTTCGTTAGCGATAAACGGACAAAAACAGCTCGTTGCTATTGGAGGTGATTATAAGAATTTTAAAAACAACAACAATGTAATCCAATTATCAGGCAATGGCATAACATGGAATGCACCCAAAACCAGGTTGTCTGGCTTTAAATCCTGTGTTGAATTTATTAATGATACGTTAGTTATTGCAACAGGCACATCAGGCACCGATCTTTCCATGGATAGCGGACAATCATGGAAATTAATGGATGAAAAAGGTTATAATGTGGTCCGATCTTCCGAAAGCGGCCGTTTTGTTCTGTTAGCAGGCGATAAAGGAAGTATTTATCGGTTAGTGGAACCAAATAAATAGTGTTTGAACGATGGAAGAGCCGGGAATGATCATTTTGAAGCTCTATTTCCATTAACTATCAACTAACAGGTAATTATTTCTGTATAAAATTAATACCTACTGCCGTTTCGTATTAATAAGAATATTGCATAAGATTAGTATGCTAATGCCTATACAGAATATATTCCAACCACCCATATGAAACAGAAAAATCCCAATAGCTGATCCCGCGGCACCTCCTATAAAGGTGGAGGTCATAAATACCGTGTTGAATCGATTTCTAGCGTCCGGTTTTAACGAATAGATGAGCGTTTGATTGCTAATCTGTAAAGCTTGATGACCTATATCTATTAAAACGATGCCTATGATGAGCAGGATTATTTTACTACCCGTAAAATAAAAAGCAACATATCCAAGTAGTTGTGCTAATAAACCTAATAAAGATATCTTTTTAACAACCGCTATACTTCCGCTACTTCGCTTACCAACCAAAGGGGCTGCCAATGCACCGGAGGCCCCAATAATGCCAAATAAACCGATCTGAACTGTATTGTATTCAAAGGGCTTAGCCGATAAAAATAAAACGATAGTAACCCAAAAGGCACTCATGCTGGCAAATGATATGGCATTGCTGATCGATGCGATTCGTAGTTGCGAAAATGTTTTTACATAGTAGATAATCGATAACATAAGCGATTGATAAGTACCTTGGTAGGTAGACTTGCTTTTCACAAATACCCTTTGCATGATTAATACTAGGAGAAAGCAGATAGTGGCGGCTGTATAATACATTTGTCGCCAACCGAAAGTGTGCCCAATATAGCCACTTAATGATCTGGAAGAGACAATGCCTATCAACAGCCCTCCCATTACCAGGCCGATCACACTGCCTCGTTTTTCCTCAGGAGCAAGGCTGGCCGCTAGCGGAATAATCAGTTGCGGGACAATCGAAAACAATCCGATGAGAAAGCATAGTACCTGTAGAAGAAGGAATGATTTTGTAAAGGCCACACCGAGGAGGACAATAACGGAAAAAGTGGTTGTAACGATAATCTGTTGTTTCTTTTCCAATAGATCACCTAGCGGAACAAAGAGTAACAGACCTGCTGCATAACCTAATTGGGTAATATAAGTAATGCTTCCGGCTTCTGCTTCCCGTATACCAAAATCGTCTGCTATAAGAGGTAGCAGAGGTTGGCAATAATACAGGTTAGCAACGACCAAGCCGCAGCAAATGGCCATAAACAACGTGAGGTACTTCATTAAGTATAGCTAAGCATCTCGTACGCCTAAGTGATATAGGCATACGAGTGCAATTAAATTATTTGGCAAAAGTTCTGAAGTCCTGA
>Ga0079224_100006904_pt1 | contig 15133 bp, 11 predicted proteins | sample Stecom2015_FD_80414 | JGI IMG/M metagenome (GOLD analysis project Ga0079224, IMG submission 80414) | Agricultural soil microbial communities from Utah to study Nitrogen management - Steer compost 2015 | ecosystem: Environmental > Terrestrial > Soil > Agricultural land | place: USA: Utah...
GCTTCGGTACCGGCATGAAATAAAATTGACTCTTTAATATTCTCAAGCCCGTTTATAACTTTTCCTTTCTCATACTTCCCAGGATAGCCTCCTGAAACCAACATCACTGTTGCAGCTGTTTTTGGAGATAGAGACAATTCTTTTTCTCCAAGATTACGCTCTGCGACCCCAATCAATAAATCAACTAAATCACTTTCTATACGAGGGAATACACTTTCTGTTTCCGGATCGCCCATTCTCACATTATATTCTATTAAATAAGGATTGTCTTCCACATTCATCAACCCCAGAAAAATGAAGCCTTGATAAGGAATGCCGTCATTTTTCAACCCCTCAATAGTCGGTATAATGATTCGATCCTCTACCTTTTTTAGAAACTCGTCACTGGCAAAGGGAACTGGAGATACAGAACCCATACCACCGGTATTCAACCCTTCGTCATTTTCTCCAATCCGCTTGTAATCTTTTGCACTGGGCAATATCTTATAAGAAACGCCATCCGTCAGAACAAAAACTGAGAGTTCAATACCCTCCAAAAACTGTTCTACGACAACCATACTACTTGCCTTCCCAAATTTAGAATCCAATAACATCGATTTTAATTCTGCTTTAGCCTCCTCGTGTGTCTGACAGATCAATACACCTTTACCAGCAGCCAGTCCATCTGCTTTCAGAACAATCGGAAGACTATGTTCCTCGAGGTAAGATAAACCCTCGTGGATAGAATCAGCCGTAAAGGTTTTTGATGATGCGGTTGGGATGTTATACTTGTTCATGAACTTCTTTGAGAAATCCTTACTGCCTTCCAATTGTGCACCTGCCTGCTGGGGGCCAATAACCGCTATCTTATTCAAATCACTTCTTTCCAGAAAATAATCATGAATTCCGTTAACCAAAGGCTCCTCTGGCCCAACAACGATAATATCAATCGAATTTGCTAAAGAAAAATTGGCTATCTCTTTAAAATCATTTACTTGCAGATCAACATTTATCCCATATCTATCGGTTCCTCCATTACCGGGTGCGATGTATAATTGTTCTACCTGGCTACTTTGTGCAATTTTCCAGGCAAAAGCTGATTCTCTACCACCGGAACCAAGGATCAAAATATTCATTTTTTTTGTATTAGCTTTTATTAATTCATTCAGTTATCTACAAAGATATTTTTTTCTGAACAATAACGTCGATAAGATCCTATTTTATTCACGATGACGAAAGGCAACAACCACATACATCATAAAACCGTATCTTTATGCAATGCCAATAAAAAAACCTCATGAAAAATATCTACATTCTATTTTTCTTCCTTGTTTTATCGACCGCCGTTAAAGCGCAATCAGTCCAAAATCTGGAAGGCACCTTAGAACAGCTGGCGAAATACAATGCGCAATTCCCACGTGAGAAAGTTTATTTACATATTGACAAACCGTACTATAGTTTAGGTGACCAGATCTGGTTCAAAGCCTATATTACGGTCGGCGCTTATAATTATCTGTCCTCGTTAAGCAAGATCCTGTATGTTGAATTAATAAACGTTGAGGATGAAATTGTATTATCCCGACGACTACCTGTAATCGCTGGAATTACCTTTGGTGATTTTCTGTTGACAGACTCTTTAGCAACCGGAGATTATCGAATCCGGGCATATACCAATTGGATGCGAAATTTCGATGAGCGTTATTTTTTTGACCGGGATATCAAAATTGGCAATGCTCTTAACGAATCGATTGAGGATGAACCAGATAGAAATAACCGAAAAAAAGATCGGGAAAAAAAGAAATTAAATCAGGAAACCGAAGAGTCAGATCGAATATTGATCTTTTCGGACAATTCGAAAAACCTCGTAGTAGGCACGTTAAATAAAGTGGTTTATCAGATCAAAGATATTAACCACGCATCACAACCAACCGAAGGCGCTTTAATCGATAGTGAATCAAAAAAAGTTTTGACATTCAACCCTCCCCCTTTGGGCATCGGTAACTTTTCTTTTTATCCCGAATCCGGACTTTCATACCGAGTGCAAATAGAATTTAATGACGGCACGTCTGAGGAAACAATACTACCTGAAGTAACCTCTCAGGGCTACACACTCGAAACAAACACTTGGCGACCGGGACAGATATTTGTCCGAATATCTCAACCAGACAGTACGAAAATGGATGAACTGGTGCTCGTTATTCAAAAAGCAGGGGAAGTATTCTATGCAGTGAAAGTTAGGCCTGCGGGAGCACAAACGAGCCTGTCAATCCCTAAAAAGGATTTACCTATCGGACCGGTTGAGCTGAACCTCTTCACACAATCGATGGAGACTATCGCCAAAAAGAATATCTTCATCTACAATGACATAAGAAAACTTCCGTTAGAAATCATTCCAAACAAAGAAAGCTATGGAGCGCGTGAACAAGTAAATGTAAACTTAAAAAGTGGCTCTCCGGATTCTGTGCGAGTCGGCAGCTTTTCTGTAGCTGTTATTGATTTAAATCAGGTGCCGCGCGATTCGAACGATCTAAGCTCGATCGTTTCATATCTCACGCTTAATACTGAAACCCGATCACCCGTCAAATCACCATTGCATTACTTTCCTAATGAGGATATAAAGAAGAAGACAGAGCTGGACAATCTAGTCCAAACATTCAAGCCTGAGAATATATGGGAGATGCTTGATCAACAAGTTAAATTTAAACCGGAACAGGATCTCCATATTTCTGGCCAGGTTACCAAAAGAAATGGTAACCCTGTGCCGCGTGCCCATGTAATGGTTATGTCCCCCGGAACGATGTTGGTTGATACCATTGCGGACGAGAACGGAAGATTCAATTTCAACCAACTGCTCTTCTATGACAACACAAGTTTTGTCGTTCAGGCGAGAGACGAGAAAGGGAAAAGAAATGTCGAAATTCTTTTGGATGAAGTTCCACGACAAACAGTTTCTTCTCATAAGAACGCATCATCAGTTGATCTTACGGTAGACACATCGCTCAATCATTATATAAAAAACAGCAAAGAGCGATTTGACTATTTACTGAAAAGCGGTAAAATAGGGAATGGCATTCTGCTTGACGATGTAGATATCGTGGTAGAAAAAAAGAATCCGGCAGAAAATTCCAGTAACTTAAATGGCCCTGGCAATGCCGATCAGGTGCTAAGTGGCGATGATTTGTCTACCTGTTCGAGTTTACTGGTCTGTTTACAGGGAAGACTTACGGGCGTTATTTTCAAACAAGGCACACCTTATTCGACCCGCTCACCCAATCAACCCATGCAGGTCATTTTAGATGGGATGTACATGGAAGGAGATATCCTTTCATCGATTCCTCCAATGGACGTTGCTGCTATCGAAGTTCTTCGTACGCCCGGAAATCTAGGGATCTACGGATCCATGGGAGGAGGGGGCATTATCATCATTACAACCAAAATTGGGGGTGGCAACTACTCTTCGAACTTGTATACTCCCGGAATAATTACCTTTAGTCCACAAGGATTTTATAAAATTAGCGAATTCGCTTCACCGGACTATAGTAAAGTAGAAGAAAACATAAACGAGCCTGACTTACGTTCTACTATTTACTGGAATCCGAATATCACAACCGATGAAAATGGAGAAGCTAGTTTTGACTTTTATACGGCAGATCGAAAGGGAAAATATCTGATTATAGTCGAAGGAGTCGATTTAAACGGAAGACTCGGCTACGCAGAGTCCTACATCGAAATAACAGACAATTAAATTTTTAAAATGAAAACGTTACAGCTCGCAGTTAATGAACGAATGGCACTGATAGGATTTGACAGGGGAAAATCCAATGCAATCAACTTTGAAATGCTTCAGGAACTCAAATCCCTCTTAAAGAATATCGAACAAGACGATACGATTGCAGGTATCATCATCCACGGAAAAGAGCGGTTTTTTAGTTCTGGACTGGATTTAATTGAGTTATACGACTATGACGAAACACAGATTCGTAAGTTCTGGCAATTATTCCTAGAGGTAGTAGATTCTCTCGTTTCTTTTAAAAAACCGAGCGTTGCTGCTATTAGTGGACATAGTCCCGCCGGCGGATGTGTCATCGCCTTGTGCTGTGACTATCGGATTATGAATGAAGGCGATTTCATTATTGGTTTAAACGAAATTCCGGTAGGACTGGTCGTCCCTGCCCGTATTTTTTCTCTCTATCGCTTTTGGTTAGGTGAAAGAAGAGCTTATCAATATCTGATGGAAGGTAAACTTTTAAATCCAACGGAAGCGTTGCAACATGGCTTGATTGATCAAGTGGTTCCTGCGGAAAAATTGCGATCAGAAGCAGAAAAAAAACTCTCTACTTACATACAATTTGACGCCAACGCATGGAGCCAAACCAAACTAAACATCCGCAGACAACTGATAACAGATTTCAGTAAACCAGACGATGAAATGCTTGATACCCTGTTAAAACAATGGTGGAACCCGTCGACGCGATCAATTCTAAAAACAATCATCAACAACTTAACAGAAAAGAAATAATGACAGATCAGAAAAATACTCAGGGAGCTTTGAAAGAAAACAGCATGAAAGAAAAAACCATCCTTATTACTGGCGGAGGAACAGGTTTAGGACGCTCCATGGGCACTTACTTTCTAGAGCTGGAGGCCAATCTGATTATCACAAGTCGTAAACTCGACGTCTTGACACAAACCGCTAAAGAACTACAGGCAGAAACAGGTGGTAGGGTTTTGCCCATTAGCTGTGATGTCCGCGATTACGAACAAGTCGAAAACATGTTAAGAAAAAGTATCGATGAATTTGGAAAAATCGATGGCTTGGTCAATAATGCTGCCGGCAATTTTATTTCCCCAACGGAGCGGCTTTCAGCAAATGCCTTTTCGACCATTATTGATATCGTTCTCAAGGGCACAGTGAATTGCACTCTTGCTTTGGGAAAACACTGGATCGAAAATAAGCAAAAAGCCGCTGTATTAAATATCGTCACGACATATGCTTCTACTGGCTCGGCATATGTCGTTCCATCCGCTGCGGCCAAAGGCGGAGTACTTTCGCTAACGAAATCTCTCGCCGCAGAATGGGGCAAATACGGTATCCGGCACAATGCAATTGCTCCGGGGCTATTTCCCACAAAGGGATCGTGGGATCGTTTACTGCCTGGAGATTTGGCCGAAAAGCTTAAACCGCAAAGTAGAGTTCCTCTCGGCCGAACCGGAAACCATCAGGAACTAGCCAATCTAGCTGCTTTTTTGATGTCAGATTATGCTGAATTCATCAATGGCGAGGTCATCACCATCGATGGAGGGGAATGGATACAGGGCGCGGGACAATTCAATGAGCTTCGGCACATACCAAACGACATGTGGGATTCACTGGAAGAAATGATCCGCAAAACAAAAGCAGATTGAAAATGCATTTTAAATTTTCTAATTTTGCACAAAACGCAATTGTGACATGTCAGAAACCCAAGTTCAAGAAGAGACTTTTACACTAGATGAAATATTGTCGGCGATAAAAAAGAGCCACCGCCTGATTCTCTGGAACGATGACACGAATACATTTGATCATGTTATCCACTGTCTAGTAAAGTACTTGGACTACACCGAGTCGCAAGCCGAAAAAATAGCCTGGACAGTCCACACCAAAGGAAAATGTGCTATCCTGGAAGGCTCATGGACTGAAGTAGAAGTGTATCGCAAAATTCTTAAGCAAGAGGGCTTAACCGTCACAGTGGAATAATCAGGACTCTCTGTTCAGGAGACAACACGTAATAATACAGTTACCAGCCGTTTACGCGTGTCTTTTAATCTATATTTGTATCCACAAACAACTTACTTAAATAATTTTTCATTCTATCATTTAAACTCTAAATGACACGCTCGACTATATCCTCTCTATTACTTCTTATTCTTTTATTTTCTCTGCACTCGGCATCCGCACAAAAAAATTCGGCAATAAGCGGAAAGTTAATAGACCAATCGACGGGAGTTGCCGTTGATTTTGCCAGCGTTGCAATCTTCGATGATACAAACGAACAAGTTGCAGGGATGCTTTCAGACGAGCTAGGCGGGTTTTCTTTCAACAACCTCGCTTCCGGAACTTATATCTTGCGCATTACTTTCGTCGGGTATGAAAATCATGAGGAAGAAATTCCTTTGGCTACCGGTGAAAACAAAAATTTAGAAACAATTTCTCTCAAACCCGCTTCTTCGGAAGTGCTGGACGAAGTAGTCATTGAAGCAGAACTCCCAGATATGCGCTTAGGTATTGATCGAAAAGTTTTTAACGTTTCCCAAAGCCTTATCAGCGAGGGAGGGTCTGCGACCGATCTACTAGCGAATGTTCCATCTCTTTCGGTCGATATGGATGGTGCTGTTAGTCTGCGGGGTTCCAGCAATGTCCGTATACTGATTGATGGGAAACCTTCTGCGATGGCGGGTAGCGACATCACACAGACACTCCAATCTTTACCGGCAAATTCCATTCAAAGCATCGAAGTCATCACAAATCCATCCTCTAAATATGACGCAGAGGGGCAATCCGGAATTATTAATATCGTCCTGAAAAAGAATGTTCGTCAGGGTCTTAATGGTATTATCACTGCATCCGGTGGATCGTACGATAATTATGATGGTGGAATAAGCCTGAATTACCGCGACGAGAAATTCAACTATTACGGAAACTATAATTTCCGTAAATCAAACCGTGTGGGTGATGGTTTCAATAAGAATACGAACTTATCGAACAATGGAATAACCGAAAATACGAGCGAAAACTCCCGAAAAGGCAATGGTCATTCCGGGAAAGTTGGAATCGACTATAATATCAACGACAAAACAACAATCGGCCTTTCAAGTAATTTTAGTATTCGTGACAACAACCGGTCTGAGTATCTATTCTATCAATACTTTAATCAACCAGATCTGTCCGGAACCAGCGATCGGACAACGGAGCAAAACGAGGACGACTTAGGCTATGATATCAATTTAGATTTCAGGCGCGACTTCAATCGTCCGGGAGAAAATCTGATGGCAAACTTCTCATACGGAAAAAGCACAGAAGATGGCATACAGCATTTCAATCAGGTCTTTTCTGAATCTGGCTTTCCTGATGATCAACGTATAAATAACACATCGGAAGTAGGTAGGAATGCCAATATACAAATCGACTACGTCTTACCTTTCGCCGACGAACACCAATTAGAAGCCGGCTATCGAACCTCCATCCGCCACGACGACGAGGAGCAGATTTCCGATAGTTTTGATCCGGCTGCTAATTCTTTCGTACGTGATTACGATCTGACCAACCGCTTTGATATGGAAGATATTGTTCATTCGATTTATAGTAATTATCAAAACAAAATAACTGAAAAGCTCGGTTTCCAAGTAGGCCTCCGCTTGGAACAAGCCTACCTAAATACGGTTTATGAATCGCTTGACCCGTCCGTACCCGAAGAAGAGCGAGAAACGGAGGGGAAACTAGATTATTTAAGATTATATCCAAGTTTGTTTCTAACTCAACAGCTAGGTGAAGGCGAACAACTACAAGCTAGTTACACAAGACGGGTACGTCGGCCCCGTGGATGGCAGGTAAATCCATTTATTGATATTTCAGACCCGATGAATATTCGTACGGGTAACCCGAACCTAATGCCGGAAGATATTCATTCATTTGAATTAAGTTATGCAAAGTTCTGGCCGACCGTAACTTTCACCTCTTCGGTTTACCATCGCCGCGTCAATGATGGTGTGGAAAGTATCCGGACCAGCGTTAACGAAGAAACATCAGCTACGATATCACAGTGGTACAACATTAGTCGAAATGACGCAACTGGTTTCGAGTTAATTTCGAAGATTACATTTAGTCCAAAAATTGATGCAACGGCCAACTTTAATGCTTTCTACAACAAATATTTTGGTAGCGAAGAGCATGATCTGGAACCAACAGATGGATTCAACTGGGATGCGAACATTAGTAGTAATGTCAAAATCACCAACGATCTTACCGGACAAGTACGTGCACAATATAATGCCCCACGAACCATGGCACAAGGTACTTCAATTGCTTCGTTCGTTATGGACGCCGGAGTAAAAATGGACGTCCTGGACAAGCGAGCAAGTATCATGTTGAATGTGCGCGACCTTTTCAACCAAAGGCGCTGGGGAGGAACAACATCTACACCGCAATTTTCTCAAGAATTTGAAAGACGTTGGATGCGGCGAATGGTTACTCTCTCGTTAAGCTATCGTTTTGGAAGGAGCGATTTTAATACGCGACAGCGCGATCAAAATCAAGAAGAAAATTTTGGAGGCGATGAGCCACAGTTCTAGGATTTTCTTTTTTAGTACTTTGGGTAAAAAAATGTAGCTTTGGAAAAACAAGAAATAAAACATCATGAATTTACATTTGGCTTTAAAGCATCTGCACTCGGGATGGCGTTACGTTGCTTTGTTATTGATCATATTCGCTATTATCAGCGCATTCTCTGGTTGGTTCGGAAAAAATAATTATACCGAAGGCAACAGGAAGCTCAATTTATTCACCTTAATAGCCTTTCACCTTCAGGCATTAATCGGTCTAATCCTATACTTTGTAAGTCCGAAAGTAAGATTGGATGATATGGCAATGGCGATGAAAGATAGCATTAGCAGATACTGGACTGTTGAACACTTATTTATGATGCTGATTGCAGTCGTTCTAATAACCATCGGACATTCCAAGTCAAAAAAGATTGTTGCTTCATTCCAAAAACACAAGACCATTGCAATCTTTTATACCCTCGCGTTAATTATCGTAGTTGTCGCAATTAGCATGAGTGGAATCCCTGTATGGGCAATGTCTTAAAAAAATAATCCAAGATTAGGTTTTGTAATAAATCTTCTTAAATTTGTCATCAATGACGAACACAATCTATACAACCAGCTGGTGGTGGTGCAACAAATAAGCACGCCGGGCTAAACGTATAACAAAATATTAAACTCTATTTGAAGACCCGACGTATAAAATGTCGGGTTTTTTTATGCTCAAAAATAGAAAAATGAAGAAAATAAATATTTCAACAAGTTTTAGAAAAATGCTCGCCGATACGACGACACCGGTAAGTATTTATTTACGTTTAAGAGATATCTTTCCCAATAGTCTCCTGCTCGAGAGTTCTGACTACCATAGTCGGGAAAACAATATGAGCTATGTTTGCTGCGTGCCTATAGCCGGAGTTAAGCTTACCAAAGATCAACTGGAAACGAGTTATCCCAATGGTGAAAAAGTTATTAAGTCCGCAGATTCCCTTGATATCCGGAAAGAGATCTCTGAGTTTTGTAGTTCGATCAAGGCAGATGAAACCGATGTAAAATTCATCTCAAACGGGTTGTTTGGATATTTCACTTTTGATGCTGTTCAGCATTTTGAAGACATCAGGCTCACGACGGAACCTGCAAATGAAAAGGATATCCCATTTATGCAATACCATATCTATCAATATGTTATTGCTATCGACCATTTCAAAAATGAACTCTATATATTCGAACATACGACTGGAGATAAGGAACCCTACGGCCTGGATCAAATAGAATATTTAATTCAGAATAAAGATTTCCCTGACTACCAATTCTCCCTGAACGGACCGGAAAACTCAAACTTCAGCGATACCGAATTTAAAAACCTCGTCGAGACCATGCGCAAACACATTTATCGCGGAGATGTTTTTCAGATCGTTCCTTCCAGAGCTTTTTCACGGCGCTTTCTGGGAGACGAATTCAATGTATACAGAGCACTTCGGTCGATTAACCCGTCACCTTATCTTTTTTATTTCGACTACGGAAATTTTAAGTTATTCGGCTCCTCACCTGAATCACAATTAACAATTAAAGGTGGCGAAGCAGCTATCTATCCAATCGCCGGCACATTTAAACGAACCGGTAATGATACTGAAGATCTTGCAACAGCCGATGCATTGAAGAGGGATCCGAAAGAGAGCGCGGAACATGTCATGTTAGTCGATTTGGCTAGAAACGACCTCAGTAAACATTGCAACGAGGTAGACGTAAAGTCCTTTAAAGAATCGCAATTGTATTCTCACGTAATACATCTTGTATCAAAGGTGACCGGGCAACTACGAGATGGAGTTAATCCCTTCGACATCGTTGCAGACACATTCCCGGCCGGCACATTGAGCGGCTCTCCTAAATACATGGCTCTCACCTTAATCGACCGTTATGAGACCATCCAGCGCAGTTATTATAGTGGAGCCATTGGTTTTATGGGATTTAACGGAGATTTCAATCATGCGATCATGATCCGCTCGTTTTTAAGCAAGCAGAATACACTCCACTACCAGGCAGGTGCAGGCATTGTGGCGGATTCCAATGCAGAAAGCGAACTGAAAGAAGTAGATAACAAAATTGCAGCGCTAAGAAAAGCACTGGAGTTTGCTGAGACCATTAACAAGAATTAGAACAGATATATGAATACATCGGTTAAAAAAGAAGTTGTTATTATTGACAACTATGATTCATTCACTTTTAACTTGGTACACTTGTTAAATGAGTGTGGCTATGAGGCAACAGTATGGAGAAACGATAAGTTTGAATTGAATGACTTGGAGCGCTTCGATAAGATCATGCTCTCTCCCGGACCCGGCATCCCTTCAGAGTCAGGGCAGCTTCTGGATGTTATTAAGAAATACGGAGAGAAGAAAAGTATTCTCGGCGTTTGTCTCGGCCTACAGGCTATCGCTGAGGTCTACGGAGGAAAACTGTACAATCTTTCGAAACCAGTACACGGCACCGCGACGACCATCAATGTTTTAAAATCAGATGATGTGCTATTTCAAAACTTGCCTGCTTCATTTTTAGTGGGTAGGTACCATTCGTGGGCAGTAGAAAGAGAAACACTCCCGGCCGACCTAAAAATAACCGCAGTTGATGAAGAGGGAGTGATTATGGCGGCGAGCCACAAAACACTGGATGTAAGGGGCGTGCAGTTTCATCCGGAATCGATACTCAGCGAACACGGCGTAAAATTAATTAGCAATTGGCTTACGTATTAGTAAATCATCATGAATATATTAGAAAAAATTATTGAACATAAACGAACAGAAGTAAGTGACGCCAAAGCACGTAACACGACTCGTGACTTAGAATCCATGCCCTTATTCTCGCGCACGCCCTATAACCTGAAAGAATTTGTTTTGGATCCAACACGAAATGGGATCATATCTGAGTTCAAAAGAGCATCTCCATCCAAAGGCATCATTAACAACCACTCAAATGTTGAAGATATTGTAAAGGCTTATGCTGCTAACCGAGTTTCAGCTATTTCAGTTTTAACCGATTCGGAGTTTTTCGGGGGAAGCCTGGACGATTTATTGGTCGCAAGAGAACAGGTTAACATCCCTTTGTTACGGAAAGAATTTATTGTTGACGAATTTCAGATCATCGAAGCAAAAGCTTATGGTGCAGATATTATTCTGCTCATTGCGTCTTGCCTGACTTCAAAAGAAATCAACCAACTGTCAGCATGCGCAAAGAATTTGGGATTGAATGTACTATTGGAAGTGCATAATGAGAAAGAGCTAACCGATAATCTGATCAATACAGTTGATGCCATTGGGGTAAACAACCGAAATTTAGGTGATTTTAGTGTGTCTATCGATCATTCGCTAAACCTGATCAATCAGATACCTGATCAATATATCAAAGTTTCAGAAAGTGGAATCAGTCAAGTTGAAACCATCAAGAAACTTAAAGCGGCTGGCTTCAATGCCTTTTTAATTGGGGAAAATTTCATGAAACAGGAAAGTCCCCAAGAGGCTATCGCCGACTTCGCAAGTCTGCTCGCGAAATAAGCAACAATCAAGTTCTGAAAGAAACTAATCCGGAAAACTAATCTTACCAAAACAAACCGCCGGAGCTCCTGAGCTTTCCGGGAAAGGAATCGGTGAGCCAGCGACAGTCTCATTTGCTAAGAGAGCGAACAACACAGCCTCTTTTGCATCTGGGTTCATTCCTAAGACCGAAGTGTTCTCGATGGAGATCTGGGGCAAAAGCATTTCAACGTTCTTCATAAGTGTTTTGTTAAGATATCCTCCACCGCTGACGTATACAGACAGAGCTTGATAAGTTTCCATCAGCGCTAAAACCGAATTGGCAATACATTTCGCTGTAAATAAAGACAAGGTAGCCATGACGTCCTCTTTGCCGAGCTTTCCAGTGCCACTTTGCAGCTGTGCTTTTTCGAGATAAGAAAGGCTAAACAACTCGGGACCCGTGGTTTTGGGAGGATTTTTCTCAAAAAAAGGATGCTTAAACAAGCTAAGGAGTAAGTTCTCATCTGGCTTGCCTTGACCGGCGATCTTGCCATCTTCATCGAAGGGCTTCGACCAATTAGCCTGCATATATTGGTTCATGAGGGTATTTCCAGGCCCGATATCAGTCGCAAATACCCCGGAAACTTGGCGCCCAGCCGGCAAAAAAGTAAAATTAGAAATACCGCCTATATTTAATAACACCCGGTTTTCTGTAGGATGACCCAAAAGAAGATAATCCCCATAAATCGCCAATGGAGCTCCTTCACCGCCTGCAGCTACGTGCTTTTGTCTGAAATCTGAAACTGTAATAATCCCTGTATTCGCAGAAATATGATCCCCATCCCCGATCTGTAAAGTGCTGTTCGTAAATCCTTCAGCATGTTTCGAATTCAACGGAGCATGGAAAACCGTCTGACCATGACTGGCGATTAAATCGATCTGCTCCGGTTTTAAATTCCATTTTCTCAACGTTTTATTCACTAGTTCTGCATGGGCGATACCAATTTTGGCATTCATGGCACAGAGCATTTCGGTATAAACTGTTTCCTTCGAAAATACAGATCGGATTTCCTCACGAAAAGCAGCGGAATATTCGAGCGACTCAAAAGCAAGCAGTTCTAATCTTGTTTCCGTACCACTCCCCTGTATTTTCGTCAATGCTATGTCCAATCCATCCAAAGACGTTCCTGACATAAGACCAAGAATAACGCGTACATCCTTTTCCCCGATGTTGTATAAAGCTACCAGATTCTTATTCATTTCCTAAATTTTGTTTTTTGCGCAATCGTGTGCATTCCGTAATCGAGAAGATTTGTCCCAATATTTAATCAATAATACTACAAATACACCGAAAACGGGATATTTTATAGAATAGATTTGTTAGATTTGCTTCTCACCTTAAACGTATTAACCCAAAATGGCAAGATTAAATTTACTGGAAGAAACGCGTTTTGAAAAATTACCAGTTACTGTATTCCCTAATCAGGAGGAAGCTTCAATTGCTGTTGCAAATCGAATAGCAGCACTAATCAGAGACAAACAAGAAAAAGGTGAGCCAGCCATATTAGGCTTGGCGACAGGAGCAACCCCGGTTAAGGTTTATGATGAACTTATCCGACTTCATAAAGAAGAGGGATTGAGTTTCAAAAATGTTATCACCTTCAATCTGGATGAATATTATCCGATGCAGCCCGATGCAGAACAGAGCTATGTTTATTTTATGAATAGGGTCTTGTTCAACCACGTAGACATCGATAAAAATAATATTCATATTCCAGATGGAACCTTACCTGAGGATCAGATTCACGAATACTGTTTGCAGTACGAGAAAAAAATCTCTGAACTCGGCGGACTCGATCTCCAGATCTTAGGTATCGGTCGTACCGGTCACATCGGATTCAATGAACCCGGTTCGGCTCCCAATTCCGGTACACGGCTAGTAACCTTAGACGACCTCACCAGACGGGATGCTTCCAGAAACTTCGGCGGAAAAGAGAATGTGCCGACGAAAGCCATCACCATGGGTGTAGGAACTATTTTCAAAGCTAGAGAGATCATCTTAATGGCCTGGAACGGAACCAAAGCTCAGATCGTAAAAAAAGCGGTGGAAGGTGCTATCAGTTCCGAAGTACCGGCAACCTATTTGCAACTATCTGACAATGTTGAATTTATACTAGATAAAGAGGCTGCATCTGGTCTTACCCGTTTCGATACGCCTTGGTTAGCGAAAGATTGTGTATGGGACGAGGCAACCATTAAGAAAGCGGTTATCTGGTTGGCGAAAACGCTAAAAAAACCTATACTCAAACTTACAGAGGAGGATTATAACAATAACGGCATGGCACAGCTTGCCACCGAGAAAGGTCCGGTTTACAACATCAATATACAAATCTTTAACCTGATCCAACATACGATTACAGGTTGGCCGGGAGGTAAACCAGACGCAGATGATAGTCAACGACCAGAACGCGCATTGCCTAAGAAAAAGCGCAGCATCATATTTTCACCTCACCCGGACGACGACGTCATCTCTATGGGTGGAACCTTCATCAGGCTAGCAGATCAGGGTCATGATGTGCATGTAGCCTATCAAACTTCAGGCAATACCGCCGTGTGGAGCGATGACACACTTCGTTTTATCGAATTCGCTCGTGATTTCTCAAAATCTATGAATTTAGATACCCAAGTATTAGACAAAGTTTATTCTGATACAAGAGACTTTCTTAGCAAAAAGAAGCCCAATCAAGCGGATATCGACGAAATTTTAACGGTGAATGCCCTTATCAGAAAAGGTGAAGCCATAGCCGGAGCCCGTTTTGCTGGTCTTCCAGACGAAAATATCCATTTTCAGAACCTACCTTTCTACGATCGCGCAAAATATTCCAAGAACGTTTCAACAGAAGATGATGTAATTCAAACCATGGAACTCCTTCAGAAGATTAAGCCACATCAAATCTTTACTGCCGGAGATTTTGCTGATCCGCATGGTACGCATAAGGTTTGCTTTGACATTCTTAAAGAAGCAATAACCCGATTACGAAAAACCGAAGAATGGACAAAGGACTGTTGGTTATGGTTATATCGTGGAGCTTGGCATGAATTTGAAATCCATGAGATCGAAATGGCCGTACCTTTATCTCCCGCGGAAGTAATTCGTAAACGCCACGCAATCTTCAAACACCAATCGCAAAAAGACACGCCTGTATTCCCCGGCGATGATGCGAGAGAATTTTGGGTACGCGCAGAAGAACGCACAGCGGAAACAGCAAAAATATACGATGACTTGGGATTAGCTGAATACGAATCGATCGAAGCATTCGTCAGATGGAAGTTTGACGACGAAATATAAC
>Ga0079224_100006906_pt1 | contig 15127 bp, 15 predicted proteins | sample Stecom2015_FD_80414 | JGI IMG/M metagenome (GOLD analysis project Ga0079224, IMG submission 80414) | Agricultural soil microbial communities from Utah to study Nitrogen management - Steer compost 2015 | ecosystem: Environmental > Terrestrial > Soil > Agricultural land | place: USA: Utah...
ATCGTGCCGGTGTTTTCCAATTCTTTCAAGCTTGACGCGCCGCTGGGCGCTTCGCCCGAACCGTATCTGCTGCAACTGACGCGGCTGGTGCCGGAAAATATCGGCAGCAATTTGAATGAGGTGCAAAAGGGATTCCGCGATTATCAGGAACTGGCCTTGTCGCGCCAGGGCATCCAGAAACTCTATGGCATTACCCTGACGCTGGCGCTGCTGGTCACACTGTTTGCATCCATTGCCGTGGCGCTGGCCATCGCGCGACGCCTGGTCAAGCCGCTGCTGACGCTGGCTTCGGGAACCCAGGCCGTGGCGGTTGGCGACTATCGACCGCTGCCCGAGCCTACCGCCATGGACGAAATCGGCCTGCTGACCCGTTCATTCAACGCCATGACGCGCCAGCTTGACGAAGCGCGCCGTCAGGTTGAAAGCAATCGCATCCAGCTGGAACGCTCCAATGCGTACCTGGAAAGCGTGATGGCCGGTTTGTCGTCAGGGGTGATCGTATTTGACGAGCGTTTCAATGTGACCACGGTCAATAAAGGCGCCCAGTCGATTCTGGATGTCGATCTGCGTTCCGTGCCGGGACGGCCGTTGGAAGTGATCGATTCGCTGATTGAGTTTACCCGGCAGATTCGCAAGGCATTTGCCGATCATGCTGCCGTGGGATCCGAGCGCCATTACTGGCAGGAGCAAATCACCCTGTCGACCAGTAGTGAAAGCGACGAAACCGATGATGTCACCTTGTTGATGCGCGGCACCCGACTGCGTATTGACGGGCGCCCCACAGGTTATGTCGTGGTGTTCGACGATATTTCAGAAGTGATTTCAGCCAACCGGGCCCGCGCCTGGGGCGAAGTGGCGCGGCGACTGGCGCATGAAATCAAGAATCCCCTGACCCCGATTCAGTTGTCGGCCGAACGGCTGGCCATGAAGCTGGAAGGGCACCTGGACGAACGCAATGCCGGAATTCTGGCGCGTTCGACCAATACTATTATCAACCAGGTATCGTCGCTGAAAAAAATGGTCGATGATTTCCGCGAGTACGCCCGAACGCCGCCCGCGCAAATGCAGCGTGTGGACATCAACGCCCTGATCGCCGATCTGGCCGTCCTGTATGGCTGGGATCCGGAAGGCAACGGGCATCATGACGAGCCGTTGTATCGTCACATCCGTCTGGATCTGGCGCCAGACCTGCCGCTGGCCGAAGCCGATCCGACCCAGTTGCGCCAGGTGCTTAACAATCTGCTGTCCAATTCGCGTGATGCCATGGCCGAACTGGAACTCGAAGGCGATGAGCCCGGGATCACCATCCGCACCACGCTTACGCGTCCCGAGAAGGATCAGAGCACGGAAGGGCAGGCAATTCGTATTACACTTGAGGACAGAGGTGGCGGATTTTCTGCCAAGGTATTGCAGACGGCTTTTGAACCATACGTCACGACCAAGGCGCATGGTACGGGGCTCGGACTACCCATTGTGCGTAAAATAATCGAGGAACATGGCGGCCGAATTGATATTGCCAATCGCAAGGACGGAGGAGCCCGTGTCTCAATATTACTCACGCGGCTTACTCCGAAAACAGGCAAATAGCGCATTCCCGTGGTTATAATTGAACCCGGAACTTTGATCAGTACCAAAATGCAGTCAGAAAGTAATAGGTGACAAGATATGGCCAGAATTCTGGTGGTTGACGATGAAATTGGTATACGCGAACTTCTGTCGGAAATTTTATACGACGAAGGTCACACCGTAGAGCTTGCAGAGAACGCTTCGCAGGCACGTGCCGCTCGCCTGCGCTACCGGCCCGATCTGGTGCTTCTTGATATCTGGATGCCCGATACCGATGGCGTCAGCCTGCTCAAGGAATGGGGCTCGCAGGGATTGCTGGATATGCCAGTCATCATGATGAGCGGACACGCGACAGTAGATACAGCGGTTGAAGCCACTCGCATTGGCGCCATGGATTTTCTTGAAAAACCCATCACGCTGCAAAAATTGCTCAAGACCGTGCAGGCCGGCCTGATGCGACCGCATGCCAAACAGGTCATGGCAGCGGCCACCAATGGCGCCAATCGCGCGCCGGTCGCAGCGCCTGCCGCCCGACCGGGAACGGTGGTGGCGCCTGCTGCTGCAACGGTCCAGGGCACGCCGGTTGCGGCCGAGCCGGAAGCGCCGGTGCAGGGCTCGCAACTGGGCAGCATTTCGCTAGACCAGCCCTTGCGCGATGCCCGTGACGAATTCGAGCGCGTCTATTTTGAATATCACCTGGGTCGCGAAAATCACAGCATGACCCGGGTATCTGAAAAAACCGGCCTGGAACGCACGCATTTGTATCGCAAGCTGCGTCAACTGGGCATAGATTCCTCACGCAAACGTAATTCATGAAGATCCTGATCCTTGGCGCGGGACGCGTTGGCGCGAGCGTTGCCGAGAATCTAGTTTCCGAACAAAACGATATCACGATCGTCGATACCGATGGCGAGCGCCTGCGCTACCTGCAGGACCGTATCGACCTTCGCGGCGTGCAGGGCGATGCCTCCATGCCCGATGTGCTGCGTTCGGCCGGCGCCGACGATACCGACCTGCTGGTCGCCTGTGCGGCGACCGATCCGGTCAATCTGGTGGCCTGCCGGATTGCCAAGGACGTCTTCAATATTCCGCGTCGCATTTCCCGTGTCCGCAGCTACGATTTTTCCAGCAATCCGGAGCTGATCAAGGACAGCTTCGGGGTTGATTCTGTGATCAGTCCTGAAAACAGCGTCACGACCTATCTGCACAGCCTGATTGAATTTCCGGAAGCCCTGCAGGTCGTGGAGTTCGGCGCAGGCCGCCTGAGCCTGCTGATCATCCGCATCGGCCGGGTCAGTCCGCTGATCAATGTACGCGTCAATCAGACCGGCCACAACTTGCCGAACATCAATGCCCGCGTGCTGGAAATTTTCCGCAATGGCGCATCGGTTGCGCTGGATCATCAGTCTGCCATTCAACAGGGTGACGAACTGGTGGTCGCTGTCGATACCCGGGAAGGCAAGGACGCGGTAGCCAAGCTGCAGTACGCTTCGCGCAAGGTGCGTACGGTCATGATCGCCGGCGGCGGCAATATCGGCTACAGGCTGGCCCGCAAGCTGTCCGAAGGCAGCTATAACGTGCGTATCCTGGAAAGCAACCGGGAGCGTTGTGAAACCCTGGCAACCCTGCTGCCCAGTAAAGTGCTGGTCCTGCACGGCGATGCGACCGACGAGGCCCTGCTGGATAACGAAAATATCGAAGAGATGGACACGTTTCTGGCGGTCACCAATGATGATGAAGACAATATCATGTCGTCTCTGCTGGCCAAGCGGCTGGGCGCGCGCAAGGTTGTGGCCCTGATCAATCGCAAGGCTTATGGTGAGTTGATGGAAGGCAGCCTGATTGATATTGCGGTCTCGCCGTCCCAGGCGACCATCGGCGCCTTGCTGCGCGATGTGCGGCAGGGCGCTGTGGTCACCGGTCATCGACTGCGCTGGGGCAATGCCGAAGCCATTGAATTTGAAGTCAATGGCGACAATAAGAGTTCCCAGGTCGTGGGCAAGTCCATTGCCGAGCTGAAACTGCCGAGAACCGCCATTGTGGCGGCTATTTTGCGCGCAGACGAAGTCATTCTGCCTGAACCGGCTACCGTGATTCAGCCGGGCGATCACGTGGTGGTTTTTGCCGGCAACCGACACGATATGCGGCGGGTTGAAAAACTCTTCCAGGTCTCCGTGTTTTTCTTCTAGGCAGCCTCCATGCGCAATATTCTGAATGTCCTGCATGCGCTCAGCCTGACAATGCTTGGCTTCTCTACCATCCTGCTGTTTCCGCTGGGTGTTTCGCTTTATTTTGAAGATGGCGCGCACAATGCCTTTTTGATCAGCCTGGGTATTTCCGTGGGGATTTCGGCCGTACTGTGGAAGCTCACCAGTCGTTCGAAGGACGAAATCAACGCACGCAACGGGTTGTTGCTGGTGTCGCTGGTCTGGCTGGTGTTTCCGCTGATTGCATCGCTGCCATTTGTGATTGACGCCAGCATAGAAGGATTTTCACTCAGTTTTACCCATGCCTATTACGAAGCCATGTCGGGAATTACGACCACCGGCGCATCGGTGTTGAATAATATCTCGGCGCTGCCGCCCTCAGTCAATATCTGGCGCGTAACCCTTATCTGGGTAGGCGGGATGGGGATTCTGGTCATGGCCGTTGCAATCATGCCGCTGCTGGGCGTGGGCGGATATCAGATCATGCGTGGGGAAATTCCCGGCCCCATGAAAGAAGAAAAACTCACGCCCCGCATCGCCGGGACAGCCAAGGCGCTATATGCCATTTATATTTCAATATCGACCCTGTGCGTCATCAGCTATCGGCTGGCCGGCCTGTCCTGGTTTGACGCATGGTGTCATGCGGCATCCACCATGGCTTTGGGTGGCTTCTCGATCTATGATGAAGGTTTCCTGCATTATGATTCGGCCATGGTTGATGTCGTTGCGTGTGTATTCATGGTTCTGGCCGGCATCAGCTTTGCCACGCATTACAACGTGTTGAGATATCGCAATCTGCGCTATTACATTACCTGCCCGCAAACAAAAGTGTTTGTCGGCATCATGGTGCTTGGCGGGCTGGCCGTCAGCGCCTGGCTGTATTTTGATGGCGTGTATCCAAGCATGACCCAGGCCCTGCGTTTCGGCATGTTCAACACCATATCGCTGGCGACGACCACCGGGTTTGCCAATACCGATTATTTGCACTGGCCGGTGCTGCTGCCTGTGCTGATGCTTTTGCTGGGCAGTTTTTCCTCGTCTGCCGGCTCCACCGGCGGCGGCATCAAGCTGATCCGGGTCATTGTCATTCTCAAGCAAATCGGCGCGGAGCTGCGCAAAGTGCTGCACCCGCATGCCGTTTGTCCTGTGAAGTTGCATCGGCGCATCGTGCCCCCGGCAATTATTTCTTCCATCATGGCGTTCGTGCTGGTGTTTGTGATCATGAACGTGGTGCTTACCGGCGTGATGGTGATGTCAGGTCTGGATTTCACGACGGCGTCATCGGCAGTCTTTGCCAGTCTGTCCAATATCGGCCCGGGCCTGGGCACCGTCGGCCCCATGAGTAACTACTCCGGCCTGAGTAATTTTCAGATCTGGGTGTGCACCTTCGCCATGCTGATCGGCAGGCTGGAGTTTTTTACTGTTCTGGTGCTCTTTACTCCCGGATTCTGGAAAAAATAGGGCATCTGTCATGCCTGCCACCTATCCCTTTGCTGACGTCGCCTATGCTGCATATCGCCCTGTTCGAGCCCAAAATCGCGCCCAATACCGGCAATATTATCCGTCTGATAGCCAATAATGGCTGTTGGCTGCATTTAATTGAGCCCATGGGATTTCGCATTGATGATGCAAAGATGCGTCGTGCCGGACTGGATTATCACGATCTGGCCAAGGTGACGATCCACCCGGACTATGCCGCCTTTGTGGCCAGCGTATCGGGCCAGCGGATTTTTGCCATCACCACCAAAGGTACGCGCGCCTATACCGATGTCGCGTTTCAGGATGGGGATGTGCTGCTTTTTGGCGCGGAAACCACCGGGCTTGCGCCCGAAGTCATGGCCACGTTTGCCGACAGTGAACGTCTGAGGATTCCCATGCTGCCCAATAACCGGAGCCTGAATCTGTCCAATGCCGTAGCCATTGTCAGTTACGAAGCATGGCGGCAGTTGGGGTTTGTGTCGGGCAGCTAGCGCTGTTGCTATGTGAGTGCCGGCCGGACAATAGCAGATTGGCGGCGTTCAATCGAATCCCGATAGATTATTCCGCACATTCACCGTGTCGGCATCGTCCCGGGCGATGTGGGGGCGCTAAGGCGCGGCAGGCCAGTTGCAGCCCACAGCGCGTTAGCATTTGGCATCATGCAGGTTGCAGATAACGCCAGATCAGACGTGCCGCGGTTTTTGCTGTCAAGCTATCGCGGTCATACTCAGGGTTGATCTCGGCGATATCCAGCAGTCGCAGCTTGCCCGATTCCTGGGCCATGCCCAGAATCGCTTCGATGACCGACAGAATCACGCCGTAAGCGCCAGGCGCCGATACGCCTGGCGCCTGCCAGGCCGGCAGCACGTCCATATCAATGGTCAGATAAAGATGAGATACTTCCTGCAATTGCGCAGCCACAAACTGCCGGACTTGCGGCAACTGGCTTTCCTGCATCTGCGTGTCTTCCAGATAGGTCACGCCCAGCTCGCGAGCCCGCTCGAACAGGGCCGGCGTATTGGACAGTAACGAGACACCCAGACAGCAATAACGGACGGAACGTCCGTTTTGTGCGGCATGTTCGAACATCTGGTCGAACGGCGTGCCGGAACTGCCGGGGCGACTGGTGCGTAAATCAAAATGGGCATCCAGGTTCAGCACCAGGACTGTGCCGCTCTGTTCTGTCGAACGCAAATGCCGATCAAGTCCCAGATAACTGCCGTAGGCAATTTCGTGCCCACCACCGATAACGGCAAGGCGAGACGAGGCATTGAGCAGATTGCTGATCCGGTCTGCCAGCCGGCTTTGGGCCAGTTCCAGATTGTTATCGGGACAGTCGATATCGCCGGCATCATACAGATTCTTCAATTGATGGGCGGGCAAGCTGGCCAGCGCCCGGCGCACCTGGTCAGGCGCTTCGCGTGCGCCGATGCGGCCATGATTGCGGCTGACGCCTTCATCGCAGCAAAAGCCCAAAATAGCGGCCTGCCCGGCCAGGGTATCAGGCAGATCTGCGCCCAGTGGCTGGACGATCTGGTGGATGCGGCAGGTATCGCCCCGTTCGGAAGCGTCCACTCTGCCTTGCCAGGAAAATAGTGCTTTTGACATTATGATAAGTGAAATTCAAGCGTTCAGGACGGCCTGCAAAAATGAACGGGTACGTTCATGCGCCGGCTGTGTAAAGATGACAGAAGGGGTATCTTCTTCAAGGATCACGCCGTGATCCATGACCACCACTTTGTCGGCAACATCACGGGCAAAGCCCATCTCGTGCGTAACGACCAGCATGGTCATCCCTTCGCTTGCCAGCATTTTCATCACCTGCAACACCTCGCCTACCAGTTCGGGATCCAGCGCCGACGTCGGTTCGTCAAACAGCATCACTTCCGGTTCCATGGCCAGCGCCCGTGCAATGGCCACGCGCTGCTTCTGTCCGCCCGACAGGCTGGCGGGCATTGCCTGCGCCTTTTCCTTTAAGCCCACTTTTTCCAGCAACGACAACGCCAGTTTTTTCGCATCGGCATCAGCGGTCTTTTTCAGTGTCCTGGGCGCAATCGTGACATTGTCCAGTACTGACAGATGGGGAAACAGATTGAATGACTGGAATACCATGCCTACGTTCATGCGCAATGCATTCAGGTCATTTTCGGCGATCAGTTTGCCGTCTGTCAGCAGCGCTTGTCCGTTGATGGTGATATTGCCTTTTTGCGCAGTCTCCAACCCATTGCAGCAGCGCAACAGGGTGCTTTTTCCCGAGCCGCTGGGGCCGATCAGGACCACAACAGAAGATCGTGCAATATCCAGGCTCACGCCCTTGAGCACTTGATGATCGCCGTAGTATTTTTCAACGCGATCAAGATGAATCATGGCTGGCGTCATTGAACCATTCCTCCGGCTTTGAGTGAGTTTTCTACTTTGCGCAATATGAACATCGCTGTGGCAGTCAGCGCCAGATAAATGACTGCGATCACCAGGTAGGTTTCCAGCGAACGGTATGACACGCTGATAATTTTCTGACCTTCATGCATGACATCGTGAATCGTCAGCAAAGACACCAGGGCAGAGTTTTTGATAAGCGCGATAAACTCATTGCCCAGCGGCGGGATCATGCGCACCAGCGCCTGGGGCAGAATAATTTTGCGCATGGCCTGGCGCGCAGACATGCCCAGCGACCGGGCCGCTTCGCCCTGTCCCTTGTCCACCGATTGAATGGAACCGCGAACCACTTCGGAAACATACGAGGCCGAATACATGCCCAGTCCCAGTACGCCGCACAGGTAGGCCGGCAAAAGGATGCCAAATTGCGGCAGTCCGAAAAACCAGATAAACAATTGCACCAGCAGGGGGGTGCCGCGGAAAATGGTCAGATAGGTGCTGCACAGCATATAGATAAATCTGCGCTCAGGGTTCAGGCGCCCGATGCCGATGAGCAGACCGACAAAGCATGAGAGCAGCAATGCGCCGGCAGTGACCTCGATGGTCACCAGGGTTCCGCGCAGCAATGGTTCCCAGCCGGCCAGGACAGGAGTGAAATCCAGATTCATGATTTGGCCTCGAACCATTTGTCCACGATTTTCTGATAGGTGCCGTTATCACGGATTTTCTTTAACGCTGCGTTCAGCGCATCACGTACTTGCGATTGTGATTTGCTCACGGCAATACCGTACTCTTCGGTGGTGATCTGCTCGTCCAGCACGATGAAGTCCGGGTTGTGCTGGGCGTAGAGTTTGGCGGCAGGCCTGCCGGTTACCGCCGCATCGGCACGGCCGATCTTCACCAGATTGAACATTTCTTCGTTCTTTTCCACTTCGACGCGGTTGATTTTGGGGAAATGTTCGGTCAGATAGTTGACTGATTTGGTTCCCACCTGGACTGAGACTTTCTTGCCATCCAGATCCTTGAGGTTGTTGATCTTGTTTTCCTTTTTGGTCAGCACGACCAATCCGCCCGCGTAGTATGAGTCAGTAAAATCCACTACATTTTTACGTTCGGGCGTAATGTAGATACCCGAAATGGCGGCATCTGCGCGACCGGACACAATGGCAGGAATCAGGCCCTTGAAGTCAATATTGGTCAATTCTATCGGCCGGTTCATTTCCTTGCCCAGCGCATGGATCAGCTCAATATCAAAACCGGTTGGTTTGCCGTCCTGGAAAAACTCCATGGGTGGAAAGGTGGCGTCGGTGACCACGCGCAACGGCGCGTCGGCAGCGACAGAAAGCGTAGGTGCTGCCAGGCCAAGAGCCAGCAGACCGGTCAGAAAAAATGTCTTCATGGAAGTTCCTTCACGTGAGTTAAACCAGGAGCGCTTTAAGCGTGGTTGAAATATTGGCTGCAGCCTTCACGGTTGCATCAATCAGTTGCTGGCTTCGTGGCAGGGCCCGGGCAGTGGGCGCCATCAGCGTAATGGATCCCAGTGCGATCCGCTTGTGCTGAAAGAGTGGAGCGCTGACACCCCAGACCCCGTCGTCTACTTCGCCTTCGGATACCGCATAACCTTGTTGCTGGATCTGGCGCAGCTCTGCCGCCAGTTGCTCTGCCTGTGTACCGGTCAGCGCATGCTGCTGTACGGCTTCCTGCACAATAACCTGCTGTTTGGCCACAGGCAGAAAGGCCAGCAGGGATTTGGCCGATGCCCCGCGGATCAGTGGCAGCGAACGCCCCTTGACGAACGAACAGCGCAGGGAGCTGGTGCTTTCGACCATATCCAGGCAGACCGCCATTGCATCCAGCGCAACCAGTATGCCGACCGATTCACCTGTCTGAGTGGATAGGGTTAGCATATCCCGGCGTGCATGCTGCAATAGAAAAGACGATTGGCTGAATCCCCACGCTAATGGCAGGCATCCAGGGCCAGGCATGTATTGGCCCTGTGATTCGAACACAAACCCCCATTTTTTCAGTAGCGTCAGTTGCCGGTAAAGCGTACTCTGCGGTAAACCGGTAAGCGTGATCAGTTCGGCCACCGTTACCGGCCGTTCGATTTTGGCGAAAACCGACAGAATATAAAGCGCGCGATCTGCGCCGCCTTTGTCCGATTGAGAAAGCATGATGCTGCTGGAAAAGAAAATGAGAAACGCAGAATAACTTCAATTTCTCAATAATCAAATAATCTATTCCCGTTTATTGAGAAAATAATGGAAAACCCCGATGTGTCACTAACGCCGCCTCCCGATGCAAGGGTTTAAGCTTCGTTCAATGGCAGCGAACCACGCCAGCAGGCCGGTGGACGCAAGTCGCATGTCAGGCAGGACCGGTTTTCCGAAGAAGGTTGTCCTGTCAGGGGGGCAAATTCTACAGATGAAAAATCCCGCGGACCCTGTTCTTGCCGTCCTTCTTGCCGGGCGATTATGTGTCGTGCGGCGCGCGGCCTTGTCCGTTGCGTTGCCTTTTGCGGCGGGCCGGCCCGATGGCCTGCAGGCGTGACGGCGCTTTCCTTTCCATATTGATATGCGGGTTGTGATCTGATCAATCAAGCGCAAATGGGCGGTCCGGCACACAGCCAGGGTCAGGTTCACTGCGGGCGATGCAGGGTGTTCTGGCGATGACCACCGCAAAAACCCGTTCCACGCCGGCGGCGATCAATGCCCGGGCGGCGGCATTGAGTGTGCTGCCCGTGGTCAGCACGTCGTCCACCAGGACCGCGCATGGCAAATGACTATTGCGAGCGCAATAATACAGATGCGCGGTATTGGCGTGCCGCTGACGGCGGTTCAGCGTACTCTGCTTCAGATGGTCTGGTTCCCGATACAGCAGTGAATGCCACACCGGCGTGTTCAGTAACCGACCCAGTCTGCCGGCGAACTCGCCGGCCGGATTGAAACCGCGTCGTTGCAGCGAGCGCAAACTGCCGGGAATCGGGATCAGGGGCGACAAGGCCGGCCATGGTGGCGCGTCGCCATTTGGGCTGCCCAGATGAATGGCTTCCAGCGCCAGCGCCGCAAACGCAGCAGCCAGCTGAAACTGTCGGGCATTCTTATAGCGCAGAACCAGGCCGTCAGCAGGGTGGACATAATCAAAGGCGGCGATGACTTTTTCCAGCGCAGGCGTTTGATCTGCACAGTCGGGGCAGGGGCCCGGCGCCGGCAGTGCCAGCGCGCAACGGGCGCAGCGCCAGGGATGATGATGTAATGAGTGCTGAATGTCGCGTGCGCAACCGCAACAGAGCTGGGCGAGCGGCGCCGGACCATTGCATAGCGCACACGGGGCTCTGAAGACAGCGGGCATGCGCGCGCGCAGACGGGAAAATCGTGAGGAAAACGCCCTGACTGCAGTCATGGCAGGTCACCTTTATTACAATGACAGATTGCATAATCTGCCAGAATGCAGTTCTGGCATCAATCGGGTTTGTGATACCAATGTCCCAGCTTATTCATTCGGCTTCCCGGCTGCCCATCAACATGACGCATGTTCGTCAGCAGTTTGCCCGCCGTGGCGCCCTGGAAGACGCGCGCTTTTTCTATGATGAAATCGCCACGCGCATGATTGATCGCCTGGGCTATATCAAAGTGGCGCCCCAGCGAGTTGTCGATGCCGGTTGCGGCCCCGGCAATTCGCTGTATCTGCTGGCGGCGCGCTATCCGCAGGCATCGGTCATCGGGGTGGACCACTGCGCGCCCTTTATTGAGCATTGCAAAAGCCAGTATGTGCCCAAAGGGCTCAAATCCATCATGCAAAAACTCAAGGGCCGGCCAGGTTTCTCCTTCGAGCTCGCCGATATGGCGGCTATGCCCATGGCGCCCGAATCGGTCGATATGGTGTGGTCCAATCTGGCGCTGCATTGGCATCAGCAACCGCATGATGTCATCCGTGAATGGCGTCGGGTCCTGAGCAACAACGGCCTGGCCATGTTTTCCTGTCTTGGCCCTGGCACCTTTCGTGAACTGCGCAGTGCCGTGGCGGCAGCGGGTATCCAGACCCAGACCATGCAATTTGTTGATATGCATGATTTCGGTGACATCCTTCTGGAAAATGGTTTTATGGACCCGGTCATGGACCAGGAAGTGATCACGCTGACTTATCGCACCGTGGATGCCCTGCTCAAGGATGTGCGCGGGCTGGGAGGCAATCCGAGTGAAGCGCGCAGCGACGGACTCAAGGGGCGGGCGTGGTACCGTCGTCTTCGTGACGCTCTGGATGCGGGTCGTGGAGAAGACGGTTTATTGCGCTTGTCATTGGAAGTGGCGTATGGACATGCCTGGTGCAAGCCGGTCAGGCAAAATGCGGCGGGCGAAACCCTGGTGCCGGTCAGTGCGATCAAGCGGGCGGTACGTTAGGCATCCATGCGCATGATGACGCACTCGATGGCAATCGTGATCATGTGTCGCCGACCGGCGCCACTTGAAAAACAGCGATCACTGGTGCGCCGGGCTATTCGCTGCGCGATTCACGTGACAGCAGAAGGGATACGGCCTGCAGCGGGGGGACTTTGTCGAACAATACGGCGCAGACCGCTTCTGTAATGGGCATATCAATAGCCAGCCCGCGTGCGCGGGTGAGGGCGGCACGGGCACAGCGAACACCTTCGGCGGTCATGCCGGAAGACAGAATCGTCTCCAGGTCCTGACCCTGGCCTAGGGCGACACCCACCTGGCGGTTGCGCGACAGGTCTCCGGTTGCCGTCAGGACAAGGTCGCCCAGCCCGGTCAGCCCGCTGAACGTAGCGGCTTCACCGCCCAGCGCCAGGCCCAGGCGGCTCATTTCGGCCAGTCCACGGGTAATGAGCGCGGCGCGTGCATTCATGCCCAGCGCCAGTCCATCGGCAATGCCGCAGGCGATGGCGATCACGTTTTTCATGGCGCCGCCTACTTCAACGCCGACTACGTCATGGCTTCGATAAATGCGTGTATTGCCCGCATGCAGGGCTTCTGTTGCCCGGGCTCTGACACACTCATGGCGGCTGGCCACAGTCAGCGCCACCGGCAGGCCCTGGGCGACCTCACGCGCAAACGAAGGGCCGGACAGCACGCCGGTATAGGGCACGATATCTTCAAGAATGGCCTGCACCACTTCGTGAGGCAGGCGCGCCGTTTGTTGTTCGAAGCCTTTGCATGTCCACAGCACCGGCGTTGTCTGCAGGCCGGCGGCCGGCAGATGCTTGCGTAAAAGCGTGCAGGTGTGGGCGATGGCGGCCACTGGCGTGCCCAGGATGATCAGCGATGCGGACGCTTCTTGCAGAAATGCGAACGCCTGGTCCAGATCGTTGCTGGCAAGCAAGCCCGGCGGCAGGGGAATATCCTGCAGATACCGCGGATTGCGGTGCTGCTGGTTGATGTGTCTTGCCGTTTCGGGGTCGCGCGCCCAGACCATGGTCTGGGCGTTATTGCAGGCCGCATGCGCTAGCGCTGTGCCCCAACTGCCTGCGCCAAGAACGAGTACGCGCAATGATGACGGCGAGGGCTCAGGCGTCATGGGCGTTTATTATTTATTGACGGGTTGTGCCGGGAGGCACGTAAATGCCCGAACCGCTGTCAGGCGAGCCGTTGCCGCCGGCCTGCTTTTGTGCTTCCTGTACGCGCTGTTCATACAATGCCTGGAAATTGACTTCGGCCAGGTGCAGCGGAGGCAGCGACGTGCGGTTGATGGCATCGGCTACGTTGGCGCGCAGGTACGGAAATAGCATGGTGGGGCAGACAATGCCGATGAGCGGTTCGAACTGTTCTTCAGGCACATTGGCGATCTCGAAAATGCCAGCCTGCGTGCCTTCGACCAGATACAGCGTTTTGTCGCCGATCTTGGTGGTGATCGTCACTGTTACTGTCGCTTCGAAAACGGTATCGGCCAGGCGTTCGCCGCCGACGTTCAGAGACACTTCAACGTTCGGCGTTTCCTGTTCCAGGAAGATTTGCGGTGCGTTGGGCATTTCCAGCGAAAGGTCCTTGAGATAGACGCGTTGCATCGCGAATACCGGGTCTGTTCCTGTCGCGTCGTTGTTCGATGCAGCGTTGTTTTCGTCAGCCATATAACTTCCTAAATGATGTAAATTTCAAAAATAAGCGGGTTACGCACCCAGCATGGTAACCAGTTTACCGTCGCGGTCAAGCGCCATCAGATCGTCACAGCCGCCAATATGCGCCTGATCAATAAAAATTTGCGGCACCGTGGTGCGCCCGCCGGATCGTTCAATCATAGCAGCCCGTTGCTCCCGGTTTGTGTCAATGCTGATTTTCTCCAGATCGTTCACGCCGCGTTCACGCAATAATTTTTCAGCGCGCACGCAGTAAGGGCAGGTCTGCTTGTAGTACATGGTCACTTTTTTCATCATGAGCCTTATCTAGTCTGTGCTGTATGTCGCAATGGATACTGTCCTGCGCCGCCGTGGCGACGCCGGTAAGGGCGTTAACCGTGCTGTTTGACGGGCATGCCGTCGGCTTTCCAGGCGCCCATGCCGCCGGCCAGCGTATACACATTTTCTGTGTTTTTGCTGCGTAGCACATTCGCCATTTTGGCCGACTCGCGCCCATTGTCGCACACCAGGATCAGCGGTTTGTTGCGCGGCAGGGTGCCGGCTTTCTGCTCGAAGTCGGCTGCCGGCAGATTGCGCGCGGAAGGAATGGAGCCGCCGCGATAGCTCTCGGCGGGACGCAAATCGACAAACACCGCATTTTCACGGTTGGCCAGGTTGACTGCGTCTTTGACGCTCAGCCCGGCATTGCCCTTGCCCTGTTGACGCAGCATGGGGAAAACCAGCAGTGCGCCTGACACCAGCAGAAAAATGAGAAAGTAAATCGAGTTCTGGTAAAAAAGAAAATCCACAATGAATCCTGAAAATGCGTTTTTCAAACGCTGAATTTACTGATTATAAAATAGCTCGCCTATTCGCGATAAGACTTCTGTAAAATAGAGGAAAATTAATGGTTGACCCGGGCTGCAGGCACGCGGCGGGCCGATTTTCAACCCAGTACAGTTTTTCAGTTTGTCTTGCGGGAATCAACAATGTATAAGCTAGTGTTAATGCGCCATGGCGAAAGCCAGTGGAATCTTGAAAACCGGTTTACCGGCTGGAAAGACGTCGATCTGACTGAAACCGGCCGCCAGCAGGCCTGGGAAGCCGGCGAGCTGCTCAAAAAAGAAGGCTACACCTTCGATCTGGCATTCACATCCGTATTAAAGCGCGCTATCCGCACCCTCTGGATTGCGCTGGACGCCATGGACGCCATGTATACGCCGGTGCATCCGAGCTGGCGCCTGAATGAGCGGCACTATGGCGCGTTGCAGGGTTTGAATAAAGCGGAAACAGCGCAGAAATATGGCGACGAGCAGGTGCTGATATGGCGCCGCGCCTACGCCATTGCGCCCGAGCCGCTGGACGGTGACGACGAACGTCACCCGCGCTTTGATGCGCGCTACAGTCGCATTGCGCCTGCCGATCTGCC
>Ga0079224_100006907_pt1 | contig 15126 bp, 5 predicted proteins | sample Stecom2015_FD_80414 | JGI IMG/M metagenome (GOLD analysis project Ga0079224, IMG submission 80414) | Agricultural soil microbial communities from Utah to study Nitrogen management - Steer compost 2015 | ecosystem: Environmental > Terrestrial > Soil > Agricultural land | place: USA: Utah...
ACGGTGGCGTGTGGCGTTGTAAACATCGTTACCCAACGAATAAGTAAACAGCGCGTGCATCGAAAACCGCTTATAGCGGAATGTCGTATGCAACGAGCCAAACCAGTCTGGATTGGGATTACCAATGACCACTCTATCCTTTTGGTCAATGATATTATCGCCATTTTGATCCACGAAATGTACATCTCCCGCTTCAAAAGGTAACAAACTACCATCTGTTAAGCGTCTACTCAAACCCGTATTCGCCGCATCACGCGCCGTGGCAAAGACACCATAGGTCTGCAGACCGTAAAACTGGTTGGCCGCGCCACCCTCTTCGGTAATCATGCGGGCACCATAATACATCGTCTCAAACGCACCGCCCGGCAGCGTCAACACTTTGTTCCGATAGGTCGCCAGTTGTAGCCCCATATCCCACTTCATATCTAGTTTGTTAATCAGCCGTCCTGTGATGTTCAAATCCAAACCGTTGTTTTGCATCGATGCACCATTGGTAAACGCCAAATCCATCCCTGTCTCTGCCGATAGAGCTTGATAGGTAATCATATCCTTAAACCGATGGTTGTATAAATCGACCGATATATTTATCCGTTCTTTGGCTAACGATAGATCCAGTCCCAAATTGGCTTTGAAAGCACGTTCCCATTGCAACACCGGGTTTCCGATATTCCCCCGGATAAGTCCCTGTATGCCCAGAAAATTCTGAGAAATATAATAGGTACGGGCTGCATAGTCACCGATATCGTCGTTCCCCGATACGCCATAGGAAGCGCGCACTTTAAAGAGGTTGATAGCGTCCGCACGGAAGAAGTCCTCAGCAGAAACTATCCAAGCTACATGGAATGCCGTGTTAAGTGCAAAGGCATCTTTTCCTAGCTTTAGCGCACCATGCCGCGCATCAGGGCCAAACCGTGAGGAACCATCCAGTGCGGCATCCCAACGCAATAGGTAGCGTTCTTTATACGCATAATCATGCGACATATAAGCATTCATCCAGTTGGCATTTCCAAAGCCACCGCGGATCTGGCGCAACAGGTTACTACCGCCCGTTACATTTACGTAATTATCGTTGGCCGTGTTAAAAGCCAGGCCATAATCGTATTCTGCCTTGCGCTGCTGTACACGAAAGCCGATCCGGTTGCTTAAACGGTGATCCGTTCCGAACGTATTGTTGGCCGTAAAGTACGTGTCGTTAAACAACGCAAAGAGTTTCCGGTTCTGGATGCCCGCTTCATTTCGTATATCTGCCGTAGGCTGATCTTCGGAAAACACCCCCAGTTCGGGCAAGAAAAAGTTCTCCCGGCCTTTATCGTATACCAACCCCGCTACAGTACGCAAGGCATAACGGTCGCTGAACTGATAATTGAAATGCAGATTTCCGACGAAGCGGTAGCTTTGGTTCTGCCCTATGGTATTCTCGCTGACCAACACCGCAGGATTACTCTGATTAAAAACATCGACATCTGCAAATACCGGCGACATGTTACCTTCCCCGTCAAAACCATACGGCGCCAAAAAGGGGGACTTAATCAACGCTTGGTATAATGGACTGGAGTGCGAATCCACGCCTTGGTTTCGAATATCATGGCGATTGTAGAAAAAAGAAAGGTTACTCTGCACCGTAAATTTCTCCGATAAGGTGAGATCGCCATTTAAACGCATGTTGTATCGGGTCAGGTTATCGTATTTTAACACGCTCCGATCATTGATATAACCCGCCGACAGGGCATACTGTGCAATGTTATCGCCCCCTGCTACTTTCAGGTAGTAGTTTTGGTTGATGCTGTGATCCATCACTTCTGATTGCCAATCCGTTTCGTTCAAATAGCCAAATCGTTCCGTATTTTCGGCATCCAACCTGTAGTACGGCAACCGCGCTATAGAGTCCGCTCCTAAACCCTGCGTACTCAACAATTCCGACAAGTAACTCCTATAGCCCCTACTGTCCATCATCGGCAGGCTTTTCGGCTTGTTATTGAATCCGGTTGTTGCTAAAAAATCAATCCGTGTAGCCAGCTCTTTCGCGCGAGCGGTCGTAATAAAGATAACCCCATTACTACCCTTGGTGCCATACAGTGCCGATCCATCCTTTAATACGGATATGTTATCGATATCTTTTACATCGATGTTCGCTAGGCCCGACTCGCGGTAATTGGCGAGTAACTCCGCACTATAGTCCTCGTCGTCATACAGGACACCGTCCACGACCAAGAGAGGTTTGGATGTGCCGTAGAACGAATTGATACCCCGAAGGGTCAGGTTTGCCCCTGTATTGGTTGTCCCTGAATTACGCACCACATCCAGTCCTGCTATTTTCCCCTGTAAGAACTGTGCTGTATTATCGTTGGAGGTTGTTCTCCACAGGTATTTTCCAAGATCCACAGTCTGCACCGCAGCGGCTTGTGAGAGGACACTTTGTTTCTCGTTGAACAAGATTGCTTCCTGGCGGATAGGGTTATAGCCTTCCTCATACAACCAAATTTCCAAATTCGATTCTCCGGTCTTCGCAAACACGATTTTCTCCTGATAACCGGGTGCATTGATGGTTATCTTTGCCGTCGCCGAGGGTAGCTTAAGGGAAAACGTACCATCGTCTTCGGTAATGGCTGCCGAGAATCCGACCACCTGCACACTGGCGCCGACTACCGGGACGCCGCTATCTGCTGCCCGGACCGTTCCAGAGACCGTTAGTTCCTGCACGTACTCCCTTGTTATTTCCAGTTTTATGGACGGTGCTGCCGATCGTGCCTGCAATGACCCGCTCGATAGGCAAGTGGCTAACGCAGTACCTCCAATACATAGTTTATATAGCAATTGCATCATCTAATTGGTTTAGTTGGTTTTTAGTTTCGGCACAAAGCGTAAGTAATCCAGTACCAATGTATTGTTTCCGACTGCCGTTGTTGCCTCCGATCGCAATATGGGGACGATCCGGTTGTAATCTGTCAAACTGAATTCCCCGAGATAAACCTCGTTGTAATTGTTCAGCTCTACATTGGTATACGGGAATTCATAAATGGGCTCTCTGACTTCTATACCTGGATCCTCTTCGCTCGGACGCGTATCAAACTCAAAAATCCCGACCTGCTGCTGGAAGACGTTTGCCTGGACATCGTTCAACGCTCGCCAATATACATCATACACTGTGCTATACATCCGAGGAGTCTGGTATCGTACTTCCAAACTGGAAACCCCATGGTCGTACAGCATAATATCCGTAAAGAACTCACCGAATGGATCTTTGCGAACCCGGTGGAACGTTCTTTCCGCGACCGAGGCTGAAAAACTCCAAGGCTGCTCTCCTTCGACATAAACATCCACAAGTTTATTCGGTATAGGCAAAGTCGGTCTATCCAAGAAATGAATCCAACCATTACTCAAGCGCACGGAACGGCTAATAGCCGATTTATCTACCGGGAACGGCACATTGGATCTGCTGAGCAGCATAGCTGGTAAATTTTCTTTATCATACATCTGATCAAATAGCATATCTTTTACGATATGGTACTGACTGATAGCATACGAGGAATCTGCATGGTTGCGATAATTTACGTAGGGTAGGAACTGTTGTGCTTCCGCTATAAAATCCGCGTCGTTCAGCACAAAATAGGTAAACCGCTTGGTCTCGTCCCGCACATCGCCTACTTCCCGCAGAAATTCATTGTTTAAGTAGTAATCTTCGGGATCTTCGACCACGGCCGTATCATGCAGGTTATAATCATTCAAACTCAGGATAAAAGCGTTTTGCTGTTCATCTTTATGCTCGTTTATATATTCCCATAAACTTTGTCTGGGTGCCAGCACTTCGGTAATAATATGATAGATACCGTCGGCGCCCGCCTGGTCTGTTTTCGTAAAGGCAGCGCCATCGATCTCGCTGTTAACGAAGTCAAGTATTTTACCGCTGAGCATCGTAAGACGAACGGTATCCGCCGAGGTATTCAGCCGATGGGTCGATACGGCAATGTGGTTTTTCACAAAGCGTTCCAACGCTTCCGCATCATTCTGCAGGGATGGGGCTACAGCTTGTACGCGACTATTTTCCGGCGAGAAGACGGTATAAGCATTATTGCCATTCAACATTTTGTCTACGCCTGATGTACGTAGCAACTTCATAAATTCGCTGGCCTCGGATTCTTTTTCTAATCGTTCCAACAGCGGTTCGTTGGTCAACCCCTCGTTATCCCGGGCATGTTCATCCCAAGGGTCGGAGCAACCGACCTGTAGTAACAGGATACAGATCAGTCCGATCAGGGGTGTTAGTATATGGTGTCTTTTCATTATCTTCATCTTTAAAGTGTTACGGATAAACAGCATTGCCCTCGGTGTCAAACTGTGGATAGATTTGCTCTTGGTCTATCGGGATGAATTGGATGAAATCAATCATAAATACAGCTCTCGCATTCGTACTCGCTTCAAACCGTAGCGTTTGCCTGTCTGTTACGTCGATATCCACAATACCAACCATTTTACAGTTAAAATTATTTACACCCGAGGGACTTCCCGCAATATGCTTTTTATATCCCAGTGCCTCCAGTTCCCGTTCGGGTAATGTACGTATCCTGTATTCTCCATTATTCAGTGTTCGAGATAGTTGCTGTCCATTAATGTAAGTTCGAATTGTGTTCCCTCCATCATCAGTCCTTGTTCGCCAACCTACCCAAACTTTATAGCGTCCTCTCACGATAACAGGTGTCTTAAATTCAATCCATGGAATAACCGCTCCTCTCAGATACACTTGCAACAAATCTCCATAAGCAGCACCTCCCATGTTACCTGAAGTCGCGCCAAAATAATCAAGCACCTGGTTGTCTGCCCCTCCCCAAATGGCATCTCGAAGATAACCCTTTAGTATTTTCAAGTCCCCTCTACGATACACTCCTGCTACTTTAAGCTCGGGTTGATCACTAGGATCCCAATCCACGCGGAAAGGTTGCCGTTGTTTAATGTAGATGTCGTCTTTGATATAGTGCAAGACACCATTAACCGCCGTATTATCGCTGGCCTGGCGATCTACTTCGGCACCTTCTTCCAGTTCGCCAAGCCAGACTTCTTCATTCAGCAAGATCCGCTCCCGATCCACCTTGACCAAAAGTACCTCACGCGGCACTTTCGTGGTGTGCGAACTGGAAAAGGCCAGATCGGAGACATATTTCAAGTCTGGTAAAATGTGGTAGGCTATATGCATATACAAGCTATCTTCTGGATTTTTTGGGTTTCCGGTATGATTGTACTTTTCTACTAAATCCTGTATCGTGTTGAAACCTCGTTGGGCAAAAGTCGCATTGCTCACCGCAAGCACGGAGAAATACTGTTCGGCTACCCGTTGATTGAGCACCGCATCCAAACCGGTTAGTTGCAGGGCCTCGGCAAATAGACTTAAATTCGGGTCGGCTTCAATTTCCTGCATCACCGTATTCGTCACCTTCGTAAATACCTTATCGATCCCATGGATCAACCCGTTTCCCGTCCGGATATTCGGCATAATAATCTTCGATTCTTTGTTTAAGACGAAATACGACTCCCCCTCTATATTTTGTACAGCAGTCGTGATAAACATTCCGAAAACCGAGTTACGCTGGATCTTGCCATCCCGAAACTGCCCCGTAGAAACCGTATCCTGTACAATATGAAGGTTGACCAAGTCTTTCACATCCGCCTCGGCGAGATCGCTTATGCTGCTTTTACCCTCACTTTGCAGAAAGGTCTGCATGGCGCTGTTATTCGGTGCAAAAACCGTATACGTCCCCCAAGCATCTAAATACGAAGATGCACCCGCCAGCTTAATGGCTTCGGCGAAAAGGCTATAATCTTCATGTTCCGCTAGAAAGCGGTTGATATTCGGACGGGTATCCGTTGTTTCCGTAAAATTCTCTTTTGTGCAGGAAAATGGCAACCAGAGTACCGCTGCCAGTAACAGCAGACCTGTCATGTGGTATATCTTTTTCGCTTTCATCACTGTTATATCTTTAGTTTCCATAAAAAGGATTTTGTTGCAATACACCTCCGCTACGTTGGATCTCGATAAAATAAATCGGAAGGTAATGGCTGTTTACATCGCGGTATTTGCCGAGCATGGCTTGCTGCCGATCCGCCGGCGCATAGTTTACGACCATATTGGTAATCAAATCGATCCGTTGGTAGTTGTTCCGGCGGGCATTGCGCAACACATCAAACCAACGCTTTCCTTCGTACGCAAATTCCCGGGCACGTTCCTCCACAATGAAACTCGTGATGCCCTCCTGGTCATCCGGTGCAGGATCTAAATCAGTACCTTGCATGGCATTTCCACGCTCCCGAATCGTGTAAAGTAAATCGAGAGCCTCCTGTCCACGGTTCAGACCATTTAGCGCCTCAGCTTTCATCAGGAGTACATCCGCGTAGCGGTAAACCATCCAATGTGTATAGGATTCTTCCAGCGACTTGGTCTGCGTCCGGTTTAGGCCATGGTACTTGTAAATCATGTTGGTCGCAGTCGACAATGCACCCCGATCGCCACGTACGTCAAAGTTTTCTGGATCCATAGCGTCAAATTGAAATAAATCTTCATATACATGCTGTCCGGCTGTATAAAGGGCATTCTGCCGAAACAAAGCATAAAAAGGATTCAGTTGTTGCCGGTCATACTGCAATTCAAAAATGCCTTCGACAGAATTCCCCTGTCCGAAAAGCTGGTTCAACCAAGTGGATGGATCTCCCGGTACCAGTTCAAATATGCCGGCATCGATAATTTCATCACAGGCATCTGCGGCTTTTTGAAAGTCGTTTTGCCAGAGATAGGCATCTGCCAGCATGGCGTTTACGGTATAGCGCGTAATTTTGCCTTTATCTGCAGCCGTGCTCCCAAACGTTTCACGTACCATCGGCTCGGCACGGAGCAGATCGTCTACTACTGCCTGCAGCACTGTTGCCTGCGGTGATTTCGCGATGGACACTAAATCCTCGTCTGAAGCAGTATATGTTAATTTAATTGGCACATCACCCCAAATACGCGCTAGATTAAGATACATCCAGGCCCGAATTGCCAAGGCCTCGCCTACATAGGCATCTAGATCTGCCTGTGTAAACGTCGGATCAAGTTCTCGGACGGCCGGCGCATTGTCGATAACGTTATTGCAGTAATTAATAATCTTATAGAACATGCCCCAATCGCTGAACAAATTGGTCGGCAGCATATCGGCAAAACGGTATTCGGTATACGTCTGTGGAGCGAATGTACTGATATCGACCATATCCGTACGGATCTCAGCATGCATAAAAAGCTCCTGACTCAGGTGCCGGTTGCCATAGATCGGTGTTATCAAGGATATGTACAGCCCATTGACTGCGGCCCGCACCTGCTCCTTCGTTTTCCAATAATCCTCGGCTACTACCCCTTCCTGTGGTTTGAGCTCCAACCATTTATTACAGGAACTGAAACTTAGCAACACAATTGCAAGGACGGGAATTGATTTTTTGAATATATGTATCATCACTATCTCCTTCTAGGTTAAAAATTTGTCGATAAACCGAATGTAAAGCGTATCGTTGGCGGTGTGCGCGAATTGTCCCGTGCCAAACCGAAAATGCCGCTCTGCATGTTGACTTCCGGATCCTGCCCCAGATACCTCGTCCAGGTATAGAAATTTTCGCCCGTTACGTACAAGCGCAGATTACTCATGCCTATACGATCAATCATACTGCCTCGATTAAAGGTATAACTGACCGTCGCCGAACGGAAACGAAGAAACGATGCATCCTGCACATAACGATCGGACCCCAACCAGTTATACCCCATACCCATCAGTGCCCGCGGCATGTCGGTCACGTCGCCCTCTTTCCTCCAGCGGCGTAATACGGCAGTCGACTGGTTATCATAGTTGGTCATCTTTGTGGTATGCATCAATGCATCGTTAATGACTTCATATCCTAACCGGAAATTGAAAAACAGGTTTATCCGCAAACTATTCTTAATCGTAATCGATGGTCCGAATCCCCCCGTAAACCTCGGATTAGAATTGCCGAGATATACAATGTCCCGCTCGTCTATACTGCCATCGTTGTTGATATCCGCATATTTTGCGTCTCCTGGCTGAAACACGTAATCGGTATGGGGGTAGTTAAACCGCATATACACGGGCTCGCCGTCCGGGCCATAAATTGGCTGACCATTGATATCTTTCGCGATCGTCTCTTCGAGGGTCGAGTACACGCCCTCGTAACGGTAACCAAAGAAGGAACCAATGGGGTTATTAATCTGTAGGAATCGTTTATAATCGCCATTGACCGTTCCGGTTCCCGATTCGTTTACAAAGAACTCCGGTACGTCGCGCACCACGTTCAGGTTCCGCGCAATATTAAAGGCAAAATCGATCATTAAGTTTTTCGAACGGTACGGGGTCGCATGAAGATTCAATTCCCATCCTTGGTTGTCCATCACACCGTAGTTCAGCCAGATGCTTTCGAATCCCGAGGTATTGGGTATACCTAAGTCATCGAACAGCATGTCGGTGGTACGATTGCGATACAACTCTAAATCCAAACGGAAACGTCGTTTCCACATTTCCAGATTCAATCCTACATTGGCCCCTTTCACCCGTTCGAATTTGAGATTTCTATACGCCATATTCGCCGGGACTGTTCCTGCTTCACCCAGATACGTCTGCTCGTAGCTCACGATGTTGCTGTAAAAGAGGTAATCGTAACGAGGTGCTTTCCCAGAATGCCCGTAACTTGCACGGAAACTCAGCTCGTCAATAAACGACAGGTCCTCCATGAAGCGTTCACCCGAGACACGCCAGCGGGTAGAAATAGAAGGAAAATAGCCGTAACGATAATTCGCTCCGAATTTGGAGTTTCCATCGCCACGGACACCCACATTCACGATATAGCGGTCCAAGAATTTATATTGGGTACTAAACACACCGCCAATTGATCGCGATTGTCCTTCTCCGCCCCGCAATGCTAGTTCGTTGTTCTGTGTCCGGCCTGGATTGGATGGGTCGGTCAATAAGGTAGAGGCTGTATTCGATATCATTGATTCATAACTCAACCCGCGAAAATCATCGGTCTGCCAAGAAAACAGCATCTGCAGATCATGCTTCATCTTATCGCCGAGATTCGGCGTATAAATCAGGTTGGACTTTGTCTGAATTCTAAAATCATCGCGATCGGATTCCCCCGCACGGTTCACGACCGTCTCCGTATACGGCCTACCCGTTGCTAACTGTGGTAAGAAATTATTCACCCGCGTGTTGTTCATATCGAACATCACACTAAAATCCGAAAACAGTATTCCCTTAATCAGTTCATAACGTAAATTAAAAGTCGGTGTAATCCGTTCGCCCATGTGCTTATTGTAGGCATATTCGGCCATTGCCGCCGGATTATACGTACGAGGATAGGCCCCTTGAATGTTTTGACCCGGCGAGAAATAAACCGGCATCAAGTTTCCGTAGGGATCGTATTCATACAAGCTCATATTTGGCATCTTAATGTACGCCGCTCCACGGATGTTATCCTGATTATCTCCGGAATTGACGTAATTTCGATCGGTCACCGTATGGGTATAGGCAATATCCGTACGGAATTTAATGCGTTCTGATATGTCGTAATCTAAATTTAATCGTGCGGCAATCCGGTTTAAACCCGTTCCAACCGTTACGCCGCGCTGTCCCAGATAGCTAACCGAAGAGTAACACCTTGCTTTTTCTCCACCACCTTGTATCGAAAAGGTATGGTCGTTGGACAGACCCGTTTGGTTAATCGCCTTAATCCAATCCGTATTTTGGCTATAATTATGGTAATAGTATACATCCCCCGGATCGTATTGAAATTCTTTACTGGTCAGCGTATTCAAAGGCTGGCCAGTGCGGTTCATATACATTTCCGGAATCAGCGAAGAGTATTGGTCGCCGCTGAGCAACGGAATAGCACTTGGCACAGTGGAAAGCGCTCCGCGGAAGGAATATCCCACCCGAGGCTTTGACATCGTTCCGCGCTTTGTTGTAATCAACAGGACGCCGTTGGAACCTCTTGCCCCCCACATGGCCGTCGCTGCAGCATCTTTTAAAACATAAATCGTCTCTATATCTGCCGGAGCCACATTCAGTAACTGGGCATAGGCATCTTCGTCGGCTGCTCCGAAGTTAAAGTCGCCCGGAATCTCCGTTTCGTAAGGCATGCCGTCAACTACAATCAGGGGTTCCGCGCTACCACTTAAGGACGAGGTACCTCGTATACGAATCGACATCCCCGAACCCGGATCACCGGAGTTGGCGGCTATATCAACGCCTGGCAAGCGCCCCTGCAGGGCCTCGTCAATAGACGCCGATTGCATATCCTGTAATACACTCGCATTAATAGTTGCCGTAGCCGTCGTTAAATCCCGGGCGGAAATATTCAATAACCCAGTATTAGGCTTGGCTCCGCCGGCACCCGTAACGACGATTTCTTCAATTTGGCTATCACTGGAGCGCAGTTCCAGGTTGATCTGGTTTCTGCTATTGATGCGCACCACTTGTGCGTTGTAACTGATAAATGAAAAGTTCAACCGGTTCAATGCCGTAGTGACTGCTAAGGCATAATTACCTTCTATATCCGTAGTTGTTGCAGCCACCGTTCGATTGTCGGCACTCAGTTCGGAAACTGTAACCCCCGCCAAGGGCTGTTTGGATGTGGCATCAATTACCTTGCCGCGCACAATGTGTTGCGCGACCGCTGTCTGCCCTACACAGCATATCCAAAACAACAAAAGCGAAAAACTATATGTTAATTGTCTCATAATTTGGATTTAATTGTTGTAGTTTAAGTATCCGTTCAGCTCATGTAACACGATGCGATCGCTCAGGTATAGATCGGGCGTATAAACGGTCGACACCGTTCTCCCCTTTCTATCTACAAAGCGTAGGTTCCCGACGGCGTTGGAAACATTCACTGTCAACGATTCATCGTCGACATTTTTTGCTAAAGTAACGGCGGATAGGATATCCTGATTACCATCAGGCGCAACATTGACATTCGTCAGGATATGGTATCTAATAAAGCTCTCTATCTGGAATTTACCGACGATATCTCCCGTCGCTGGGTCGGGAGGTAAGACACCATCATCTATAGCCTGTTGCACAGCTTCGTTATTTGGCATGAGTAGGGTATATAAGCTCCCGCCCGCCACCCCGGTAATCACCCGGTCGTTTGCTACGTAGAGCGGCGATTTGGAAACATATTCCCAGAATCGGCTAACATTCGGATTTTCTGCCGCTATGCGCGCCATTGCTTCCCCGGCCGTTTCATTCGAGAATTCCAAAAGATTGTCTACATAATAAACACGTCCGTTGTTCCCAAACTTCGCTGTTCCGATAATGCGTACCGGCTCCTGTAAACGTTCGTTGCCTGCTGCATAAATATTGCCGTTTTTCCATTTGATAAATTCTCCTGGCAATGCCCGATCCCCCGTTTGGATAAAGCCTTGTGTATTATTGATATTTGCCAGTTCATCATTTGGAGTTTCGATGATATGTGAATATAGCAAGCGCGCCAGACGGGTCTGTGTCTGCCCATGTCCCATGGTATTCCCATTACGGTCGATCCACGACCACTCGTTCAACCGTTCGTTGTAGGAATAACCTAATCTATTCAGTAGACTATTGGAAAATAAAAACAGTGTAAATTTCGTTCCTGGATTGATAACAAGCCGTTTGTGCTCGCGCTCCAACAGCATTAGCATGAGCGAATATTCGGGATCCAAAATCACATGTCTATAGACCGTATTGAACAAATCAGATTCCTGTATCTTGTTGGTTCCATAAAAGAATCCGTTGCTTACAATTTGCTTATCAATGATATCTGCTTTGGTAAAACGGGCGGGTTCTTCGTGTAGATTGGTTTTTGTGGAGAACTGGCTGGGCCATACAGCGCTCTGCCATAACATCGTGTTGACAAAGTCTGCCAAAACTCCTTTCGGAACCCGGTTCAGCGTTTTGTAATGCTCCAAAAATACATTTCGTATCCAAGGCACTATAACATCATTGGTTGGAATAAACATGCTATACCCGTCCCGCTGTCCATCATTATCCTCCTCCTTGAGGAAGTTCTCATTGTTAGGCGAAAAGGCCAACAGTGGGTCATACACTTTGATGTATACCTCCGCCACCTGTCCGGTCCGATATTCGTAGGTTTTACTCGCTGTAGGGCTGTATTCGTATGTTACGAAAAACTGGTTTAAAACTGAATCGCGGAAAAAGCTATATTCCTCATTTTCGCGCAGATACTGATCTAAACTCGGACGGGGCAAGGTCACTACATCCACTTCATGTATTACCCCGTTTTCCGCAATAATATCGGCTTTAGCGACGGAACCGCCCATGAAGTGAAAATTTGAAGTTGATATGGATGGATGAAAAAAACTATAATCATCGGCAGAGAGACTATTAAACTGTCTATACTTTTCGTGGAAATAGGTTACATATTTATTGTTATTGTCACCATCTACATAGTAAGGTGTTCCGAAGTTCACTGTCACATTATTTCGATTCGACGCTCCCACAATGATTTCTCTTTCCGTTCCATTAATCTTCACTTTCTCTTTTCGGAAACCATCATAATAAGCTGTACGCCTCCGGAATCCCATCCCCTCTTGCCATCCCAAATTGGACTGGTAATCAGCAATACGGTTGGTCTGAAAAGCATTATAAACTAAAGCGTATCGGACGATTTGTTCGGCAACAGCATCCGGTACTTCTTCTACTGTTGCATAGTTGTGCTCTTGCAGAAAGCGGTGGACCGCATCGTCGTTTGGCGCAAACAATGTCCAATATCCGGCTTGGTTGAGCGTCTGCATATAGCCCGCTTTTTCGATTAACCGACGAAAATGGGAAAATCTCCCTTCTTCCTCCAGCCGGGTATATATCGGCGATTCCAGATCGTCCGGGCGGCTGTAGTAGTCATCGAAAGCTTCCTTCCGACAGCTTATACATAAAACGGCGAACACCACCCAGTGAAAGGTTAGCTTGTAAATACGCATATATTCGTTTTAATAGGTTTATAAAAATGTAATCTTACTTAAGTTTATCTTTAACAAAGGTTAGTAGCCCTTTTTATTTTAAAAATCTGTATCAAACAGATCTATTTCCTTCTCCGGCGTTTCGGTTCTTATAATTGTACATCAAATATATCTGGGAAGTCGACGGTTCGCAACCTGTGGCATCCTGCCAACTATTACCTGCTTTCGACTATTCTTTATGAGCTTCGAAACAACCCTATCCTTCGTGTGAGGCGGAGCGTCTCTACGGACAGTGTGGGAGAATTCAACTATGATCCGACAGGTACATAATCGTTATACGAAAGATAAACCAAAAGGGTTTACACCGTTATAGAAATATATGCTTGCTATAAATATGAGACCTCTGCGAGGGTCCAACATCCTTTTTTTATAAAGCACAAAGAAAAACGAGGTTAAACAGCTATGCGTTTGCTCCGAATTGGTATACTTTTAAAGCAAATAGCTTTCCGTTCGGAACAACTGAATACACGTAGGCGACAAACGCATGTGCATATAGCATAAACACATGTGCGGATATAGCATTTACCTACGCCTTTACCGTATACTATCATCTGTTCGTGATAAAGTCATAAGAGATTGCGACCAACAGCCCTACATTTGGGGCAAACTGCAGCACGTTTGTCGCAAACGTTCATTCGTTTGCAACAAACGTATATACAGATAGGACAAACTGTTTTTCAAATGGCACAAACTGTTTTGCATTTAGCTTAATCAAAAAGTCGTGATGCCCATAACAATCTTTCTAAAAACATGCCGTCTGGGCCGCTGCTGCGGAATATCTTTCGTCGGCTCCACACCGATAAAAGTATGCAACAACAAAAAAATCAAGCGGAGTAACCTTAGTTTCCTTCAGGTTGATGTAAGCTAGTTCTGATACTGGAGGGCCAATACCATGTGTCTGGGGAATCAGGAAAGTCGGCACGATGGGCCTGTAGATCGATAACATGTTCTTCGATCTCAAGCCGACACTCTTTAATCCCCTGCAATACCATCTTAGCGATTTGATACGCTCCATATGTGTTAAAATGTGTATTGTCCTCTAGTGGCTGGTGCTGATCAGGGAATGTACCTGCCGGATAGTGCACAAAAGCCTTCTTAGACCTTTCGACCCCCAGCGTTTCATAGAACATTCGCGTCATTTTATTTAGATCAATCAGCGGAACACGAAGTTCCTTAGCAACCCTACGCGCCGCTCCCGGATAATCGCCCAACGTATACAGCAACTGTCCGTCTCTCCCAAATGCCCGACGTGCGGTGGATGTAACAATAACAGGTATACCACCTTTAGCACGGAATTCCCGCACAAAGAAACGCAGGCGTTTTGTGTACCCATTGAATGCTCCAGCGTCCGCCCCCATCTCTTTTTGATCGTTGTGCCCGAATTCAATAAACAGATAGTCGCCCGGCTTCACTAAATTTAGTATTTTTAACAGTCTATTGGACGACAGAAAAGACCGCAACGATAGCCCCGATTCTGCGTGGTTAGCAACAACCACGTGCTCATCAAAGAAACGCGGTATCATCTGCCCCCAAGAAGCCCACGGCTCATCTTCCTGGTTCACGACCGTGGAGTTTCCCGCCAAAAAGAGCGTTCGTATATTGTCCACCTGCTGTATACGGATGTAAGCAATATGGTTCGTCTGCAGGAATTCCAATGTAAGCTTATCATCCCAGTCGAGCTTGCCTTCCTCTCTAGGTCCTTTTAGCTTTACCCGCACGTTTTCACTTATCCTAGGACTTTTTAAATGTACTACGAAACTTCTTTCAACAAACTGTCCCGGTGGAATGCGCAGCTGCTCGATCTGCAAACGCCTAGACTCCGAACGAACTGTACTATGGTACACGCTGTCCGTGAGCCCCTGATAGCCAATTGTAATACGGTAATTCCCTTCAGGAACTTTAACCGAAAAATAAAATGGAAGATTGGCCGACAAGAGGTGTTTGTTTTCGGACCTTGATATCCAGACGTTGTGCTCGCTCCCGAACTCAAAACCGAACTGTTCGTTTTCTGTGTACGAGGGCAATTTATCCAGCACAATCGCCCCTTCTTTCCCTGTATTACCGAATACGAACTCCATACTAATTTG
>Ga0079224_100006908_pt1 | contig 15124 bp, 14 predicted proteins | sample Stecom2015_FD_80414 | JGI IMG/M metagenome (GOLD analysis project Ga0079224, IMG submission 80414) | Agricultural soil microbial communities from Utah to study Nitrogen management - Steer compost 2015 | ecosystem: Environmental > Terrestrial > Soil > Agricultural land | place: USA: Utah...
ACGTCCACAGTGGATGGTGACATGGGCACCGGTTCGTCCCCGGACACCAGCGGATCGGTGCACGTCGGCTCGGCGACCCCGTACCAGGTGTCCGGATCGGCCCCGGGCACCCCCGCCCGGGCCAACCGGGCCAGCTGCACCGACGCCCGCTGCCGCCGCTCCCGGTCCTCCTCCGGATCGCACACCACCCGGCGCAGCTCCCCCACCAGGTCGGCGAGGGCCAACCCGCGCTGCGGACGGGCCACCGGACGCTCCACCGCCTCCGGGTCGCCCACGATGCCTTCCAGCTCGTCCAGGAACCGCGACGGCTGCTCGTCCTCCCCGCGCACCGCGCTGACCAGCACCCGGCGCCGAGCGCGGCTCACCGCCACCAGCAGCAGCCGCCGCTCCTCCGCCAGCAGCGGCGCCGTGGCCGAAACCCGATCGCTGTCGTCCACCCCGGACAGCACGTCGATCAGCCGCTCCACGCCCAGCAGCGAACCGCGCAACCGCAGGTCCGGCCAAACCCCTTCCTGCACACCGGGAATCGCCACCACTTCCCACTCCTGGCCGCTGGCGGCGTGCGCGGTCAGCACCTGCACGGCGTTGTCCCGGGGAGCCGTCGGCGCCAGCGAACTACCGGCGATCTGCTGCCGGTCCAAGTAATCCGCGAAGGTGGCGACGTCAGCGCCCGGCCACTTGTCCACGTACTGGGCGGCGGCGTCGAACAGCGAAACGATCGCGTCCAGGTCACGGTCGGCCTGCGCCCCGGTCACCCCGCCCCGCTCGGCCAGCGACACCCACCGCTGCTCCAGACCGCTGGCCTTCCACACCTTCCACAGGGTTTCCTCGACCGAATGCCCGGCCGCCACCGAATCCCGCGCGGTGCGCAGCAGCGAACCCACCCGGCGGGCCGGCTCCGCCGCGGAGTCCTCCAGCGCGGCCAACCGGTCCTGCTCCAGCAGCACCTCGACCAGCAGCTCCCCGCTGCCGCGGGCACCACCGGAGGCCAGCTCCAAGCGGCGCAGCCCGCGCCGCAACCGGCGCAGCGCCAACGGGTCCGCGCCGCCCAGCGGAGACGCCAGCAGCTCCTCGGCGACCTCCGCGGTGAGCTCGCCCGGGCGAGCGGCGGCCCGGAGCAGCAGCAGGAACGGGCGCACCGCGGTGCGCTTCGCCAGCGGAACGTCGTCCACCGGCAGCACCACCGGCACCCCGGCGGACAGCAAGGCCCGGCGCAGCACCGGGAGCGACTCCCCGGTGGACCGCACCAGCACCGCCATGTCCGACCAGGCCACGCCTTCCAACAGGTGCGCTCGGCGGAGCTGGTCGGCCACCCAGGACGCCTCCTGCGCGGCGGTCGCCCACAACCGCACCTGGACAGAACCACCCGGCCGCTGCTCCGCGGCGGTCAACGTCCGCTGCGGACCGGTCCCGGGAAGCCGGTGCGCGAGCCGGTGCACCGCCTGCCGGACCGGGTCGGACATGCGGTGGTCGACGGTGAGGACTTCGGTGCGCGAACCGTCCGGGTCGGCGTCCAGCAGGCACCGCGGATCCGCCCCGCGGAAGGCGTACACCGCCTGGTCCGGGTCTCCGGCCAGGATGAACTCGGTGGCGGCATCGCCGAGCTCCCGGACCAACTCGTACTGCCGCGGGTCCAGGTGCTGCGCGTCGTCCACCAGCAGGTGGCGGACTCGCCGCTGCTCGGCCGCCAGCAGGTCCGGGTCGTCGCGGAACGCGTCCAACGCGGCCACGATCAACTCCGCCGCGTCCAGCGCGGGAGCCTGCTGGCTGCCCATCCCGCGCAGCAGCGTCACCTGCTCGTACTGCCGGGCGAACTTCCCCGCCGCAATCCACTCCGGACGGTTGTGCTGCTCGCCGAGCTCGATCAGCCGCTCCGGCCCCACGCCGCGCTCGGTGGCCCGCAGCAGCAGGTCCCGCAGTTCCTCGGCGAACCCCGGCACCGTCAGCGCCGGGCGGAGCGATTCCGGCCAATCCGGCGCTCCTCGCTCCACATCGCCCTCGAGCAGTTCCCGCACCTGCGCGTCCTGATCGGGCCCGTTGAGCAGCTGCGGTGGCGGCAGGTCCTCCCGCGCCGCCTGCAACCGCAGCACCCCGAACGCGTACGAGTGAACGGTGCGGACCAGCGGTTCCTGCGCGGTGCGCATCCCGGCGTCGGCCAGCCGACGGGTGATCTCCACGCGCATCCGCTTGGCGGCCTCCCGCCCGGCGGTCAGCACCAGCACGTTCTCCGGTGACACCCCGCCCAGCATGCGCTCGGCGGCCACCTCGGCGAGCAACGTCGTCTTTCCGGTGCCCGGCCCACCGAGCAACCGGAGGAACCCCTCGGTGTGCTCCAGCACCCGGCGCCCGGTGGCGTCCCACGTGAGCCGCCGACGGGGCTCCGCACGACGCACCAGAACAGGCATGGTCGGGAATGGCACGATCCGATGGAATCACGCATTCCCGATCAGGTGGTGCAAGGACCCGCCGCGAGTCAGATGCATCTCAATCGACCACCGCGTTCGTTCCCGGGCCGTGGCGGGCCCGCCACGGCAGGTGACACTGGACGCGTGGACGAGCGAATCCTGGAGCGAGTGCGGGCGGTCGTGGCCGCGATCCCGCCCGGCCGCGTGCTGTCGTACGGGGACGTCGCCGAACTCGCCGGCCTGCGCTCCCCCAGGTTGGTGGGGCGGATCCTCGCCGAGGACAGCGCCGACCTGCCGTGGCACCGGGTGCTGCGCTCCAACGGCACGGTGGCCGATCACCTGCGCGAGCGACAGCTGGGGCTGCTGCGCGCCGAAGGCGTCATTCCGGACGGGAGCCGGATCGACATGCGCCGCTACCGCTGGGGCGCCTGAGCGGAACCGCTGCCGGCGAGCCGCTCGGTGACCAGCCGCACCAGCGCACCGGTGCGGGCCCGCTCCGGCTGGACGCAGGACAGGCCGGCCGCCACCACCGGCGCGGCGGTGACCGGGCCGACGCACGCGATGAGCACCTGCTGCAACGCCTCCCGCAACTGCTCGCCCCGGCCGGTGCGGTCGGCGCGGCCAAGCAGGTTCTTGGCCGCCGGAGCGCTGGTCAGCGGAAGCGCGTCGACCTCCCCGGCGATCAGCGAGTCGATCAGTCCGTCCAGGGCGGTCAAGTCCGCGGGATCTGTCCACCGGTAGACGGTCACCGGCACCACCTCGGCTCCCGCCTCGGTCAGCCGCTGGCGGAACTCCAGCATCGGCTCGCCGTGCACCTGCACCACGACACGCCGACCGGCCACGCCGCGGTCCAGCAGGAAGTCCAGCACTTCGGCCGATTCCTCGGCCGGTGAGGTCCACTGCTCGGTCAACCCCGCGCCGCGCACCGCGCCCCGCGCCTTGGCCCCGCGGGCCAGGATCTCCGCCGCCCCCAAGTGCTCGAGAAGGCGCTCGTGCTGCCCGTTGGCGCGAGCCGCCTCCAGCCATCCGCGGAACCCGACCCCGGTCATCACGACCAGGTGATCGACCGGGGCGCTGAGCACCCGTTGCGTGGCCTCGGCCAGTTCCCCGTCGCTCTCCAGCGGAACCGTGCGGATCGCCGGTGCGCGCAGCACCCGGGCACCGCGCCGGGCGAACGCCGCCGCGATCTCCTCCGCCTTGCGTTCTGCGGTCACAGCCACCGTGCGGCCGGTGAGCGGTAGTTCCTGCACCCGCCCATCGTCACACACCGCCCTGCCGTCCCGCGGTGATCGCGCAAGGCGTCACAGCACTTCGAGCACCATCTGCGAAGCGCGTTCCAACCCCGCCAGGGACTCCCGGGTCGACCTCGGGTGCAGCGCGTGGACGGCGAGCCGGAAGAGCAGCGCGCGCAGCAGCGCCTGCGGCCACTCCGCCAAGTGCGACCAGCGCTCCACAATGGCCGGATCAGCGCCGCCCCACGCCAGGGCGTCGATCACCACCACGGCCGCGGCCCACTCGGCCGGTCGCCAGTACGGCTGGAAGTCGAGCAGTCCCGGTGGCTCGTCGTCGGCGAACAGCACGTTGCCGAACAGGTCACCGTGCACTATTTGCGGGGAGAGCTCCATTTCCCGCCGGGAACCGGCGAGCACGTCGTACAGCCGGCCGCCCTTCTCCTCCGGCAGCTGGTACTCCTCTTCGCCCCACGCCATCCGATCGGCCACCGCGTAGATGTCCTGCCGCGCGGCCAGAAAACGCGGACGCTCCAACTGCTGGCAGGCCAGGTGCAAGCGCAGCGACATCGCCACCACGTCGTCGTGCCGCGGCTGCGGGCGCCCAGCGATGTCCCGGCTGGCCGACCAACCGGACACCACCCAGCGGCCGTCCGACGAGCGGACCGGCCGGGAGATCCGGACTTCTTCCGGCTCCAGTGCGTCCAGCGTCTGTGCCACCCAGGCAGCTTCCGCCGTGTTCGCCGCGGGTTTGAGCACGATGTCTCCGCAGCGCCAGGCCAGGGAACCGGGCAGCTGCTCGGGTTCTTCCTCGCGCGCACCGAATGCCGCGCGCACGTGCGGCGGTGGCGGCTCCGGCGTAGGACTCACGAGCCAGACGCTACCTCGTGCCCAGCGATTCTCGCAGCTGCCACTCCGGAATGGACCCGAAGAAGCCGAAGGCCGGGTGGCGTGCGCCACCCGGCCGGGCAAATCCAGTTGCTGCAGCCGTCAGTAGGTCGGCAGTTCCGGGTCCACGTCCCGGGCCCAGCCGAGAACCCCGCCACCCAAGTGGACGGCGTTGCTGAAGCCGGCCTTGTGCAAAGCGGCCAGCGCTTCCGCGGACCGGGCGCCGGACTTGCAGTGCAGCACGATCTGGCGGTCCTGGGGCAGCTCCGCCAGGGCTTCCCCGGACAGGATGCGGTCCTTCGGGATCAGCTTCGAGCCCTCGATCTTGACGATCTCGTACTCGTGCGGCTCCCGGACGTCGATCAGCTCGAACTTCTCACCCCGGTCGAACATCTCCTTCAGCTCGCGCGGGGTGATGGTGCTGCCGGCGGCGGCCTGCTGCGCGTCGTCGGAGACCACACCGCAGAAGGACTCGTAGTCGATCAGCTCGGTGACCGGCTTGGTGTTCGGGTCCTTGCGGATCTGCACGGTGCGGTAGCTCATCTCGAGCGCGTCGTAGATCATCAGCCGGCCGAGCAGCGTCTCACCGATGCCGGTGATCAGCTTGACCGCCTCGGTGGCCATGATCGAACCGATCGACGCGCACAGCACGCCCAGCACACCGCCCTCGGCGCAGGACGGCACCATTCCGGGCGGCGGCGGCTCGGGGTACAGGTCGCGGTAGTTCGGGCCGTACTGGTCCCAGAACACGCTCGCCTGGCCCTCGAACCGGAAGATCGAACCCCACACGTACGGCTTGCCCAGCAGCACGGCGGTGTCGTTGACCAGGTAACGGGTGGCGAAGTTGTCCGTGCCGTCCAGGATCAGGTCGTAGTCGCGGAAGATGTCGAGCGAGTTCTCCGACGTCAGGCGCGTCTTGTGCAGGTTGACCTTGACGAACGGGTTGACCTCGGCGATCGAGTCCCGGGCGGACTCGCCCTTCGGACGGCCGAGGTCGGACTGGCCGTGGATGACCTGCCGGTGCAGGTTCGACTCGTCGACCTCGTCGAACTCGACGATGCCGATCGTGCCGACGCCGGCAGCAGCGAGGTACAGCAGCGCCGGGCTGCCGAGCCCACCGGCGCCGATCACCAGCACCTTGGCGTTCTTCAGCCGCTTCTGGCCTTCCATCCCGACATCGGGAATGATCAGGTGGCGGCTGTAGCGCGCGACCTCTTCCTTTGTCAGCTCCTCCGCCGGTTCGACCAGCGGCGGAAGCGACGTTGCGCCGGACATTCCCAGCTCCTCCTCGATGGTCGGTACAGCGCGCACGACACCCTGGCCCACCCCGGTTTCGGGGGCAGGGCACGGCGGCAGCACCTCAAGCTTCCTCGAGGGCCCAGCGGGCCTCCCGGAATCTGCAACGCAAGACTCCCCGAAAAGCTTCCGCAGGCCAAAGTCCTCCCACGATCCGGGAGGCAGACCCCTCAAGCCTACGCACCGGAGTCGGCCAGCGGGAAAGGCCAGGGGTTGGGCTTGCAGACGAAACCGTTGGCCGGGATGTAGGTCCCCTGGTCGGCGATCTCGTTCAGCTCGTTGAGCTCGTTGTTCGACACGCTGAACGTCTGCTGCATCATCACCGGCGCGAGCCCGCCCTGCTTCGGGCAGGCGACGTGGCCGTTGCCGAAGACGTGCCCCACTTCGTGATTGATCGCATAGCGCCGGTAGTTACCAATGTCACCCTGGTAAGCCACCGCGCCGCGCACCCAGCGGGCCGCGTTGATGTAGACCATCTCGCCCTGCCGGCACGAGCTGTCGTAGGGCACGCCCGAGCTGTACCCGCACACCTCGCGGGCGGTCTGCTGGCTGACCAGGATGACCCGGAAGTCCGGGCTGGGGCCGGAGCTGTCGACCCGCTGCAGCGCGATGCCGCCGGCCTTCGGGTTCGTCCAGCTCCGAGGATCGGCCAAGGTGGCGTCCACCAGGTGCGCGAAGCTGTCGTTGCCCTCGGCCAGTTCCACCCCGACTTCGACTTCGACGGTGTAGCGGTACAGCTTCCCGGAGCCGATGACGTCGGTGGAACCGGGCAGCACCTCGTAGGTCCGGGCCCCGGTTTCCGGGATCTCACCGCCCGGCGGCAGATCGGCCGAGAACATGTTCTCGTCGAAGACCTGCCCCGGCGGGGCTTCGGTGACCACCGGCTGCTGCTCTTCCGGCTCCTCCTCCGCGAACTCGGCCGAGTGCTCGCTGGCCGCGGAGCCACCGCCCACCGGGCTCACGGTCTGGAGCACCGCGAGCGCGCTGATGACGACCAGCAGCGGAACCGCGTACATCCGCCAGCCGTAGCGGGACAACCGCCCACGCCGCTCCGGTTCGGCCCCTTCTTCCGGTGCGAGCTGTTCGCCCACCGGATCCCAGGCAGCGGCGAGCGGCTCGGTTCGCGTTGCGCTGGAAGGGGATTCGTCGGTGAATTCCTCACCGGACTCGGGGGGAGACGGAGAGCTGGCCACGGCCCTTAGATTGCCACAACTCCAGAACCGCTGCGGCGGCCGAGTGAGCCGCTCGCAGGAAGATCACCCCATGAAATGACCGGTTGATTACCAAGTGTCTTCCTTGATCATGCCGATCATCGCTGCGGCGACGATCCGGGGACGCTCGATCTGGGCCACGTGCCCGGTTCTGGGGAGCACGAGGAGTTTTCCGCGCGGCAGCGCTCTGGCGGTGCGGACGGCTTTGCGGACGCTGACCACCCGGTCGGCCTCACCCCAGATCACCAGGGATCGCACCGGCACCCGCTGCAGCAGGGACCACAGCGACTGGTTCGGCGGCGCCAACCAGTGCCGCAGCAGCTGCACCAAGGTGCGCTCCTCCGCCGTTCCCGACCACGGCAGGGCGGCGACCTGCCGGATCTCCTCGGCCACCTGCGCCAGCCGGTGCGGTGGCGCCAGCGAGGGGTCGGCGAAGCACAGGTGCAGCAGCCGCTGCGCGCGTTCCTCCGGGGTCATCCCGGCGAGCCGCCGCCGGATCCGGGGGCCGATCAGCGGCAGCACGGTCAGCCCGAGGCGGGGGTCGGAGAGCCGGCGCGGATCGGGGCGCAGGTCCGGCACCGCCGGCGAGATCAGGGTGAGGCTCGCCACCAGATCCGGACGGCTGGCCGCGACCTCGACCGCGACCGCCCCGCCGAACGAGTTGCCGGCCAAGTGCACCGGTTCGTCGGTGTGCTCGTCCAGGTACCGGATCACGACGTGGGCGTGCTCCCGCGGGCTGAAGCTGAACCCCTCCACCGGTTCCGAGAGCCCGAACCCGGGCAGGTCGAGCGCGGTGCTGGACAGGTGCGGCACCAACAGCCGGGAGAGGTCCGCCCAGTTGGTGGAGGAACCGGCGAGCCCGTGCAGGAGCACCGCTCGCCCCGGCGCGTCGCTCGGCGTCTCCCGCAGGTGCAGCCGCATCTGCCCCCACTTGGTAACCAGCCGCACATGCTCGCCGTCCGGTGGAGCGGGAACTGGCCCGGACGCCCGCACCTGGTCCACCGCCAAGGGCACCCTGGTCAGCTCCGTCCAGCGGGCGGATTGGGCCGGATGTGCCATCACGGCCTTCAGAATGACGGATTTTGGTTAGCCCGGCTGTCCGTATTGAGTTCTACTGGCGAGTAGAGTCTGATTTCCGGGGGTTCGACAGCGGCCTGCCCAGCCGGAGGTTCGGTGCGGAAGGCGTATCCTGCGCGGTTGCGCTTCCACCCCGGAGGACAGGCAGACCGGGTGGGGCCGGCACATGGGAACTGGAGGCGAGGATGACCGAGACCGCGCAGCCGAGCCGAGGCGTTCGGCTGCCCCGCGATGAACGCCGGGCACAGCTGCTGGAGGCAGCGCAGCACGTGTTCGTGAACAACGGGTATCACGCTGCGGCGATGGACGACATCGCCGAGCAGGCGGGGGTCAGCAAACCGGTCCTCTACCAGCACTTCCCAGGCAAGCTCGACCTCTACCTGGCACTGCTCGAGCTGCACGGAAACGAGCTGGTGCGCCGGGTGCGCAAGGCGATCGAGTCCACCTCGGACAACAAGCAGCGGGTGCGGGCCGCGGTGGGCGCCCTGTACGAGTTCGTCGACGGGGAGGGCCAGGCCTTCCGGCTGGTCTTCGAGTCCGACCTGCGCGGCGAGCCCGCCGTGGAGAAGGCCGTGGAGACCGCGCTGAACGGCTGCGTGGACGCAGTCGCGGAAGCGGTCACCGCCGATGCCGGGTTGAGCACCGAGAAAGCTCGCCTGCTGGCCGTCGGCCTGGTCGGGCTCAGCCAGGTGACCGCGCGGTACTGGCTGGACTCGGCGCACTCGATCCCGCGCGAAGAAGCGGTGAACTTGATGTCCACACTGGCCTGGAAGGGACTTGCCGGTTTCCCCCTCCAGCAGGGCTGACCGGCCGGTCCGGAGGGCGGTGCTCCGGACCGGGGCGCGTCAGGCCGCCTGCCGCGCGGAGAGCCGCACCAGTTCGGCGATCTGCCGGGTGACCTCGGGTTCCCGTTCCAGCGGCAGCATGTGACCGGCGCCGCCGTAGAGCAGGAACTTCGCCTCCGGCAGCGCAGCCGCGATGCGCTCGGCGTGCCGGCGCGGGGTGAGCCGGTCGGCGGTTCCGGCGAGCAGCACCACCGGCTTGGAGCCGAGCCTGCGCAGCGCGGCCAGCCGGTCGTGCTCGGCCAGCGATTCCCGGTAGGCGGCCATGTTCGCCGGGTTGCAGGCGGCCACCCATTCCGCCGTCGCCGCGATGTCGGCGCGCACCGGGTCGCTGCCGAACAGCAGCCAGCGCAAGCCCGGCCGCAGCCAGCTCGACCGCCGCGCCAGTCGCCGTCCGGTGGCCTTGGCCAGGTGTGGGCGGACGGCCCGCTCGACGCGGTTGGCCAAGGCCGCGACCGGTTTCGGCAACCAGAGGTCGGGCTCGGCCAGATCGCCGGCCGAGGTGGCGACCAGGGCGACCCCGGCCACGCGCTCGGCGAACAGGGCCGGGTGCTGCTCGGCCAGTGCCATGATCGCCATGCCGCCCATGGAGTGCCCGACCAGCACGACCTCCCCGGTCGGCACCCGCCGGTCGATCAGTTCCGCCAGGTCGTCGGCGCACTGCCGGATGGTCGCCGTGCCGCGCGGCGCCGGGTCGCTCTCCCCGTGGCCGCGCAGGTCGAACCGGATGGTCCGCGGTCGGACCTCGGCGGTCTCCGCCAGGCGGGCGACCGCCCGGTCCCAGGTGTGCCGGGTGAGCGTCCAGCCGTGGAGGAACACCACGGTCACCGGCGCCTGCTCCGGTCCTTCCTCGACCACGCGGAGGCGGGTGCCGTCGCCGGTGGTGAACCTGTCTTGCTGCGCAGTTGTGCTCATCGGATCAGGTGTGCCTTCCTCCACCAGTACATCCCGGGCTTGCCGACCAAACCGACCTCGTCGAGGAAGCCCATGATCTTCTCCCCGCACCAGTGCAGGGTGTCCAAGTAGTTCGGGTTGCGCCAAGCGACCTCGTGCGCCTGCTTGGGGTCCAGTCCCACCGCCCGGTAGACCCGCGGGTTGATCAGGCTGTAGCAGATGCAGTACGACACTAGCGCGGTCAGGTACTGCTGGTGGGCCAGTTGGACCTTGTTGAGGCGGGGCATCAGCCGCACGACCTCTTCCCGGGCGAAGGTCACGTGCCGGGCCTCTTCCAGGACGTGGATGCGGTTGACCATGCGCACCAGCGGTTGGACGTCCTCGTCCCACATCTGGTCGCGCTGCAGCCGGTCCAGGATCTCCTCGGCGACGAGGATCGACGCGTACGCCGCCGGGCCGCGCAGGGTGGCGGGCAGCAGCCGGCCGCCGAGGCGCAGCAGCGGCACCGGTCCGTACGCGGGGGCGCCGACCCGCTGCACCGCTTTGGCGAACATCGTGGAATGCCTGGTCTCGTCGCCGATCTCGGTCAGCGCGTACTGCGCGTGGCTGCTGCACGGGTCGGCGTTGTAGTACTCCCGGAGCAGGATCTGCATCAGCAGCACTTCGAACCAGATGCCGTTGGAAGCCATGCTGGCGAACTCGTGCTTGGTGAGTTCGATGCGCTGCTGCTCGGTCAGCCGGTCCCACAGGTGAGTGCCGTACAGCGAGGAGCGCTTGAACGGGATGTACGGCTTGTCCTCGGCCAGGGGGGCGTCCCAATCGATGTCGACTTCCGGGTCGTAGCTGTTCCTGGCCGATGAGTTCAGCAAGCGCTGCGCGGTTTTCTCCCGGTCGTTGACCTGCAGGCTTCCTCTCATGCGGTGATCACTCCCTCGGGACCTCCGCCCTTTGCGTGTTACCTGAAGTAACAGTTACCTTTGGTAGCGTGATTCAGGTCTCTCGATCTGTCAAGCCGTCATCCGACCGACGGCGAGAGCGCTGGCGGGAACACCGGCAGGCGCGACGCGCGGAGCTGGTGGAAGCGGCGGTGCGAGCCATCGGCCGGAAAGGCCACGACGTGGGCATGGACGACATCGCCGCGGAAGCCGGGATCAGCAAACCGGTCCTCTACCGGCACTTCAGCGACAAGAGCGAGCTGTACCTGGCCGTCGGCGAATGGGGCACCCAGCTGCTGATGCAGCGGCTGAAACCGCTGTTCGACGAAGGCGGCAGCCCCAACCAGCGCATCCGCCGCCTGCTGGACGCCTACCTGCGGACCATCGAGGAATACCCCGAGCTCTACCGGTTCGTGGTGCAGCGCAACTTCATCGACCAACCGGTCCGCAAAGACCCGGTGTCGGCGGAGAAGACGGTGATCGCCAACTCGCTGTCCCGCGTCCTCCGGCAGTACCTGGAGGCGCTGGAGATCGATTCCGGCGGCGTGGAGGCGTGGAGCCACGGCCTGGTCGGGCTGGTGCAGGCCAGCGGCGACTGGTGGCTCGACCAGAAGACCATGAGCCGTGCCGACCTCATCGACTACCTGACCCAGATCATCTGGCACGGGATCGACGGCGTGCTGCGCACCGCGGGCATCGTCATCGACCCCGACCAGCCCTTCGACCTGGACCGGTTGCCCACCGGGCAGCACGACTCCGGCAACGGGGAGAACACGGAGGAAGACGATGCACGAACACGATGAGGACGACTACCGCGGCCCGGCCACCCTCGTCGCCGACGACCGGGAGATCCCGGTCGAAGTGGTGTTGCGCGGGCACTTCCAACCCATCGACGGCCGCTTCCACTGGTACGGGCGGCTGTCCGCCAGCGACAGCGTGCGCCAGGCGGCGGAGGGCAAGCGGAAGACCGTGGTGCTGCGCACCGAGGTCGGCGAGGCCAGCGGAACGCTCTCCGACCCGGACCCGTGGGGCCGCTACCGGATCACCGGGACCGGCAAACCACCGTTCGCCGTCCCGCAGGAACTCCCCGAGGAGTGAGCACCGGGGGTACGGAGAGCACGCCCGTACCCCCAGCGGCACCTCACTGCTGGGGCACGCCGAAACCGACGCGCGGCGCGTCGGCCGGCCCGATCTCGACGTAAGCCACCTTCGAGGAAGGGACGATCACCCGACGCCCCTTCGAGTCCGTCATTGCCAGCACACCGTCGGCGTTCTTTAGCGCGTCGGCGACCAGCGACTCGACCTCACTCGGGGACTGTCCGCTGGCGATAGTCAGCTCACGCGGGCTGTCCACGACGCCGATCTTGACCTCCACGCCGACCTCCGTTGAGTTAAGTGTTCGTTCGATGCCGAAAGGCTATCCCAAATGCGAAGCCGACCGGGGCAAGCGTCGCCCGTCGACGACTCATCCCAGGCCCAGCCGGAACATCCGTTCGGCGTGCTTGCCCTGCAGCCGGCGGAACATCTCCGCGATGCCGGTGATGTCCCCCGAACCCGTGATGATCAGTTCCGCCAGCGCATCCCGCTCGGCCACCACCCGTTGGGCTTGGGTGATCGCCTCGCCCAGCAGCCGCCGACCCCACAGCGTCAGCTTGTCCCGCAAGGACCGGTCCTGCTCGCAGGCCGCCTGGACCTCCCGTTCGGCGAACGCGGAATGCCCGGTGTCGTCCAGCACGGTGAGCACCAGATCCCGGTGCTCCTGATCCAGCCATTCCGCCACCTCGCGGTAGAAGTCAGCGGCCAAGCCGTCCCCCACGTACGCCTTGACCAGGGACTCCAGCCAGGAGTGCGGCGCCGTCGCCGCGTTGAAGCTGTCGAACGCGGTGACGAACGGCTGCATGGCGTCCTCCACCGCGACCCCGTGCCGGGCCAGCTGCTCCTCCAGCAGCCGGTAGTGCCCCATCTCCGCCGTGGCCATCTTCGCCAGGGCAGCCCGGCCGCTCAGGGTCGGAGCCGTCCGCGCGTCCTCGGCCAGCCGGTCGAACGCGGAGAGCTCCCCGTAAGCGAGCACCCCCAGCAGATCAACCACACCCTCGGTGTAACGTTCGCCACGTTGCCCGGACAGAGCTTCGCTCTGGTCAGCCTCACTCATGAGCGCGAGCGTAAACCCGCGACGCACCCGGCACACACAGTCCTACCGGACAACGGGGGGTTAGCGGGTATCCTCGGCAGTGGAAACATTCAGCGCCAGGCGGTACGGCCTCACCGGGCCGGTTCTGCGCAGATTGCCGCCGGTCCCGGCGGCCCTGGGATATCCGCCGGCGCGACGCTGAGCTTTCGACAGCTCGCCTCGGTGTTGCAGCGCCAGCGACGCCGACCGGGACAAAAGCGTCAGACCGCTCAGCGGACCATTGCGCGGCTGCGCCGCTGACACGGCGAACTGCGGCGCAACTGGAAAAGCCACGCGTCCAGGAGCGGTCCGCAGTCGGACACGAAGCGCGCAGAAACCAAGAGAGGCGATCACTCTGACATTCACCGAAAGCACAACCGAACACGAAACCATGCCGGAAACCGGACGAACACCTGCTGAACCGGCAGCCCCGAACACCCAGGTCTCCGTCGGCCCGACCTTCGCCGAGCTGGGCGTGGCCGAGGAAATCACTCGCGCCCTCGCGGAAGCCGGCATCGAACGGGCCTTTCCGATCCAGGAGCTCACCCTGCCGCTCGCCCTGCGCGGTGAGGACCTGATCGGCCAGGCGCGCACCGGGACCGGCAAGACCCTGGCGTTCGGGATTCCCCTGCTGCAACGCATCGACCTGCCCGGGAACGGGACGCCGCAAGCCCTGATCGTGGTGCCGACCCGGGAGCTGTGCCTGCAGGTCACCCGCGACCTGGCCAACGCCGGCAAGCACCTGGACGTCCGGGTGACCGCGGTGTACGGCGGGCGACCGTACCAGGAGCAGATCAAGGCGCTGCGTAGCGGCGTCGACCTGGTGGTGGGCACCCCGGGCCGACTGCTCGACCTGGCCGAGCACGGGCAGCTGAAGATCGGCGAAGTCTCCGCCCTGGTGCTGGACGAAGCCGACGAGATGCTGGACCTGGGCTTCCTGCCGGACGTGGAGCGCATCCTGCAGATGCTCCCCGAGCAGCGGCAGACCATGTTGTTCTCGGCCACCATGCCGGGCCCGGTGCTCACCCTGGCCCGCACGTTCATGACCCAGCCGACCCACATCCGGGCCGAGCAGGGCGAAGAAGGGCCGGTGCACAAGCGCACCCGGCAGCTGATCTACCGGGCGCACTCGCTGGACAAGCCGGAGCTGATAGCCCGCGTGCTGCAGGCCACCGGCCGCGGTCTGACCATGATCTTCACGCGCACCAAGCGCTCCGCCCAGAAGCTCGCCGACGACCTGGCTGAGCGCGGTTTCGCCGCCAGCGCCGTGCACGGCGACCTGGGGCAGAGCGCGCGGGAGAGGGCGCTCCGGGCCTTCCGGTCCGGCAAGATCGACGTGCTGGTCGCCACCGACGTGGCCGCCCGCGGCATCGACGTGGCCGGAGTCACCCACGTCATCAACCTGCAGTGCCCGGAGGACGAGAACACCTACATCCACCGGATCGGCCGCACCGGCCGGGCCGGCCGCACCGGTGTCGCGATCACCCTGGTCGACTGGGAGGACGAGCAGCGCTGGAAGCTGATCGACAAAGCGCTCGGCCTCGGCCAGCCGGACCCGGTCGAGACGTACTCCACCTCCCCGCACCTGTACTCGGACCTGGACATCCCGGAGGACGCCGGCGGGCGGTTGCCCCTGTCGAAGCGCACCCGCCCGGGGCTGGAGGCCGAACCCGAGCACGGCAGCGGTCGTCGGCGCCGGCGGCGCCGGACCCGCGGTGGCGTGGAGGTCAAGCCCAGCGCGGCCAACAGCGAGGAGACCCGCCCCCGCAAGCGCCGGCGGCGGCGCACCCGCGGCGGCAAGGAGACCGACGTGGCCAAGCGGACGAGTTCGGCCAAACCGCAGTCCGCGAGCCGCAAGCAGTCCGGTGAAGCCAACGCCGAATCCTCCAGGGGGAACGCTTAAGCTGGCGCTGAAAGCAGCCAGCCGAGCAAGGAGTACCTGTGGTCCGGCCGGAACGGCGCACGAAGACCGATCTCGCAGTGGTCGTCTCACTCGTCCTGGCCGTAATCGCCGGGGCCGGTGCGCTGTGGTGGAACAGCGACGCCCGGGCCACGGTCTCCGAAACAGCAGCCACCCCGCTGCCGGACCTGGCACCTGCCATGGCGGTCCCGGACCGGCTCACCGAGCAGTGGCGGGCCGCCAGCCCGGCCACCCCGGAACCGGTGGTCGCCGGGCC
>Ga0079224_100006909_pt1 | contig 15124 bp, 13 predicted proteins | sample Stecom2015_FD_80414 | JGI IMG/M metagenome (GOLD analysis project Ga0079224, IMG submission 80414) | Agricultural soil microbial communities from Utah to study Nitrogen management - Steer compost 2015 | ecosystem: Environmental > Terrestrial > Soil > Agricultural land | place: USA: Utah...
CCGAACGTGAGGCTCGTCCGATCGCTCAAGTCGTAGACGAGCTGCGAGTACAGCGATTGGTTCTCGTTCTCCTGCACGTTCAAGCCGTTGACGAGGATGCCGCTCGGTCCCGCGAACGCCGGCAGCAGCACCGTCTGCGCCGCGAGCACGTCGCTCTCGTACAGGAACAGTCCGACGGTCCAGTCGAAACGATCGCGCAGCGCGACGCCGCTCAGCTGCAGCTCAAGGGTCTGCTGATCGAACTCGACGTAGCCGTTGACCTCCTGTCCCGGCAGCGGCGAGCCGTCATGGTCGGTAGCGAACCGTGAATCGTACTTGCGGTCGGACAGCACGAGCTTCGCCGCGACCGAGTCGCTGATGTCCCAATCGAGCTTGCCGGAGAACCCTTCCGTCGTGACCGTCGACACGGGGTCGTTGATCAGCCCGGTGACCGGATCGCGAAACGTCGCGTAGTTCTTGTAGATCGAGCCCGTCAGGAAGCGCTCGTCGTACCGGACGCCGTACGTGTCGAACATCAGATCGTTCCACGCTGCGAACGCCGGTGCGTCGCCGATCGCCGTGATCACGTCGGCCTGAGACTCGCTGTTGTCGTCCGAATAGTCGTACGTGAACGAGAGCTCGACGGTTTCGCTCGGCAGATAGCGCAGCGCGACCCGCGCGCCGGTCGAGTCCTCGCCGCCGAGCGTGCCGATCCTGCAGCCCGAGCCGCGGTTGCGCGTGATGCTCGGCAGCGTGCCCGCCTCGTCCGGCCGCTCGCACGTGAAGTCGATCAGATCGACGTAGCCGTCGCGTCTCTTCGACGCTGCGGCGACACGAGCGAACAGGTTCTCGGTCAACGCGAAGTCGTAGCTCGCGCGCACCTCGGTCCGGTCGAAGTCGCCGATCGTCGCCGAGATCGTGCCGGTACCGTCTCCCTGCGGCTCGCGAGTAATCAGCCGCATTGCGCCGCCGATCGAGTTGCGGCCGAACAGCGTGCCCTGCGGTCCGCGCAGCACCTCGACGCGGCTGAGGTCCAGCAGGTCGAACATCGAGCCCATCACGGTCGCGTGGTACACGTCGTCGATGTACATGCTGACGCCGGGCTCGAAGGCGAAGTTGAAATCGTTCTGACCGACGCCCCGGATATACGCGACCATCGAGTTGCCGAAAGCCGCTTGCGCCTTCTGGAAGTACGTATTCGGCACGGTGTAGCCGACCTGGGCGGCATTCGTGAACGACCGCACCTCGATTTCCTGGGCGGTGATTGCCGTGATCGCGATCGGCGTTTCCTGCAGGTTCTCCTCGCGGAACCGCGCGGTCACGACGATTTCCTCGAGGTTGCTCGACGCCTCGTCCTGTTGCTGAGCGAACGCCGGCTTCGCGCCGACAGCGGCTGCGAGTGCGCTGAGCGTGCCGACTACGGTGCGTTTTCCAATTCGGTGCTTCATCGAGTAACCCTCCGCTGGCGTGACCGACGATGTGTTGCTAGAAAGCTACATACGTGCACAAATTGGGAAAAAGTGCTGTTGCGCATGTGCGTCAGATGCTAGGCAGTTTGTCACTGGATTGTCAATCATCTCGCGCGCAACATGACGGGCTTCGAGGCAAGCGGCGCTTCGGTGGCCTCGACACGGGCCTGGGGGCAGCTCATTCGGCCGGGCCGTACAATACGCATCCGCGCCTCGAACGACGCCTCGAACGACAGATGGAGATGCACGCCGAACCGAAGATTCTGCTCGCGCCTACCCCCGCGGCATGGGTCGACCACGCCGTCGAGCATTGGTCCGTGCTCCTCGTCGATCATGCGAACTGCGAGAAGAAGGCCGCGTCGACTGCCCTGTCGTTGATGTTCGCCTATCCGGAGGACCGCAAGCTCACCGGTGCAATGTCGCGCCTCGCCCGCGAGGAGCTCCGCCATTTCGAGCAGGTGCAGCGGCTCATGGACCAGCTCGGCGTTCCCGCCGTCCGGCAAAGGCCCGGACGCTACGCCGCGGGCCTGCGCGCGGCGATGCACACTGTCGAGCCGCAGCGCAAGCTCGACGTGCTGCTCGTCGGTGCGCTGATCGAAGCGCGTTCGGCCGAGCGCTTCAGGCTGCTCGTTCCGCGTCTTCCCGAGCCGCTCGCCGAGCTCTACGCGGGCCTCGAGCGATCCGAGGCGCGCCATTTCGAGCTCTATCTCGATCTCGCGCGCCGCGCGGACACTTCGGAAGGCAAGGCCGAGAGCGAGCAGAGGCTGGCGGCTCTCGCGGCCCGGGAAGCCGAGCTCGCAACGGAGCCGGACCGCGTCTTTCGATTTCACTCGGGTGCGCCGCTTCGCGCGAGCGGCTGAGGAAGGCGCGGCTCAGTCCCTCACTCTCTCCATGATCAGGCCGCCGATCTCCCACGGATTCGTGATTCCCTCCATGATCACCTTGTTGCCGACGGCGAAGTGACTCGAATCCTCCGGCTCGGAAGCGCCGGCGGTCTCGATCACGATCGTCCAGATTCCGTAGAGATACTGGACGGGCCCTCGGCGGACATGCACGTTCTGAACGTTCTCGAACGTGATCGGAAAGGCGAAGAGCGTGAGAAGCGAGACGATGACGTAAAGGGCTAAAAATGGTGTCAGACACCATTTTTCGCCGATGTCGTCTCAGGCTGAAGGCTGCCCGTCGAAAAATGGTGTCTGACACCATTTTTGGCGGAGCCGACATCAGCGTAATACGTGAGAAGGGAATCGTCCGGGCGAGTGATCGTTCGCGGGTCGGTGGTCATGGCGTCCCTCGGCTGGCAGCTTCGGGTTCATAGCCGTCGGCGGCCTTGAAGCGGACGGCGCAGGTCAGCGCTTCACGCAGCAGCGCGCGCGATCGAATCCAGCTGGAACGATACCGAAAGGCCGAGCCCTCCGAGTATCGCGAGCAAATCCGCGGGCAGCTTGAGGTCGACCCGATCGCAGCTCGCGACGGCGATCAGGAACTCGGCGGTCGCCCCCTCTCTCTTCAGACGCTCCCACAGCTCCTGCCTCCGCTTCAGAATCGAAGCCGCAATGGCGAGCACGCTTTCCAGAGGCATCGGAGCATCGACGGCGAGGCTCGGCGGAACGAGACAGGACTCGACATACGGGTAGATTCTCGTCGCCCAATACGTTTCCCGATACGTACCCCGCGACGCGCTGCCGGCCTCCGCGGCGCGCGAATCGCCGGCCCGCCAGCTGTATTCGGGCTCGAGCCCGAGCTCGCGCGTCAAGAGATCAGGATCCACATGCGGATGCCTGATAATCAGCATCACGTTGAACTCTTGAGTGGGCTGCATCGCTGATCCTCGGCCGTAGGCCGGCGCTATCCTTGGAGCTCGTCGACGTAGTAGCGCACGGTCACTCGAGCCGAGTCGACGATCTCCCCATCCGTGACTTTCGGCCGGAACTTGCTGCGCCTGATCAGTCGGACAAGCTCCTTCTGCGCGCTGCGCGACGCGCTCGACGTATCGAGCACCTCCACGCGGGCGCTCTTCCCGTCCTTCTTGATGTCGAACGCGACGTCGACGTATGCGCCCGAACGGGTGCTCCCCGCCTGGTCGAGCGGGTGCGAGACGAACGACGGAAGCACGGCGGGTATCTCCGGGGAGAAAATGTCGTCGATGACCGCCGGGTCGGCGCCCTCCTGCTCGAGCAGAGCGTACGCCCTCCGGTAAGTGTCCTCCGCAGATTCGCCGACGCGGAAGAACTGCGAAGCATTGCTGAACATCAGCTCCCAGTCCGCAAGGAGGACCAGCGCGTTCAATGGCTCCGAGTTCTCGGTCTCGTACGCGTGGAGATACCTCAGGCTTCTCCGCCCGAGCATGTAGCTTCCATGCCGATAGGCGAGCCGAACGAGCTCCATGAGCTGCTCCGGAAGCGCGTCGTCGGTGTAGCCCTCGTTCCGCACGACGACGGTCATTGCGTGCCAATAGTACGACAACGCCTCGTTCAGCAGCTTCCGCTTCACGGTTCCGCGGCTTCCGGCTCTGCAGTTGTCACTGCCGCGGTCCGAGTAGTAGCAGCCGAGGACGATCTCGGGAGGGAAGGCACCGTTATCATATGCAGTGAAGATCTCGAGGCGCCTGTCCCCAAGCGCTCGCAGGTGCGGCACTATCCTCGGGTCGAGCGGGTGCCGCTCCATCAAGCCGAGCAGATCCTGCTCGATGTCCCAGGCCGCTTGAGCGTTCCCTCTGGCATGCTCGCTGATCGCGAGCTGCGCGAGCAACGGCACCTCCTCGATCGAGTAGAGTCCGTAATTGACGCGGACGATCTGCCTCGCCTGCTCCAAGGCGGAGATCGCAAGCCGGTAGTCCCCTTCCTCGTGATAGAGATGTGCCAAGCCGGCCAGCGGCTCGATCAGCTCCGGAGAAAGGAGCGGGTTCTCGGACTCGCCGATCGACTGCACGATCTCCCTGAGAGCATTCTCCGGAGAGCCGCCCTGCCCGAACGCGCCGCCGGGCGCGATGCATGCTGCGAGCACCGCGATAGCCCCCGTGGTCTTCGCAATCCGCCTCGGCTCGAGGATCGTCATATCCTTCGTTGACGGCGCTTGCCGTTGACGGCCGCCGGGCCGCGCGCCGTCTGTCTTACCTTCGATACGGTTTCGGCCCTCCCAAAGTGTAGCACCTCGAACGTGGACGGGAGCGCGGACGTCCACGGACGGCCCGCCTCACCAATTCTAACGATGGGCGGCCCCGGCCCTCGTTGCTAGCCTCGCGAGACTCGGCACCGGCCGGGACGAAGGTCACAGGGAGATTCGGCATGTCATACCAAACATCAATCGGCAAGCGACGGTCTTCGCAGTCGCGACTTGCCCTCGGCGTGATGCTCGGCCTCGCGCTCTTGGCCGGCGACGACGCCGACGCCCGCGGATGGAACTACGAAGGCCGCGTGCTGGCCCGAGGTCTCCTCGGCTCCAGCGGCTCGACGACGGGCCCGGACGGCGCGATCTACGTTGCGGAGGGCGCCGGGGGACAAGTCACCCGCATCGATCCGAAGAATGGCCGCAAGCGCGTAGTCGCGAAGAATCTGCCTGCCGCCAACCCCGCCGTCGGCCTCGGCGGCCCGATCGACGTCGCGTTCATCGGCGACACGCTCTACGTGCTCGTGACGCTCGTCAACGAGTTCGGCGGCCCCGAGGACGGTATCTACCGCATCGACAGCCCGGACGAGCCCGTGCTGATCGCCGATATCGGCTCGTTTGCGTCGCAGAATCCGCCTCCCCCGGATTTTCCGATCGATCTCAAGAACGGCGTGCAGTTCGCGATGCTACCGGCGGACCAAGGGTTCCTCGTCACCGACGGTCATCACAACCGCGTTCTGCACGTGCCGCTCGAGGGTGACATCACGGTAGTCAAGCAGTACGGCAACAGCGTCCCGACCGGTCTTGCCGGCACTTTCGCCACCGCGTACGTCGGCCAGCTCGGCCCGGTTCCGAATCTTCCGGAGGACGGCACCGTCAATGCGTTCGGGCTGCTGGACGCGGACAACGACCGCACGATCGCGAGCGGCGTACCGATGATCGTCGATGTCGAGTTCGGCCCTCACGGAGATCTGTTTGCGCTGTCCCAGGGCGAATACGATCCCGGGACGCCGCCGGGAGCGCCGGCGAGGCCGAAGACAGGGAGCCTCCTCAAGGTGCGTGCCGACGGTTCCTTCTGCACGATCTCGACGAAGATCGACCGGCCGACGTCGCTCGACTTCTCCGGATCGAATGCCTACGTCACGACGCTGACCGGTGAGGTGCTGCAGTACCGCGGGCTCACTCTGGTGAGCGATCTGATCTGCGGATGGCGCTGAGCCTGGGTCTGCGGCTCGACGCGACCCGCCTCGAGCGGTCGGGTGCTCCGGCCGCCCTGGCGGGTCGGCATCTCGATCAACGCCGAGGAGGGCCTTCGTCAGTAGGCCTCGTCACTCCGACGCGGCGACGCTACCGCCTACGGTCGTCCAGCGGTCGCCGGTCCTGCGCAGCACCGTAAGCCGCCTCGACGCGTTGCGGCGGCTCTCGCCTGCGGCGTCGACGACCGTCCAGACGACCGAGAAGTAGACGAGGCCGACGTCGCCGACGACCTGCACCTCGACAGGCTCGAGGTCCGACCACGTCGCGCTCTTCGTCCCCGGCGCGATGGCTTGCCACAGCCCGTCCGGGCCGCCGTACTCGACCGGAGCCGCGCCGCCCGTATACCACCACACCGTGCCGGGCTCCTGCGGGCAGGATCGAGAGAACCGCTCGTAATCCTGGTGCTCCATCGACTCCGACCAGCCATCGTGGCCGGCCACGACCACGTCCCAGATCTGCTGCTCGTCGACAGAGAGCTCCGCCGCGCGAACGCCGGCCCCGAAGCCAAGGGCTGAGAGAAGCATTAGGCTCAACGCGTTTCGAATCATCCGAACCCCCGTCTGCGTGCGGCTTGCATTATCGCTCGCACCGCCTGTGTTATTGTCACGATAATCTTACTCCCGCGTCTCTCCTGTTAGTCGCTAATTTTGACGAAGCGCCGCAAACCGTCGATGTCTACACTCGATAGCGACATGGCGGAGGCATACGACGACACGGCTGCGGCGGCTTCCGACCCGACCTTCGTCGGCCGGTCGCGCGAGCTTGCGTCGTTTCACGAGGCCTTCGAGCGGATGCTCGGCGAGAGGCGGCAAATCATGGCTCTCGCCGGCGAGCCCGGCATCGGCAAGACGCGCTGCGCGGAAGCCATTGCGCTCGCCGCCGAGGAGCGCGGTGCGCTGGCGCTCTGGGGCCGGTGCTACGAGGAGCCGGGCGCGCCGCCGTATTGGCCGTGGGTTCAGATCATCCGCGAGTACGTCTCCGCATCGTCGCCGGACGAGGTACGAATGATGATGGGCGCCCGCGCGGACGACCTCGTCTCGCTCTTGCCGGACCTCGCCGAAGGGGGCGAGCCGCACGACGCCGTTGCGGGCGACTTTACGAAAGCGAGCTTCGCGCGCTTTCGCACGTTCGATGCGATCGCTCGCTTCTTCGTCAAAGCTTCGGCCGAGCTTCCGCTGCTACTGGTGATCGACAACATCCATTGGGCGGACGCGCCGTCGCTCTCGCTTCTCGAGTTCCTGGCCCAGGAGCTCGCCCGCAGCCGGGTACTCATCCTCATCACCTACCGCGACACCGAGGTGCTGCGCAAGAGTCCGCTCGCTCACACGCTCGGCGGCTTTGCGCGCGGCACCGAGTTCGTCCGGATACGACTCGGCGGCTTGGACGGGGAAGCGATAGGCGGCCTCGCTCGCAGCACGGTCGGCATGGAGCTGTCGCAAAACGCGCTCGAAGCCATTCTCGACCAGACCGACGGCAATCCCCTGTTCGTCATGGAGCTTCTGAAGGTGCTCGTCGAGGAGTCGGCGAGCGGGGGCGTCGAGCCGATCGCCGTGCAGATTCCGGACGGCGTGCGAGAAGCGATCGGCCGCCGCCTCAGCCGCTTGACGGACCGCTGCAACGAGCTGTTGACGGCGGCCTCCGTTCTCGGCCGGCACTTTGGCGCGAACGAGCTGGCCGGAACGGCGGACGTGCCGATCGAAGGCGTCATCGCCAATCTCGATCTCGCCGCGGAAGCCGGGATTCTCGAGCCCGACTCGGACGGCGTCGGCTACCGCTTCGCACACGCCCTGATTCGCGAGACGCTCTACGAGGAAATTCCGAAGCTCGCGAGGCTGCGTCTCCACGGCCGCGCCGGCGACACGCTCGCCGCGCTCAGCGGCCTTCGCCTAGGCACCGACCTGTCGCGCATCGCACATCACTACTATGAAGCGGCGCCGATCGGCTATCTCGACCGAGCTGCCGATATCGGCTTGCTGGCGGCCGAGTACGCGAGCCGCATCTTCGCGTTCGAGGAGGCCGTCGCTCACTACGATCAGATCATCTCCGTGCTCGAGGTGAACGGGCAAAGCAACGACGAGCGGGCCGCCCGCGCGTGCTTCCATAAGGCATACACACTGCTGGCCCTCGGGCACGTCACCGAGGTCGTCACGACGCTGCTCGATGCGGCCACGCGGGCTCACAAGCTCGGCAATTGGCTGCTGCTCTCGGACGTCGTCGTGCACATCGTGATGGCCTCGTCGTATGCGCCTCAGCACCGATACATCCCGATGCTGAAGAAGATTCTCGGCATGCTTCCCGAGGGAGAGAGCCCTGCGCGCGCGAAGACTCTTGCTTCGCTCGGTTTCGCGCTACGGGGAACCGGCGACAGCGCACGCCTCCACGAGGTCGTCGACGAAGCTGTCGAGATGGCGCGCCATCTGGACGACAGGGCGGCGAAGTGGATGGCCTTCAAGATGGCGATGCTCGCGCTGCGCGGACGCCCGGAAACGCTCCCGCGTCGGCTGGAGCTCACGCGCGAGTACTTCAGCCTCGCCGACCCTCATGGGGATCATGATCTCGTCGCGTGGCAGCTGCTCAATCTGTTCGAGGCCGGACGAGTCCACGAGCTCAATGCGCTTTTGCAGCGCTATTCGGCGTTGACCGTGACGAGGTTCGGCCTTCACGAGTATTACCTCGAGCAGGCGCGGACGACGCTTCTCCTCCTGCAAGGGCAGTGGTCGGGGCTCGAGGAGAAGATCGAGCGGTTGCGCGAGATCGGCCAGAAGACGCGTCCGCTCGACGCGGAGGGCGTCTACGGGGCGCAGATGTTTGCGCTCAATCGCGATCTCGGCCGCCTCGGCGAGCTCAAGCCGATCGTCCGCCAGTTCGCGAAACCCGGAGGACCGCGCGCATGGACGCCGGCTCTGCTCGTGATCTGCGCCGAGCTCGGGATGCTCGACGAAGCGCGCGAAGCGCTCGGTCGGTTCGCGCAAGAGGGATTCCTCGAAGCGGCCGGAGACGACCTCTACGAGACGCGTCTCGTCTATTGCGCGGAAGCCTGCTGGCGTCTCGGCGACGCCGAGCGTGCGGCGAATATCTACGAGCGGCTGCTGCCCTATGCCGGCCTCACGGCAAACCATCCCCGCGCAGTCTGCCTCGGCGCTGCGGATCTCTATCTCGGCATGACGGCAACGCTCAACGGAGACCTCGCGTGCGCGAGGCGGCACTACGAGGCGGCGCTCGAGCTGAACCGGGCGATGGAGGCCTGGCCGTGGCTCGCGCGCACTCGCCTGCGCTACGGCGCCTCTCTGCTATCGAGCAAGGACCCGGAGGACGAGAAGAAGGCGCGGACGCTGCTTCGCGATGCGGAGCAGCTTGCCGGCCGGCTCGACATGCGCCAGGTCGCGTCCGAGGCTCGGCATCTTCTCGGCGGCAACGACGACGAGCGGAACGGGTTCCCGGACGATCTCACGGCACGCGAAGTGGACGTCCTGCGTCTGATCGCGATCGGCCGAAGCAACAAGGACATCTCGACCGTGCTTTCGATCAGCCTCAACACGGTCGCAACGCACGTGCGCAACATCTTGACGAAGACACACTGCGCGAATCGAACCGAAGCCGCGGCCTATGCGATGCGTAGCGGCCTCGCGCCGCGCCCGTGACGCGCAACGGACGACACGAGTACGAAAAAGGAGGTAACGCCGATGGCACTTTTCCTGATCGAGCGCAACTACGCCGCGGCACTGGATCCGACGGCAGAGCAGATTCGCGCCCTCGGCGAGATCAACGCCCAATCCGGCGTCCGCTGGCTCTACTCGTTCCTGTCCGCGGACAAGCGGAGGACCTACTGCCTGTACGAGGCCGAAAGCGCGGACGCGATACGCGAAGCGGCCCGCCTCGCGGGGCTTCCGGCCGACGTGATCGTGGAGCTTTCGGGAGAGCTCCGCCCGGAGGCGTTCGCGTAGCAGCCGGCCTTCCGCTCGGTCCATACGCCCGCGCAGGACAGGCGCCGGCCGCGAGCCTCGTCCAGCCTCGGCTTTTCGCTGGACCCTCTTTTGCCCGTTGGGTACATTGATTTTCCAATGGGCAGGCTGGTCTTCGCCTCGACAACATTCTTGCGCACGGGGGCACTCGCTTGCGTCTGCGTGGCCGCGGGCTGCGGCCGCGGCAGCGACGGCCCGATCGTGACCTCGCCCGCCGACGCGGCGCGCACGCTGGACCGCTATTGCGAGGACTGCCACAACCGCGCGGAGCTCACCGGCGGGCTATCCGTGACGGCGCTCGACCCGGCCGCCGTTCACCGCGATCCGGAGGTCTGGGAGCGCATCGTCCGGAAGCTGCGGACTCGCACGATGCCGCCGGCGGACGCGCCGAGGCCTGCCGCGGCGACCTACGAAAGCTTCGCGAGCTGGCTCGAGTCGGCGCTCGACGCGACGGCCGAGACCTATCCGGGCGCACCGGCGCTCAAGCGGCTGAACCGCGCAGAGTACGCGAACGCGATTCGCGATCTGCTCGATCTCGAGGTCGACGTCACGGCGCTTCTGCCCCCGGACGACGCGGCGTTCGGATTCGACAACATAGGCGATCTGCTCGTCTTCTCGCCGACGTTGCTCGAGCGCTATCTCGCGGCGGCGGACCGCGTGAGCGCATTGGCCGTCGGAGACCCGGCGACCGCGGTCGGCGCGGAGACGTACGCCGTGCCGGGAGATCAGTCGCAGGCCGCTCATATCGAGGGCCTGCCGCTCGGAACGGTCGGCGGCATCTCGGTCACGCACAACTTCCCGCTCGACGCCGAGTATCGGTTCGACCTCACGCTCCTTCGGAACAATCTCGAATACATCCGCGGGCTCGAGCACCCGCATCAGATCGAGATCGCCGTCGACGGCGAGCGCGTGTTACTCGAGCAGGTCGGCGGCGACGCCGAAGCGAATCGGGAAGGCAAGACGATCAACGAGCGCTCCGATGCGACCGATGCGCGCCTCAGCGTCCGCGTTCCGGTCAAGGCCGGTCCGGCCGTGGTCACGGCGGCGTTCGTGCGCAAAATCGGCGAGAGCCCGAACCGGCTCCGCCCCTTCGAGCGCAGCAGCTCCGGCACGTACGACGCGACCGGGCGCCCGCATATCGAGACGCTGACGATCACCGGCCCGTTCGATGCGGCGGGCCCCGGCGACACGCCGAGCCGCCGCCGCATCTTCACGTGCCGGCCGGCGGATGCCGACGACGAGCCGCGCTGCGCGCGCGAGATCCTCGCTACGCTCGCTCGACGCGCGTATCGGCGCCCGCTCGAGCCCGCCGATATCGAAAGGCTGATGCCGTTCTTCGACGAGGGCCGCAGAGCGACCGGGTTCGAAGGCGGGATCCAGCTCGCGCTCCGCCGGATACTCGCGAGCCCGTCGTTCGCGTTCCGGCTCGAAGCGGAGCCCGAGGGCATTCCGCCCGGCGAGCCCTACCCCGTCGGCAACGTCGAGCTCGCGAGCCGCCTGTCGTTCTTCATCTGGAGCAGCATCCCCGACGACGAGCTGCTCGAGGTCGCGGAGCGCGGCGAGCTCGGCAGGCCGGAGATGCTTGCCGCCCAGGTGACGCGCATGCTCGCGGATCCGAAGTCCTCGGCGCTCGTCGAGAACTTCGCGGGTCAATGGCTCCACTTGCGGAACCTCGACAACATCCATCCGAACTCGGACGAGTTCCCGGATTTCGACAACGCTCTGCGGCAGGGCTTCAAGCGCGAGGCGGAGCTCCTCTTCGCGAGCATCATTGACGAGGACCGCAGCATTCTGGATTTGCTGACCGCCGACTACACGTTCGTCAACGAGCGCCTCGCGCGTCATTACGGGATTCCGCGAATCTACGGCAGTCACTTCCGCCGCGTGACGCTCGGCCCCGAGCTCGACGCGCGCCGAGGCCTCCTCCGGCAAGGGCGGCATCCTGATGGCGACGTCGCACGCGGACCGCACGGCGCCGTCGCTGCGCGGCAAATGGATTCTCGAGAACCTGCTCGGCTCCCCGCCGCCGCCCCCGCCGGCCAACGTCCCGCCGCTCGAGGCGGGGCCCGGCGCGGCGCCGCAGAGCATGCGCGAGCGGATGCAGGCGCATCGGGACACGCCGGCGTGCGCGGGCTGTCACCAGCTGATCGATCCGCTCGGCTTCGCGATGGAGAACTTCGACGCCGTCGGCGGCTGGCGTACGCTCGAGGCGGGCCGGCCGATCGACACGAGCGGCTCGCTCGTGGACGGGCGCGACGTGAACGGCGTGACGGGGCTTCGCGACGCGCTTCTCGCGGACCCGCGCCTCTTCGCCGGCACGTTCACGGAGAAGCTGATGACGTATGCGCTCGGGCGCGGCTTGCGGCACTACGACATGCCGGTCGTTCGCCGCGTGCTCGAGCGCGCCGAGCAGGACGATTACAGCTTCTCCGCGATCGTGCTCGGAATCGTCGAAAGCGCGCCGTTCCGGATGCGCGTGAAGGCGGGCGGCAAAGACTAGGGGAGCAATATGTTCATCGCGAAAAGGAGCTTGCCGCGCAGGACCGTGCTGAAAGGGCTCGGCGCGACCGTCGCGTTGCCGTTTCTCGAGTCGATGATCCCCGCCGTCGCGCGCGGGCAGACGCCGCGGCCGCCGCTGCGATTCGGCGCCGTATACGTGCCGAACGGCTGCCCGATGGACTACTGGATGCCCGAAGGCGAAGCGGGAGCACTGCGTATCACACCGGTTCTGAAGCCGCTCGAACGGTTCCGCGATTACACGACCGTCGTCGACAACCTTTCGCGAGCCGGCGGAACGACGGTGACGGATCACGCGGTCAGCTCCGCCGGATGGCTGAGCGGCGCGGTCGCGAAGCAGACCGAAGCCGAGGACATTCGCGTCGGCGTTACGATCGATCAGATCCTCGCGAAGCATGTCGGCCAGGAGACGCCGTTCCCGTCGCTCGAGCTCGCGACGGAGGATTTTTCCGGCTACATCGGCGGCTGCGTCCCCGGATACAGCTGCACGTATATGAATACGATCTCGTGGGCCTCGGAGACGCAGCCGCTGCCGATGGAGATCAATCCGCGGGTCGCGTTCGAGCGCCTGTTCGGCCGGGCCGGGACGCCCGAGCAGCGCCTGCAGCGCGCCTTGCAGAATCAAAGCATTCTCGATTCCGTCGCGGACGAGGCACGGGCGCTCAGCCGAACGGTCGGCGCCGCGGACCGCAACCGGATCGGCGACTACCTCGAGAACATCCGCGAGATCGAACGGCGGATCGCGAAGACGTCGGCGCGCGGCGCATCCGACGCGGCATCGATGCCGGCCCCGATCGGCATACCCGAGTCGTTCGAGGAGCACATGCGGATGATGTTCGACCTGCTGGTCGTCGCGTATCAGGCGGACCTGACCCGCGTGTTCACGTTCATGACCGGACGGGAAGCGAGCCAGCGCACGTATCCCGGCCTCGGCATGAGCGAGACGCACCACGACACCTCTCACCATGGTCGTCAGCCGGAGAAGATGGCGCAGCACGCGAAGGTGAACGCGATGTTCACGGCGCTGTTCACCGAGTTCATCGAGAAGCTGCACGCGTCGCCTGAGGGCGACGGCTCGATCCTCGACCATTCGCTGATCGTTTACGGTTACGGCATGAGCGACGGACAGGCGCACGGTCCGTACCCGCTTCCGTTCGCGGCCGTCGGCGGCGCCGGCGGCAAGGTGCGCGGCAATCGCTTCGTCAAGGCGCCCGAGTGGTCGCCGATCGCAAACCTGTGGCTCGGCGTCGCGGCGCTGTTCGACTGTCCGCTCGAGCGGATCGGCGAGAGCACCGAGCCCTTCGAGCTGGCGTGACTGCAAGAGCACCTCGGCTGCCGCGCGCCGTGCTCGCCTGCACGGCCGTGCTCGCGCTGCCCGATGCGCTCGCGCTCGAGAGCGTGTCGCCGCTGATCGACGCAGTGAAGCGCGCCGACCGCACGGCCGCGCTTCGCTTGATCGAAGAAGGGACGAACGTCGACTCCGCGCAAGCGGACGGCACGACGCCATTGCATTGGGCCGTTCGCTCGGCGGACGCCGAGCTCGTCGCGGCCCTGCTCGCCGCCGGCGCCGATCCGAACGCGGCGAACCGCTACGGCATGACGCCGCAGCATCTCGCGGCCGTGAACGGCGACGCCGAAATCCTGCGTGCGCTGCTCGAGGCCGGCGCCGATCCGAACGCCGTGCTGCCCGAAGGCGAGACGGTGTTGCTGACGGCGGCGCGAACCGGCTCGCCCGAGGCGGTAGAGATCCTTCTCGAGCACGGCGCCGGCATCGATGCGCGGGAGCGCTGGTACGGCGAAACGGCGCTGATCTGGGCCGCCGCGGAAAACCACGGCGACGCGGTCCGCGTGCTGATCGCGCACGGCGCGGACCCGGACCTCCGCTCCGCGCCTCAAGCCTGGCCGCAGCGCCGGCTCGGCCAGTCGCTGCTGCCGCTCGGAGAATGGCCCGCGCTTTTCTACGCCGCGCGCGAGAACGCGCTCGACGCCGGCATCGCGCTGCTCGAAGGCGGCGCGAGCCTCGACCTCGCCGACCCCGACGGCGCCACGGCGCTCGTCGTCGCGATCATCAATGCGCATTACGACTTCGCGGCGCTGCTGCTCCAGCACGGCGCGGATCCGAACGTCGTCGATTCGAGCGGCATGGGCGCGCTGTACGCGGCGGTCGACATGCACCGTCTCGCGGTCGGGCACGGCCGGCCGAATCCGAAGCCGTCGGGTCTCCTCGACAGCCCCGACATCGTCGAGCGGCTGCTCGAGCACGGCGCGGATCCGAACGCGCAGCTGAGCAAGCCGATCATGCAGCGGCAGCACACGTTCGGGGATTCGACGTTGGGCGAAGGCGCGACACCGTTCCTGCGCGCCGCGAAATCCGGGGACATCGAGATCATGCGGTTGCTGCTTGCCGGCGGAGCCGATCCGACGCATACGATGCCGAACGGCGCGACGGCGCTGATGTATGCGGCAGGGCTCGGCTGGCGCGACGGCAGCCCTCTCGCCCCGTCCTACGACCAGGGCACGGAGGCCGAAGCGATCGAAGCCATCGCGCTGCTGCTCGGCCTCGGGCTCGACGTGAACGCTCAGGACGACGACGGCAACACGGCAGTGCATGCGGCCGTGACCGGGCGAGCCTCCGACGCGATCGTCCGCTTCCTTGCGACCGACGGCGGCGCCGATTTGACGATCCGCAACCGCCGCGGCCAGACTGCACTCGATGCGGCGGAAGCGCGCAGGTCCGGGGGCGAGGCCCTCGCGGCGCTGCTGCGCTCGCTCGCTCCGGCAGCGCTCCGCGACAACGCGCCCTCGGGTGGAACCTCGCAATGATTCGACGGC
>Ga0079224_100006911_pt1 | contig 15123 bp, 9 predicted proteins | sample Stecom2015_FD_80414 | JGI IMG/M metagenome (GOLD analysis project Ga0079224, IMG submission 80414) | Agricultural soil microbial communities from Utah to study Nitrogen management - Steer compost 2015 | ecosystem: Environmental > Terrestrial > Soil > Agricultural land | place: USA: Utah...
CGGATCATTTCGTAGTAAGACTCTATCATCAGTAAAAAGTCTTTCTCCCAATAACAAGGTGTCCGCTGTAAGAGTTCCCGGGTAAGGTCGATTTTTACCGGGTCATATATATACCGGCAATATAGTTTCCCTTGGTTGTTGACCAAAGTTACCACATTAAATTCGCCTGGAAGATTGCCATTTCGATTGCACCGTCCCGCCGCTTGATTAATAGAATCCAAAGGCGCCAAATCCCGGTAGACAACGTTAAAATCAATATCCACACCGGCTTCAACCAGTTGGGTGGTGACAGCGAACCGTGCTTTGCCTGCCTTTATTCTCTCAATTCGTTCCAGGCGTTCTTTGGGAGTTATATGGCTGGAAAGAAAGACTATTTCTTCATGGACGCGATTGGAGAGCAAATGGTAGAAGTCTTGCGCAGCTTTGATGGTATTAAGAATAAAGAGATAGGATTTATCGGATTGAAACTCCAGTTTGTCGACAAAATCTTTGATTTCGACCGGTTCAAGATCAACCAAAACTTGCAGACGGTTTAAAGCCTTGAAGTATTTCTCCCGTTGTACCAGGCTGGTAACTTCTTCTCTGGGAAAGATCAAAGGATCTGTAGCCGTTACGAACAGGATATAACAATGAAAACGGTCAACAAGAACCGTAAAGATTTCTTTCATTAAAGGCCATAATTCATAACGGATTGTTTGTGCTTCATCAAGAATAATAATGGAATTCGCTAACCGGTGAAATTTGCGGACCATTTTATTTTTTGCCGTGACCAAGGTTTCAAATAATTGTACAAAAGTGGTGACAATTATCTCTGAATTCCAGCCTTCCACCATAATTTTTGCTTCATCCGGCTCAAATTCGAAAAATTCGGTCTGGTAGGTTTTTGGGGCCAGGTAATGGTGTTTCATCAACAGACCAGTATCAACAGGAAAACCGTTTGCCTTTAAGATATCCTCAATGACTCGTGAGTTTTGGTCAATGATACTAAGAAAAGGGAGGGTGTAAATAATCCGGTAGAATAAATGTTTATTTTCAAATAGGGCTTCTCTCAATTTGCAAGCAAATGAAAAAGCGGTTAAGGTCTTACCCATTCCGGTCGGAAGGTTGATTGAGTAAACGCCGGGCGGAAAAGAGACAAAAGAATGGGTTATTGCCTCTCTGTACGCTTCTTCCCGCAGTTTATTAATTGGTGCCGAAGGAAAAGAAAAGCCGGATTTATAATGATCTACAAGTTCGCCCGGAAGGTTAAAACGGCGCAGATTCATAACCTGCTCAAACCCAACAGCCGCCTCGCTTTTGTCCGCGTCCACTAAGAGGGAGTAAAAGAAATTGATGAGGAAATAAAAAAGACTTTTTTTCTGCCGGCGTATCTTTCTTGCCTGTGAACGGAGGTTTTCATTCCCTATGCCAGTAATCCATCTTTGCAAATGCTCATAAGAAAGGTTTACCGGCAAGCCGGATTCTTTGATCTCCCCGGCCAGCCGGTTAAACTCTTCCGGGTCAATTGCTGAGAGTTGATCTTTCAAAACACGCAAATCACCCGGTTCTATGATTGTTTCATCCAGAATATCTCCAAGATTGCCGTGATGCCGTCTTACCATTAGAAAGCATAGCAAAGGATAAAATTCTTCCTCTTCGGAGCCGGAGAAAAGCTCTTTAGCCAGATAATAACTGCAAACTGCCGAGAAAAGACCATGGTGGGTATTTTTCCGTTTTCTTAGGGTTGATTTGATGTCTTCCGGCGCCTGCAAGTACTCTTGGAAATAGGCGGTGGCTTTTCCCAAATCATGCGAGGTTCCGGTAATTACACAGATTTGCTGCGCTTTTTCGAAAGGGAGTAAAGAAAAAGACTTCTCCTGCAGGAAATGGAGGCCCAGCTTTGTCACCCCACGCAGATGATCGGCCAAGTATTTATTGGGATGCGAACGAAGGACTGATTTGACCGCCATGCGCACTTCCCCCCCATTAGTACTGGAAAAAGACTTTATCCCCCCGCTACGGGGGGGATAAATCTAGAAAAAGCAATACCTTTCTCCATTTTCCAGAGCAACAATTTTTTCCGGGACTCCAGGTTTAAGTGATAAAGTCTTGCCATCGGTTTCAAAAACGACATATTCGTATCTCTTCACAACGCGGTCCGTGGTCATTTCCACAGGGATCAGTTCTTTCCCGTAGCGCCGTCCGGGTTCAATAAGCAGATTTTGAGCGGCCAGATACCGTTCAGGAACAACCGAATTAACAGGCCCTTCTTCAATATCTTGAAGCCGGCTCGTGAATACCCCCACCCATCGGAAATCAGCCAATAACTCACTGAGGCCCATGGAAAAAGTATAATGGGTATAATGCCGGCGGACGGCGTCAACGAGGCGTTCAAAAATCTCCGGGTTCTTGTGGTGTACATAAATCCGGAAGGCCGGGTTGGATAGGAACTCTAACCGGATTTGAGTACGGCCTTCATGGTGCTTTTTATATACAGGTTGCCAGAAGTTGTCTTTTGTATTAATATAATTTATTCCCCAACGGAATTTTTTCACCGGACTTAAAAGGCCGATCCCCAGGTACATCTCGTCCAAAGCAAAATCCGACAGGCACCGCTCTTTACTGCTGCCGATGATTGCCCCAAGCATCCCGGCGATGGTAGGTGGCGATGGAAAAGAAAAAGTCAGCGGCGATGAGGTGGTGTAGTATTTGCGAAAATGGCCGATGTCCGCCCAAATGTCAAATACCAACGTTTTCATGGGGATTACTCCTAAAAGGTTATTTCTTCATACGGCAACCCCGAAAAAGCCTCGGATACTGAGACGGGCTTCCCGGCCGAAGCTAAGAATAGTGCGTCATCTGCTTTTAGGCGAATTCTTAGGATCTCATCTCGATTCTTCTGGAGTAATTCTTGTAAATCTTTGATTTCCAAACTGCCGTCGCGGATCCCCCTGATCGCCAGATCATCTTTATCCGAAACAAATCTTATTCTTTTATCAAGCTCGCCAAAGTGGGAATAACCGGGCTTGTGCTCAACCTGTAACAAAAGCCGCGGCATCTGGCCGGCTTTTGACCCGGAGAGCAGATTCTTTGTCCCGTTCCAGAGCGCTTCCAAGAGAAGCATTATGTCTTCTTCGCTCAAAGGAATATTCTGGTCTTTGGCAGCGTTTTCGTTCACCACACCGTAAAAGGCGATCAGAGAATAAGGGAGAATGTATTTTTCAGTGAATGTCCCCTGTTTTGCGCCTTCCCTTGACGGCATTACGGTGGTCCCTTTAATATAGGTCAAGTCCACGCGGTGTAAAGAGCGCCCCATCTTAAACTGGACAGGACCGGTCAACGTCAGGGTTTTATCTTTAACAGCAATGGTGGCGCCGAACAAGCGGATATCAATGCATTTTGTGATCAAGCTCTCAAAATCATTATTGAAATCATTCAACCGATCTTCCTTAGTCCGCAATACACCTTTTTCGTCTCTGGTCTCCAGAACAAATACATCCTTCTGTTTTGGGGAATGGAGATAATCCCGGACAGTCCGTTTCAAACGGACATCTGTCACCATATTGATACCTGTTTCTTCATCAATACGAGGTTTGTTTTCGTCCACCGGATCACCGTTGGGATTGGCATCGGTGACATCGTAAAGAAAAAGGATCTCAGACCTGTTATTTATAGTCATCCTATACAACCTCCTTCTCTTTTTCATATAAAATTCCCGCAAGTTTATTTGCCAGGTTCATCCCGGCGGCGAAATAAAAATTGATCTCGTCTGTAGAGAGATCCCAGGACTCTCCGGCCTGCAATAGATAGGTGGAAATCTCCTCCGCCAACTGACGTTTACCTTTGTCGAAAGATTCGTATTCAGTTAATTTGTTCTGCACTCTGGGCAGAAGACCCCGGATATCATTCTCTGTCAGCCGTAAACCTTTTAGCTGCTTAAGGAAGGGTTTGCTACCCCTTTCGGTGTATTGCTTGTTTACCAACAATTCGGTCAGCACACCCAAAAGGAAAATCCCTCTTGCCGCCGGGGTAGAAAGCATGGGAGAAAGGCCGCCAAAAAACTCTTCAAACCTGCTCTCAGTCATGGTCTTCACCTCCTTAGAATGAACTTGCATGAGTTCCAGAGAGATAAAAAAGGTAAAAGTCAGAAGGCCGTCTAGAACCACCCAGTGATAGGAATCAAGGTCATTGTTGAAATCATGCCGGATCTTTTTCATGATAAATTGTAGAATAAAGTCTTTGTCTACAGGCTTGAGTTTAAAGATACGGTCCACCAGCTGTAGATAGTATTTGTCCAGGTCAAAATCGCGTTTATTTTCATCGGATTTGGCAAAGAAAGTCCGGAGGGTTGCGAAATTGAACTGCCGCTCAATGATCTCCCATCGTGCATCCGTATCGATTTTTGCGTCAAAAATCCGCCGTAGGGTGGAAGGATAAACATCTTCGATTAAAAGCAGAATGCGTTCAGCTCCCCGGGAGGCTCTTAAAAACAAAAGCTGGACCGCCAGGGCGTCTTTCTCTTGGAGCAGAAGTCCTAAGATTTCGTTTTCATCAGCGGTCATACGGGTTACTGTCTTCCCAGCCAGGGAGATTTTTTTCGGGCCTTCGGTAAATATATCAACGATCTCCTTGGAAATAAATGATGTTCCGAATAAAAATTTGGGAATCAATAGGTACTCAAGACCCCGCACAAAAGTGAATTTTAAATTAGATTCAATGAATGTTCTTCCCATTTCCAAAGCTAGCTTGCAGTCGAAACATACAGGAAAGTTCCGCCAGGCAAGCTTTTCGTCAAAGCCTCCGGCAATGAATCCTGGTTTATCGTTGGTGTAAAATTTGAAGACGTTGACATTACCCGAGACCAATTCTTTTTCTTGCCGGCAGATGGAACAGGTCTTGTTGGCTGCACTGATTGCCGCATCCTTAAGCCCTTCAAGTTTCAACAGTGTGCTCCGGAACAGTTCATATTCCCCAATGTATTTCTGGTTGATCTTTAATGTAATAATTGCATTTTCCCGAGGGGGAAGGAGTTCTTGTTTCTTTTTGGCTTCAGCCAAAAGATATTCTTCATTGGTAATCAGGATCTTTTTCAGGCCGTCGAGAAAAACCCAGTCTTCCTCTTTAAGTGCTAAACTCTCTTTGTTACGTTCAAGATGACGAAACCACCCGATGATTTTATTACCAAAGGTCTTTTCGATCTCCGTTATTTTGGCAGTTGGCGACAGATCTGCTCCATTGGGAGCCCCAGCCCGGTACAGGTATTTGAGTCTTTTTTCATCAGATAGTTGTTCAAGTGAAACCCCGGTAAGTTTGAACTCCTTTTCTTCATGCTCTATATCAATGGTGATTGCATGAAGATAAGATTTGGCCTTGGGGTTTTCAACCAGGATTTCGAGTTTGTCCAACCCCTTTTCCGCGGAGATTATGTCGGCCAACGCTTTTATTTCTGCCAGCATGTAAAATCCCTCCTTTCTCGCGAGTAAGCATTCTCTTTAAATTCCTCTTTTTCCATAAAAAACTTGAATTTCCTTTCTTAATTGTATTTGTTCCGAAGACAAAAAACCAGGTCTTGAGATACGCTTCTAAGTGGTAGTTGATTACTATAATTTCTATAGAGGGCAGTATTTATTGGTCTTAAATTGAAAAACCGGCGTGCTTTCAGCTACTCGTTCTTATTTATTAATTCAAGCAACCCAAAACCCATGCTGCTCTTTGCCCCCAATCCCGCGTCAACCGCCACTTGGAGAAGTGAGGCCGGTCCCCTCATAGATAAAATTCCGGAATAACCTTTGATCACAAAGTTTTTATACTTGATAATTTGCATCTTCGGCTGGCGTAAAGGCTTAATCCGGACCTCTCCTTCCGGGGGTATGGTTCCATGGACAGCCTGATATTTTTTGTAAAGATTTTCTGTGGCTAAACGGGAAAAATCACCGTCCCCTGGTTGGAAGTAACAGGTATACTTACTCCCCTCCGGTCTCAATAGGGTACTGTACACCACAACTGGTGAGAGGGTTTTCACACGTATTTCTGTTTCTACATGCGCATTCGCGTTATCCGTCACCACCAGCGGACTTTCTACTTTTATTCCCTGAATGCGAAAAGCGGCCGGACCGATTCGTAGACTGTCTTTGGCTAATAACCTGTTTACCAGGGACTCACAAAACTTGTCCACTGGAGAAGAGACAACCAGCTTGACCGGGGAGGTAAAAGTGATCTCACCCTTGTCAGAATTAAAGCGATATGCCCCAGTCAAACGGGAAAATGTAAAAAGCTTAAACCGGCGGCCACCGCCTTCAAATCCGGTATCGTGGAGAAAATCGGCAAAATCATTATCTAGGGCGCCATAAATGGCCGACTGGATCAAGTGGTTGTAGTGGATTGGTATAGTTATAGGATTATTGTCTGAGCTAGAAAGCTCTATTAGTAAGCGCATGGCGATGCTCCTGATCTGTAATATTTTAAGAAGCCTAGAACTTTACCGGAAATCCTTTGGTATCTTCAGTAGCAAGCTCCAAAGGTATTTTACCTTTTCTTTTATTATCCATGAACCAGTCAAAATTTCGCCCATCCGGATCAGGTATCTCGGAAGAACGAGGGTAATGCACCGGTAATTTTGACGAACTTAATATAGCATTAAGATCCGCAATATTTTTTAACTTATCAAAGTCTTTATTGTATTTTTCTTTCATTGCCGCCTTAAAAACGTTTATCCAATCCTTTTTTTTATCATCACCAACGGTTTCCCAACCATTTCCAGTAATAGAACCGTATCTTTCTTTCGGTTTCAAGATTTCTATTTTTTTAACACCAAGTTTTACGCTTCCAAAACCTAATGGTTTAGCTAAGCCCAATTTGTGAAACATACCCTCTTCCATTTCTATCGACCATAATAATGCACCAAGTTCAACTAGGGCAAGATTTTCATATTCTATATCAAAGCCAAATTTAGCTCCAGGTCTTAAGGCGCCTTTTAATGTTCGATTCTGATCGTCTTTTTTTTCCTCTGCTCTTATAAATTCTTGATCGTTGGCGACATTTTGGTGCCGATAGAGTTTTCTCCCCCTTAACTGGGCATCAGGTGAATTATAATCAACACTAAAATCTGGTTTGTCATTCTTAAGAAGATAGAAAAATGTGGTGGTCGGCTTTGGTGTTGATAAAATTGCCAGTGGAAATTCATCTAGATTCCCTTCACTTTTTATAATTCTTGCATGGCTTATTCTTACTCTTCCAGTATAGGAGACTTTTGTTGCGTCTTCTTGGGGGTTCTGTGCTACCCATCCGAATACCCGGCAAGCAGGACAAAGGTTGCTATAGCATGAGCATGGATGAAAAGGTTGAGCAAGAAGATCATTTATGCTACGCTTAAAAGGCTTACGATAAATTTGCGCAAAACCTAGTTCAATAACCTTATTTGCCTGCGCTCTAAACCAAATAGTATCTCCTGCTTTCAAACTTCTTGTATGTGGAAATCTGTTATTCTTATTGGCAATGATATAATTTTGGTAAGTCTCATATGATAATTCAAAGTCTTCCGCCGAACCATCTTCCACAAACACATACTCATTTGTTTTTCTACCAGGTATCCCTTTACCAGAGGTTTTTAAGTAACCAATCATAAATCTATCACTATGATTATCTTGACTATATTCCTTTATTTCTTTTACTCTGTTGTTTTCAATTTTTACAAGAACTTTTTTACCGTTATAATCCAATCGATTATTATAATCCGCAAATTTACTATGGGGAAGTTTATAGTAATTCATTTTTCTAATAATCCCAGATTTTTTACTATCCTTAATAGGGGTTTCAATAATCAATCCCGCCATTAGTACTCCAGCATTATAATTTTCGGGACGGTCTCTTTTCCCCAAAAGCCCTCCTTCAAACACAGAAAAACAGGAATTTGTCGCTGCTTCAAATACACTTCTTAACATTCCCCGCAAGCTCGTTGAAGGAATGGCATATTCTTCTTTTCCGTTATTCTCTAACCTAAAAAATCTATACGCTTTATGCCCATTTCCATAATCCTTTACAAACTCCGAATCTGAGATAAAGAGGGGGGTCTCAGCTATAAGCTCACAAGTGATTTTTCCTGTTAACCCAATATATCTATCATGAGGCGGCGGAGCGCAGCGTCCTAATAATTTGACATTTGGTTTTTCTCCATCTTTCCCTTTATTATCCGGCAAAACGCGGACAAAATTATAGGGATTTAAAAATTTGTATTCACTCATTGTCAGAACCTCCCTTAAGTTCTGTATACCACACAAAAGAAACACATCCGTTTTCACTCAAGGTTTTGTAACATATTTTGACCTTTCGCGGGCTTCCGTTAACCGGATAAAACAGTCTTGCCTTTGCAACCCGCGGGTGATACCATTGTTTCCTTTCTTCTTTGGATTCCCCCATACTCTCATTTTTACATTTACCCCAAAGGAGGGCTTCCCGTTCATCCAAGAAAAACCTTTTTGCAGGATTCTCTTCCCAGAAATCCTTTGCATTTATTTTTATATCTGCCGGAGGTTCAACTTGACCAATATACCTCCATCTCATATGAGAAGAATCATCTCTTGTTAACTCCAGATCCCCCGACGAGCCAAAAATTCTGATACGTCTAATTAATTCAGGGTCAAAACTGAAACGAACTGGGGTTTTTTCAATGGTAATTTCTCCAAATTTTTCAATAATTGTATATGGCATTCCGGATAAATCCCAGCTATTAATAAACTTCACCGTATTGTTTTGATCTATTTCCCCTCCCCAAATCTGAAATTTATCTCTATGCTCAATAGTGATTCTTTTTTCTTTCAGCAATTTCAATGCATCATCAACTTCAGTCATAATGACACCTCCTTTGGGTAGCTTTCTTCCAAATCATCTTTATAATAGGTATCTGTCTTTAAAGAAAAACCCTCTTCCCTTCTAAACTCTGATAATACAGAATGAAACTCCTGTATCCACCTGTCCACCGCGTGTTCGGCATTTTGAAATAGACTATCCAAGGCAAGAGTTTGCGTGAAAAAGATTCCTTCTTTAGAATCAGTCATTTTAAGACCACTTGGTAAGAATTCTTCGGCAACAACACCAACTTTAATTTCCCCATTCTCTATGGTAGCCTTTCCGAACCATTTATTTTCTCCTCCGCCAAAAGAAAGGAACCCGTCTTTTATGTCTTTTAATACCAGCATCATCCATCCTAAAGACCAATTTTCTACATTTTCTATGAAAATACGAATTTTAAAGGCAGGTTGCCATAAGACTAAAGCGTCAAATTTGGCGCCTTCTTTACCTCCTCCGGTAAAACGGTCAATGGCCAAGAAATCCATGATTTTTATATTTGGCGGAGTGATGAGATAACCATCGCTTACATATAATCTACTACCTCGGTCGGAAGAGCCAAAAAACCGGCAGGCAAGGCACAATTTTGCCTCATTTATCTGCTCGTCATCACTCTTTTCTTTTTTCTTATATTCACGGAATAAACTACTACATGAAGTGAGAGGGGTGTTCAGATCTGCCAATGGATTACACGCCGGACATTTATTGAGAAACTCATCCTTCGTACTATTTAAAGTGACTATTGTACGCGCGATCTTTTCGGCTTGAGAGCGAAGCACTCCCCTTATAGATGAACCAGGGAGGACGAATTTCCCGTTTTCCCTTCTCGGGCAGAAATCAAAACCAGCCCGCATGCCTGCCAAAGTATCATTAGCAACAAAACCTCCCGTGAACTTAAGGACGAAATCAAGCTGAACAAAGGAGTTATAAAGATAATTATTGCATTTAATGTGTTTGTCTGGCTTCCTTATGTTATAGTCTACTCCGGGTACAAGCCAGTTTTCTTCCTCAGTTGCTGCTGCAATAGGATTATCGTTTTGCAAAAAGGCCATCAAACTCTTTTGCTCCGACAAATTCAACCTATATATCTTTAACTCTGCCAGTTCGATATTCCCCAGCCCTCTTGCTTTTTCGCCACCAAGATAACCCCGGCCTTCCTGCCATTCTGTCAAAACGGCCATCAGGATTTCTTTTTCTTCTTTATTGAGCTCATCATGAAGTTCAAACCGGAAGGAGAATATTGTGTCTTTAGGAACAACTTCAAAATCATATTTAGCCCGTGCAGCCCGGGAAGCGGTTTTGGTCTCCCGATCAATTCCCACTCCGTCACGAATCACTGTTTTTACGTCGCCTTCTGACACTGCATCATAAAACCAAATTTTTGAAGGGCTCCCCTCGTCCTCAATTTTGCCGGGATTAATCGACCCGAACAAACTGCACACCAGACAATTGCAAAATCCGGAGGACCTACCATCGTCCTCTAATGCTGTACATTTTCTGTGTCCCAGGTGAGGAGCAAGTTTCGTTGCCAACGCCCGTAAAGCACCGGCAAGTGTTGTACCGGGGATAATTATTTCACCATCAATATTTCTATATACCGGCGCGTCGGTTACTTTTCCGACCTCCCCAGACCCGATATGCAGCCCTGTTAAAGCTTTAAGCCTTCCCTTTATTATCCTCTTAATCATGGCTTAACCTCCTGACAGGAAGTAATAAACCCGGCCAACATCTCAATGCCCTTGGTCAGTAAGTATTTTTTCGTGTCTTCATCTTCACTTTCCATCCTATCTACTAAATCAGCAAGAGCAGTAAATATTTGTGGTAAGATTTTTCGACCTTTTTGTCCCTTTTCGTCGAGAAAACCTTTTTTATCGCGGCAAGGTTCACGGCTATTGACCAGTTCCATTATATCCGGGTAATGGAATTTCGTAAGCACTTCCTCTGTTTTATCGGCTGCTACTAATGCTTTTATATTTTCTGTTAACCATCGGGAAAACAAAACCCATTCACTCTGCGAAAAACTGTCCTTTTGTATTTTTCTAGCTAAATATCTTTGCCAATCATCCTCAAAAACTTTTACTTTTTCTTCCTGTGTTTGAATCCGCATAAACCCTGGTAAACGGATACCGGCCTTAATATCATAATTCCCTCCATAGACTGGGTGATTAAATACGATTTGCCCAAACCCCTCTGCCCTTCTTAAGCCTATTCCCTCATTTTCCAACCTTGCAAAATGATCTAGTAGTTTTGCTATATCTTGGGGGGTGTTTTTAATTCTGAAACTAACAGTAGAACCGGCGGCGATCGCCTTGGCCTGCCATTTGGGAAGACCAAGATGGCTATTAAACCCACTGATGTTTTTTGTCTTAACAAAAGAGCTGATCACTTCAACATCAATCCCCAAGATTTGCTTTAGTGTTTCTCCATCAAAGGCGGTTTGAAACCTTCCCCAATAGTCCGTAAGAATGGTATCAGTAAGCAAAGTCATAACCAAAGGTTCGGACCAGTCCTGTACGCGCTTATCCAGTGGTTTTCCCCGAAAAGTCAACATAGCATTTTCTTCGCTAAACCAGGCTTTAACAAGACCATAACCGCGGGACGAACCTTTTCCCAATCGCAGTTCCAAAGAATTTTCGTCGATGCCTACTAAATGAACAAATTCGTCCCAGTTTTCAACTTCGACTGTGCCAACAAAATATTGCCCTTCTTCAATAGCTGTATAGCCGAACAGTTCGCCTCTTTTTGCCTTTCCGGAGTGTAGATCTATGCTAATATGCATTTCCTCTCTTTTGGCAACTTTAATTTTTTCAATATTTCCAGTTGCAAAGGAAATAAAACCCGTTAACTGTTCAAGCGGAGTCTCAAGGCCTTTTTCTGAACACTTAGCACACTTTTGTAAACCCTTTTCTTCATAAATCAAGGCTTTTACCCCATGTCCCTTGTCCTTAAACCTTAACGGTTCAAGCTTGCAGGTGAAAAAATCCAAAGGGGCAGGAATGGCAGGATAAACATCGTTACGAATTTTTAAGCATGGATATAATGACGATACTTTAATCCCGTTTTTATAGAAAAGGTTTATGAATTTCTTATAAACAGTTTCTTCTGTTAAGTCCCATTTGTTAGCGATTTTCCAAGCCAAAGCCCCGAGAAGAGTCTCCCCCGGTATATAATCAATAGTATGAAATCTGTTGCCCGCTTCGCTTTTTTTAGCAACCAGCAGGGGTTCTTTGGTGAGTACAACCAGATTAAATCTTTTTCTTTTTTCTGAAGGAGTTGTAACAACAGAAAACTCAACCGGTTGGTCGGCGTAGTTTTTATAAGTATCGTTAAGTTCTTTATTCTCCAGCCATCTGGTCCGGAAGATTTCAAGCATTCTTTTTCCCAGGCTATTATTTCCTTCTTCTGTTGTACCGGGAAGGGCAGGAGTTATTTCTACAAGGTGGAACCGGCATTGCCCTTTCCCTTTTCGACGAAACGCACCTATATTTCTGATCATTCTGAAGGCGGCAACAATGAAAGCGGCTTCCTCTAAGGCGGTAGAGCTATGCTCTTCATTCTCAACGGTAAACTGAAAAATAATTCCTCCGCCCATAATTTCTTGGGCAAATAACCTGCGTGTTTCAGCGGTCCGGGTTATCGGACTAACCCTATTCCGCCAAATTACTTTACCGGACTTCAGAGTAGAAGGAACTAAAACTTCTGCCGATGATATTTTCCATTTTTTTGGGTTCCCTGGTGAACCTAATATCCGACAAATCGGGCAAGACTTGTCCTTCTCCTCGCAAAAAGCATTGTTCTCTCCTCCGGACTGTTGGCAAAGGCGATACTCTTTTAAAAGGTCAGATTGCAACAAATCCCACATTCCCTGGCGAAGCAAACCGGTAAGGGTTGTCCCCCTTATTACTGGGGAACCGTTTCGGTCTCTTAAAATCAATGAGTCAATAATCCCTACGCCATAACCTGCACCGATATGATAATCTGAAAGAATATTTATATTAAATGTAAGCTTCATTCAACCACCTCCCCATAAGAATTGGTATCAAGATCAAAGGAGAAATCCCAGGCAGATAAAAGATCGGGAAGTTTATGCCGATATTTCCCTCTAAACCATTGCCAGTATGTTTCCTCTTCAGGATCACCCAAATCTTTTAGTGCCGCTATCACTTTTTCACTGAGAGGCCGTTCCATCCTTTGCACTAAACGTTCCATCTCCGGCCGCCATTCTTTTGTTATCTTCCCATAATCGATTTCTTCAGCTTTATAAAACATACTTTGCAACTGCGCCCTTCTTCGTCCCGGTAAATCAGCAAGTTCTTTTCTATAGGCAAGCAGTTTTTTTATCTCTGCCACCGAATATACAGGATAACCCGCTACAAAAGTTTGGGTGGTATCCTTTTCGGAAGCTTTAACGACTTCATTACCGGTAATAACCCGGAAGGAAATAGTTGAAATCTTGTTTTCTTTGGCCACCTTTTTTGCATCCTTTAATAACTCCTCGCCTAAAGCATGAGCGATTGTGTAAGGAAACTTTGCTTTGCATATTATAACTGCTGCTGAGATTGTCGGCTGAAAACTGATTTCTTCTTTTAGAGCTTGTTGAATATATGCTTCAAATCTTTCACAAAAACATCGGGTAAAATCTAGAGCCCATTGGGCGGGCATTAAGACAAACAAATCATCGCCACCTAAAATAAGAGGAAGAACAGGAATAAAAGGAGTTTCTATTTCTATTTGCAGAAGCTTCTTTGTCGGCTCGGCAAGAGCTCGCCATAAAACACTATTCAGGTCATTGGATAATTGTGTAATGCGCCCAAAATTATCACAAGAACCAAATATAACACCCATATCATTTACATCTGCGATTAGGTAGGCTACATAGTTGCGTGGTTCCAATTGGCCAAGTTCGCTAACTTCTTGCGGAAAATCAAAATCCCTCTGGCTGTTATCCGTTACAAGAGAATAAAACTCTTTCAGGAAAGTTTCTTTAATCCGTTCCCTCGCTAAAAACTTTTCTTCACAGACCGCGCAAAGATAGTTTTCTTTTTCATCTGCATACCTTTTCTTATGATATTTGGCAATACCTACCCCACAAGAACCGCAGATCGCCATATAAGGCATCTGTTCCGTGGCAACAGGTACCCTCCCTATGTACTTTTCTTTTCGCAGTTCTTCTTCGATTTTATTAAGAGCATCCTTTTCCGAGGCAATTCTTATCGGTCCCGCAGTTGTTATTGTCCCATCGAATTTTCTCCGGTAAAATTCAATTAAGTATTCGCTGAAATTTTTCGCTGTTTCCTCATTATTAAACAAAATTCGTATTGAGCCGCCGGACGAAATAATAACCTTACCGTTAAATTCTCTTGCCAATTTTTCTACTGTATTTTGACAGAATTCCTCAAGCATCTGACTGCCGCCGGAGACCTCTCTCAGTTTCGAAGATCGGAAAACCAAGTCTTGTATTTTATCCGCCTCTGCCGCAAAAAGATATTTTTCATCCATTTTCGTTCCCCCTCCGCCTGGGCAAAAAGTTAATACCGCACTGCTCACATAAATCATCCCATTGTAGCGCTTCGTATACTCCACTGGCTATGCTTTGAGTCACCCAATTTTTTCGTAAGTCTTCCAAATTCGTTTTTGCCAGATTAAAAGCGGCTTTTGCTATTTCCTCAGAAACGCTTAGACAAAAGTGAATGGCTTTATTTCTGAGATCAAAAAGATCAAAAGGAATGTTTAAATTCAAACACGTTTGTCCTCGCCAGAATTCATCCATGGTCGGTGCTTCGTGTATATAACTTACTTTCGTTTTCCCTAATTGATCAATTGTAAGTGTAAACGGCTTTTCTTTTCTTAATAATTTAACTATATTAGCAAGGCCGGAATATTCAAGCAATCTTTTGTCTATTGCATTTCTGCATTCATCACTAAATTCATCCCGTTTCAAAACCTTGTCGTCTATTTCGATCTGAAGTTGATTATTAATCCACAACCTGATTAGTCTAGCTTTCAACAAGAAATCATTTAGCCCTATAGCCCGTAGAAAAGCGGACCGATAATCCTCTTTATATTTGATAAGCCTGCCAATCTTTCCGACTTCATCCTGGGCATAGATGAGGATTTTTCTACCCTGCAGATAAATAGATTGATTAATATCTTCCCCTCCTTCGATTTGTTTTATAGTATTTTTGGGATCTTTGTTGGTAAACCATACTTCACCTAATTCTTGCACTGCAGACGGGCAAGGGAAAGAAGAAATTTTTGCAGTTATTGTTTTATATTTCTCTAGTGCTGCACGATAATCGC
>Ga0079224_100006913_pt1 | contig 15123 bp, 12 predicted proteins | sample Stecom2015_FD_80414 | JGI IMG/M metagenome (GOLD analysis project Ga0079224, IMG submission 80414) | Agricultural soil microbial communities from Utah to study Nitrogen management - Steer compost 2015 | ecosystem: Environmental > Terrestrial > Soil > Agricultural land | place: USA: Utah...
CACCCCGTCGCCGAAGAACAGCGCCGCGCCGAACACCCCCAGCAGACCGACCAGGTAGCTGGAGCGCGCGTGGCCGGCGAGGGTGCGCTGGGCCAGCGCCATCAAGGCCATGATCCCGCCCTCGCCCTCGTTGTCGGCGCGGGTGATGATGCTGACGTACTTGACCGTGACCACCAGGGTCAGGGCCCAGAACACGAGCGACAGGATGCCCAGTACCGTGTCGTGGTCGGCCACCAGCCCGTAATGCGGGGCGAAGGCGAGCTTCAGGGTGTACAGCGGGCTGGTGCCGATGTCGCCGAAGACGACACCGATCGCACCGAGCACCAGCCCGGCCAGTCCGGCTTTGTCATGGGATGACGCGGCGGCGGCGCCGCCGGCGTGGGCGGATCGGCTTGGGGTCATGGGCTCCTGCGCGGCCAAGCGTGGCCGGGTGGTCAACGGAGCGCGGACTGTAGCGCCTTGCGGATGATGGCGGCGGCCTCGTCGCCGGGGGCGGTGGCGGCACGTGCCATCTTCATCGCCTCGGCCGGCTTGTAGCCCAGTTGCTGCAGCGCGATCACCGCCTCCGATTGCGGGTCGGCGGGCAACCCCGGCGCTCCCCCCGCAGCGCCGGCGGCGATGAGGTCGCCGGCCCGGTCGCGCAGCTCGACGACGATGCGCTCGGCGGTCTTCTTGCCGATGCCCGGGATCCGGGTCAGGGCCGCGGTGTCGCCGGCCTGTACCAGGCGGGCGAATTCCTCCACGCTGGCTCCCGAAAGGATCGCCAGGGCGATCTTCGCGCCGATCCCGGTCACCTTCTGCACGTCGCGGAACATGCGCCGTTCGGACTCGGTGAGGAAGCCATACAGGGAAACGCTGTCGTCCTTCTGCGCATGGTGGACCGACAGCACCACCTCGCGACCCACCTCGGGCAGGTCGTAGAAGGTGCTCATCGGCGCCTCCAGCTCATATCCCACGCCACCGACATCCACCAGCAGCCAGGGCGGCTGTTTGTGGACGAGTGTGCCCTTGAGGCGTCCGATCATCGTTCAACTCCCTTCATTGGCGCCTTCAGCGCCGCCGCAGCAGCGCGACGCCCACACCGGTGCGCTGCGCCGTGGCGCTCATGTGTGCATGGGTCAGCGCGACGGCCAGGGCATCGGCCGCATCGGCCTGCAGGCGGGTGCCATCGGCCAGGTTGAGCAGCAGCCGCACCATGTGCTGGACCTGCGACTTGTCCGCGGCACCGCGGCCGACCAGCGATTGCTTGATCACCCGCGGGGCGTATTCGCTCACCTTCAAGTGCCGGCGGACGACGGTGGCCAGTGCCGCGCCGCGGGCATGCCCGAGCTTGAGCGCGGACGTGGCGGACTTGTCCATGAAGACCGTCTCGATTGCCACGTGCTGCGGCTTCCACTCATCGAGCACCCGGTCGAGCCCATCGCAAAGCAGCCCCAGCCGGGAGGGGAAATCCTCCGCCCCGAGCAGCTTCAATCCCTCGCAATGCACGTAGCGGCACCGGCCGTCGGCGGCGACGTCGATCACCCCGATGCCGGTGCACTGCGAGCCGGGATCGATCCCCAGGATCCTCAAGACCGTCTCCCCTGCCCCTCCCGCCGTGGCGCCCGGATACGGACGCAGCACTTCAGGCGTAGGCGTCCTCGCCCAGCTGGGCGTTCGAATACACGTCCTGGACGTCGTCCAGGTCCTCCAGCCAGTCAAGCAGCTTCGCCACCTGCTGGGCGGTCTCGCCTTCCACCGCCACGTCGTTGTCGGCGCGCCAGGTGACGGCGGCTTCGGCCGGCTGCTGGCCGGCGGCGACCATGGCGTCGCGTACCGCCTCGAAGTCCTCGGGCGAGGTCAGCACGTCGATCGACCCGTCCTCGGGATAGGTCACCACGTCGTCGGCGCCGGCCTCGATGGCGGCCTCGGTAACGGCGTCCTCGTCCGACCCCGGGGCAAAGCTGAGCACGCCGAGCTTGTTGAACATGAAGGCGACCGAGCCGTCGGTACCGAGGTTGCCGCCGAACTTGCCGAACGCGTGGCGCACGTCGGCCACGGTGCGCACCTTGTTGTCGGTCAGGCAGTCGACGATCACCGCGACCCCGCCCGGGGCGTAGCCTTCGTAGCGGATCTCCTCGTAGTTCACGCCTTCCAGCTCACCGGTGGCCTTCTTGACCGCGCGCTCGATGACGTCCTTGGTCATGTTCGCGGCCAGCGCCTTGTCCATCGCGGTACGCAGGCGCGGGTTGTTGCCCGGGTCGCCGCCACCGGGGCGCGCGGCAACCGAGATCTCGCGGATGAGCTTGGTGAAGATCTTGCCCCGCTTCGCGTCCTGTGCGCCCTTGCGGTGCTGGATGTTGGCCCACTTGGAATGGCCTGCCATTGCTGCTCTTCGTACTGCAGGTCGCATCGCGACGGAACAGGGGATTATAGGCCGTCGCCTACATGCTCGTGGCGGAAGCGGCCGTGGCGCAGGAAGTTGACGGCCTGGTCGGCGGCGCGGCGCGAAAACAGCATCCCGCTGTGGCTGAGCGGCAGCACCACGTGGTCCGTCACGCCCTCCAGCCGGGTTTCCGCCACCGCGACGGTGCCGTCGCTGGGGCCGGTGAAACGCCCGAGCGCCTGCCCGAAGCCCATCGGGCTGTCGCCCGCGATCACCCCGACCTCGGCCGCGCCCCGCCACGGCGTGCAGCCACGACGCAGCAGGCGTGCACTGCGCCCAAGCGCCCGCAGCCCCAGCGGGCGCGACGCCAGTCCGGCGGCGGCGGCGCTGCCGCACAGCGGCGAGCCCAGGCAGACCACGCGCTGCACCGGCAGTTCCGGATGGCGCTGCAAGGTGCGCACTGCCATCACCCCGCCAAGGCTGTGGGCGAGGATGTGGCAGGGCTCGGAAAGCCTGCTGCGCAGGGCCGGCAGGCTGCCGCGCAGGCCTTCGGTCACCGCGGCATAGCCGAACAGCTGCGGCTGGAACCCGGCGCGCCGCAAACGGCCGGCCAGCCAGCGCATCGACGCACGCGGCATCCACAGCCCGTGGAGCAGGACCACCCGGCGCACCTGGCCGGGATCCCCGTCCGCCGACACCTCAGCGCCGGCCCAGTTCCCGCTCCAGCCAGTCGTCGAGCAGGCGCTTTTCGAACCGCAGCGGATCGGTGCTCCGGTAGCTCCCGGCGGTGCGGGACAGGAAACCGGGATCGGTCAGCCGCCGCTCGCCCTCTGCCAGCACCTGCCCCTGGGGATCCAGGTGGCGGAAGCGCAAGTGGATCCTGGGTGGGTAGATGTCACGGGTGATGCGGATGTCGGAGGCGTTCGGGCCGCGCCAGGGCTCGTAATCGCCGGCGCGATCCACGTCCAGCAACTCGACCTCCAGCCGCTCCCCGGTGCCGAGCCGGTCGGCGGCCCGGTCCCGCAGGTACCCGGCGAGGTCCCGTATCCAGGTGCCTCGCAGGGTCTCGATCCGGTCGTTGCCGTACGTGATCTCGCTGAAGCCCGCGGGGTCGCTCCAGGCAACGGACACCGGGCCCTGGGGGTCCAGCTGTCCAGGCCCGCTGGACGCGGTCGGAGTCGTGGCGCAGGCCGCCAGCAGCATCGCGGCAAGCGCGGCACTCAGGTGCAGTCTCATGGCATCACCTCCCGATAGGATGGAGCCATTGTGCGCCAGGCGGGTCCGGGACGGCGGTGAAGCCACCTTTCCCCGCCTGCGCGGGCCGCGCCTACTCCCCTGCCCGGGTGCGCACGGCAATGTGCACTTCGGCCAGCTGTGCCTCCTCCAGCGGCGACGGCGCATCGGTCATCAGGCACTGCGCGCCGGTGGTCTTGGGGAAGGCGATCACGTCGCGGATCGACTCGGTACCGGCCATCAGCGCGGCGATCCGGTCGATGCCGAAGGCGATGCCACCGTGCGGCGGCGCGCCGTACTTCAGGGCGTCCAGCAGGAAGCCGAACTTGGCCTGCTGCTCGTCCGCGCCGATGCCCAGCAGCTCGAACACCGCCGCCTGCATCTGCGGCCGGTGGATGCGGATCGAACCGCCGCCGATCTCGTTGCCGTTGAGCACCATGTCGTAGCCGCGGCTGACCGCGGTCGCCGCATTGGCGCGCAGCTCCTCGATGCTGTCCACCGCCGGGGCGGTGAACGGGTGGTGCAGCGCGACGTAGCGGCCGGCCTCGTCGTCGTACTCGAACATCGGGAAGTCGGTGACCCACAGCGGCTTCCAGCCGTCCTCGACCAAGTCGAAGTCCTTGCCGGCCTTCAGCCGCACCGCGCCCATGAAATCGGACACGGTGCCGTAGGCGCCGGCGCCGAAGAACACCAGGTCGCCGTTGCCGGCCCCGGTGGCCTCCAGCAGCGCCTGGAAGGCGGCCTCGTCGAAGAACTTGGCCACCGGCGAGTTCACCGCGCCGTCCTCGCCGATCTTCGCGTACGCCAGCCCCTTGGCGCCGTACTTGCCGGCATGCGCCGCGTACTCGTCGATCTGCTTGCGCGAGAGCTTTGCGCCGCCCGGTATGCGCAGCGCGCACACGCGGCCCGCCGGGTCGGCGGCGGGGTCGGCGAACACCTTGAAACCGCAATCGCGGACCTGCTCGGCGATGTCGACCAGCTCCAGCGGGTTGCGCAGGTCCGGCTTGTCGGAGCCGTAGCGGCGCATGGCCTCGGCCCAGGTCATGCGCGGGAACTCGCCCAGCTCGACGCCGATGACCTCGTTGAACACCTCGCGCATCATCCGCTCGACGGTGTCCTGCACGTCGCGCTCCTCCACCCAGGCGAACTCGATGTCGAGCTGGGTGAATTCCAGCTGGCGGTCGGCGCGCAGGGCCTCGTCGCGGAAGCAGCGGGCCACCTGGTAGTACCGGTCGAAGCCGGACATCATCAGGATCTGCTTGAACAGTTGCGGGCTCTGCGGCAGGGCGTAGAACTCGCCCGGGTGCATGCGTGCCGGCACCAGGAAGTCGCGCGCGCCCTCGGGCGTGGCGCGGGTCAGGATCGGAGTCTCGATGTCCTGGAAGCCGCGTCCGTCCAGCCAGCGGCGCAGGGCCGCCACCAGCTTCGTGCGGGTGCGCAGCCGGCGCTGCATCTCCGGGGTACGCAGGTCCAGGTAGCGGTACTTGAGGCGGATGTCCTCGCCCGGGTTCTCGTGGGCGTGGAAGGGCAGCGGCTCGGCCTTGTTGAGCACCTCGATGCGCTCGGCCACCACCTCGACCTGGCCGGTGCGGATGCGGTCGTTGACCGACTCGCGGCGGCGCACGGTGCCGGTGACCCGGATGCAGTCCTCGTAGCCGAGCCCGGCCGCGGTGGCGATCACGGCGGCATTGCCCTCCGCCTGCGACGGCTCGGCGACGACCTGGACAATGCCCTCGTGGTCGCGCAGATCGACGAAGCACAGGCCACCCAGGTCGCGGGCGACGTCGACCCAGCCGCACAGGGTCACGGGCTGGCCGATCAGCGCCTCATCGACGAGGCCACAGAAATGGGTACGCATGGGGGACACCGGCAAATACGGAAACCGGCAATTTTACCCGTCCCCCGGCCGCTCGGGTGCGACAGCCAAAATGCCGCATCGCACCGTCCACATGGAAGGTGCGATGCGGCGTCGCGGGATGCTGCCATGCGCCGCCAGCGGCGACCCTCGTCGCCTATGGAGTGGCGGCGGCAGGCGCGGGCGTGGCGGCCGGTTTGGCCTCGGGCTTGGACTCGGCCTTGGCATCGGCCTTCTTCTCGCCACCCTCGCCGGCCAGGTTGCGCTTCTTCTCGCCGTCCTTCTTGAAGTCCGTCTCGTACCAGCCGCTTCCCGCCAGGCGGAACTGCGGAGCGGTGAGCTGGCGGCGGACCTGGTCCTCGCCACATTGCGGGCACTGCACCGGATCGGGATCGGAAAGCTTCTGCAAGCGGTCGAACTCGTGGCGACAGGCGGCACACTCGAAAGCGTAAATGGGCATGGTGCAAGGGATGTACCGGGAAACTGCCGCCGATATGGGGGCGGCGCGGGCCGGATCAAGCCCGGCAAGGGCACGTCCCGCGGCGCTGCGCGACGCCTTGCTAGGCTGCCCGGTCCTGTCAGCTTGCCCGCTCCGGAATGATCGCTGCCGTCCGTCCCCTCGCCTCCCTGCTTGCAGGCGTCGCCGTCCTGCTCACCGGCACCGGCATGCTCGGCAGCCTGCTGGGCGTACGCGGGCAGATGGAGGGCTTCAGCGCGCAGACCCTTGGCCTGGTGATGTCGTGCTACTTCGTCGGCTATCTGGGTGGGACCTACGTCGCCCCGGGACTGATCCAGCGGATCGGACACATCCGCGCCTTCGCCTTCTACGCCTCCCTGGCGGCGGCCTCGATCCTGCTGCACCCGATCTTCGTCGATCCCTGGGCCTGGGCCCTGTTGCGCGTGGTGACCGGCGCGGCCCTGGTGGGCTGGTACACGGTGATCGAGAGCTGGCTGAACGCCCAGGCCCCGGAAGGCCAGCGCGGCCAGGTGTTCGCGGTCTACATGGCGGTCAACCTCGGGGCGGTCGCGCTGGGGCAGTTCGCGTTCGGCTACAGCGACCCGGGCGGGTTCGCGGCGTTCAGCCTGAGCGCCGTGCTGGTCTGCGTGGCCACGCTGCCGGTCACCGCAAGCCGGATGGTCCAGCCCAGCTTCCCCCGCGCCCCGCGCATGGCGCCGACGGAGATCTTCCGCACCGCTCCGGCAGCCGGCAGCGGCGCACTCGCGTCCGGGCTGGTCATGGGCAGTTTCTGGGGCCTGGCGCCGGTGTATGCGACCGAACTCGGGCTGGGCGTTGGCGAGGTCGCGGCGATGATGTGCGCCGCGATCGCGGGCGGTGCCTTGCTGCAGCTGCCTGTCGGGCGGCTGTCGGATCGCGGCGACCGGCGCAATACGCTCGTGCTGACGAGCCTGGCCGGTGGTGGCCTGGCCGCGGCGCTGTGGGCCAGCGGCGCGGACAACCGCTGGCTCCTGTACGCGCTCTTCTTCGGCTACGGCGGCATGGTGTTCGCGATCCACCCGGTATGCGTGGCGCACCTGCTCGACCACTTGCCCGGTGAGCGGATCCTCGCCGGCGGCAGCAGCCTGTTGCTGTTGCATGGTGCCGGCTCGGCACTCGGCCCGGCCGTTGCCGGGGGCCTGATGCAGCGGCTCGGCCCCGCCGCGCTGCCGGCCTTCTTCGCCATCGTGCTGGTACTGCTGGCGCTCATCGCGGGTGGCCGACGGCTGCTGCGGCGGCGCGATCGCGACAAACCCGCCCATTTCCATCCGATGCAGGGCACCACGCCTGCCGCACTGGAGCTGTTGCCCGAAGCGCAGGCCGACGCGCCAGCCGAAGCCGAGCGCCCGCGGACACCCTGACGCGGGTCAGCGTTGCGGGGGGCGCGAAGCGGCAACCGCCGCATGCCCGCCGGTGTCGCTCCCGCGAGGGGCACCGGCCGGACCGCCTTCCAGGCTGGGGTCGAACGGGGTCCGCAGCAGCAAGGAGGGCAGGAGCGTATTGAGGGTCGTGTAGAGGATCAGGGCACCGAACAGCGTGCCGCTGATGTGGAACCGCTCGTGGAGGATCTCCGCAAGCACCAGGGTGAACACCAGCGTCGGGGCCAGGGCGATCGCGACATTCATGCTGGCCGCCCGCGCCTCGCCGAACATCCAGCGACGCTGCAGCCAGCCCATGCCGATCCGCAGCGGCAGCACCGCCAGGGTGATCCCCAGGCCCAGCAGCCCGGCTTCCCAGCTCAGCGCATCGCGCGAAATGCCGGTCCCGGCATGGAAGAAGTAGAACGGCACGAAGAAGGTCGCGAACAGCCGCAGCGCATGGATATTGGTGTCGGAGGCCAGCTTCGGGATCCGGATCCGCAGCATCCGCGCGATGAAGCCGGCGATGAACGCACCCACCAGGTAGTACACGCCAAGACGATAGGTGATGTAGGCCGCCACCAGCCCGACCATCACCAGCAGCGAGAACTCCGAACCCGGCGCGTGTGGCACCACCCACCGGCCGAGCGCCATGAACACCAGCGGCACGCCCACCACCATCACGATCATCCAGAGGGTGGAGACGCCCAGTTGCACCGGGTCGCCGGCCTGCAGCACCACGAACATCACCGCCAGCGCCATCAGCTCGCCGACGATGGCCTTGCTGGTGACCCAGAACCGCTCCTCGTCGGCCAGGCCGAGGCGCTCGAGCGTGTCGAGGATGAACCCGGTGGAAGGAGTGAGCAGCGCCAGCGCCAGCAGCGCGGCCGCCTGCCAGCCCAGCCCGCCCCAGCGCATCCCCATCCAGCCGACCAGCAGCAGTGCCGCAGCACGCACCCCGAGGTACACCAGCAGCTTCCAGGCTCCCCGCCGCAGCGCGTCCACGTCGACCTCAAGCCCGGCAAACAGGAACAGCGAGGAGATCCCGATCACCGACAGCAGGGCGACCACCGGATCCTGCACGCGATCACCGAAGGCCAGCATCGCCACCAGGCCCAGCACCATCGAGGTGATCGGCGCCGGCAGGTAGAACCGCTGCAACGCACGCGGCACCACCAGCAGGACGAAGATAAGCAGCAGGTACACCAGGTCCTGGCTCATGGCGGGCCTTCGGCAGGGGGACGCCGCATGGTTGCGGCAGTGCCGGCCACTGGCAACCCGTGGCGCGTTACAGCGGCCCCGCCAGGCGCTACGCTGTAGGCGTCCCGACCAGGAGCACTCCATGCCAAATCCGAGCCGCATCGGCACCGTTCTGATCGCCGCCTTGATCATCGCGCTGGGCTTCGCAGCCGCGGGCTGGTTCGCCGCCGGCGGCATGGAGCGCCTGCGCGCCGCCGACCGCTTCGTGACGGTGAAGGGCTCGGCCGAGGCGATCGTCGATGCGGACCTGGTGGTGTGGCCGTTGCCGCACTCGGTCGGCGGCAACGAGCTGGCGGCGGTGCAGCGGGAGCTGGACGCCAATACCGAGGTGATCCGCGCCTTCTTCCTGCAGGCCGGCTTCAGCCAGGACGAGATCGTGGTCTCGCCCCCCCGCCTGGAGGACCGCTGGGCCTGGGCCTACGGTGACTCCCGCCCGCCGGAGCGCTTCCGCTACGCCACCACCGTCAGCCTGCGCACGGATGACGTCGCGAAGGCGCTGGAGGTGGTCCGGCGCAGCGGCGAACTGGTCAGCCGCGGGGTGATGATCGCCGAGGGCAGTGCGCCGGAGTTCGACTACACCAAGCTCAACGACATCAAGCCGGGGCTGATCGCCGAGGCGACCGCCGCGGCGCGCGACTCGGCCCAGCAGTTCGCGCAGGATTCCGGCTCGCGGCTGGGCGGCATCCGCAGCGCCAACCAGGGCGTGGTGACGATCAGCGACCGCGACCAGAGCAGCCCGCACGTCAAGCGGGTGCGGGTGGTGACCACGGTGGAGTACTTCCTGCGGGACTGAGGGCTCACTCGCCGGCGTACAGTTCCAGCAAGGCTTCTTCCGCCTCTTCCAGTGCGGCGCGGGTCGTCGCCTGCCGCTCTGCGAGGTCCGCTGCCCGCGTTCCGCCGTCGGTGTAGAGCGCCGGGTCGGCCATTTCCGCCTCGATCCCTGCCAGCTGCCCTTCCAGCTCCTCGACCCGCGCCTCGGCCCGGGCCAGCTTGTGCGGGTTCGCCTTGCGCCGCTTCTGCGTCGCCGGGGCAGGCGGCGCGGTAGCCGCACTGCCGGGCGTGGGCGTCTCCACGGCGGGCTTGTCACCGTCGCGGCTGCGCAACCAGGCGGCGTACTCGTCCAGGTCGCCGTTGAACGACACCGCGCGGCCGTCGGCCACCCGCCAGAAGCTGTCGCAGACCAGGCCGATCAGGTGGCGATCGTGGCTGACCAGCACGATCGCCCCGTCGAACTCCGCCAGCGCCTCGGCCAGCGCCTCGCGCATGTCCAGGTCGAGATGGTTGGTCGGCTCGTCGAGCAACAGCACGCTGGGGCGGCGCCAGGCGATCAGCGCCAGTGCCAGCCGTGCGCGCTCGCCACCGGAGAACACGTCGACATTCTCGAAGGCACGGTCGCCGGGGAAGTTCCAGCGCCCCAGGAAATCGCGCAGCTGCTGGGTCGGGACCGTGTCACCGGCGATTTCGGCCAGGTGGTCGACCGGACTGGCCCCGGCACGGAGTGATTCGACCGTGTGCTGGGCGAAATAGCCGATCCGCAGGTCCGGATGCGCGCTGCGCTCCCCGGCGAGCAACGGCAGCTCGCCGACCAGCGACTTCACCAGGGTCGACTTGCCGGCGCCATTGGGCCCCAGCAGCGCCACGCGGTCGCCCGATTCGAGGGCGAAGGTGAGGCCGTGCAGGATGGTCGTGCTTCCCGCTTGCAGGGACCGCGACGGGGGCGCGGGGTAGCCGCAGTCGGCATTCACCAGGCCGAGCAGGCTGTGTGGCAGCTTCGCCGGCTCGGGGAAGCTGATCCGCAGGCTGCGCTCGACCCGCACCGCTTCGGTGCCGGCCAGCTTGGCCAGCCGCTTGACCCGCGACTGGGCCTGTTTTGCCTTGCTGGCCTTGGCCTTGAAGCGGTCGATGAAGCTCTGCAGGTGGGCGCGTTCGGCCTGCTCCTTCTCGTGGCTGATCTGCTGCTGGCGCAGATGCTCGGCGCGCTGGCGCTCGAAGGCGGTGTAGTCACCGGTGTACAGCCGCGCCTTGCCGTCGGCCAGGTGGAGGGTGTGGGTGCACACGCCATCGAGGAACTCGCGGTCGTGGCTGATCAGCAGCAGGGTGCCCGGATAGCGCAACAGCCATTGCTCCAGCCACAGCACCGCGTCCAGGTCCAGATGGTTGGTGGGCTCGTCCAACAGCAGCAGGTCGGACGGAGTCATCAGCGCGCGGGCCAGGTTCAGGCGCACCCGCCAGCCACCGGAGAACGCTTTTACCGGGCGGTCGTAGGTGTCCGGCGCGAAGCCCAGGCCATGCAGCAGCCGGGCCGCACGGGCGGTGCCGTCGTAGCCGTTGAGCTCCTCCAGCCTCGTGTGGGCCTCGGCCACGGCCTCCCAGTCCTCGCGCGCCGTGGCTTCACGCTCGCTGCGGATCGCCTCGAACACCGCGGCGTCGCCGGACAGCACGAAGTCCAGTGCGATGTCATCCAGCGCCGGGGTCTCCTGCGCCACGCTGGCCATCCGCAGCCTGGCCGGCACCTCGATCGCACCCTGGTCGGACTCGAGCTCCCCACGCACGGCGGCGAACAGGGAGGATTTGCCGGTCCCGTTGCGGCCCACCACGCCGACCCGCCAGCCGGGATACAGGGTGGCGTCGACACCGGAAAGAAGCAGCCGCTCACCGCGCCGCAGGGCGAAATCACGCAGGGAAATCATCGCCGCATTGTACGGGGCACCCGGGCGGTTCTCCTTGCGTCGACTGCACTGGCGGCACATTCTGGTGAACGCCCGGGAGCCCCCGATGCTGCACGACACCTCGCTCATCACCATGCTGGTGGGCGGCTTCGTGCTGGCCTTCGTGCTGGGCGCACTGGCGCGCAGGGCCCACCTGTCGCCACTGGTGGGCTACCTGGTGGCCGGCATCATCGCGGGCCCGTACACCCCCGGCTTCGTCGGCGACCAGGAGCTCGCGCCGCAGCTGGCGGAGATCGGCGTGATCCTGCTGATGTTCGGGGTCGGGCTGCACTTCTCCTGGCGCGACCTGATGTCGGTCCGCAACATCGCCCTGCCGGGCGCGTTGGCGCAGATCGCGGTGGCGACCACGCTGGGTTGGGGGATGGCCCGCACCCTGGGCTGGTCGCACGGCGCCGGGATCGTCTTCGGCCTGTCGCTGTCGTGCGCCAGCACCGTGGTGCTGCTGCGGGCGCTCGAGGACCGCAGGCTGGTGGAGACCCAGCGCGGGCGAATCGCGGTCGGCTGGCTGATCGTCGAGGACATCGCCTGCGTGCTGGCGCTGGTGCTGATGCCGGCGCTGGCCGGCGCCATGGCGGGCGAGGACGGCGGCGGCCTTGGGCGCTCGCTGCTGGCCACCTTCGCCAAGGTCGGGGCCTTCGTGGCGATCATCCTGCTGGTCGGACGCAAGGTGGTGCCCTGGCTGCTGCAGCGGGTCGCCGGCACCGGTTCGCGGGAACTGTTCACCCTGTGCATCCTGGCGATCGCGCTGGGCGTGGCCTTCGGCTCGGCCGCCCTGTTCGACGTCTCGTTCGCGCTGGGCGCGTTCTTCGCCGGGATGCTGCTGGCCGAGTCGGAGTTCAGCCACCAGGCCGCCAGCGAGACGCTGCCGCTCCGCGACGCGTTCGCAGTCTTGTTCTTCGTGTCGGTGGGGATGCTGTTCGACCCGCAAATCCTGGTCGAACATCCGTTCGAGGTGCTGTTCACCTTCCTGATCATCGTGGTGGGCAAGTCGGCGGCGACCTACGGCATCGTGCGCGCCTTCGGCAAGCCGCACGGCACCGCCCTGCTGATCTCCACCAGCCTTGCCCAGATCGGCGAGTTCTCCTTCATCCTGGCCGGGCTGGGCCTGTGGCTGGGCATCATCACCAAGGAGGCACAGGACCTCGTGCTCGCCGGCTCACTGCTGTCGATCATGATCAACCCGCTGCTGTTCGCCTGGCTGGACAGGCAGCAGCAACACGCGGTCAGGCCGGACCCGGCCAACTACATCGCCGAGCCGCCGGTGCCGGAGGGCCTGACCGAGCACGTGATCCTGATCGGCTTCGGCCGGGTCGGCAGCGAGCTGGGCCCGGTACTGGTGGGTGCCGGGGTACCGGTGGTGGTGGTCGACGGCGAGGAGACCCTGGTCGACCGCGCGCGTGCGCTGGGCATTCCCTCCATCCGCGGCAACGCGGTGCACCCCGCGGTATTGGCCGAGGCCCTGCCGGAGCGTGCGCACACCGCGCTGCTGGCGATCCCCAACCCACTGGAAGCCGGCGAGATCATTGCCCGCCTGCGCGAGGTGAACCCGTCTTTGACCATCGTCGCGCGGGCCCACTCGGACGGTGAGGTGCAGCACATGCTGGAGCGCGGGGCCGATGCGGCGGTGATGGCAGAGCGCGAACTGGCCCACAGCCTGGCCGAGATGGTGCTGGCCACGCCGCCCTATCGTGGCGGGCGGCACTTGCCGCCCGTCGTCGCCTAGGGCACCACCCGTACGGGTGGATGGATCAGGCCTTCCCGAAGGTGAGCTTGCCTGCCTCGGCGCCCACGCGCACCGTGTCCCCGTTGACGAACGCGCCCTCGAGGATCCGCTGCGCCAGCGGGTTCTCCACCTGTTGCTGGATCGCGCGCTTGAGCGGCCGTGCGCCATAGACCGGGTCGAAACCGACGTTGGCCAGCAGTGCCAGCGCGTCGTCGGAAAGCTCCAGCCCCAGTCCGCGCTCGGCGAGCCGCTTTTCCAGGCCCTTGAGCTGGATCCGCGCGATCTGGCTGATCTGCGACTTGGTCAGCGGGTGGAAGACGACGATGTCATCCAGGCGGTTGATGAACTCCGGGCGGAAGTGCCCCTGCACGACCCCCATCACCGAGGCCTTCATCTGCGTATAGGCCTCGGGCGAGTCGTCGTCGACCAGTTCCTGGATCAGCTGGCTGCCCAGGTTCGACGTCATCACGATCACGGTGTTGCGGAAGTCCACCGTGCGGCCCTGGCCGTCGGTCAGGCGCCCGTCGTCGAGCACCTGGAGCAGGATGTTGAACACGTCGGCGTGGGCCTTCTCGACCTCGTCCAGCAGGATCAGCGAGTACGGCCGGCGGCGTACCGCCTCGGTCAGGTAGCCACCCTCCTCGTAGCCGACATAGCCCGGAGGCGCGCCGATCAGGCGGGCGACCGAGTGCTTCTCCATGAATTCGCTCATGTCGATGCGGACCATGGCGTCGGCACTGTCGAACAGGAACTCGGCCAGCGCGCGTGACAGCTCGGTCTTGCCCACGCCGGTCGGACCCAGGAACAGGAACGAGCCGGTCGGGCGGTTGGGGTCGGACAGGCCGGCGCGCGAGCGGCGCACCGCGTCGGCGACGACCTTGATCGCCTCGTCCTGGCCGACCACGCGCTCATGCAGCATGTCTTCCATGCGCAGCAGCTTCTCGCGCTCGCCTTCCAGCATCCGGCTGACCGGGATGCCGGTCCAGCGCGCGACCACCTCGGCGATCTCCTCGTCGGTGACCCGGTCCTGCACCAGGCGGAACTCCTGGCGCTCGGCCTGCTGCGCGGCCTCGAGCTGCTTCTCCAGCGCCGGCAGGCGGCCGTACTGGATCTCGCTCATCTTCGTGTAGTCCTGCCGGCGCTGGGCGGCCTCCAGTTCAAGGCGGGCCTGCTCGATGTCCTCCTTGATCTTCGTCGCGCCCTGCAGCGCGGCCTTCTCCGACTTCCAGACCTCGTTGAGGTCGGAGAACTCGCGCTCCAGCCCGGCGACTTCCGACTCCAGGTCCTCCAGGCGCTTCTTCGAGGCGTCGTCGGTCTCCTTCTTCAGCATTTCGCGCTGGATCTTCAGCTGGATCAGCCGCCGCTCCAGGCGGTCGAGCTCCTCGGGCTTGGAGTCGATCTCCATCCGGATCCGGCTGGCCGCCTCGTCCATCAGGTCGATGGCCTTGTCGGGCAGCATGCGATCGCTGATGTAGCGATGCGAAAGGGTCGCCGCGGCGACCACGGCCGGGTCGGTGATCTCGACCCCGTGGTGGACGGCGTAGCGCTCCTTCAGTCCGCGCAGGATGGCGATGGTGTCCTCGACGCTGGGCTCGCCGACGAACACCTTCTGGAACCGGCGCTCCAGCGCGGCGTCCTTCTCGATGTACTGGCGGTACTCGTCCAGCGTGGTGGCGCCGATGCAGTGCAGCTCGCCACGCGCCAGGGCGGGCTTGAGCATGTTGCCGGCGTCCATGGCGCCCTCGCCCTTGCCGGCCCCGACCATGGTGTGCAGCTCGTCGATGAACAGAATGATCTGGCCTTCGTTCTTGGCCAGGTCGTTGAGCACGCCCTTCAGCCGCTCCTCGAACTCACCGCGGTACTTGGCGCCGGCGATCAGCGCGCCCATGTCGAGGCTCAATACCCGCTTGCCGCGCAGGCCCTCGGGCACTTCGTCCTTGATGATCCGCTGGGCCAGGCCCTCGGCGATGGCGGTCTTGCCCACGCCGGGCTCGCCGATCAGCGCCGGGTTGTTCTTGGTCCGGCGCTGCAGGACCTGGATGGTGCGGCGGATCTCCTCGTCGCGGCCGATCACCGGATCCAGCTTGCCGGACTCGGCGCGCGC
>Ga0079224_100006915_pt1 | contig 15122 bp, 16 predicted proteins | sample Stecom2015_FD_80414 | JGI IMG/M metagenome (GOLD analysis project Ga0079224, IMG submission 80414) | Agricultural soil microbial communities from Utah to study Nitrogen management - Steer compost 2015 | ecosystem: Environmental > Terrestrial > Soil > Agricultural land | place: USA: Utah...
GATGAGGGTGATCAGCTTCAGCAGCGTGCTCTTGCCGGCGCCGGACGGGCCGGTCAGGAAGGCCATCTCGCCCCGCTCGAGGTGGAAGCTGACGCCGCGCAACGCCTCGCGGCCGCCGGGATATCGCTTGTAGACGCTCTCGAACCGGATCAAGCAGGCCGCTCCTCGACCAGCGCTCGCGCGAACTGCTCGGCGTTGAAGACGTCGAGGTCGTCGATGCCCTCGCCCAGGGCGACGAAGCGGATCGGCACGCGCAGCGTTCTCGCGATCGCGAGCACGACGCCGCCTTTCGCGGTGCCGTCGAGCTTCGTGACCGCAAGGCCCGTGACGCCGAGGCGCTGGTGAAACTCCGTCGCCTGGCGCAGCGCGTTCTGGCCCTGGCTCGCGTCGATGACGAGCAGGACCTCGTGCGGCGCGGCCGGATCGAAGCGTGCGATGATGCGGCGGATCTTCTCGAGCTCGTCCATCAGGCCCGCCGACGTGTGCAGGCGGCCCGCCGTGTCCGCGATGACGACGTCGATGCCGCGCGCGCGGGCGGCCGAGAGCGCATCGTGCACGACCGCGGCGGGGTCGGCGCCGGGCGCCTGCGAGACGACCGGCACCTTCGCGCGCTCACCCCATTCGACGAGCTGCTCGACGGCCGCGGCGCGAAACGTGTCGCCGGCGGCGAGCAGCACCGAGAAGCCCTGCGCGCGCAGGCGCGCGCTCAGCTTGCCGATCGTCGTCGTCTTGCCGGTGCCGTTCACGCCGACGACGAGTATCACGTACGGCTTCTGTGCGCGGTCGATCTCGAGCGGCACCTCGACCGGCTTCAGGAGCTCGAGCAGGGCGGCGCGCAGCGCGTCCTGCGCGGCCTCCTGCGAGCCGGCCTTCGCCTTGCGCAGGCGGTCGATCAGCCATGTCGTGACGTCGACGCCGACGTCGGCGGTGAGGAGCCGCTCCTCGAACTCCTCGAGCGACTCCTCGTCGATGCCGCGGCCAAACAGTCCGCCGGACAGCCACGAGCGGCCGCGGTTCAGGCGCGCTTTGAGCTTTGCAAAAAAACCGTTGCCCTTCCGAGCGTCGGGGTCGGCCACGTGAGATCTCGGTTTGGAGATAAGGTGATGCGGGGAATCGCGGATGCAAATTATACGGCGGGCTTCCCGCAATGGGAGAATCGCGGGCCATGAGGACCGGGCGCAAAGCCCCGCGGGCGGGACCCGGGCGGCTGCGGATCATCGGTGGCGAGTGGCGCGGACGCCGGCTCGAGTTCCCGGATCGGCCGACGCTGCGGCCGACCCCGGATCGCGTGCGCGAGACGCTGTTCAACTGGCTCGCTCCGGTGCTGCCCGGTGCCCGCTGCCTGGACCTGTTCGCCGGGACCGGCTGCCTCGGCCTCGAGGCCCTGTCGCGCGGTGCGGCCGAGGCGTGGTTCGTCGAGGCCGACCCGGTGCTCGCGCGGGTGCTGGCCGGTCACGTCGAGCGGCTCGGCGCCGCCGGCCGCGTGATCCGCGCCGATGCCCGGCGGTTCCTGAAGCGGCAGGCGGCCTCGGAGCTGCGCTTCGACGTCGCGTTCCTCGATTCGCCGTATCGCGAGCCCATCGAGCCCTGGCTCGGCCTGCTCCGGCCCGTGCTCGCGCCCGGCGCGCTCGTCTACGTCGAGCGGCCCCTGCCGGCCGGGCTGCCGGACGCCGTCGACGGCGAGTGGGTCAAGCGGGCGCGGGCCGGCGGCGTCGAGTTCGGCCTCCTGGCCCCGCCCTGAAAAAGGTGTCTGAAAAAGGTGTCAGACACCTTTTTTCGCGGAAATTGGTGTCAGACACCTTTTCTCGGGGAAATGGTGTCGGACACCTTTTTCGGGGCGGGTGCGCCGAAACCCTCCGGTGCCCGTCTACAATGGGGCGCGTTTCCGGCGGCAGGAAGAAGCTTATGGCGATCGGTGCGATGTATCCCGGCACTTTCGATCCGATCACCCGAGGGCACGAGGATCTGCTGCGGCGCTCGGCACGGCTTTTCGATCCCGTCGTCGTCGCGATCGCGGCGAGTCCGCGGAAGGCGCCGCTTTTCTCGCTCGACGAGCGCGTCGCGCTCGCGGCCGAGGTGTTGAAGGACATCGCCAACGTCGAGGTGTGCGGATACGACGGCCTCACGGTGGACTTCGCGCGGGCGCGGGGTCTCGGCGTGATCATCCGCGGGCTGCGCGCGGTCTCCGACTTCGAGTACGAGTTCCAGCTCGCGACGATGAACCGGCACCTGACCGCGGACGTCGAGACCGTGTTCCTGACGCCGACGGAGCACTACACGTTCGTGTCGTCGAGCCTCGTGCGGGAGATCGCGGAGTACGGCGGCGACGTGACGCCGTTCGTGCATCCGCACGTCGAGGAGCGCCTGAAGCTCAAGTTCGGGCGGAAATGAACGTTCGCAAGGAAGCGAATGCACGGAGCGGCACGATGACGAGCGACGGAACGCGGCATGCGGAGACGGCACGGGGGCGGGTGATCGATGCGCCGAGGGCAGGGGGGCCGGCCGCGGCGCGGGCCGCGGTTGCGCGCGCCGCCCGGGCGGCAGTCGCGGCGACCGCGCTCCTGTCCGCCGTCGTCCAGACGCCGTCCGTTGCGCGCGCGGACGAGCCCGTCGTCGCCGAGCGCTACATGGTCGTCGCCGCGAACCCGCATGCCGCCCGCGCCGGCGATGCGATCATCCGCGCGGGGGGCGGCGCGGTGGATGCGGCGATCGCGGTGCAGGCCGTGCTGTCGCTCGTCGAGCCGCAATCGTCCGGCATCGGCGGCGGCGCGTTCATGCTGCACTTCGATGCGCCAAACGAGGAGGGCGGGGCGGCGGAGATCGTGGCGTACGAAGGCCGCGAGACCGCGCCGTCCGCGGCGACCCCGGACATGTTCCTCGACGAGAACGGCAACCCCCTGCCGTTCGCGCAGGCCGCGTTCGGCGGGCTCTCCGTCGGCGTGCCCGGGGTGATGCGCATGCTCGAGCTCGCGCATCGGCGGCACGGGCGGCTGCCGTGGACGGAGCTGTTCGCGCCGGCGATCGAGCTCGCGGAGCAGGGTTTCGAGATCTCGCCGCGGCTCTATTTCCTGCTCGACCAGTTCAAGCGCTTCGAGACGAGCGAGGAGTTTCGCGCGCACTACTACGACGCGGACGGCGAGCCGCATCCGCCCGGCTATCGGCTCGTGAATCCGGAGTATGCGGCGACGCTCCGGCTGCTCGCGGAGGAGGGCGCGGACGCGATGTACTCGGGCGCGCTCGCGGACGCGATCGTCCGCAAGGTCCGGGAGAACTCGCTGCGGCCGGGCCGGCTCGCGCCGGAGGACCTCGAGGGCTACGCGGCGCACGCGTCCGAGCCGCTTTGCAGCTCGTACCGTGGGTGGCGCGTCTGCGGGCCGCATCCGCCGTCGTCCGGGGGCGTGACCGTGCAGCAGATCCTCGGCATGCTCGAGCGGTTCGACCTCGCGGCGCTCGCGGCGGACGAGCCCTCGGCGATGCATCTCTACATCGAGGCGGCACGGCTCGCGTTCGCGGACCGCGCGCGCTATCTCGCCGACCCGGAGTTCGTCGACGTGCCGGTCGCGGGGCTCCTCGATCCGGACTACCTCGAGCGGCGGGCCGCGCTCATCGATCCGGAGCGGGCGATGCGTAACGTCGAGGCCGGCGTGCCGCCCTCGGCCGCCGCCGCGGCGCTGCGGCTCGCGCCGAGCCGGCCGCAGGAGCGGGTGTCGACGAGCCACTTCACGATAGTCGACCCGTGGGGCGACGCGGTCGCGGTGACGACGAGCGTGCAGAGCGCATTCGGCAGCACGCTGATGGTCGGCGGCTTCCTGCTCAACAATCAGCTCACCGATTTTTCCTTCGAGCCCGAGCGCTTCGGGCGGCCGGTCGCGAACCGCGTCGAGCCCGGCAAGCGCCCGCTGAGCAGCATGGCGCCGTCGCTCGTGCTCGACGGCGACGGGCGGCTGCGGGTCGCGATCGGGTCGCCGGGCGGCACGCGGATCATTAACTACGTGTCGCAGACGCTGCTCAACATCCTCGACTTCGGCATGAACGTGCAGGACGCGATCTCGGCGCCGCACGTCGTCGCGCAGCAGGGGCCGGTCGAGCTCGAGCAGAACACGCCGATCGTCGAGCTCGCCCCGGCGCTCGAGGCGCTCGGCCATCGGGTCGTGCCGAGGACCCTGAACAGCGGCCTGCACGGCATCGTCATCGAGTACGACGGCGGCGTGCGGCGTCTCCTCGGCGGGGCCGACCCGCGCCGCGAGGGCATCGCCCTGGGCGAGTGACCGCCCCCCGAAAAAAGGTGTCAGACACCTTTTCCGAGAAATCGGTGTCAGACACGACTTTCCCTGTGATCGCACCGACTGCAAAAAAGGTGTCTGACACCATTTTCTCGGGAAAAGGTGTCTGACACCTTTTTCGGACACCTTTTTCGTGACACCTTTTTCGGGGGGAGTCAGCGCTGGCAGCGGCCGCAGTAGTACGTCGAGCGCTGCCCGAGGATCACGGCGCGAATCGGCGTGCCGCAGCGGCGGCACGGCTCGCCCTCCCGGCCGTAGACGTCGAGGTCGAGCTGAAAGTAGCCGGGGCGTCCGTCGCTGCCGGCGAAGTCCCGCAATGTCGTGCCGCCGCGCGCGATGGCGTCGCCGAGGACGTTCCGAATTGCATCGATCAGGGCGTCGAAGCGCGGTCGGGCGATCCGGCCGGCGGCGCGCGCCGGGTGGATGCGCGCCCGATACAGCGCCTCGTTCGCATAGATGTTGCCGATCCCGACGACGATGCGGGCGTTCATCAGGTGCGTCTTGATCGCGACCCGGCGCCCGCGGCAGGCGCCTGCGAGGTACTCCGCATCGAAGGCGTCGGAGAGCGGCTCGGGGCCGAGGCCCGCGATCAGCGGATGCCGCTCGGGCTGCTCAGTGAAGTGCAGGCTGCCGAATCGCCGCGGGTCGTGATAGCGCAGGCACGCGCCGTCCGCGAAGCGGATGTCGAAGTGATCGTGCTTGCCCGGAGGCGGCGCGCCGTGCGCGTGGAAGCGCAGTCCGCCGGACATGCCGAGGTGCACGAGCAGCGTGCCGGCGTCCGTGCCGAACAGCAGGTACTTCGCGCGGCGCCCGATGGATTCGATGCGCCGCCCGGCGAGCCGTGCGCCCAGCCGCGGAGGGACCGGCCAACGCAGCCGCGGCTCGCGGACGTCCAGCGCCTCGATCCGCCGGCCGACGACGAGCGGCGCGAGGCCCCGGCAGGTGGTTTCGACTTCGGGCAGCTCGGGCATGGGGTGCGGCAGCTTACCGCAATCGCCGTGCCTCTCGCAGCGCGGGGCCGCGGCCGCGCGGATCAGCGAGACGCGAGCGTTTCCGCCCGGCGTGAACGCGGCCGTGGAGTCGTGTCCGGCCTTCGGATATAGTCCCTACGCCATTTCGCACGATCGGAACCAACGCCCGTGGATGTCTTAGCGGATTTCTTGTTCGAGCACTACAACGGTCTGCTGAACCTCAGCTTCTGGGGTTACGTCGGCGTCACGTTGCTGTGGCTGCACATCACGATGATGGGCGTCACGCTCTACTTCCATCGCGACCAGGCGCATCGGTCGGTCGATCTGCACCCCGCCGTGCGGCATTTCTTCCGCTTCTGGCTGTGGATGAACACCGGCGCGCCGACGAAGGAATGGGTGGCCGTACATCGCAAGCACCACGCGCACTGCGAGCGCGAAGGCGACCCGCACAGCCCGCAGATCTTCGGTCTGCGGAAGGTGCTGCTCGAGGGCGCCGAGCTCTACAGGGCGGAGGCGCGCAACCCCGAGACGCTCGAGAAGTACGGCAGGGGCACACCGGACGACTGGCTGGAGCGCAACGTCTACGGGCGCTTCACCTACACGGGCATCGCGCTGCTCGTCGTGGCGGATCTCGTGCTGTTCGGCGTGCCGGGCATCATCATGATCGCGCTGCAGCTCTCCAACATGCCGTTCATGGCCGCCGGCGTCATCAACGGGCTCTGCCATGCGAAGGGCTACCGGAACTTCGCGACCGACGACGCATCGACCAACCTCTGGCCGATCGGCGTGATCGTCGCCGGGGAGGAGCTGCACAACAATCACCACGCGTTCCCGACGTCTGCCCGCTTCTCGATGCGCCCGCACGAGGTCGACCTCGGCTGGCTGCACCTGAAGGTGCTGTCGTGGCTGGGCCTTGCGAAGATCCGCCGGGTTGCGGAGCCGCCGGTGCCGGCCGAGACCGCGCCGAGCGTCGACATCGAGGGCCTGAAGGCCGTGATCACGAACCGGATGCACGTCCTGAGGCGCTACACACACGACGTGACGCTGCCGGTGCTGCGCCGCGAGATCGAGGCGCTCGGCGAGAACGCGAACGGCGTCGTGCGGGCGGTCAGGCGCTGGCTGAGCCGGCAGCCGCACATGCTCGACGCGCACGCCCTCGAGCGGCTCGCGGAGCTGCGCGCGAAGCATCCGCACTTCGAACGCGTCCTCGAGTTTCACGCGGAGCTGAAGGCGCTGTGGGAAGGCGCGCACACGAGCAACGAGCGCCTGCTCGCCGAGCTGAAGGAGTGGTGCGCGCGCGCCGAGGCGAGCGGGATCCAGTGCCTTGCGGAGTTCGCCGCGTACCTGAAGTCCCTGCGGGGTCCGCAGCCCGTTCCGGCCTGACGAAAAAAAGGGGTCAGGGCCCCGCCGCTCGCGCCGAGCGAAGGGCCCTGACCCCGGTTCTTTTCGGCTACTTGATCTTGGCTTCCTTGTAGATCACGTGCTTCCGGATCACGGGGTCGTACTTCTTGACCTCCATCTTCTCCGGATGCAGCCGCCGATTCTTCGTCGTCGTGTAGTAATGGCCGGTACCGGCCGACGACACCAGCTTGATCTTCTCACGCATAGCGGCGCCTCCTCGCGATCAGACCTTCTCGCCCCGCGCCCGCAAGTCCGCGACGACCTTCTCGATGCCTAGCTTGTCGATGATGCGCATTCCCTTCGAGGAGACGCGCAGCCTCACGAAGCGCTTCTCGCTCTCGAGCCAGAAGCGCTGCGTGTGCAGATTCGGCAGAAAACGTCGCCGGGTCTTGTTGTTGGCGTGGGACACGTTGTTGCCCGACATCGGGCTCTTCCCAGTCACCTGACAGACTCTCGACATTTTCGTATGTTCCTTGGGGGACGGCGAAGCCGGCGACTATATCAGGCGAACCCCCTCGAAATCCAGGGTCAAAGCCAGCCTCGCTCGGCCAGCGACACGTGCCCGCCGCGGGTCACGACGAGGTGATCGAGGAGCCTCACGTCGACCAGCGCGAGCGCCTTGGCGAGCTTCAACGTGATGCTGCGGTCCGCCTCGCTCGGCTCGGCGATCCCGGACGGATGATTGTGCCCGACGATCACTGCCGACGCGTTGTGGTGCAGCGAGCGTTTCAGCACCTCCCGGGGATAGACCGTGGCGCCGTCCACCGTGCCGCGGAAGAGCTCCTCGTAGCAGATCACGCGGTGGCGCGTGTCGAGGAACAGGGCGCTGAAGACCTCGTGCGGCAGGTCGGCGAGCTGCGCCTTGAAGACGCGCGCCGCGTCCTGCGGCGCCTTCAGGGCCGTTCTGGCCGCGGCCGGGGCCTCGAGGTACCGACGGCCGAGCTCGACGGCCGCGAGCAGCCGCGCCGCCCGCGCCGGCCCGAGGCCCTTGATCCGCGACAGCGCGCCGGCGCCGCTGCCGAGCAGCGGGCCGAGCCCGCCCGCCTCGGCAAGGGCCTCCCGCGCGAGCGCGACGGCGTCCTTGCCCGCGACGCCCGACCCGAGCAGCACGGCCAGAAGCTCGCCGTCCGACAGCGCCTTGGGTCCCGCCGAAAGCAGCTTCTCCCTCGGCCGCTCGCCGTGCGGCCACCGATTCAGTGCCACCAACTCGGATGCCTTCGCTACGCCGTGATGTCGGCTATGCTGCGCACGCGCCGGCCGCGGCGCACGCCGCGAATGTCAGCGACGTCGAGAGAAACACCGGCGGGCGAGGCACTCGAAAGCCGCGTCGACAGGCGTTAAGCTCCCCGGGCAACAGGGCGATCCCGATGACCACACCTTCCAACTCGGATCCGGGCTCCCGCGGCTTCGGGTCCCTTCCGAGGAACGTGCTGCTCGGCGTGACGGGCGGCGTCGCCGCGTACAAGAGCCCGGACCTCGTCCGCCGGCTGACGGAGCGCGGCTGCGACGTGCAGGTCGTGATGACCCGCGGCGCGCGCCAGTTCGTCACGCCCATCACTTTTCAGGCCGTCTCGGGCCGGCCTGTCCGCGACGAGCTGTGGGACGAGGCCGCCGAATCCGCGATGGGTCACATCGAGCTCGCGCGCTGGGCGGACGTCGTGCTCGTCGCACCCGCGACCGCGCACTTCATCGGTTCGCTCGCCGCGGGCCTCGCCGGAGACCTGCTGACCACGATCTGCCTCGCGACCGCCGCGCCGGTCGTCATTGCCCCGGCGATGAACCGGCAGATGTGGGCGAGCGCGGCCGTGCAGGCGAACTGCCGGCTCATCGCCGAGCGCGGCATCCGTATTCTCGGGCCGGCGCCCGGCGAGCAGGCCTGCGGCGAGCACGGCATGGGTCGCATGCTCGAGCCCGTCGCGATCGCCGAGGCGCTCGCGGACGTCGTCGGCCGTCGTGCCCCGGGGCCGCTTCAGGGCGTGCGCACGCTGATCACCGCCGGTCCGACCCGCGAGCCGATCGACCCGGTCCGCTACATCACGAACCGCAGCTCCGGGAAGATGGGGTTTGCGATCGCCGCCGCGGCCCGTGCCGCCGGCGCGGAGGTCGTCCTCGTCAGCGGGCCGGTGGCGCTGAAGACGCCGCCGGGCGTCCGCCGCATCGACGTCGAGACTGCGGAGGAGATGTATCGCGCCGTCCATGCCGAAATCCCCGGCACCGATCTCTTCATCGCATGCGCCGCGGTCTCGGACTACCGGCCGCAGCACGCGGCCACGGAGAAGATCAAGCGCAGCGAGCCCGAGATGCGCCTCGACCTCGTGCGCTCGCCCGATACGCTCGCGAGTGTCGCGGCGCTGCCCAATCCGCCGTTCACGGTCGGCTTCGCCGCCGAGACGCAGAACGTGACGCAGCACGCCCTCGAGAAGCTCGAAAGGAAGAAGCTGGACATGATCGCCGCGAACAAGGTGGGACCGGACTGCGGCTTCGACCGCGAGACGAACGAGCTCACGGTGTTCTGGCGCGGCGGCGAGATGCACATCGGTGAGGCGTCGAAGGACGTGCTGGCCGAGCGGCTGATCGCGCTGATCGCCGAGCGCTATCGGGAGGCGCGCGCAAGCCGCGGGCAAGGGGCCGCGGGCGCGGAGGCGGCCCGGCCGGATGCCGGGGCGCCGCAAGGATGAGCGCGCCCGCGCGGCGCGTCGAGCTCAAGATTCTCGACGAGCGCATCGGCAGGCAGATTCCGTTGCCCGAGCGCGGCACGGCGGGCTCGGCCGGCGTCGACCTGCGCGCGTGCCTCGATCGGCCGCTGACGTTGGAGCCCGGCGACTGCCGGCTGATCCCGACCGGCATCGCGATCCATCTTGCGGATCCCGGCCTCGCCGCGATGATCCTTCCGCGCTCGGGCCTCGGCCACAAGCACGGCATCGTGCTCGGCAACCTCGTCGGGCTGATCGATTCGGATTACCAGGGCGAGCTGATGATCTCGTGCTGGAACCGCGGCCGGGAGCCGTTCTCAATCGAGCCAGGCGAGCGGATCGCGCAGCTCGTCGTCGTCCCGGTCGTGCAGCCGGATTTCGAGATCGTCGAAAGCTTCGCAGAGAGCGAGCGCGGGACCGGCGGATTCGGCCATACCGGCACGAAGTGACCGCGGCCGGCGGCGGGCTTCCATGCTCCGTCGACCCGGAGCCCGGCACCGGGTCAGCCGCCTTTCAGCTCCTTGAAGCGCTCGATGTCGCTGTCGAACTGCGACTTCAGCTTCGCCTGCTCCTCGCGCGTTCGCTCGATCGTCCGGCGGTAGCTTGCAATCGATGCCTCGGTGCTCTCGATCTCGCGCGCGAGCTGCGCCGGCAGCTCCGGAGCGTCCTCGCGGTCGCTGTAAGGCTTGTAGCGGGCCGCGTCCGCGAGCAGCCGCTCGAGCCGCTGGTTGAGGTCCGCGAGGTAGATCTCCGTCACCGTCACTTGCGACTCGAGCATCTCGAGGCGGGTGTCGCGCAGGTTCTCGATATCCGCAACGGACAGATACGTCTCGAGCAGCATGCGGTCCCGTCGCGCGATTTCCGCGCGGGCGTTGCGCGCGGCCTCCTCGAGCGCGCGCTGCCGCTCGATCTCCTCACGCTCGTCCGGCGTCAGCACGCCCTCCTCCCGGGCGACGGGCACGCCGTGCGGATTCAACACCGTGCGATCCCGGTCGGCGTACTCCGGCGGGACGCGGTCCCCGTAATGCACGACGCCGTTCTCGTCGACCCACCTGTACAGCCGCTGTGCGGACGCGGCCGACACCGCGAGCGCGGCGGTCGCGAGCAGCAGGGTTCGCAGCAGGGCCTTCACTTATGTCAAAACCGTCGATGGGACCGTTGTCGTCACGTATACCAGATTTCCCGGGCGGGGGAAGTCCCGAATCTCGGTTTTGCTACGCACGTCGCCGTGGCATGGACCGAAAGACAGGCGTCCCGAGCGGCGCGGCGTGTCCCGCGCCCCGGCAGCGGGCGGGCCTAGGGGTCGAACCGCGCCCCGTACCGGTTCCGGTACGACCTCAGCGCGGGGAGATAGGACGCGTATTCCTTGTCCTCCTCGAGGTGATCGACGAGGTCGGTCAAGGTCACGATGCTCCGGATCGGTACCCCGAGCTCGGCCGACAGCTGCTCGACGGCGGAGATGCGGCCCTTCGTCCCCACTTCCTCCCGGTCGAGCGCGACGAGCACGCCGGCCGGAATGCCCCCGGCCTCGCGGATCACCTCGAGCACCTCACGGACGGCGGTGCCCGCCGTGATCACGTCGTCGACGATCAGGACGCGGCCCGAGATCGGCGCGCCGATCGTGCGGCCGCCCTCGCCGTGATCCTTCGCCTCCTTGCGGTTGTACGCGAACGGGTAGTCGAGGTCGTGATGCTCGGCGAGCGCCGCGGCCGTCAGCGCGACCAGAGGGATCGCCTTGTAGGCCGGCCCGAACAGCATGTCGAACTCGAGGTCGAGCGCCGCGACCGCCGATGCGTAGCAGCGGCCGAGCTTCGCGGCGGCATAGCCGGTGTTGAAGAGCCCCGCGTTGAAGAAATACGGGCTCACACGGCCCGACTTCAGCTTGAACTCGCCGAACTGCAGCACGCCGAGCTCGAGCGCGAGCTCCAGAAACTCTGTCTTGTAGGCTCTCATGATTCCCCTTCGAACCGGATCGGCCGGTTTCGTGAATGAGACCCGTTGCCGGCAGGATCGCTCACTCGCCGCGTATCATACAGCGCCAGCTCGACGCGTCGCGCCGGCGCCGGCACCGCGCATCGCGGCCGCGCGTGCGAGCGGGCAGGCGCCGGTGCGCGAGTTGTGTCGAGCGGTGCCGAATGGGCATCATCGCGCATTCCTGACGCCGGCCGGGGACACCTCTTGAGCGCAGCGAACCCTCCGCAACCGTTGACCGACTGGCGCCGCTACGTTCCGGCGTCGATCCGGCAGTACACCGAGACCGCCCCGCTCGCGGCGCTTTTCCTCGGGATCTCGTCCGGCGCGCCGTACGCGCTGATCGGCGCGACGCTCACGACGCGGCTCGCGCAGGACGGCATCGACAAGCGCTCCATCACGGCCTTCTCGCTCGCGTTTCTGGTCTACAACCTCAAGTGGCTTTGGGCCTGGGTCGTCGACGGCGTGCGGCTGCCGATCATCGGGCGCCTGGGCCAGCGGGTGTCGTGGCTGCTGCTCTCCGGCGCGCTTGCGATGGCGGCCATCGTCAACCTTGCCCTCGTCGACCCGACGGCGAGCCTCGCCGCGACCGCCGCGGCCGCGATCCTCGTCGCCGTCGCGGGCGCGACCTTCGACATCGTGATCGACGCCTACCGGATCGAATTGCTCGAGCCCCGTCAGCTCGGCACCGGCTCCGGCATGTCGCAGTACGGCTGGCGGATCGGGTCGGTCGCCGCGGGCGGGCTCGCGCTCGTCATCGCGGGTCGGGCGGGCTGGCAGGCCGCCTACGTCGCGTGCGCGGTGTTCGCGCTTCCGGCGATGGCCGTCGGGCTGCTGCTCGGCGAGCCCGCGCGGCGTCGGCCGCCGTCCGAGCGACGCGGCATCGCCGCGGCGATATCGGCCGTCGCCGGGCCGCTGCTCGAGTTCTTCCGGCGCCAGGGCGCGCTGCTCGTGCTGCTCTTCGTGCTGCTGCACAAGATCGGCGATACGCTCGCCAACCTCACGCTGCGTCTCCTGTTCGACGACCTCGGCTATACGAACGACGAGATCGCGATCTACGACGTCGGCTTCGGCTTCTGGGCCTACCTCATCGGCATCTTCCTCGGCGGCGTGCTCTACGCGCGCCTCGGCATGAAGCGCTCCGTTCTGCTCAGCCTCTGGCTGATGGCGGTCTCTAATTTGAGCTTTGCGGGCCTCGCGATGCTCGGCCACTCGAACTGGGCGATGGCCGCCGCGATCGGCTTCGAGAACACCGCGAGCGGGATCGGCGGGGTCGTCGTGATCGCGTACTTCTCCGCGCTCTGTGATCTGCGCTACACGGCGGCGCAGTACGCGCTGATCAGCGCCGCGGCAAGCATCGTCGGCCGCGTGCTGACCGGCACGACGGCCGGCGCGCTGATCGAGCGGCTCGGTTACGTCGATTTCTACATCCTGACCACGATCATCGCGATGCCCGGCATCCTGCTCTTCTGGCTCATGATGCGCAGCGGTCTGGTCGACGCGTCGATCGGCACGGCCGCGACGACGCCCGCGTCGTCCGGCGGGCGTTGACCGGCCGACCGTCAGCGTCTGCGGAAGTACAGGTCCGTCGTCACGTGCCCGAGCCGCTCGCCGCGGCGCTCGAACTTCGTCGGCGGGCGGTATGCGAGCGGATCGTCACCGAGCGTATCGGGCGAAACCTGCTCGAATTCCGGTGCCGCGGCGAGCACCTCGAGCGTGTGCTCCGCGTATGGCGCCCAATCCGTCGCGACGTGCAGCAGCCCGCCGGGCTTCAGGATCCTCGCGCACTCCGTGATGAACCCGGGCTGCACGAGCCGCCGCTTGTGATGACGTTTCTTCGGCCACGGATCCGGGAAGAACAGGTTGATCGCGTCGAACGATGCATCCGGCAGCATTGCTTCCATGACTTCGACCACGTCGCGTACGATGACCCGCACGTTCTCGAGCCGCGCCCGCTCGAGCAGGATCAGGAGATGCCCGACGCCGGGCTCGTGCACCTCGACGCCGAGATAGTCGATGTCCGGATGCGCGGCGGCCGTCGTCAACAGCGCCTCGCCGTCGCCGAAGCCGATGTCGAGCACGCGCGGGGCGGTGCGGCCGAAGAGCGCGTCGAGATCGAGCCGCCGATGCTCGAACGGCACGCCGTAGCGCGGCAGCAGCGTCTCGAGCGCCCGCCGCTGCGCGGCGGTGATCCGCCCCGGGCGCTTGACGAAGCTGCGGATCTTCCGGTGGGGCCTGGCGTCCATGCCGGAGCCGAGCGGCATCAGTCCACGATCGCTTGATAGACGAGCGCGCGGAGCTTCTGGTGGTCGTCGATATCGCCCGCCGGAAGCAGCTGCGTGAGGTACACGACGACGAGCTCCTCGGCCGGATCGACCCAGTACGTGCTGTGATACGCGCCGCCCCAGCCGAACTCGCCGACCGAGCCCGGCGTGCCGCGCCGCCCGACGTCCTCGACGATCGAGAAGCCGAGGCCGAAGCCCTCTCCCGGGCGGAACGTGACCTCGCCGAGGTGATCGATCGTCATCAGCTCGACCGTCTTGCGGCCGAGGAGCCGTACGCCGTCGAGCTCGCCGCCGTTCAGCAGCATCTGCAGGAAGCGGGCGTAGTCGGTGGCGGTCGAGACCAGCCCGGCGCCGCCCGAGAAGCTCTTTCGCGGGCCGTCGACATAGTCGCCCTGACCGTGCGGGCCCGCGCCTTCGGCCCGCACGATCGTGCCCCCCTCGGCCGCGGCATAGACGGTTGCGAGCCGATCGCGCTTCGCCTCCGGAACGTAGAAATGCGTGTCATGCATGCCGAGCGGCTCGAAGATCCGCTCGGCGAGGAACCGGTCGAGCGGCTGCCCCGACACGCGCTCGACGAGGGCACCGAGGATGTCGGTGCTGTACCCGTACACCCAGCGCTCACCGGGCTGCGCGTCCGCAGGCAGCGCCGCGATACGCTTCACCGTCTCGGCGATCGGCTCGTCGCGGTCGGCAAAATACCAGCCTTGCAAGCCGGCGCTCTGCCACCGGTCCGCCGCGACGCCCGTGCCGTAGCCGAAGCCCGACGTGTGGGTCAGCAGATCGCGGATCGTGATGGGCCGCCGCGCCCGGACGACATCGTAGCCGCCGTCGTCTCGCGGCAGCGCGACCGTCGTCTCCCGGAACTCCGGCAGGTAGTCGCCTACGGGGTCCCCGATCAGCAGTGCACCTTCCTCCTGCAGCATCATGGCGGCCGTGCTGACGATCGCCTTTGTCTGGGATGCGATGCGGAACATCGTGTCCGGCGTCATCGGCGCATTCGACTCCCGGTCGCGGTCGCCGAACGCGTTGAGGTAGACGATCTGCCCGCGCCGGGCCACGAGCGCGACCCCGCCTGCGAGCCGGCCGTCCTCGACGTACCCGTCGAGCACCTCGGTGAGCCGTTCGAGTCGCTCTGCGGAGAGCCCGGCCGCTTCCGGGGACGTCGTCTCGAGTGCCGCGGCCGCGGCGGCGAGCGCGGCGAGCACGACGAAGGCGGGCAGGCGCAGGGCATGCGTGATACCAGTTCTCATCGATTCCTCCCGGTTGCGTTTCTCGGCGCCAAGCTGCGGCTATTGTACGGTGAGCAGCGATCGCGATCGCCTGGTGTGTCGGGTCTCGTTCGCGGCGCTTCCTTGTCGCTCTAGTTGGGCATCACTCGTCTCGGCACGCAATCCGAATCAAGCACTGCGAGAGTACATGGCGCATAAGCGAGAGCCGCTGGAAGAGGTACTACGTCGCGTGGTTAGAGAGGAGCTGAAGCGTGCCAGCTAACAAGTCGCTGCAGCGGACAGAACGGCC
>Ga0079224_100006916_pt1 | contig 15122 bp, 14 predicted proteins | sample Stecom2015_FD_80414 | JGI IMG/M metagenome (GOLD analysis project Ga0079224, IMG submission 80414) | Agricultural soil microbial communities from Utah to study Nitrogen management - Steer compost 2015 | ecosystem: Environmental > Terrestrial > Soil > Agricultural land | place: USA: Utah...
TACCACGACACGTAGGCCGGCAGCAGCCAGAAGTAGACGATGGGATGGCCCGACATCCAGAAGAGCGTGCGGTTGAACAAAACGTCCACGCCGGGGATCAAATCGAGCGACCACGGCAGCAAAATGCCGACGAACAAAATCGCCAGCGGAATGGAAGCCAGACCCCACATCAGCAGCGTCGCCAGCGCACCGAAGGAGAGCAGCGGCGTGCGCTGGCCCGGGTTTTCCTTGCGCCATTCAAGCACCATCCGGCCTACGATAAGCAGCTGCAGCCATGTGCCGACGACGATCAAGGACAGCCCCAGATAGAACGTCCAGTGCGCCTGCAGCGGCGAGTACGCCGTGAACAGCACCGACGACGTGTTCGAGAAGATGGCGTAGTCGACCATGGCCAGACCGATGGTCATCACCCAGAACGTGATCCAGCCGAGACGCAGAGGAATGGGCTTCCTCAGCGACGTCCCCGTCACGAACAGCAGGAACCCGGCGATGAAGAACGTCGTGAACACGAGGACGTTGAAGACGCCGTGCGCCGTCAGGCCCTGGTAGTAGTGTCGCACGATCGGAATCGTCCGGTACAGGTCGATGCCCGCGTGCTGCATGCCCTGCATGAAGCCGAGGAACAAGCCGACCATCAGGTGGGCGAACCCGATCCCGATGAACCACAGGTACAAATTGCGCTCGGAACGAGGCATTTCGTACTGATGCGCCGCGACTTGACTCATCTTACAACGCCTCCACGATGATGCGGCCGCTCATGAAATGGTGGCCCGCACCGCAATACTCATGACAGACGAACGGATACTCCCCGGCCTTGTCAAACGTGTACGTCGCCATGGCCGTCACGTCGGGAAAGACCATCAGGCTCACGGTGGTGTCCTGAATCTTGAAACCGTGAATGATGTCGTCGCTGTGAATGTAGAACGTCACCGTCGAACCTTGCGGAATGCGAATTTCGTTGGGTTCAAAAGCCCACACCCGCGCCCGCATGTTGACCTCGTAGCGGCCCGGCGCCAGCTCCCGCACCCAGCCTTGGTTCACGTCGTACTCGCCGCCCGCCGCAGCCACCGGCGTCGTGTGCTCGGCGAGGCCCGGGAGCTGAATGCCCAGGAAGACGGCGCTGACGACGAGCGCGGCCAGAAAGACGACCAGCATCGCCCCGGACAGCCGAATCCAGTTTCGTTCGTACTTGTCGATGTGCATAAGCTCATCTCCTGATCAGCAATTCGATGTACCCGTAGAGCCACAAGCCGGCGAGAATCACCGCGTAGCCCAGCAAAATCGCCCACGTCCCCCGCGGAGTGTCGACGGCCTTGGTCTCCGCGGCTCGCTTCATCGGATCCGCTTCATACGCCTTCACGTCAGGCGCCATGCAACCCCCTCCTTCCACCTTCGGTCCCACGACGCTACTTGCAGCCAACACGCGGGTTCACCGCGGGTAGCACAGAAACAAGTGAGCCGCTTGATACAGCGCCTTTTCCGACCCTTCCGCCTGCACTTCAGCGGCCAGCAGCGAGATGTCCCGGAGCAAGCGCCGCTCGTCCAAATCCGTCAGCCCGTAGCGGCCCCGCACGTAGCCGACGTCATCCACCAGCGCCAGCCCCGGTTCGTACGAAGCGCGGGTCTCACCCTCCGCCGGCGGGCGGATATAAATGCCCAAACCCGCACCCACCGCCAGCCGTACGGCCGTCGGCGCCGCGGTCAAGAGCGGTGCGCCCGTCGTTTGCAGTATCGGAATTCTTGTCGTTGCGGAGCGGAGCGATTCGATGTCGTCGTTGGCGGGATCCGGGGAAATCCAGGCGATTTCCAGCAAGTCCTCGATGCCTTCGTCGATGAGGTGAGCGTGAACGCTTTGCAGCAGTTGTTCCACTTTCGCGATGGCCGCCTCGTCCCACGTGGCCGCCACGATGTACATGTTCATGGGCCGGGCGCGATCCGGATACCGGTACACTTCTCCGTTTTGATCCGACATCTCAAACGGAATCGTAGTCTGGATCCGAGGAAGCACCTGGATAGGCCGGCCGATGGCGAAGTAGCCGATGAGGCCCAAAACGACGCCGACTGTGATGCCGATGGCCATCTTCGTGCCGCGTCCCACCCGATGTCCCCCCTCTCGTTCGAACAAAGCGGCCCGGCGCCGGAAGCGCCGACCCGGGCCGGGGCGGACTGGAAGAACACCGACATGACGCCGCGCCGGCGGCGCCGGTGGTCGTCCGGGCCGGGGACGAACAACCTGCAGCGTCCCGAAAAAATCCGGACAAACGTACCGGCACTCCCAAGAAAAAACTCGGTTTTCGACGGCGCTTTCGCGGCGGGCGTCACCAGCCGCCCGGCCCTTGCCCTCCTGGCCGGAGCAACGTCTATTCTCGATTTTCAAATACCGCCGCCCGTCCCGCCAGTTGACTTTGTCCCGACAGCCCAAAGGACATTTGCCCTTTTTCATCCCGGGACATTGGGAACAATGACCCTCGGAAAAGGGGGAAAAATGTAACAAAGTCTAAGACAAAAAAGGGACAAACCGCCCGGCGAAAACGCCGGGCAGCCCGTCCGCGAACAGAAACGTTTCGCTCGCTTTCGGATTCGGGTTCGGTCAGTTCGCCGCCGAAGACGCGGGCGACTCCATGGCGGTGGCGCCGATGACATGCAGATCGATGGAGCCGTTGAGCGCACGGGCGGAAAGCCGAGCCTTGCCGGCGCCGATGCGCCCCACCAGCTTGTCGCGCTCGTGGACGGAGGCCGCCACGTCGGCGTGCAGGCGCACGGCGCCGTTGGTGGCCGCCAAGTCCAGCACCACGTCCGGTTCCTCCAGCACGAACGAAACGCTGCCCTGAGACGTGTCCACCTGCAGCGAAGCCGCTTCGTCCAATTCGCCGCGTATGCGCACGGTGCCGTTGAGGGTGCGGGCAAACCCTTGGCCCTGCAGCACCGCCCCGCGCACGTCGATGCTGCCGTTGGACGTAAACGCCGCCAGCACCGTCTCGGCGTCGTGCACGTCGATGGCGCCGTTGCCCGTCACGGCTCGCAGCGAGCCGGTGTGAGACCGGATCGTGATGGGCCCCGTGGCCGTTTCCACCTCGGCGTGGCCGTGCAAATTCACCGCGGTGACCGGACCGTTGGCGGTGCGCAGCTCTACGTTTCCCCGCCAGTCTTCGGGCACGCGCACGTGAAAGTTCACCGTGACGACGTTCAGGTTTTCCAGGTTCTCGGGCAGCCGCGCCACGGCCGCGACGCCGTCGGCGGTTCTGCCCACCTCCACCTGAACCTGCCCGGTATAGCGCCGGGCCTGGCCGTTGGTCAGCGCCCGGGCCTTGACGACGGCCTCGATGTCCACCTGGTCGCCGTCCCAGCTTTCGTAGGTGATGACGCCGTTCACCGTCTCCACCCGCAGCGTTTCGCCGTGGTGCAAAGGCAGCGCCACGTGCGAACGCACGCCCGGGTCGTCCGCCGAGATGTTCAACTGCGTCAGGCCGATGACGCCGCCGATGAAAGCCAGCGCCACGGCGCCGATGAGAACCGCCGTCGACCACGTCGTTTTTCCGTCGCCCGCCATGCGCTCATCCCCCTACAATGTCGTAAACACGGAACTTTTTTTGCCATGTTTCAGCTTACCGCACGGGCAACACGTTGGGCATGGACGGACGTCCCGGGCATAGAGACATTTGTCCCGCCGAGATTCGGGAAATTTTGTTAGCCGCACAACCGATGGTTTTCTAGGTTTTTCCATCCCGCGGGGCGCGGCTCGGCCCGGCGGGCGTGCCGTTTGCCGGCGGCCAATCGTCGTGGTACGCTTTTGATATGGAAACGACGGCGGAACTGCTCGCGTCGGTGAAACCGGGTTTCACCACCATCAGCCCCGGCCGCGATGTGGTCGCGTCCTTTGACCGGGAAGGGCGGCTCTTCTCCTACGTGGCGGAAGGCCGGACGTACCGGCGCACGCTGGCTTCCGAGGTCGAGGTGCGCCGACGGGGCGACGAAGCGCCCCCGGGCCGCCGTCCGCCGCGCCTGCGCCGCCGGCTGTCTCGCGCCGAAGCCCACCGGCTGTTTGCCCGCGCTCTGAGCACGGCGGCGGCGGTGCGGCCGCAGGCCGACGGCGAGCTGCTGCGGCGCCTGGACGAAGAGATTTTGCCGTGGACGCCCGAGGCGCTTCTGGACGAGGCCCGGCGGTTTGCCCGCGTATACAAGCCGATCTCCATTTTGCCGCCCGACCAGTACTTGAGCGTGGTCCTGCAAGCCACCGAAGGCTGCACGTGGAACAAGTGCACCTTTTGCACGTTTTATCAGGACCGGCCCTTCCACGTGAAGAGCGAGGACGAGTTCCAGCGCCATATCGAGGACGTGCTGGCGTTTTTCGGACGGGGCTTGCTCATGCGCAAGAGCGTGTTTCTCGGCGACGGCAACGCGCTGGCCCTGTCCCAGCGCCGCCTGTTGCCGCTGATGGAGATGACGCGGGCAGCCTTTCCCGACATGCCGATCTACAGCTTCATCGACGTGTATACCGGCGAGCGGAAGAGCGAGGCGGATTGGCGGGCCTTGGCCGAGCTGGGTCTGCACAGAATTTACATCGGGATGGAGACGGGCTTCGATCCGCTCCTGGCGCTCCTCAACAAACCGGGCTCCCGCGAGGAGCTGGCGGAGTTCGTGGCGAGGCTCAAGGCCGCGGGCTTGCAAGTCGGCTTGATCGTGATGATCGGGGTAGGCGGCGTGGAGTATCGAGGCGCCCACGCGCAAGCCACGCTGGCCACGCTGGAGCGCCTGCCTCTGGGGCAAGGCGATTTGGTATACCTGTCACCGTTCATTGAGCGGCCGGGCTCGGAGTACGCCCGGCTGCGCCGAGCGCAGGGCTTGACGCCGATGAGCGAGGACGAGATCGAGGCCGAACTGAGCCGCTGGGCCCGGCGACTTCGCGCCGCCGGCGTCAAGGCGGCGCGCTACGACATTCGCGAATTTCTCTACTGACGCGCCTCGTCCGCCGGTGTTGAGGGCCGGTGGCGAGGGACCGTGTTGAGCTTCACTCGCCGTCGTGCCCGGACAGGAGCGCTCGCACCTCCTCCGCCGACGCGGCTTGGAGAGCCCGTCGGGCCAGCCCCCGGGCCTCTTCCAGAGTCGTCGCGGAAATTTTTTCCTTAAGCCTGGGCAGCGAAGGGGCGGCCGCGCTGAACTTGCGCAGTCCCAGACCCAGGAGCAGCGGCGCCGCCCGGGCGTCGCCGGCCAGCTCGCCGCACAAGCTCACCTCAATGCCCGCCCGGTCGGCCGCGCGGATGGTCGCTTCGATGAGGCGCAGCACCGCGGGGTGCAGCTCGTCGAAGATTTGTGCCACGTGTTCGTTGTGGCGGTCCGCCGCCAGCGTGTACTGAGTCAAATCGTTGGACCCGATGCTGAAAAAGTCCACTTCCCGGGCCAGCCGCTCGGCCATCAACGCCGCCGCGGGCGTTTCCACCATAATGCCGATTTTCACGGGCCCGGCGTGGGGCGCGCCGCGCGCCTCCAGCTCCCGGCGGGCCAGCTCCACCTGGGCCTTGGCTCGGCGGATCTCCTCCAACGATACGACGAACGGAAACATAATGCCGACCCGGGCCGCCTCGCCCGGCCCGCCCGCCGCGGCGCGCAACAACGCCCGCAGCTGGGTGCGAAAGACGTCGGGCGCATCTAGGCAGTAGCGCAGCGCCCGCCAGCCCAAAAACGGGTTCATCTCTCGCTTGAGCCCGAGGTAGGGCAACTGTTTGTCGCCCCCGACGTCCAGGGTGCGGATGGTGACCGGATGGGGAGCGCACCGCTCGATCACCTCGCGGTACGCCAGGTACTGTTCGTCCTCGCCGGGGGCGTCGTCCCGGTCCATGTACAAAAATTCGGTGCGGAACAGGCCGACTCCCTGCGCACCCATCTCCAACGCACGCGCAACGTCCGCGGGCGTACTGATATTGGCCAGCAAGCTCACCGGGTGACCGTCGGCGGTGACGGCCGGCCTTGAAGCCAATCCCGCCAGCCGCCGACGGTCCGCTTCCAGTAGCTCCTGCCGCCGTCGCCAGCGGGCCAGCTCTTCGTCGGCCGGACGAACCGCCACTTCCCCCGTGTCGCCGTCCAGAGCCACCACGTCGCCGCTGTTCGTTGCGTCAACGATGCCGGGGACGCCCACCACCACGGGAATGCCCAGCGCTCGCGCCATGATGGCCACGTGCGACGTGGGGCCGCCCGCCTCCGTCACGATGCCCAACAGCAGGTCCTTGGGCAGTCGGGCCGTCTGGGACGGCGTCAAGTCGCGGGCGACGACGACGGCGGGCTGTTCCAGCCGGGGCTCCGGCCGGCGGCGGTCCTGAAGATGCGCCAGCAGTCGCCCGCCCACGTCGCGGACGTCGGCGGCCCGCTCGGCCAAGTACGCGTCGGGCAAAGCGGCCAAGAGGGCCGCCTGCCGCTCCGTCGCCTGTTCCACGGCCGCCTCGGCGCTGAGTCCTTGCCGGACCAGCTCTTCCGCCTCCCCCATCAGCGCCGGGTCCGACAACATGAGCAGATGGGCCGAGAAGATGGCGGCCTCCTCGCCGCCCATTTCCCGCTCCGCCCGGTCACGCAGCTCCGCCAGCTCTTCCTCGGCGGCTTGCCGGGCCGCCTGCAGCCGCGCCGTTTCTTCTTCCGGACTGCCTGCCGCCCGGACCGCCGCCGAGGCCGGCTGGACCGGCCGCCACACCAGCGCCGGTCCGAGGGCGATGCCGGAGGACGCTCCCAGCCCGCGAAATTCGCGTTGCACGTCAGCTCACTCCCAGACTTGCGCGACCGACGCCCGGACGAACCGCGGCGGGCCGCCGATCACTCTCCGCCCTGTTGGGCGAAAAACGCTTCCAAAGCGGCGGCCGCCTGCTCCTCGTCATCGCCCTGGATGGCGATGGTCACGGTGTCGCCCTGGCGGGCGCCCAGGCCCATGACGCTCAGGATGCTCTTGGCGTCGGCCTCTTTTCCGGCTTCGGTGGCGATGGTGATGCGGGACTTGAACTGCGCGGCGGCCTGCACGAAAGCCGCCGCCGGCCGGGCGTGAAGCCCTGCCTTGTCTTTCAGAACGACGCGAATTTGTTTCATGGCGCATCTCCTCGCTGGCGCCGAGCGCCGCTTTCCAGCCCCGGCGGCGCCGCGGCGCCGCCGTCTACAGTTTCTTCATGCACGCCGCCTGCTCGGCCACTTCTTTCACCGCCGCCAACGGGCTGCCCAGGCTAGCCTGCACGGCCGCGGCCACCGCGCCTTCAACCAAAGGGCCGTCGGCCAGCGCGGTTTTGTCGCGCAACGAATCGTCCACTAACTCCAGCGCCATCTGCGCGCTCAGCACGGCGCTGCCCAGATCCATCAGCACCAGCACGCCGTCGCAGTGGCCCAGCTGCTCGATGGCCCGCTGAATCAGCACCGCATCGGTGCCCAAGCGGCCGTCGCCGGTGCCTCCGGCCGCGGCGATGGGCACGCCGGGCGCCATTTGCCCGGCCAGCTCCCGGACGCCCGTCGCGAGGCGGTGGGAGTGAGAGACGATGACCAGCCCGACCATGGAGTTCACGTCCCGAACGCGGCGTAGTATTCCCGGCAAAAGTCCGGCAGATCCGGCGGCCGGCGGGCGCTGATCAAGTTGCCGTCCACGACTACCGATTGATCGACCCACTTGGCGCCGGCGTTTTCTACATCGTCCTTGACGGCGGGGGTCGACGTCATCGTCTTGCCGGCCAAAATTTTGGCCGAGATCAGTACCCAGGGTGCGTGACAGATGGAGCCCACGGGCTTGCCGGCCGCGAAAATTTGCCGAACGAAATCGAGCACCGCCGGATAACGCCGCAGCTGATCCGGCGCCCAGCCGCCGGGAACCACCACGCCGTCGTAGTCGGCGGCTTGCACGTCGTCAATCTTTTTCTCCTCGGCGCACGGGACGCCGTACTTGCCTCGATACTCGGGAGCTTTGCCCGTCCCGACGATGTCCACTTCGGCCCCCGCCTCCCGCAGGCGCAGCACGGGGTACCACAGCTCCAAGTCCTCGAAACCTTCTTCCACGAGCACAGCGATCTTTTTGCCCGCCAGTTCAGCCATCGGCTCGCCTCCTCATCAAATGATCGCGCATTGCTTTGAGTATCAGGTACGTCGACGTGGCGCCGGGATCCTGATGGCCCAGGCTGCGCTCGCCCAGATAGCTGGCTCGCCCCTTGCGGGCGACGATGGTCTTGGTGTGCTCGACGCCGGATTCGGCGGCCTGTACGGCCGCGTCCAGCGCCGTCGTCACGTCGCCGCCGGCAGCGAGGGCATCCGTCAGAGCATTCACCGCCGGCTCCAGAGCGTCCAGCATCGTCTTGTCGCCCGGTTCCGCCTTGCCCCGCTGCTTGACGCCTTCCAGCGCCGCCGTCAGCGCCTGCTGCAGGTCTTCGGGCGTCAGCGATTCCTTGTCGCCCAGCGCCATGCCGGCCCGCAGGAAGGCTGTGCCGTACAGCGGGCCCGCCGCGCCGCCCACGGTGCTGACCAGCGTCATGCCCACGGTCTTCAGCACCCCGCCCGGGTCGGCGTCGGACAGCGCCTCCAGCTTGTCCGCCACCGCCTGGAAGCCCCGGGCCATATTGGTCCCGTGATCCGCGTCGCCGATGGCCCGGTCCAGATCCGTCAGCATCTCCTTGTTCTGCTCGATGACCGAGCCGACGTCCAAGATCAACTGCTTAAGTTCATTGGCTCCAAACGCCATCGTGCCGCCTCGCTTTCCGTGGCAAAGGGCGCCTCTCGGCGCCCCCGGCCGTCACATCTGCGTGAACGCCGGCGTGTCGGCCGGCGCCGCCAACAGCTCCTTCAGCTCGTCGTCCAGTTTCAGCAGCGTCACCGACGCGCCCGCCATCTCCAGCGACGTCATGTACTCGCCGACGTAGGTGCGGAACACCTTGATGTTCCGGTCTTCCAGCATGGACGCCACTTTCCTGTTGAAGATGTACAGCTCCATGAGCGGCGTGGCGCCCAGGCCGTTGATCATGACCGCGACCTCGTCGCCCGCGCGGAAGGGGAGATCGTTCAGGACCTTTTCCGTCAAGTGCGCGGCCACGTCGTCGGCCGGACGGATCTTCTCCCGATGGGTGCCCGGCTCGCCGTGGATGCCCATACCGATCTCAACCTCGTCGTCGCCCAGCTCGAAGGAGGGCTTGCCGGCCGCCGGCACGATGCACGGGGTCAGCGCCATGCCCATGCTGCGCATGTTGGCGTTGACTTTCTTGGCCACGGCTTCGACTTCTTCCAGCGTGCCCCCGGCTTCCGCCTTGGCGCCGGCGATTTTGTGCACGAACACCGTCCCCGCGATGCCCCGGCGGCCCGACGTATACAGGCTGTCTTCCACCGCCACGTCGTCGTTCACGATGACGCTGGCCGTGCGGATGTTCTCCGCCGCCGCCAGTTCGGCCGCCATCTCGAAGTTCATCACGTCACCCGTGTAGTTTTTGATGACCAGCAGCACGCCGGCGCCGCCGTCGGCGGCTTTGATGGCCGCAAACACCTGGTCCGGCGTGGGCGAGGTGAACACGTCGCCCGCCGCGGCCGCCGTCAGCATCCCTCGCCCCACGAAACCGCCGTGGGACGGCTCATGGCCGCTGCCGCCGCCGCTGACCAACCCGACCTGGCCCTTGATAGGGGCGTCCTTGCGCACCACCACGTTGAAATCCGGCAGCGTGCGAATGGAATCCGGGTGGGCCAGCGCCATGCCCGCCACCATTTCCTTGACCACGTTTTCCGGCGCGTTGATGAGTTTCTTCATCTTTTCCGTCACCTCTTCCCTTCCGGAATCGTTATTCTCCCCAAACAAGCACCTACCCACGACCGCCGCTGGACCGTGCGCCCTGCATTCTCACCCCCGCCAATCCGGGTCTGAACCGATGTCGGACCGCCGGTTTACCCAACTACACTTCGCGCTGTCCACCCGAGCCCGCGGACTGTGGGCCCGCGCCCTGTGTTCCTGCCGCTCGGCCGCTGCCTTGCCGGCCGTCGGCATTCTCGTCCGCTCCAACGTCCGCTGCTCGGAAGGCTGGCCGAGACGAGTTCGGAGGCGCGTGTGGCCTCCGCGCCAAGGACTTGAAATTGTCGGTACACATTCATTTCTATACATTCTGTTTCGTGCGGGCGGGCACCTGCTTGGCGCCCGACGACCCCCGCAGCGAGGCCTTCGAATCGGCGGCGGCAGCGACCCCACCACCGACACGGCGGCCGCCGGGACGATGCCGCGGCATCCGCCCACTGAGCAGGCGCGGCAGCCGTTTGCCCGTACGACCGTGCTCGGGTATTCTACTCGATGGGTGTCGATCCACGCCCGGCTATGGAATCGTCGGCGCCGACCGGCAAGCACCGCATCCGGACGGGCCGACGGGACACGTTGGAGGTCATAGACGCGTCATGAACACGGCGGCTCTGGTGGGAAGTCTTGGGAAAGACTCCTTCAACATGCAGCTGGCTCTGACTATGCAGGAGCGGTATCGGGGCAAACTTGCCGTCGACATCGTCGATATCCGCTCGCTGCCCCACTTCGACCAGGACCTGGAGCTGGATCCCCCGGACGCGGTGAAACGGTTCAAGGCGGCCGTCGCCCAAGCGGACGGCGTCATCATCGTGACGCCGGAGTACAATTGGTCCGTGCCCGGCGTGCTGAAAAACGCCTTGGACTGGTGCTCCCGGGGAGAGCGAGTTTTTATCGGCAAGCCCGTCATGATCTTGGGCGCCACGCCGGGCATGCTGGGCACGGTCCGGGCCCAGCTGCACTTGCGTGAAATTTTGTCCTCACCCGGCATGCAGGCCCGCGTCCTGCCGCCGGGCGGCAACGAAGTGCTGGTGAACATGGCGATGAACAAATTCGATCCCGCGCGGGGCCGTCTCGTGGATGAGGCAACGCTGTCCTTCTTGGACGGCGTGGTGGACAAATTCATCGACTTCGTCCGTGAGACGTCGGCCCGGCCGGCGGCGCGCGCCTGACTGCGGCTCGGACGCAACCGAAGCGGCCGCTGCCCGCTGCCTCGCAGTGCGCGGCAGCCCCGCGGAGCACGAAATCCCGCGGGGTCTGACGCCCGGCGCGGGTTCGCCGGCCGCCCCACAGTCCACGACCGCGCCGTCGGGCCGACGGCACGTCCGCCCACGAAGGCGGACGCCGCGAGACGACCAATTGTCAGTGTAATCGGCAAGGAGTAATGTTCTCCGACAAAGAAGTCTTGCGACGTATCATACCCCGTGCTCCACGGAACGGCATGGGCCCGGCTTCCCTGGGGCGGCCGCGGGCCCGCGTGGCAACCGGTTGCAAACCGGCACTTTGATAGGCGACCAGGAGGTGGAATGCGTGGCCACGCATTCGATCCACGATTCGCGAGTCCCTTCGGAAGGCACTCCCAACGGCGATCCGACCGGCGAAACGACGCTGCGGGTCAACGCCGGCACGCCCGGCGCACATCCCCTTCGGTCGGAAACGGCCGGTTCCGCCGGCATCGACTACGGCCGGTACGCTTCCGGCAACGACCTGCACTGGTACGACCAGGATCCGACTATGCAGCATTACGTCAGGCGCTACTTGCCCGGGTTGCGGCGGTGGGGCGAGCCGCGGCTGCGGGCCATGGGCGAGTACGCCGCGTCGGAGATGGACCGGCGCGCCCGGCACACGGATCGCGACGGCCAGCCCCGCCTGATTCGCTACGACCGCGACGGCCGGGACGTCAGTGAAGTGTGGTACAACGAGGGCTACTTGGCCACCGTAGCCGCCGGCTACGGCTCCGGCGTAGTCGGTTTGCGCTACGCTCCGCAAAACCCGGGCACCGGCCCGGTGGCGGAAGCCGCGCAGCGGGCGCTGGCCGCAGCGCGCGGCGAACCGCCGGCGCCGCCCGATCGGGTGCCGTTCTTCTACACGCAGCTGTTGCACATGTTGATGTCTATGTCCGAGATCGGCTTCACTTGCCCGGTCACCCTGACCATGTCCGTCGCCTTCGTCCTCGAGCAGTTCGGCTCCTCCGAGCAGCGGGAGCGGTTTCTCCCCCGCCTGGCCAGCATGGATCCGACCACGTTGCAGCAAGGCGGCACCTTTCTTACCGAAATCGAAGGCGGTTCCGACGTAGGCGCCATCACGACGAAAGCCACGCCCAACGGCGACCACTACTTGCTGACGGGCGAAAAATGGTTCACCAGCAACGCCGACGCGGAGATCGCCTTGGTGCTGGCTCGGGTCGGCGACGTGCCCGGAACCGCGGGTTTGGGGCTGTTCATCGTGCCCAGGACTTTGCCGGACGGCAGCCGCAACCGGCTGACCATTCGCCGGCTCAAGGACAAACTGGGCACCCGGGCCGTGGCCAGCGGGGAAATCGAGCTGCACGGCGCCGTAGGCTACCCCGTGGGCGACGTGCGCCGGGGCTTTCGCTACATGGCCGAAGCGCTGAACGTATCTCGCATGTGCACGGCCACGGGGTCGCTGGCCCTGTCGCGACGGGCCTTTTTGGAGGCGGCGGTGTACACGAGCCGGCGCATCGCCTTCGGGCGGTCCCTCGCCGACTACGGCATGGTGCGGCAAACGCTGCTGGACATGGTCACGGACATCGAGGCGGGCTGGGCGCTGGCCGCGCAGATGATGCTGGCCTTCGACCGACTGTACACGTACGGCACGCCGCGGCCCCACGACGCGCTGCGCCGCCGCCAGCTGCTGGCCATGGCGAAATACCGCCTCAGCGAAAACGGCGTCGTCCACGCCCGGCAAGCCCTGGAGCTGCACGGCGGAAACGGCTACGTGGAGGACTACGTCACCGCCCGCTTGCTGCGGGACGCGCAGGTCAACACGGTGTGGGAGGGCGCCTCCAACATCATGGCCCTGGAAGTGCTGAAGGGACTGGCGCGCGAGGCCACCCACTGCGAGGGGCGCTCGGGACCCGGCACGCCGGGGCCGGCGGCGGCCCTGTCGGGTCGCGCCGACGACGAGGAACCGGACGTTCCGGAAAGTTTCCTGCTGGCCGACGTACGTGAGACGCTGGCCCACGTCACCGACGAGTCGCTGACTGAAGCGGCAGGCGTGGTAGCATCGCAAATTCCGGCGGTACGCGAAGACATCGCGCACGTCCTCGCCTCGCCCGCGGACGTGCAGAACGCGCTGGCCCGGCGGCTGTTGGACAAGCTGGTCGACATCTACAGCGCCGCCCATCTCCTGGAGGAAGCGCAGTACAGCCTGGAGAGTACGGGATCCCGACGGCTGGCCGCCGTAGCCCGCTACTACGTGGACCGGACGTACCGACCGCACCGCCTCGACGTCCGCGGCGATGTCATTCCCGCGCTGGACCTGTTCGACATGGCCGTGCGATACCAAGGCGCGTAGTGCTTTCCCTCGTCGCCGCCCTGGTGCGCGGCGTCCCCTCGGCCGGGACGCCGTGCGGGCACGCCCCGATTCCCTGCGGGAGCAGCTGCGGCGAGGCGGGGATTACGAAAGGTTTTTTGCGGAGTACGGACGCCTCCTCCAGGCACGCGACGAGGCCGTGCGCCGATGGGTCCAGCTGGCCCGGACCGACTCGGTGTGCCTGATGTGCTTTGAACACGATTATCGGCGATGCCACCGCCATGTGCTGGCCGAAAAGCTGAGAGCCGCAGGAGTGGACGTCACGCACCTATAGAAGGTCCGCTCTTCCGCTCGTCCCGTGCCGGCGACGAGTTGTGCCCACGGTCGCCGGGCGGGTCATTCCTCTCTGCCCATCCGTGACGTTGCACCATGCCAATGCACCCTGTCGGGCCGCCGCTTCACATCGATACGATATGGATAGGAATTCCAAGCAGCACTTCGCGGCAGGCTTTCGCCTGTAGACCCTCCACGGGCGGACGATCGACACGAAAACGTCCGCGGCATCGTCGACGCGAAGAGTCCACCATATTCGAAGGAGGCGGAAGAGATGGAGCTCAAGGACAAGGTAGCCATAATCACCGGCGGTTCGGGCGGCATCGGCGTCGCGACGGCCAAACTGTTCGTCGAAGAAGGCGCCAAAGTCGTTCTGGTCGATCTGAATCAAGAGGCGCTGGACGCGGCGGCCAAGGAGCTGGGACTCGATCCCGAGCGGCATTTGTGGGTGGCGGCCGACGTGACCAAGGAAGAAGACGTTATCAACTACGTCAACCGAACGAAGGAGAAATTCGGCCGCATCGACGTGTTGTTCAACAACGCGGGCATCGAAGGCCAAGTCGCGCCCATCACGGAGCAGACCGCTGAAAACTTGGACAACGTGCTGAACGTCAACGTAAAAGGCGTATTCTTCGGCATGAAGCACGTGCTGCCCGTCATGATAGAGCAACAGTCCGGGTCGATCATCAACACGTCGTCCATCGCCGGGTGGATCGGCTTTCCGGGCATCGCGCCGTACGTGGCGTCCAAGCACGCGGTGATCGGTTTGACGAAAAACGCCGCGTTGGAGTTCGCGGAAACCGGCGTGCGGGTCAACGCCATCAGCCCGGCGCCCATCGAAACCCGCATGATGCGGGCCGTCGAAGCGGGCCAGGACCCTGAGAAAGCCGCGCAAATGAAGGAGGCGTACACCCGGGCCATCCCGATGAAACGCTACGGCGAGCCCGAGGAAGTGGCGAACCTGGTGTTGTTCCTGGCCTCCGACCGGTCGTCGTTCATCACCGGCAGCACCTATCTCATCGACGGCGGCTTCGTCGCCCAGTAGAGAGGGGCGCCGGCGGCGGCGAGGCGGCACGGCGCGGCGACGCAGCGCGGCGCCGCGTCGCTCTTCAAGCGGCGCCGCCCCCGGGTGCAACCCATCGTGCCCGCCGACAACCGTGGCCGCGTACCGCCAGGCGAGCCGGCATTGTGAGAGACGAGTCCCCTATGCCCCGGCCTCGGTCCCGTGGAATCGAGGCCGGGGCCGTCGACTGGTCCGTGAGCGCCGGCTCCGTCGCTCACCGGCCCGTCGTTGGGCTTTCCGTGCTTGGACGCTAGCCTGTCGACAGGGCGTTCGGTGCCGGGTCGCCGGCCTGTCGATGGGCGTCCCGGGAGGGGTCGGGGCCCGCCGTGAAGTACGGATTCCCCGCCGGCACGTCACCCTGCTTCAATGCGATGCGCCGTCTCAAACCAATAGCCGGTCTTGACCCGGTGGTAGCCCGCCAGCATCGCGTCCGCCTCCGGGTCTCCCGTGTCCACCAGA
>Ga0079224_100006917_pt1 | contig 15121 bp, 14 predicted proteins | sample Stecom2015_FD_80414 | JGI IMG/M metagenome (GOLD analysis project Ga0079224, IMG submission 80414) | Agricultural soil microbial communities from Utah to study Nitrogen management - Steer compost 2015 | ecosystem: Environmental > Terrestrial > Soil > Agricultural land | place: USA: Utah...
GCAGGCCTGTGCGAGTCGCGCTGCGTGCCGGACGTCTGTCTGCAGCTACTGCACTGCCAGCATGAGCTTGTTCGGCGAAACGATGACCACCCGCGATCGGTACGCATTCTGGATGATATCAGGGTAGCGTTCGTAAAGATCGGCATAGATCGATTCGGACGGGACGAACAGGATCGCCTGCTCGTGCGTCTCGCCTGCGATCAGGTACTTCTGCGACACGTCCGCAATGTGTCTCGAAATGTCGGTCCTGAGCTGGTGCGCGGCCTGCTTGCGCTCGGCCGGGTCGGCCGCTTCGCGATGGGCGGTGAACGCCTCGAGGGGAAACTTGGCATCGATGACGATGCCGGTGCGCGAGTCCGGCAGACGGATGAGGCAATCCGGTCGGGTGCCGTTCGACAGCGTGTGCTGGAAGGAATAGGCGGTTGCCGGCAATCCGTCGGCAACGATGGCCTCCATGCGGGCCTGGCCGAAGGCGCCGCGGGCCTGCTTGTTGGCGAGAATCTGCTGCAGGCTGACCATCCGGTTCGACAATGCCGCGATGTTGCTCTGGGCGCTGTCGATGACGGCGAGCCGTTCGTGCAACTGGCGCAGGCTGTCGCCGGTGCGGCGTGCGGTGTCGTGCAGGCTCTGGCCGAGCCGCACGCTCACCTGGTCGAGCCGCTGGTCCAGCGTCCGCACGAGGTGGGCGTCGCGGCTTGCGGTATTCTCCGCCACCGCATGGAGCCGGCCGACCATTTCGGCAAGCCTGTTCTCGATCTCGGTTGCCCTCCTGGCCGCCTCCCTCGCCTGTTCGCGATGACGGCGGTTAACGGCAACGAGGTAGACGGCAACGACGACGAGGAGCACGCTCGCGAGGCCGGCGGCGACCAGCATGGCCTCGCCCATGCCGATGGCGATTCCACCGATGGTGGCAATGGGTGCGCTGGTGCCGGGCATCGTTGAAACCTACACGATTCGGGCCCACCCTTGGAACAGGACATGAACATCTCCGCGGGGGCGGCGATTTGTTGACCTTGTCCCGGCGTTCCCCTATGTGAGCGAAAGAGGTTCGTTCGCATGGCCACGCGCCCCATAATCAAGATTCCCGATCCGCGCCTGAAGATGGTCAGCCAGCCGGTGGAGACCATCGACGATGAGGTGCGCGCGCTGATCGACGACATGCTGGAAACCATGTACGCAGCGCCCGGCGTCGGGCTCGCCGCGATACAGGTCGGGGTGCCGAAGCGCGTGGTGGTGACCGACGTGTCGAAGGAAGATCAGCCCGACGAGCCGCGGGTGTTCATCAATCCCGAGATCGTATGGCGGTCCGAGGAGACGTCGATCTACGAGGAGGGCTGCCTGTCGATACCCGAGGTGTACGAAGAGGTGGAACGGCCAGCGGAGTGCCGGGTGCGGTTCCTCGATCGCGATGGAAAGCAGCAGGAGCTTCACTGCACCGGGCTGCTTGCCACCTGCATCCAGCACGAGGTCGATCACCTGAACGGCGTCCTCTTCATCGACCATATCTCGAAGCTCAAGCGCGACCGCATCGTCAAGAAGTTCGCCAAGGCGCGTAAGCTCGAAGCCGCGGTGGAATAGCGGGTCGGCGCCGATGCGCGCTATCTTCATGGGAACGCCGGATTTCGCGGTCCCGACACTGGCCGAGATTCTGGGCGCGGGCCACGAGATCCCTGCCGTCTACACCCAGCCGCCGCGCCGCGCCGGTCGCGGAATGGCCGAACGCCCGTCGCCGGTGGAACGTTTTGCGCGGGCGAGCGGGCTGCCCGTCCGCCACCCCCAAACGCTCAGGGATCCGGAGGTTCAGCATGCGTTTGCGGCGCTCGAGGCCGACGTTGCCGTCGTGGTCGCATACGGGTTGATCCTGCCTCCGGCGATGCTGCAGGCGCCCCGGCTCGGCTGCTTCAACCTGCATGCCTCGCTGCTGCCGCGCTGGCGCGGTGCGGCACCCATCCAGCGGGCAATCATGGCGGGCGACCGCGAAACCGGCGTCACCGTGATGAGAATGGACGAGGGGCTCGACACCGGCGACATCGGCCTCGTCGAACGGGTACCGATCGGCCCCGACACCACGGCGGGGGAACTGCACGACACGCTTGCGGCGGTGGGAGCATCGCTGATGGTTCGGGCGCTGGCGGCGGCCGAACGCGACGCGCTCGAGTTCCGGCCGCAACCCGAGGACGGCGTGACATACGCGGCAAAGATCGACAAGGCGGAGACCCGCATCGACTGGCGCGAGCCCGCCAGCCGGGTGCACGACCGGATCCGCGGCCTCAGTCCGCAGCCCGGGGCATGGTTCGAGGCCAGGGGGCAGCGAATAAAGGTGCTTCGCTCGCGGCGGGAACAGGCCGGCGGCGAACCCGGCGAGGTGCTCGACGACCGCCTTACAGTCGCCTGCGGCGAAGATGCCGTTCGCTTGCTCGTCCTGCAGCGCCAGGGCCGCTCGGCGACGACGGCGGAGGAGTTCCTGCGCGGCTTTCCCATCGCACCGGGCACCCGGCTCGGCTGACGGTCGTCCCCATGCCGCGTTACCGCATCACGGTCGAGTATGACGGAACGCCGTTCGTCGGCTGGCAGATGCAGGAAAACGGCCGGTCGGTGCAGCAGGCGCTGACGGAGGCACTCGAGCGGCTGACCCAGGAGCGGGTAGCCGTCCACGGCGCCGGGCGCACCGACGCCGGCGTCCACGCACTTGGCCAGGTGGCGCACTTCGACCTCGCCCGCGACCGCGACGAGCGCACGATCCGCGACGGGCTCAACTTCCACCTGAAGCCCGAGCCGGTCTCGGTGTTGCGTGCGGAACGGGCGGCAGACGACTTCCATGCCCGGTTCGATGCCACGCGCCGGCGATACGTCTACCGGATCCTCAACCGGCGCGCCCCGCCGGCGCTCGACCGCGACCGCGTATGGTGGGTTCCGGCGCCGCTCGATGCCGCGGCGATGGATGCCGCCGCCCGGGTGCTCGTCGGCCGTCACGACTTCACGACGTTCCGGTCCGCCCAGTGCCAGGCCCGCTCGCCGGTGAAGACGCTCGACGGCATCGCCGTCACGCGCCGCGGCGACCTGGTCGAGGTGAGCGCGTGGGCACGGTCGTTCCTGCACCACCAGGTGCGGTCCATGGTGGGCACCCTGAAGATGGTGGGTGCGGGAGACTGGGAGCCGGCACGGGTGGCCGAGGCCCTCGAGGCGCGATCGCGTGCCGCCTGCGGTCCGGTGGCGCCGGCGTGCGGCCTCTATCTCGTCGCCGTCGGGTATGGCGATGACAGCGTTTCGCCGCAGGCCGTCACCTGAACATGGCGTTGACGACGAAGCTCAGGGTGACGTCTAGGGCCACCACGGACGACGCCAGCGCGCCGTTGATGGCCAGTGCGGTACGGGCGATGAACCATCGGTAGTAGAGCGCCGGCAGCACGAGAAGCACGTTGGCAAACCCCGCCGTCGCGGCGTCGAGGATGCCGATCCGGTAGCAGTACACCGGCACCGACATCACGATGACCACGAGCACCGCCGACCAGTTGTAGGCAACGACGTAGAGGATGTAGCGGCTGGCGAAGCCGAGCGGCCGGGCGAGCATGAAGAGCACGAACGGATACGCGAACCAGTGAACGACGAGCGCGGTGTAGCCGGCAACATGGAACCGCGTCATGTCGACCTCGCCGCCGCCGTCTGGCGGGCTGATGAGGCCGGCCTCCATCTCGATGAACATGAAGTAGAACGGCGCGATCAGCAGGATCGCCGCAAACGAGCGCCAGAAGCCGGCGGCGGTGTCGTTGAACAGGGCGTAGCCGGATGTGTCGCGCTTCGCCAGCAGCCACGAGCCGGCAAGAGCCTCGGAAGCCTCGTCGACGAAGGCCATCGCGACCGGCTCAGGCGGCCATGCGCTCGAAGTAGAGCGCAAGCACCGAGCGATAGATGTCGGTGAGTTTTTCGAGATCGGCGACCGCCACGTTCTCGTCGACCTGGTGCATGGTGCGGCCGACGAGACCGAACTCGACGACCGGGCAGTAGTCCTTGACGAACCGGGCATCCGACGTCCCGCCACTGGTGGAAAGCGCCGGTTCGCGGCCGGTACGGCGGCGGACGGCATCTCTCACGATGTCCACCAGCGGTCCGGGTTCGGTCAGGAAGCAGTCGCCGGTCGACGCGAAGTCGAGCTCGTAGGTGCCGCCCATCGACGCTGTCACCGCGGCACAGCAGTCCTCGATGCGCCGCCGCAGCGAGTCCGCGGTATGGAGATCGTTGAACCGGATGTTGAACCGCGCCGTGGCCCGCGCCGGGATGACGTTGGTGGCCGGATTGCCGACATCCACCGAGGTGATCTCGAGGCTGGACGGCTGGAAGTGCTTGCTGCCCCGGTCGAGCGGCTCGGATGCCAGGCGGTCGAGAATGCGCACCAGCCGCGGTATCGGATTGAGGGCGCGCTCGGGATAGGCGGAATGGCCCTGGATGCCGATGATCGTCAGCACGCCGTTCAGGCTGCCGCGCCGGCCGATCTTGATCGCGTCGCCGAGCGCGTCCGGGTTCGTCGGTTCGCCCACCAGGCAGTGGTCGGGGACGTGGCCGTTGTCGGCCATCCACCGCAGCACCTTGGCGGTGCCGTTGATCGACGGGCCTTCCTCGTCGCCGGTGATCAGCAGGCTGATCGAACCGCCGGTGAGACCGCCCTTCTCCTCGAGGTACTGGGCTGCGGCGGCGGCGAAACAGGCCACCGCACCCTTCATGTCGACGGCGCCGCGTCCCCACAGGCGTCCGTCGCGTTCGGCAGCGGAGAACGGGGGATGCGTCCAGGCCGCCTCGTCGCCGGGCGGAACCACGTCGACGTGTCCGGCGAAGCAGAAGTGCGGGCGGCCGTCGCCGATGCGGGCGAACAGGTTGTCTACGTCGGCCGTCCCCTCCTCGCTGAACTGCATCCGGGTACAGCGGAAACCGGACCGCTCGAGCACCTCCTGCAGGACATCGAGCGCGCCCGATGCGGCCGGCGTGACGCTCCGGCAGCGGATCAGTGCCTTGGTGATCGATATCGGGTCGTTGACGGACACGGGCATCCTCTGGGCGAAACGGCCGCGATCAGGTGCACGGCTGAACGGCGGCAGGCAGGCTCAACCCGCATCTCCCGCCGCGACACATGGCACGTCAGGTCGCTGCGAGCGGATCGGGGCCGTACCGGTTGGGCCCGACGGTGCCGCGCAGGAAGCCGAGTTCGACCAGCGCCCAGACCGATATTGCAAGGCTCACGGCGCCCAGCACTATCGTGCCGCCGAGCATGTCGTCGAGCATGCCGAGCACCCCCGGCAGGAAATAGAACAGCAACAGCCACCACCCGCTCTTGTCGCGGTCGTGCAGCCGCTTGACGCCGACGGCAACGGCCGGCCAGATCAACGCGATCGAAAATACCGCGACCAGCAGCAGGCCGAGCCCGGGGGCGACGGCCATGACCAGCGCCGCAAACAGCATGATGGCGAAGCTCAACGCGGCGACAAGCCAGTACTTGGCGCGGATCGCGCGGCCCTCGAAACTCAACAGAAGGTGCTTCCAGTCCATTCGCGCTTCCCCCCTCGGCCCGGCTGCGAATGGCGATCACCGTCCAGCCGGTCGGCCGGGCTGCCGGCCGGTATCTCACGCCCTGAGCAGTTCGTTGATCGACGTCTTGGAACGGGTCTGCGCATCGACGGTCTTGACGATGACCGCGCAGTAGAGCGACGGCCCAGGCGACCCGTCCGGCAGCGGCCTGCCCGGCAGGCTGCCGGGGACGACGACAGAGTACGGCGGGACTTCGCCGCGATGGACGGCGCCGGTCTCGCGATCGATGATCCTGGTCGATGCACCGATGTAGACGCCCATCGACAGCACCGCCCCCTCGCCCACGATCACCCCTTCGGCGACTTCCGAGCGGGCGCCGATGAAGCAGTTGTCCTCGATGATCACGGGGCCGGCCTGCAGCGGCTCCAGCACGCCGCCGATTCCGGCGCCGCCGGATATGTGCACGTTCTTGCCGATCTGGGCGCACGAGCCGACGGTGGCCCAGGTGTCGACCATCGTGCCGCTGTCGACATAGGCGCCGAGATTGACGAAGCACGGCATCAGCACGACGTCGGGCGCGATGTAGGCGGACCGGCGGACGACGCAGTCGGGCACGGCGCGGAAGCCCGCCTTGCGGAACTCCTCCGCCCCCCAGCCGTCGAACTTCGACGGCACCTTGTCCCACCACACCGAGCCCCCTGGCCCGCCGGAGATGGTCGTCATGTCGTTGAGCCGGAACGACAGCAGCACCGCCTTCTTGAGCCACTGGTTGACCGTCCACTTGCCGGCGACCTTCTCGGCCACCCGCGCCTTGCCGCTGTCGAGGAGTTCAAGCGCGCTGTCGACCGCATCGCGGATCTCGCCGCCGGTCGCGCTCGAGATCTCGTCACGCTTCTCGAACGCCGAATCGATGACCCTCTGAAGCTCTTCGTGGCTCATGAAACCCCTCGTCCTGCGGCAGTTGCTGCGCACCGGGCCCTTGATAGCGGGAATCAGGCCGTCCCGCCACAACCCCGGCTGGCGGGGGCGATCTCGCAGAGAAACCCCCGGAGATCGTCGGTCCGGTGATGGATGTAGTCCTCGTCGCCGCTGATCCCGGCCCAGCTGTGGATCATGGCGCCGTCCTCGTTGGCGGGGGAATGGACGAGCACCGTCGTCATGCCGAGCTGGTGCGGCTCGATCAGGTTGCGGGCAATGTCCTCGAACATCGCCGCCGTCGTTGCGCTGCACGCCACCTTGGCGAGGAACCGCTCGTAGCAGGCGGGATCGGGCTTCGGCACGAAGTCGGCATCGGCGATGTCGAACACGTCGTCGAACAGGCTCGACAGGCCGATCCGGTCGAGCACGTTGGCGGCGTGCTGGCGCGAGCCGTTGGTGAAGACGAACCTGCGGCCGGGCAGTGCCGCGATGGCCCGGCTGAGCTCCGCGTCCTCGGTGAGCACCGAAAGGTCGATGTCGTGCACGTAGTCGAGGAACGCGTGGGGATCGATGCCGTGGCACGCCATCAGGCCGGCCAGCGTCGTTCCGTACTCGCGAAAATAGGTCTTCTGCAGCGCCCGTGCCTCGGCCGGCTCGAGGCCCAGCAATTCGGATATGAAGGATCCCATCCGCCGGTCGACCTGGTCGAACAGCTTGCAGTGCGCCGGGTAGAGCGTGTTGTCGAGGTCGAAGACCCAGGTGTCGACGTGATCGAAGCCGCGCGCCGGCACCGTCTGCGCCTCAACTCTCCGATGCATGCCCGTCATGCCTCCGTTTCCCGTTAGCGTCCGCGCCGTCGCCGGCCGGCCCACCTCAGCTCACCCGCGTGCCGACGCCGTGCTCGGTGAACAGCTCCAGCAGCACGATGTGCGGCACCCGCCCGTCGAGGATCACGACGCCCTCGACGCCGCCCTCGACGGCCTGGATCGCGGTCTCGATCTTGGGGATCATGCCGCCGGAGATCGTGCCGTTCGCGATCAGGCGGCCGGCCTCGGCGACCGTGAGCTCGCGGATCAGCTCGCCGTCCTTGTCGAGGACGCCGGTGACGTCGGTCAGCAGCAGCAGCCGCTTCGCCTTCATGGCGACGGCGATGGCGCCGGCAACGGTATCGGCATTGATATTGTAGGTCTCGCCGGTTTTCGAAACCCCTATCGGGGCGATGACCGGGATGATGGCGCTGCCGAGGATGGTCGTCAGGATCTCCGGATTGATCCGTTCCGGCTCGCCGACGAAGCCGAGATCGAGGATCTTCTCGATCTGCGATTCCGGATCGCGCCGGGTGCGGGTGATCTTGCGCGCCTCGATCAGGTTGCCGTCCTTGCCCGACAGGCCGACCGCCCGGCCGCCGGCCTGGTGGATGGCGCTCACCACCTGCTTGTTGATCGACCCGGCGAGGACCATCTCGACCACCTCGACCGTCTCGCGGTCGGTGACCCGGAGGCCGTCGGCGAACGAGGTCTTGATCTGCAGGCGCTCGAGCATCGAGCCGATCTGGGGGCCGCCGCCGTGGACGACGATCGGATTGACCCCGGTCTGTTTCAGCTGCACCACGTCACGGGCGAACTTCGCCGCCAGGTCGGGCGATCCCATCGCGTGGCCGCCGTACTTGATGACCACCGTGCGGCCGTCGTAGCGCTGCATGAACGGCAGCGCCTCCGACAGGATCTGCGCCTTCTGCTCGTAGGTGATGCCGGCGCCGCACGCGCCGCCTGCCCCGCTCTCGGTCATGCGATTGTCCGTCCGTCGATGTGCCGCCGGCCCGACTTATAGCCCGCGCTCATTGCGCGACCAAGGCGGCGATTTCCGCGCGCAGGTCTTCGATGCCGGTGTTCTTCAGGCTCGAGGTGACGTGGACGTGAGGATGCGCGGCGCCGTGCCGCACGAGCGCGCCCGTCACCCTCGCCACGACCTCCGCCACCGCCGCAGCCGGCAGCTTGTCGGCCTTGGTCAGCACGATCTGGTAGCTGACCGCCGCCTCGTCGAGCAGCGCCATGATCTCCTCGTCGGACGGCTTGAGCCCGTGGCGGGCGTCCACCAGCAGGAATACCCGGCGCAGCTGCGGCCGGCCGCGGAGGTACTGCCGGATCAGCGTCTGCCAGCCCGCGGACTTGCGCTTGCCGGCCCGGGCATAGCCGTATCCCGGCATGTCGACGATGTAGAGGCCATCCCCGGCCTCGAAGAAGTTGAGCTCCTGGGTGCGGCCCGGCATCGACGAGGTGCGCGCAAGCCCGTTCCGGCCGGCAAGCGCGTTGAGCAGACTCGACTTGCCGACGTTGGAGCGGCCGGCGAAGGCCACCTCGACGCGGCCGTCGTCGGGCAGGTCATCGATGCTGACTGCGCCCTTGAGGAAGGTAACCGGTCGCGCGAACAGGTGGCGCCCGGCCTCCACGGTCGCGGGCTCGAACCGGGCGGTTTCCATTTTCCGGTCGTGTGCTACTCGCCGGCCTGCGGTGGCGGGTCGGCCGGCTTCCGGGCCGGCCGGACCAGGCTCTTGAGGTTGTCCCAGAGTTCCACCTTGACGCCCTGCCGGTGCATGATGAGCGCCTGCTGGGCGACCGACAGGAGGTTGTTCCACGCCCAGTAGATGATTAGCCCGGCCGGGAAGGTCGCCAGCAGGAAGGTGAAGACCACCGGCATCCAGTTGAAGATCTGCGCCTGGATCGGGTCCGGCGGCGGCGGGTTCAGCCGCATCTGGATGAACATGGTCACGCCCATGATCAGCGGCCAGGCGCCGACCATCAGGAACGATGGCGGATCCCACGGAATGAGCCCGAACAGGTTGAAGATCGTCGTCGGGTCGGGCGCCGCGAGGTCCTTGATCCAGCCGAAGAACGGCGCATGGCGCATCTCGATGGTGACGAACAGCACCTTGTAGAGGGCAAAGAACACCGGGATCTGCAGCGCGATCGGCAGGCAGCCCGACATCGGGTTAACCTGCTCCTTCTTGTACAGCGCCATCATGGCTTCCTGCTGCTTCATCCGGTCGTCGGGATAGCGCTCCCTGATCTTCAGCATCTCCGGCTGCAGCTTCTTCATCTTGCTCATCGACACGTACGACTTGTTGGCGAGCGGGAAGAAGAGGAGCTTCACGATCACCGTGACGATGAGAATGGCGACGCCGAAGTTGCCGACCAGCTGATGGAAGAACTCGAGCACCCGGAACAGCGGCTTGGTGATGAAGTAGAACCAGCCCCAGTCGATCAGCAGGTCGAACCGCTCGATGCCGTACTGTTCCTTGTAGCCGTCGACGATCGACACGACCTTGGCGCCGGCGAACACGCGGGTGGTGGTCGCGACGCTGCCGCCGGCGGGCACGCTCATGCCCTCGGCGCGGATGTAGTCGGTCTGGAAGATGCTGAGGCCGGTGCGCGGAATTTCCCGGAACTTGGCCTCGATGTCGGCGGTCTGCTCGGGCACCAGCGTCACCGCCCAGTACTTGTCGGTGATGCCGATCCAGCCGCCGGTCGAGGTATGGCTGCGCGTGCCGCCCTCGAGGTCGTCGTAGTCGATCTCGATCAGGCCGTCGTCGCCAAGGACGCCGATCAGCCCCTCGTGAAGGACGAAGTAGCCGAGGGTTTCCGGCTCGCCGTGGCGGGAGACGAGACCGTACGGAAAGATCGTGCGCGGCTCCGACCCCGTGTTTCGCACCTCGTCGCGGACGGTGAACATGTAGTTCTCGTCGACGCTTATGGTGCGCTGGAAGACGAGCCCGGAGCCCGCCTCGTAGGTGAGGACGAGCGGGCTGTCCTCGGTAAGCCTCGCACCCTCGGGTGCCGTCCACACCGCGTTGGAGTCGGGCAGCGCCAGTTGCTCGCCGGCCGCCGTCCAGCCGTGCTCGACGTAGTAGGGATGCGGGCTGCCGGACGGCGACAGCAGGGTGATGATCGGGCTGTCTGGCTCGACTGTCTCGTGGTACCGCTTGAGCCGCAGGTCATCCAGCCGCGCGCCGCGCAGGTTGACGGAGCCGGTGAGGCTCGCGGTCTCGATCGGCACCCGTCGGGCCTGGGTGAGCGCCGCCGACCGCGCGCCCTCCACCGTTCCCTCGCTGCCGGGGGCGCTCGGGATAGCGGCGTCGGGAGCGGCCGGTCGCGTCGCGGCGTCGTCGGGCGCCGCCTGCTGCTGGGTCTGCTCGACCGCCTGCTGGCGCGCGCGCTCCTGCTCCAGCTGCGGGATGCCGAAGAACACCTGCCACGTGATCAGCACCATCGCCGACAGCACGATGGCGAGGATGAATTCGCGATTATTGCTTCCCATCGCGATCGCTTTCGTGATTGCCGCCGGCGCTGCCGGCAGTCCGTCCGTTCCTGGCACCGCGACGGTCCATGCGGTGCAGCTTGTCCAATGCCAAGGCGAGGTCCTTCTTGAGTCCGTCGTAGGGCCTGGTCAGGCATTCGCGGCGCGCGACGATCACATAGTCATGCCCGCGCCGCGCCCGCTGCGGCAGAATCTCGCGGGCCGCTTCCCTGAGCCGGCGCCGGGCGCGGTTGCGTTCGACCGCGCCGCCGATGCGCTTGGATGCGGTAAAGCCGATCCGCGGCTCTCCGTCCTCCCCCCGTGCCACCATCTGCAGCATCAGGCTCGGCGTCGTCCATTTGCGGCCCTTCGCCGCCCTGAGGAAATCCGCACGTCTCCGGAGCCGCTCCATCAAGGGGATCGGCGGGCCTGCCGCGCGGCGGCCCGTCAGGCGCTCAGGCGCTTGCGCCCCTTCGCGCGTCGTGCCGCCAGCACCCGGCGTCCCCCGACGGTCGCCATCCGGGCGCGGAAGCCATGGCGGCGCTTGCGTTTGATCTTGCTCGGCTGATAGGTTCGTTTCACGCTTGCCTCCATCGACGACACACTTGGGCGCAAACCGCGGAAAATGCAAATTGCGCCCACCCGTCATCGGCGGCGCCGAAGTGTCAGTCGGTCTCGTTCTGATCGTGCGGGCTTATACGGACTCGGTTGCGCGAAGTCAACGCGGCTGCCGCATTGCCGTCGCTCCGGCACGCCACGCTCTGCCGCCTCCTTTCCCGGCCGATCACAACCGGTTGACCGGCCGCCGCCGCGGCTTCCCCCGATGGCCGATCCGTGCTGCAGGTTTTGCCGTGGCACCGGCGCGGCGGTAGGCTGCGTCTGCGGAGGCAATGCGATGGCGGAGCACGAGGAAACGGGCACGGCCGGCTGCCGGCAGACGCTCCGCCGCTACCTGCCGCTCGGGCTGCTGCTGGCGGCCATGGCGGCGGTCTATGCGGCCGGCGGGCACCGGCACATCTCGTTCGCTGCGCTGGCCGAACACCGCGAGGCCCTGCTCGCCTTCGTCGCAGCACACCGCGTGGCCGCGCTCGGCCTCTACATGCTTGTCTATGTTGCGGCGATTGCCCTGTCGCTCCCCGGCGGCGCGCTGCTCACCATTGCCGGCGGCTTCCTGTTCGGCTGGCTCGTTGCCGGCGCGGCCGTCGTCGTCGCCGCAACGGTCGGCGCGACGATCGTGTTTCTCGTCGCCAGGACCTCGCTCGGCGAAACGCTGTCGCGGCGGGCCGGCCCGGCACTGAACAGGCTCGCCGTCGGCTTCCGCCAGGACGCCCTCGCCTATCTCCTGTTCCTGCGCCTGGTACCGGTATTCCCGTTCTGGCTGGTCAACCTCGCGCCGGCGCTGCTCGGGATGAAGCTGTGGCCGTTCGTCGTCGGCACGCTGGTCGGCATCGTCCCCGGGACGTTCGCGTTCGCCTTCCTGGGGTCCGGTCTCGGCAGCGTCATCGACGAACAGGAGCGGATCTACCGGGATTGCCTGGCCAGCCGCGCGAGCGGCGCCGAGGAAGCCTGTGTCCTTTCGGTCGATCCGTCCGCGCTGCTCACCCCGCAGCTCGTGATCGCGTTTGCCGCGCTCGGGGTGATCGCGCTAATACCCCCGGTCGTCAGGAGACTCCGCGCGCGGCGGGGGGGCGGGCGGCCCGTGACCATCGGCGCCCGCCGCATCCGGAGCAGGGGAGAAACCATGCTGCAGCCCGACCTGTGTGTCATAGGAGCCGGTGCCGGCGGCCTGTCGGTCGCCGCCGCCGCCGCCCGGCTCGGCGCCGACGTGGTGCTGATCGAGGCGCACCGGATGGGCGGCGACTGCCTCAACTACGGCTGCGTGCCGTCGAAGGCCCTCATCGCCGCCGCGCGGCAGGCGCATACGCTACGCAGCGGCGCCCGGTTCGGGGTTTCCAACCGCCGGCCGCAGGTCAGCATGCGCGACGTCCGCGACCACATCCGCGACGTCATCGCCGAAATCGCGCCCAACGATTCGGTCGAGCGGTTCACCGGGCTCGGCGTCAGGGTCATCCAGGCGCAGGCCCGGTTCACGGATCGCGCCACCGTCGTCGCCGGCGAGCAGGAGATCCGCGCGCGCCGGTTCGTCGTCGCGACCGGCTCCTCGCCGGCGGTGCCGCCGGTCGACGGTCTTGACGCGGTCCCCTACCTGACCAACGAGACGGTGTTCGAGCTGAGCGAGCTTCCGTCGCGGCTCGTCGTGCTGGGCGGCGGCGCCATCGGGATGGAACTGGCGCAGGCCTACCGCCGGCTCGGATCGCAGGTCGTGGTGCTCGAAGCGGCAACGCCGCTCGGCCGCGACGACCCGGAGCTTGCCCGTTTCGTGCTCGACCAGGTCGAAGCCGAAGGGGTGCAGGTCCATTGCGGGGTGCGCGTGCTCGCGGTGGCGCAGGAGGATGACCGCATTGCCGTCACCTTCGCCGGCGGCGACGGCGAACAGCGCGTTCAGGCAAGCCACATCCTGGTGGCGGCCGGCCGCAAGCCGAATGTCGATGGTCTTGGCCTTGAGGCAGCTGGCATCCGGTATTCGCCGACCGGCATCGAGGTGAACCGGTCGCTTCGCACGTCGAACCGGCGCGTCTACGCCATCGGCGATGTCATCGGCCAGCATCAGTTCACCCACGTTGCCGGCTATCACGCCGGCCTCGTGGTCCGGAACACCCTGTTCAGGCTTCCCGCGCGGGTCAATCCTGACATCATCCCGTGGGTGACGTTCACCGACCCCGAGCTCGCCCATGTCGGGCTGACCGAAGCCGAGGCGAGGCGGCGCCATGGCGGCGTCCGCGTCATGCGATGGCCATACGCCGAGAACGACCGCGCCCGTACCGAACGGCGGACCGGCGGCATGGTCAAGGTGGTGACCGGCCGGCGTGGCACGGTCCTCGGTGCCTCGGTGGTCGGTCAGCACGCCGGCGAGGTGATCCAGCCCTGGTGCCTTGCGATTTCCGCGGGACTGAACATCAGCGCCATGGCCCGGGTGGTGCTGCCGTATCCCACGTGGGGCGAGATCAACCGGCGCGCGGCGCTGGAGTACTACACCACGCTGGCCCAGCGGTCGTGGGTGCGGCGAACCATCGGCGTCCTTGCAAGGTTTGGCTGACCGGCAATCGGATAGTATACTTGCCGCGCCCCGCAGAGCGGGTGGCCAAGCGGAACAGATGCCCGAAACGGTCGATACGCAGGCGGCTGAACAGCGCGAAACTGCGGACACGACGTCGTCGCCGAAGGTGATGTACGGCCTGTCCGGGAAACTGATCGTGCTCACGATCGTCTTCGTCATGGTGGGCGAAGTGGCGATCTACGTTCCCTCGATCGCCAATTTCCGCGAGACCTGGCTGCACGAGCGCCTGGCGGCGGCACAGATTGCCTCGCTGGTCCTCGAGGCCACGCCGGACAACATGGTCTCCGAGGAACTGAAGCGCGAATTGCTGGCCAACGCCGGCGCCCATGCGGTGGCGCTGCGGCGCGGCGAAGCGCGCCACCTGATGTTGATGTCGCAGACGCCGTTCACGATCGACGAGCACTTCGACCTGCGCACCGGCACCTTCTACGGTCTGATATACGACGCGCTGGAAACCATCGCGGTCGGCGACGGGCGGGTCATCCGGATCGTCGACCATGCTCAACACAAGGCCGGCGACTTCATCGAGATCGTCATCGACGAGGCGCCGCTGCGCGCGGCGATGCTGGCCTACTCGCGCAACATCCTGGCGCTTTCCGTCATCCTGTCGCTGATGGTGGCGGTAGCCATCTACATCGCGCTCGACCGGATCTTCGTGAAGCCGATGCGCCGCCTGACCCGGAACATGGTCCGCTTCGGCGAGAACCCCGAGGATGCCGACCGCATCATCGTTCCTTCCGGCCGCCGCGACGAGATCGGCCGCGCCGAGGAGGAACTCGCGCACATGCAGCGCCAGCTGTCCACGCTCCTGAAGCAGAAGAATCACCTGGCGTCGCTCGGGCTCGCGGTGAGCAAGATCAGCCACGACCTGCGCAACATGCTCGGCAGCGCGCAGCTGATATCGGACCGGCTGGGCAGCATCGACGATCCGACGGTGCAGCGGCTGGCGCCGAAGCTCATCGCCTCGATCGACCGGGCAATCGAGTTCTGCGCCCCCACGCTGAAGTACGGCCGCGCCCAGGAAGCGCCGCCGCGGCGCGAGCGGTTCGCGTTGGCAGCGCTGCTCGAGGAGGTCGTCGATACCGCGAGCGCGCGAGCGCCTGACTCGATCACCTGGCATGTCCGCGTCGCCGACGACCTGCAGATCGACGCCGACCGCGAGCACATGCTGCGCATACTGCTCAACCTCAGCCACAACGCCGTCCAGGCGCTCGA